>Ga0209629_10003554_pt1 | contig 11208 bp, 6 predicted proteins | sample TergutCu122P5_FD_187286 | JGI IMG/M metagenome (GOLD analysis project Ga0209629, IMG submission 187286) | Cubitermes ugandensis P5 segment gut microbial communities from Kakamega Forest, Kenya - Cu122 P5 (SPAdes) (version 2) | ecosystem: Host-associated > Arthropoda: Insects > Digestive system >...
CAACACAACAGGCGCTGCTAAAGGTATCCTACGACTTCCACATTGCTGGCAACAGGTTGTACACAATGCTGGTGACTACACTGAAGGACAGTAAAACTTTGAAACATGTATCTATTTTGTATCAGTTGTAAATAAATAGTTGCCGCTATTAACGTTCCAACCCTCGTACATACAACATGACAATAATTTAAATCTTCTAACACTGTGCAAGATGTGAAGTTCTCACAGTGGTGTTAATTAGAGAAATGCGCCGCTTAACAACGGGGATACATTCCGAGAAACGCATCGTTAGGCGATTTTGTCATTGTGCCAACGTCATAGAGTGTACTTACACAAACCTAGACTGTATAGCCTACTACACACCAAGGCTATATTGTATAGCCTACTGCTCCCCGGATACAAACCTGTACAGCACGTTTCTGTACTGAATATTGTAAGCAATTGTAACACAATGGTAAGTACAGAACTTGTGTATCTGAACATACCTAAACATAGAAAAGGTACAGTCAAAATATAGTATAAAAGATAAAAAATGGTACACCTGCATAGGGCACTTACCATGAATGGAGTTTGCAGGACTGGAAGTTGCTCTGGGTGAGTCAGTTATTTTATTTTACTTTTTAAACTTTTTTGTTAAAAACTAACACAAAAACACACATTAGCCTAGGCCTACACAGGGTCAGGATCATCAATATCACTGTCTTCAACTTCCACACCTTGTCCCACTGGAGGGTCTTCAGGGGCAACAACTTGCATGGAGCTGTCATCTCCTATGATAATGCCTTCGTCTGGATTACATCCTGAAGAACCAGCCTGAGGATCTTCTTGAGGAGGTGTCACTCTTTTCAGAAATATGTCCGTGGTGGTTTGATTGATTTGTTTCTTTTTTTCGTCATATATTTGCTTGTAAGCAGATAATACACCATGAACATTCCTCTCTATTAATGAAAACCTTTCAGTGTTGGGGTCCATGTTTTCAAACTTTTTAAGGAGCTTGTTGAGGTCTGCAAAAGCTTCTGCTAAACCCTTCACTGTGAATTTTCTTTGGGGTTCTTCTTTTTCTTCTCCTGCAGTTTCTTTTTCTCTTGCTTCTTCTTCAGCTCTGCATTCCTGTTCCAGTTCCAACAACGCCTCATTAGTCAATTCCTCAGGAACCGCCTCTAGGAGCTCCTCGTCATCCTCATCCACACCCAGGTTAAAGTTGCTTGCCATTTCAACCACAGCCTTGCTGATTTTTGCAACCTCCTCTTCCTTGGTAAATCCTTTGCAGTCATGACCAAACCTCTTGAGTGTATTCTTCCAGATGCCATTCATATACTCCTTGGTGACATCACCCCAAGCCCAAGCAAGATTCTTGATACAGTCATAGATGTTGTAATCCTTCCAGAATTTCATCAGTGTCTTCTCAGTGTCTTCCTCAGTTGCAGCAATAGCCTGGGCAAAGGTCCTCCTCAGGTAGTAGGCCTTAAAAGTTTCTTTAACTCCTTGGTCCATTGGTTGGATCAAAGAGGTGGTGTGTGGAGGGAGAAACACCAATTTGATATTGGGATGAAGATCACCAAAAAAAGGAGGATGTCCGGGAGCACTATCAAGAATAAGTAATATCTTGAAAGGTATGTTATTCTCCAGACAGTACTTCTCCATTTCGCTGGCATAGCAATTCAGGAGGGCATCTCGGAAGAGGAGCTGGGTCATCCAAGACTTCTTATTGCTCCTGTAGTACACTGGCAGTGTGTGCTTATTAATATGCTTGAAGGCCTTGGGGTTCTCACTGTGCCAGATCACAAAGGGTTTTAATTTGTAGCCTGCAACATTGCCTCCAAGCAAAACGGTTATCCTGTCCTTAAAAGCCTTGAAACCTGGCACTGACTTGGCCTCCTTATGGAAGAAAGTCCTTTCTGGCATCCATTTCCAGAATAGGGAGGTTTCATCCATATTGAAGATTTGCTCCGGCAAGTAATTTTCCTCCACAATCAGCTTATCTAGAGTTTCCAAAAATTCTTCAGCTGCCTTTACATCAGCACTCACAGACTCACTACTCATTTTCACATTATGTAATGAATAACGATTCTTGAATCGTTGAAACCACCCAGAGCTAGCAGTAAATTCAACATTGTAGTTGGGTCCAGCCTTTTCTTTCAACATCGCAAACAAACTTTTTGCTTTGGTCATGATTGTCATGGTGCTGAGAGGGATACACTTCTGTGTCTGGTCTTCAATCCAGGTCATTAGAAGTTTCTCCATATACGATATAGGCCCTTCTCGAATTTTTGTTAGTCTCGTTGCTTTCAATGAAGCAGATCCTTTAACAGCTTCTCTCACTTTGTTCTTGTTCTTCAAGATCGTAGCTATGGTGGAATGGGACATGCCTGACTGGCGAGCAATAACCATCACTGATTTTCCACTTTCGTAGTCCTTAATCACTTTTAATTTCGTTTCCAAGTCAATCACTCGACGTAGCCTCTTACTGGCAACATTATCTGTGGATTTTGTATGCTTAGGGGCCATGATGAACTAAACAACACGAGATTAACCTCTTGTTGCTGAACAACCTATAAAGGGGTCACAAACAGTGTGTCAAAGTTTGGGGAATTTTAGGTCACTCCTATCTGAAACTGTATATTGTACAGTACTGCTGAGTTTTGGTAAGCCAGAATGGACCCCTTCCACCTCCTAAACCCTTCCAAACACCCTGATTTATATGCCAACACATACCAACTGCACAGTTCTCTCAGCAGTTAATACAGCTGCAGAAACAGCTCACTTTGTCTGTTGCTTGCACTGGAGTCCACCATGGGTTGAAATAACAACAATGGCCTACGAAGTGAACCTAATTGTTGACCAGAAATGTTTACGGAGAAATCCACAAAACTCGATGTTTACAGCTACAGGAGGTCCCACAAATGTCCCTCTTGTAGTGCTGGGGTACTTTGTAGGGGTTGTGGGGCAGTAACATGCAACACACAGCCGTCAATCTACTAAAAACGTCTTAGGCACCCTCGAACAGCTGGAATTTTATACAGTAGTCACACCGTACCTTTAGATCTGTTTTGCTGTCACTGTGGAAGAAGCTCATATCTTCATAGCATTAGGTTTCTGCAACTGTGCCCAGTCATAGTAAGAACTCTAAACAAGGCAGACAATTGTAGGCGTGAGTAATGCGTTGCGTTACGACATCACTAGGCGATAGAAATTTTTAGCTCCATTAAAATCTTATGGGACCACCATTGTATATGTGATGCGTCATTGACAGACATGTCCTTACTTGGCACATGCCTGTATATTCAAGTCTCTGGCTTATAACATATCAACTAGTCAATAGTTCCAACATTTTGAATGTTCACTGCCTCCATCTTCAAGGTCCTTAAGTCCAAGCAAGTAAGACTTCTCAGGTCCTAATAATGGGGGCGACAAACTCCTCCAAAACATCGGTAACTATTTACTGACCGACATGGCGTCAAAATTAGCACTACTAGTACTGCTGCAAGCATATCTACAAATAACTATGCCAAGACATTATGTGACATAAACAATAATAACTAGTCACAATACAATAAAGATACAGTTAATCGGAAACCAACAATGGATACAGAATGCATTTATATTCCTTGAAATTCTCTTCAGGGTTCTAAACACTGCCAGTTCTGCAAAACAAGTAACATCTGGATGAATGTTGTAATTTATACAAACTCGCGTGATGAATACTAATCGTATACCATAAAAGCTGGGCCTTCACATACTTCGCACACTATCCACCTAACACACATCAATATGTTGGAAACACCCACATTCAAATAGTTTCGTGATGCGGGGTTTCCATGCATCAGTAGTCAATCCCTTCAGGAGCGCGCCGCGTGTGCAGAACGAATTCCATGGCCCTATTATTAAACCTTTAAATCAGCCACGTCATTAATAATTAAAAGTTAACAGCGTCCGATGATCTATCCCAAATTCGATTCGTTCTGTTATACGACGGCGTAAACGTCATCCAGCCCTTTCTAACCTATCACCAATTCAGACATTACTTATGGTTAACGATCAGACCCGTGGCTAGTTTCTACGTTACTACTTTATTCAAACCTATTCAACAAAGTCTGATATGACACTGTAACTTACGAACTTCGATAACAGAAAAATTGGCACCTAAAGCTTTAAAACTACATTCGAACTTTCCTCACATGATATTCCGTCATCACAGACGAAGTAGCTGTCAACCATGGAGTAAACTAATAGTCACCAATTATCGTACATCCATGCCCACTGCACCGCCATCTATCCAACCAGTGTAAATAACAAACTTCAATGGCCGTCACCGATAACTCAGTTGGCGAAACATCGGCCCTTGTGCGACCGTTTGTTTGAGTACTCTAAATGTTAAAGTACCGGGTATGGTTTAAAAGGTTTAATTCTACAAAATCCCCAACTTAAGGCGCTAGTTAGCGAGCATACGCTGATGTCGCAGGCCCGGCGAGTGCGCAAAGGCTCGGGCGCGTAAATCGGTGTTTCTGTGACTAGCAGTACGTATGGTGCAGCGTGGAGGTGCCAGTATTTGTCTACCTATCTAGTAGGTGCAATCATGTGACTGAAACATGACCGTAGAGTTCGTGAGACTCGCGCTGAAGGCTGTCATGCCAAATTACAGGATTTCATTAATATAATCCCGCTACACTGAACATATCCTTAATCAGAGTTACCTTACAAAGTGCCAGTCGGCCGCGAGTTGCGTCAACTCCCTGATCCAGTTACGTCAGGAGTTCTGTAAACAAATGATCAGTGCTTGTGATAAGCAAAGTATGCACTGCAGAAATGTCAACGAAAGTTTTATTAAAAAAAAATATCGTTCAAGAGTGTCATATAAAAGAATACACAAAATAGTGCAAAAATTTAGGACAAATACCATGTTGATAAAATGAAACACAAAAACAGTGTTTTAACTGAATGAACACTGGGCAATACTGGCACTCGAATATTAAAATCCGAAACTTCTAAAACTAAAAATCAATATTAAGGGAGAAACTGCCACTATTTAAAGACAAGACCTGCAGTTTGTGTCAAGTTCATAAGGCGCGAGACCTGCTTAGGAGCTGTAGATCAGCATAGTTCTCTATAATTTCAGTTGAACTGCAGGAGACCAGCAGAATATAAATTCCCAGTGGATGCCTCATTTCTTGCATGTTACACAAATGAAATTCTTGTGGATAACATGCAAATGAGCAAAACATTCATCAAAAATGAACAACACTTGCATTCCCAAGGTAATTTACGAACACACTCCAACCAGCAAAAGAAACAAAGGCTGACTACAGAAAAGATGGACAGACTAAAACCAATGAAGGTGGAACAAGCTTGGCATGACTTGTCTTCTAATTGATCATAATTTACTCTATCCCCAATACATCTAATTGTGAATGTGCTGTATTAGATAAAAAACAATAGCAACCCAGTTCAATAAAACTCTCTGTTAATATAACATACTGCTTCATTTTATAACATAGCTACATGTTCTAGCTTATAATAAAAACAATTAGACAAAACATGCAGCATTTACCAATGAAGTGTTGTGTTAAAGTGAATTACTATTACCTCAAATCAAAACTGTACTGTTATACCAGTCAGCAATCTGAACTCACATATTAGATTAAAGGGATGGAATGTAATATATTTAAATTTCTCTTTCCGTATGTCTGAATCTTCAGCTTGGAATTTGAAAGAGGGAAGCAGCTGGGTCTCTTAGAATTACACAACTGTGTTCAGTCTAAAAATGTATTCAACATGAGGATTATGTGGTTCCAGTAGTCTTTCATTAGATTGTAAAACAGCATTGCCTTCTTAAAAGCATTTTGTTTTGTGATGGCCCATTCACGTATAATGTAAATGATAGTTACCCCTGTAACCTGCCATGCAGGCATGGAAGGGAGTGAGAGGTATACACCTACTTCTCTTTAACCTCGGCCTTAGATGAGAGTGGGTCCTTAATGCCACACCCTGGCCACTCTCCCCTGGGAATAACCTGGCACCCACTGCATAGGACCCAACTCACCTGTACCACAAGACACATGACAAGGTCATACAGCATATCATGGGCCATGTTGCTCTGATACTGAAAGCACATGGAAAGCAACATGCGCTATGTTCAGATTAGTGCAAATGTGTATTGCCAAAGCAAGTAATTTCATACAGCAACTTACATAATTCATGTCACAATTTACATAAAACACTGCTACAGAACTACATAACAGGAACATTAAAATACAGTAAACCAATGAACCACCTTCATAAGTTGAGCAAGTATTTTTGTGATACTCCATATGCTGTCTGTAAAACACACATGTACATATGTATTTATTGTACTGATATGGACCATAAAATAAATATTAATTAATACCATAAGTACATGTGACTAGGTTCTACTACTCAAACATAAAGCCAGTAGAGGTAAAGATATGAGCTGCAGAAAAACAATTTGAATATACAAATATGGAATCTTTTATCATGTGCACTGGTAACCAGAATGCTCCGAAAACCTGCTACGTTCCAGAACAAACAAATTTAAAATTCTTGTTACCTGTGTGTCTGAAACTACCCATCTTCACTGTGTGTTTGTGATGATATGTCCTCAGATGGTACCAATTAACTGAAGTTAATTAACCCAACAGACCTTCATATTAAAGACAGAGCAGTTTATTTTTTTTTTTTTTAATTTTTAATGGTTTTAGCTGACTTTAAGCATGGTGCTCCAAATTATGGAAAATCTCCTGTTTATCCAGACAACATGAAGGCACAAGCATTCTGGATAAAAAGATCCCATATCCGTAGGTAACACAGTTTCTCCTGTCTTAATTCCAATAGATACAAACGCTGCACACTCAATACTTTCTAGAAGATGTCTGTTCCAGTTTTCCTTGCTCGATTATAAGCCTCTTCAGGTGTGACCAGTTCTTCTTGACTGGGTTCTAAAGGCTCTCCCGTCTCACTAAGTTTACCATCCTTGAAATCCTTTACAATTTTCTCACTGTATACTGCGTCAAACAAATCTCTGGAGGTAAATTCTGATTGCACAACATCAGGTGTTCGATATGAAACATACGGCTTCAACTGTAACACAGAAAATTTCTCTCTCTGGCTGAATGAGTAATTTTTAAAGTTCTTGTTTAAAACAATAATAAAAAAAAAGCTAGAGCCTGTTAAAATACAACGGCAACATGTGAATATTACCAAACGTTATGCCATGAGAAACTTAAATGCTTATAAGTTAGTACTGATTCTATGCAGGTGCCCTTCCACCCCTATTAGTTTAGTTATTTATTTACTACGCACCTCACCATGAACATGTATACATGTGTGGAATTAATCAGGCATGTTAGGTCTTATAACTATCTGTAACAATACAGAACATATTTAGAAACAATTCGTGTTTAATATTTATTGTTCCATTTATTATTTCTTTGCATATTCCTTCATTACATTTCTTCATGCATCTTGTTTACTGCATGCCACAGCCAGACTGAGTCACTGTGATTTAGGTCGTGCATGTTGTTTATCACAATCCCAATTTTGTTATAATATAATTACCTGAAAGCATGGCAGGTTATGGAAAGACACTGTTGGCATGTAAAAGGAATTTGCGTCCCTTGCCATGCTATGGAATTTAAAGCTACATATATTAAATCAGCACTGTCAATGTTGGGTTCTGCAGCATCAGACTTTACACGATCTCACTTTCGGCAGCCAGTTGTGGGTAACATGAGACACAATTACAAATTCCAGAGGGTATACAAAATAAGCTGGAAATGGACACAAGACCTTATACTAACATCACAGGGGCATGTTGAACTATGATGAAAGATTATGACAGTGAATCACATACACATCTTTAATTTTTAACTTTGCAAACTAACTGTGACAAGGAAGGGTACCATCGCATGCAATCTGTATGACTCAGAGTTTACTATGTGGTTAGGTTCTGTTAGGTTATGGTATTACTGCTCACGCACTATTATTAAAAAAGCTACAACACCACACTTGCAAGTGACTAACACATGTGATGCTGAAGAGATACTGGACAGCTATGGAAAGTAAGCAGCAGAAAGAAATTACTAGCAACATCCGTTCCTCGAATTATTTCTGTGTTTTTCAAACTGCAGTACCATCATCCATGCGTTCTTGCACATAATTTATGTTAAAAACAAACTTTCTTTTAGTGATGCTGTATTTATGATTTTATTCGCTTGTATGGAAAACAATGCCAGAAATTTCTGACTACAGATAAACCAAGAAAAGACAAAATATATGATAGTGGAAAGGAAAAACAGTTTAAAGAAAAATAAAATAGGATATTTGAAAATAAAAAATTTGAAATTGTGGATTTTAAATATTTGGGAATTATACTTAATGAAGATAACAATAACCAAATAGACTTGCAAGAATAAAAAATGCTAACAAAACATATTTTATGATACAAAAATGTTTTAAAAATAAAAACATATCAAACAAACTAAAATCAAGACTAAAGAACACAACAGACAAAACGTTAACATATGCATCAGAAACTTGGACACTAACAAAGAGAGACAGAAAGCAACTGAACATTTTTGAAAGGAAAGTGTATAGAAGAATTTTAGGCTCTGTATATGACAATGAAAAAGAAAACTGGAGGATATTAACCAATAAAGAAATTTATGCATGTATTAAAAAACCTACTATAATAGATACAATAAAGTTAAATAGATTACGTTAGTTTGGGCATGTACAGAGAATGGAAGAAAATAGAATTCCCAAAAGGGTATTAAATATGAATTTGGGAACAATAAGATTGAGAGGTAGACCAAGACATAGATGGCAAGATGAGGTGAGAGATAATGGAAGAATAGTTGGTGGAAAAGGGCGACAGGAAAAGTACATAACAGATAGGAATGGAAGAAGCTCCTGAGAACGCCAAGGAATCATCGCATTCTGCACATGCCAATGGAATGAATAAATGGATACTCGAAACACAACCGACAAATAATGACGTGGTATGCTGCATGAAAGTGAGCCGCGGTAAAACCCTACGAAACCTTGCTGTGTCCAAAACGACCACATGAATTATACTTTCGGATCTTCTGACCTTGATAGTTTAACTACAATACAGGACTACCTTAAAACCTGTTAAATCTGGCACAATCAATTCTGGTATCATCTCAGGCACTTTCACGAATCCGTCCCCTGCTTCATATCCAACAGGTCTTACTCCGAGATCTGAAAAAATCAAAAGTCGAATGCAACTTTCCAAAATAAAAATTGCAACAGCGTGTATATAACCGTACCTTATCTCTCACCGACTACTGCTTATACGCACCATGGAAAAGCTCTGGATCCCGTTCCTTTGTTGTTTGCCTTTCCTTAAAGATCTTCGAACCTCGTTTGTTATACAAGAGGAATTTTCTGAAGTTTCTCTTACCCAAACATGCAACCGATGTTGAAATACATCGACATGGTACGTACACACCGCTAGCCAACGCCATACTATACACATATCGTCACAGATCATCTCCATGTACACCGTAGATCACAGAATATTTATCCGTAGATGGTCTCTGATTACCATGGATTTGAGCACAGATCAGAGTTGCTGACTACCCTCCCCTACGGTGTCAATCTGTGACTTGGGCTTTGCTACCATCTACATTCGAGGTGGAAACTACTACTGTAGCCAATAACAGACTATGGGGTAGTCATTTATACTCTGTGACACTCTTGGTACACGTCCGTGTTAAACGCACGCGCATCCCCCGCTACCCTGCGCACCCAAAAACAAGCACATATAAAGTCTGTTTTACGTAAATGTTTGCTACACCATCATACAAAAAGTTCGAGAAGGTAGTACTCTCAAGTGAATTAACCGTATGCGAACTGGACAGTCTTCATTGGTATGCTTAAAGTTTATAGCAACGACGATAAAATCTTTGAAAACAAGCCTCCAACCGTGTCACCACTACTTATTAGTTAAGGAATTAAGGAGCCTAAATTATTTTCAGTTACACGCGTGTAACTACCAGCATTTGAAATCCTTATGATTAATAAAAAGAAGGTTAAAAGTATAAAACCTTCAAGACAGTATTGAGCTAACTTCAGACAGACAGAGTAAATGAAGGAAATCGAACGTTTACAAGAGCCTTGACCCAAATTAATCCAGTCCATATCGTCAAACAATATTTGTCTAACCTGAAGTCCACTTCAATATTATACTCCAATTATGATTAAGGCTCCACGCGGTTTCATTCTTTATCGTTTTTAGGCACCTTTGCACAATTGCGGAAAACGAATATTAGTTTCGTCATGTCTGTCCGTCCGGATCAAACAACTCCGCTCCCACTGAAGGATTTTCATTAATTTTGGTATTTGATGATTTTTCGAAAATCTGTTAAGAAAGTTGAAGCTTCATTAATAACTTTCAAGAATTACGGGCACTTTACGTGACAACCCATGTACTTTTATGACAATGTCTTGCCAAATTATTCTTAAAATGAGAATTTTTTCCGACAGAAGATGTAGAGTGAATCAAAACAAACATATTTGATTCAATAAATGTTTTCTGAAAGTCGTGCTCTTTATGAGATAATGTGGATAAATATGGTACAGCCAGACACACCGCAGATGAATATTCAATTCTGCACCGAAGAGACGCATTTTGCGTGCTCAGTAACTAAGGATACAGACACATGCTCTTAATAAGTAATACTTATTGCTTTCCATGGCCACAGTGGTTACGCGAACGCGCCTCATTGTTACGTTATACTTACATTGTCTGTCTTGTTGGAGCTAAACTTCATTCATTCTTTATCCCTTCTTTACGTGACTCTACCCACTACTTCTTACGTAATTCAAAACAATCTAGAAAGCTAGTGATTATTACAAAAAATGAGATCACCCATTATCAATTTTTATTCATCCTCTTCCTTTTCCCCCCTTCTTCATTCATTCAGTATTCTGTCTGGCTACAGGTCCAAAGCCTCCTCCAAAACGATGCCTCCACATAGTGCGATCTAGGGTTTCCTCCTTCAAATGACAGTATCCTCTCCTGTCCTTAAGGTCATCCAATAGCATCTTACGTCTTCTTTCTCGTCTTCTTGCCACTTCCATCTCCCCCTTTATCTTTCCTTCGATAACTTGTTTTAGAAGGCAGTTTCTACGTAAGATGTGACCAATCCAATTAGCCTTCCGTTTTCT
>Ga0209629_10003555_pt1 | contig 11208 bp, 7 predicted proteins | sample TergutCu122P5_FD_187286 | JGI IMG/M metagenome (GOLD analysis project Ga0209629, IMG submission 187286) | Cubitermes ugandensis P5 segment gut microbial communities from Kakamega Forest, Kenya - Cu122 P5 (SPAdes) (version 2) | ecosystem: Host-associated > Arthropoda: Insects > Digestive system >...
CGGGGTCGGCGCGCCCTACAACAAAAGGAACTCTAATTTTATGCGGAAATACTTTCATGCGTTTGTCGTGATTCCGTTGGCGATTGAGTTTACACATACTGTAATCTATGGTACAATAGTACATATCCGGCGGAATTATGACGGAAAAAGGAGGGATTTTTATGAGGAAAGCGGCGGCAATTTTATTGGCCGCGGTCTTGTCCGCGGCCGCGTTTACGGTGACCGTTTCCGCGGCCACCACCAATTCGGTGGACAGGCTCAGCTACATTCCCAAGGGCACCGTGCTCTGGGAGCAGGGCGTGCTGGGCAGCCTTGGGCTCCAGGGCGGGAAAATCGACGGAACCGACCTGGTCATGAGGGTCAGCAACTCTGTACTGGTCAACGGCACTATCCCGATCGACCTGACCAACGCCAAGTGGAGTTTCGCGAACAAAGAAGGAAGCACTCCCACAGTAAGCACGCAGACGATAGGCGTGACCTCGGGGACCAGCACGGCGGGCGCGGACGCGACAAACTACGATCTGAACCGCGGCGTTTTTACCACACAGTGGATTCCGTCGCCCAGCATTTCCTATGACGCGCATGTTTCTACATACTTCCGCTACGGAATGATGCAGTCCAAGGCGCAGGACGCGAGCTGGGGCACGAGGGATATCATGGACGTCCCCTACAGGCTCGACATTACGGGGGACAGCTCGGCACTCCTGACGATCCTCCCCGGGACCGCCGACGGCTGGGCGGCCACCGGCTACGGCCCGTCCGGCGGCTTCTACACGTCCGTCGCCAACGGCGTTCTGTATGAGATCAGGATACCGCTGGTAATAGTGACCGCTACGGGCAGCGCGAACGTCACGGTCAAAGTCGGCTACAACATAGCCGGTGTCAGCCAGACCCAGCTGATCGTCGTTCAGACGGTCTTCAGCATGACAGCAATAGGCGGTGAAGTGGTAGTAGCCAAAGACGTGTTTGCCGTCAACCCGGTCACGTTTACCGAGTACCTGCTCGGCGCGGCGAACCCCGCCGGCGATCCCCTTACGGGCGGCGGTTCCGTTATACTAACCCTCCCGTCCGGCTTCCACTGGTTTAATACGGATACATATAACCAAAAGCTGGGAGACGACGGGTTCAATGTCTCAGTCATACTTGTGCCGGGCCTTGTCTGGAACGGAAATTACCTTCCCAACAACTACTCCGCCTGCGAAGTGGGCTTTGGCGGCGGCGCTTCCAACGAGAGCGTCAGGTACGACGCGGCCAGCGGAAAACCGTTGGTTTCGTTTGCCAACGTCGTGCCTCTGTATGTGCGCGACGGAGCTATAGACGACGCGATGCTGAAAATTTCCTTCTTTAACTTCAATAAATCGGCGCAGATCACCGGCAGTATCATTGTAAAGGGCCTTTCGTTCTACTGCGACAACAACGTGCCCGCGGGGACGGTCGCAAGCCTGTATGTAAACGAGGACACGAGCGGCGTTGAGCTAAGCGGCGTCTCCACCGACCAGTATGAGCACACTCTCGGCGTGTGGCCCACCAACTTCCCGGTGGCGGCCCGCGCGGCCTTCTCCGGCGACGCAACCCTCGCGAGTCTTTCCGTCAGCAGCTATGAGCTTAGCCCCGCTTTCAGCCCGGACGTGACGGAGTACGCGCTGACAGTCGGCAGCGACGTGGAAACAGTGGTCATTTCCGCCGAAGCCAACAACGCGAACGCGGTTGTCAGCGGCGCTGGGGTGAAATCCCTCGGCGTCGGCGAGAGCGTGTTCCAAGTGGTCGTAAAGGCCGAGGACGGCACGGAAAAAACCTATACCGTCAGAGTGACCCGCGAGGCCGACGCCGCGCCGGTGTTCATATGCGGTATAAAGAGCATGAGCGTGAAAATAGGCAAGCCTGCCCAAATACCGTTCACCTACATAGGTCCCGGGCCGCTTGTTATCACGAGTTCCAACCAGGCCGTATGCGGCGTCGATCCCGGCGGCTCGCTTATGCCTTTGAAGGCGGGCATTGCCGTAATAACGATCAAGGCGCCGGGTTTTCCGAATTATGTGTTCGCGGTTACCGTGACGGCGTGATATACTGGATAACTGCAGAAACTAGAGCCTGGAGCCTAGAAAAAACCTTGCAGACGCTGGGTTGTTTCGACATTTCCGTTGGAATTGAACTTCTGAGATAAAAAACGGAGCGGGTAAACACACCGCTCCGTTTTCATGCGCCGCAGTTTCCAGTTTCCAGTTTCAGTTTCCAGTTTCCAGTTTCAGTTTCCAGTTTCCAGTTTCCAGTTTCTAGCTTCCAGTCAGTACCTGTACTCATGCCCGCCCAAGGTGAACGCGTACTTCCTGTGCCGGGAGATCCAGTTGGACGTGGCGTACTTCGGGTTGTAGAAGAACAGCGCGCCCACGGCGTTGTTCTTGCCCTCGAGGGCCTCCACGGCGGCCAGGTAGCTCTCGCCGCTGGGGGTGTTGTAGATGGCGCCGTTGCTCGTCGGCGTGAACTGGACGCCGCAGCTTCTGTCAAAGATGACGCCCTTGATCGTGGAGGGGAACCCGTCGGCGTTTTTTCTGTTGATTATCACGTTGGCCACGGCGAGGCGCGAGGCGAACTTCTCCCCCGAGGCCTCCGCCTCGACGATCTTGGACAGCCAGTTCAGGTCGTCCCTGGAGTAACCGTTGTATGTTGGGGTCAGTTTCAGCGCGTCGTCCGCGCTCATTATCCCGGCCTTGCCGTTGGAGCTCATGACGATTATGTCGTATTCGCCGTAGAACGCCGTCTCGAGCGAGAACATCCGCCTGAAAAAGTCCGGGCCGACCATCAATACGCCGTCCACCAGTATCCCGCCCGTGTCAAGCTCTTTCCCGCCGAGCGATACGGCGGCCGTCTTGGACCGGGTGTCCCAGCCGACCTTGGCGCCGCGTTTTTCGCTGATGTAGCGCAGTGGCAGATACGGGCTGTCGTTGACTATGATCGGCCTTATCGGCGGGGAGGTGAGTCTGCCGTCGATAATGAGCCTGACGTCCGGCCGCAGATTCTCGTCGGGAGCGGAAGCGCCGGCCGCGACGCCGGGGCTGCCCGCCAGCATGACCGCCGCCGCGAAGATCAATGGCTTTAAGTATCGTAAAATAGACACCAACTCCTGAAATAAGTTAGTAATGCAGGAAAAGTAATCCATTAAAGTATTTTCCAAAAATAAGCATTTTATTCAGAGCGCGGCAAATTTTCGTGGGATTTGCCATAATACAGCAGGGGACGCCGCCCTCGGCGTCCCGCGGTTGTCGCAGATTCAAGTAACGGGACGCCCAGGGGGCGTCCCCTACGATTCCCACGAAAATTTGTCGCACCCTTTTATTAAATATGACATTTGAAATAACAAATGGGCGTTGATTTGCCAAAAGTATCTGATTTTGCGGCATTGTACGCAACATGTTGACCAGCCGCTCAAATGATGTTACTTTCATCTCTACCGGAGTGCGAAAACATTAACCTCCTCTGTCACGTCGTCGGTAAATGTTTTCAGCATCCGGTATCGCCGATCTTATCGCCTGTCGAGAGGGGAATGAAATGCAAAATACGGATGACTCATATCAGATCCGCAGCGAAAGGACCCGCTGGTTTATGGAAAGCCGGTTCGGAATGTTCATCCACTGGGGTTTATACTCCGTTCCCGGCCGCGGGGAGTGGGTGCGCAACAGGGAGAACATTCCGGACGAGGATTACTCGCCGTATTTCAAAGAATTCGACCCAGTCCGCTACGACCCGCGCGAATGGGCGAGAACCGCGAAGGCCGCCGGAATAAAGTACGCCGTGATGACGGCCAAGCATCACGAGGGCTTTTGCCTGTTCGATTCCCAATATACGGACTACAAATCGACCAACACGAAGGCGGGCAAAGACCTGATCGCCGGGTTTGTGGAGGCGTTCCGCGCCGAAGGCATAAGAATCGGCCTGTACTATTCGCTGATCGACTGGAACCACCCGGACTATCCCCATTACGGCGATAAAACCCATCCGGAGAGGGAAATGGAAAAGAACAGAGACAGGAAGCACGATTTCCCGCGCTATGTGGAGTATCTGCATAACCAGGTCAGGGAATTGCTCACAAACTACGGCAAAATAGACATCATGTGGTTCGACTTTTCCTACGACGTCATGACCGGGGAGAAATGGGAAGCCGATAGACTCGTAAAAACGGCGCGTTCATTGCAGCCCGATATCATCATCGACGACAGGCTCATTGCGAACGGGCTTCCCGGAAGGGTCCTGGAGGCCGAACCGTTGCCCTACGCCGGGGATTTCTTTTCGCCGGAGCAGATAATCCCGTCGGAAGCCGTGACCGACAGGCTCGGACGGGCAGTCCCGTGGGAGTCCTGCGTGACGCTGAACAACCACTGGGGCTACGGCTCGAAGGATCTGCGCTATACCGGCGCCGAAAACATCGTGAAAATGCTGGTCAACACGACCAGCAAAAACGGTAACCTGCTGATAAATATCGGCCCGAACGCCAAGGGCGAATTTCCGGAGGAAGTTCTGCCATCTCTGGAAAAAACAGGTAAATGGCTCAAAAAGAACGGGGAGAGCGTCTTCGGCTGCGGAAAGGCCGATTTCCCGAAGCCGGAATGGGGACGCTACACCCAAAGGGGAAACAAGCTGTACGCCCACGTGTACGAGAGAGGGCCGGCCCAGCTGAGGTTCGACGGGCTGATGGGAAAGGTCAAAAACGCGCGGCTGCTGCGCGACGGTTCGGAGCTCGACCTCGTGAAATGGCGCGTCGATTATCCGGATGACGCCTTTGTGGACTTGGTTTTTACAGACCTTCCGGACGAAACGGACACGGTGATCGAGTTTGAGCTGACGAAGGGAGAACAGCAATGATAAGCGGGATCGACAACAATATGGGAAACCTGCACCGACTTTCGGAAGCGGTCACGCGTTCGATAAGCCCGGAAAACAAAACCGGCGGGAAGGGCATGGGCGGGATGGCGGAGCTGGACCCGGCGAACAGGACCCACGCGGCGCGGGACCTGGGCGCCGGCTGGAAGATCAGCCCAACCGTTGTCATCAAGGGCGGGGACACGCACGAGGCGGCGAACATCATCGGCTCCGGCGCGGTCCAGCATATCTGGCTCACGCCGACGGGCAAGTGGAGAAACCTAATCCTGCGGATTTACTGGGACGGGCAGGAGCATCCGTCCGTCGAATGCCCAATAGGGGATTTTTTCTGCTCGGGCTGGGGCAAATACGCCCGCGTCTCGTCGCTGGCCGTATGCGTCAATCCCGGCAGCGCCTTTAACTGCTACTGGACGATGCCATTCCGGAAAAACTGCCGGATAACCCTCGAAAACATAGCCGAAGAGGACGCCGTCGTATTTTATCAGATCGACTACGCTCTGGCCGAAACGCCGGACGACTGCGCCTATTTCCACGCCCGTTTCGGGCGGACGAACCCCCTGCCGTATAAATCAGTGTACACCATACTGGACGGCGTGAAGGGAAAGGGGCACTACGTGGGGACGTATATGGCCTGGGGCGTCCACAACAACGGCTGGTGGGGCGAGGGAGAGATAAAGTTCTATATAGACGGCGACACCTATCCCACCATATGCGGGACCGGGACCGAGGACTATTTCTGCGGCTCTTACAATTTCGAGGACACGGACACCCATAATTACGCGCCGTTTGGCACGCCTTACTCCGGTTTTTACATCGTCACGGGGAACAATATGTACGAGGTGCAAAAGAGGTTCGGCCTGTACCGCTGGCATATAACCGACCCGGTGCGCTTTGACGAAGACCTGAGAGTCACGATCCAGGCTTTGGGTCACCGGGAAGGCGGGAGGCTGCTGCCTCTTCAGGACGATATTTCTTCAGTCGCCTTCTGGTATCAGACGCTGCCGTCCGCGCCGCTGCCGAAGATCCCGGACAAGGATTATATGGAAGTGATATGAACGAACACCGTCTAATACGAATCTCAGATTAAAACTTCACAGGCGGAGCGCAGCAAAACGCCAGAGGGCGTTTTGCGTTATAAGCGGCAGACTGTGAAGATTTTAATCGAGATTCGTATAAATCAACGCCACGCAACGATCACGGTAGGGGGGCTTGCCCGGCCGAGGGGGGGGCGGCGGGAGCGTAGCCCCCGCCCTACCAGATAATTGTGGGGCGGCGGGAGCGGAGCCCCCGCCCTACCCGATAATTTTGGAAGCGCTCCTGTACTCCCTGGGCGTAGCCCCCGTCAATTCCTTGAACTTCTTGTGGAAATACTTTATGCTGATATAGCCCGTCCGCGCGCATATTTCGGCCGTTTTCAGGTTAGTTCCGCTCAGCAGGGCCTGGGCGCGCTCGATCCTGACTCTGTTCAGATAATCCACGAAATTCATCCCCGTCTTCTTCTTGAAATAGCGGCAGAAATAGTATTCGCTCAAATATACGTGATCGGCTACTTCCGTCAAAGTCAGGTTTTCCATGTAATGCTTCCCTACGTATGACTTGGCCGACTCTATGAGATCGTCGTCGTTTCCGGAGGCGTTTTTTCCTTTGAAATAGACCGCGGCGTTTTTGACCGTGTTCGGGAGGTTTTTTACCATAAGCTCTATGCTCACCGGGATGTTTTTTTCGTTCAGGCGCAGCGGGAAAGCGATGTTGGCGGGATAGACGGAGTATTTTATCAGATCCTCGAAGGACATGCACCCGGACAGGCAGTCGCACAGGCCCGCCGCGTAAAAGTTCCGGTAGGCCGGATCGTCAGCCGATTCTGACAGGACGAAGCGCGCCTTCTCGAGGGCTTTTTCGGTTTTGCCGTCCTGTATCAGCCGTAACAGAGCCTGCGTATCCGACGAGGCGCGGGTTATACGCGTCTCGTTTTTCATAATCTCCTCGATGCCGTCCGCAATGGGCCCAAACCGGACAATAGTCGCCAGGTTCAGTATCTCCAGGCAGTTTTGCGTCAGGACGGCCTTGAAAGCCTGAATAGCCGCGGGAAAGCTCTCCTCTTTCGGCGCTTTTAAAATCGCCAGATACCGGGACTTGTCGAAGGCGTGAGAAATAGGGATCAAAATCATTTTGTCCGAAACCGCCAGTTGGTTGATTGCCGCGTAGAGGCGTTCTTTTTCGTAAGGCCAGGAGTCGTTCAGAAAATCTTCCAGGCCGTCGAGAGTGACCTCGGCGATAGCGGCCGGGGCCTTGGCGAGGTCGACGGAGAGCCGCGAGAACAGGCTGACGAGTTTTTTAACGTCGGTATCTTTGCGGGACAGAAAATCCGAAACGGCTTTTTGGTACGCCACCGGGACGGCCCCGTGAAAAATCGGCTCGCCGCCTTCCAAGCGGCGGTGGTCCAGGGCGTTTTTCGCTTTTTCGCACAGTTCCTGAATATCGTAATATGTCGCCGGCTTCAGCAAATAGGAAAAAACGCCTATGTCGATACCCTTGTGCGCGTATTCGAAATCCTTGTGGGCGGTCAGGAAAACGACGAGCGTGCGCGGGCTCTTCTCCAATACGACCTGCGCGAAGTCCAGACCCGAGACTACGGGCATACGTATGTCAGTGATCAGCAGATCCGCCGGGTTTTTCGTCAGGTAATCCAAGGTCGGGAGCGCCTCGGTAAATGTGGCGGCAAGGCGGAACCCCATCTTTTCCCAGTCGAAAGAGCAGGCTATATTGTCCAGCACGACTTCCTCGTCGTCCACCATAACCAGCGAATACAAGCGCTCACCTCTCCCGCTTATACGAATCTCAAAGCCAGTATAGTCCGATATTCCCACACGGTCAAGGATGCCCGGGAACACTGGGCAAATTAGGGGACTGAACGCAAATCTGAGCCATTGTTATTTTAGTTCGCGGCTGTTAGGATAGTTGTACTTAGGACTTTCCGGAGGGAGCGGGGATCGTGAAAAGCGGGAAAGCGGCGGGACGCCGGTCGCTCGAAGGCGCGCGCTCCGCCCAGCTGTGGGTGATGTGCTCCGTTCCGATCGCATTGGTGATCCTGTTTTCCTACGTCCCTATGGCGGGTATCGTCCTCGCCTTCAAAAAGTACACTGCGCCGTTGGGGATATTCGGCAGCCAATGGGTCGGACTGAAAAACTTCTCCTTCTTTTTCCTGTCGAACGACGCTTTGCAGGTCACCTGGAACACGCTTTCGATGAACTTCCTGTTCATTGTGTTCGGAACTTTGTGCGCGGTCGCCCTCGCCCTGCTGTTCTATGAGATAAGGAGCAGGAAAGCTCTGAAAGTCTACCAGACCATATGGATCACCCCGAATTTTCTGTCCTGGGTTGTGGTCAGTTTCATGGCCTATGCCTTTCTGGAGCCGAAATACGGGATGCTGAACGTGATCCTCCGGTTTTTCAACGTCCAGGGGCCGAACTGGTACGCCACCCCGAAGGCCTGGCCGGTTATACTGACCGTCGCGAGCGTGTGGAAGTCCGTGGGAATGGACTGCCTGATATATTACGCCTCTCTGGTGGGCATAGATTCGGAACTGATCGAGGCCGCGAAAATAGACGGGGCGAACCGCCGCGCGATTATCCGCTACATGATCCTGCCGCATCTGCTGTCGCTCATATCCATTTTGACCATCATGAAAATAGGCGGGATCTTCAGGGCCGATTTCGGGCTGTTTTACCAGCTGACCCGCGATACGCCGCAGTTGTATTCCGTCACCGACGTCATAGATACCTATATTTTCAGGACGATGTACCAGTCGGCCAACATGGGCGTCTCCACGGCGATCGGGCTGCTGCAGTCGCTGGTCGGCTTTACGCTGGTTCTGCTGACGAACCATTTCAGCAAAAAAATCGACCCGGATATCGGATTGTTCTGATAATTCTGTAACCGTCATAAAGGAGCGCGGGACATATGGGAAAAAAGGCCGGGAAAACGCTCATTCCGATGCATATCGCGCTGGTACTGCTCTCCGCGCTGGCTCTGCTGCCGTTTTTGCTCGTTCTGGCCATTTCTTTTTCCAACGAGAGAGACATAGTCTATTACGGCTACAAGCTCCTCCCGATGAATTTTTCGCTCGACGCGTACAGATACATTTTGCAGAGCGTGAATAACGCCGCGACGCTCCTCCAGGCTTACAAGATCACTGTCGCATACTCCGCGGCGGGGACTGTGCTGAGTGTTCTGCTGATGACCTTTTTCGCGTACCCGCTTTCCCAGAAGTGCTTCAGGGGCAGGAACGCGGTCAACTTTTTCCTGTACTTCACGATGCTGTTTTCGGGCGGCCTGGTGCCGGTTTATATACTCAACACCCGGTACCTCCATCTGAACAACACCCTGTGGATATACATACTGCCGTCTTTGATAAACCCCTGGTATGTGTTCATGATGCGGACTTTTTTCCGTCAGATACCGGAGGAGATACACGACTCGGCGGTCGTGGACGGCGCCAACGAGTTCCGGTTCCTGTTTACCATGCTGATCCCCCTCTCCAAGCCCGTTCTGGCCACGGTATCGCTGTTCATTTTTCTTGGGAAGTGGAACGAGTGGTTTGTCCCGACGCTCTATATATCCAACCAAAAGCTGATAAGCCTGCAATACCTGCTCCAGAGGATAATGAGCAACATCCAGATGCTACAGGACACGTCCCGGCGCACGGGCATATCTCTGACGGGACTCTCAAAAATCCCGACGGAGACGGTCCGAATGGCCATGGCAGTGGTCGTGGCGGGGCCCGCGCTGGTCATCTTCCCGTTTTTCCAGAGGTACTTCGTGCGCGGCCTTACGGTAGGTAGCGTTAAGGGTTAAGACCCCTTTCACTATATATTAAAAATACGACAAACAGTAAAGGAGACTTGAGTATGAAAATGAAATTAAAGCAAAAGTTCGGCATACTGGTATGCGCCATGATCCTGGCCGCCGTGCCGGCCGGCTGCGGAAGCGCGAACTCCGGCGGCGCCGCGACGCCCGCGCCGAAGGTTCAGACCGAAGCGGCCGCGCAAACCGAGACGCCCTCTCAGGCCCCGGCGCAGACCCCGGCGGCCATGCCGACACTGACCTGGTTCATGCCGGGCAACCCGGAGAGCGATATCGACTCTGTCAACGCCGCGGCGAGCGCGATTTCAGCCGCGAAGATCGGAGCGAATATCCAGATGAACATCATCGACTGGGGCTCCTATCACGACCAGATACAGATGAAAATGGCGTCCTCGGCGAATTTTGACCTCTGCTTTATCGGCTTCGCCTACCCCTATCAGGAAGCCGTCGACATCGGCGGGCTGCTGGAGATCGGGAGCATGCTGCCGAAAGACGCCCCGGACCTGCTGAAGGAGATACCGGATTACTGCATCAAGGCGGTCACGACCGACAAAGGCGTTTTCGCCATCCCGAACGTGCAGATACTGGCTTTCGGCGGCGGCTATTACCTGCGCGGCGACCTGGCGCAGAAGTACGGAGTGAATCCCGCCGCGATCAAAACGCTTGCCGACATAGAGCCCTACCTGGAACAGATCAAGACGGGCGAACCGGACCTCGTCCCGGCGGAACGCCTGAACGCCGACAACTTCCGCGACGACAAGGGCTATCACTATTTCAGCGTGAACGGCTCGGCCGTATACATCTCCGACAAGGACAACAAGGTCTATACGTATTATCAGATCCCGGGCGCGGAAGAGAGCGCGAAAGTCTCCTTCGACTTGTACACCAAGGGCTTCTACCGTTCCGACATCGCGACCAACATCTACTCCGGCGGCGGCGACGACTACTACAAGGCCGGGCGCTACGCCTTGATCGCGACGACGTTCAAGCCTGGCGTGGAGTCGGAGATCAAGACGGACACCGGTTACGACTACACGTACCTGTTCAACCAGACTCCGCTGATGGGGCACACCAGTCCGATCGAGACGTGCAACGCGGTCAGCCGCACGACCAAATACCCAGATCTCGCCGTGCAGATGATCAACCTTATCAACACGGACAAGGACTTTTACAACACCGTATGCTTCGGCATAAAAGACAAACACTATACTTTTGTGGACGCCAACCACATTTCGATCATTCCCAATTCGGGCTATACGCCGAACTCCTCCTGGAAGATGGGCTATCAGTTCAATGCCTACCTGCTCCAGGGGCAGGGCGACGATACCTGGGAAAAGACCAAGGAGCTGAACGACAACTCGGTGAAATCCCCGATCCTTGGGATCTTCTTCAACACGGACGACATCCGCACGGAACTGACCCAGATAGACAAGGTTCAGAAGGAGTACCTGGACGCGTATGTGAACACCG
>Ga0209629_10003556_pt1 | contig 11206 bp, 10 predicted proteins | sample TergutCu122P5_FD_187286 | JGI IMG/M metagenome (GOLD analysis project Ga0209629, IMG submission 187286) | Cubitermes ugandensis P5 segment gut microbial communities from Kakamega Forest, Kenya - Cu122 P5 (SPAdes) (version 2) | ecosystem: Host-associated > Arthropoda: Insects > Digestive system...
CATGTGATTTCTGGGCATTCCCAACACTGAAAAGACAACTGCGCGGAAAGAGGTTCTCATCAGATGATGAAGTGAGAAGCGCCACGGCCGCTGTGATATAAGGGATGTCGCAAAACAATCTATTTTATGTGTTTGAATCGTCTATAAAACGCTGTAAAAACGTATTCAATGTGAAGGACGCTACTTTGAAAAAGAAAAAATTGTAGGGTCTGTAGAGTCAACTGATTCTGAATAAAAAAATCAGTCTTGAAACTTTTCAATCAGCCTTCGTACATAGTGACACATCATGGAAGACTTGGATCTTAAGTAGCACTGCTGTGGGCATGTAAAATCTCTCAGTCAACAAGTTCCTTCAACTTTCTGAGGACCTGAAGTTTCTATATTGAAACTTCCCAGTAGGATTCAAGATACACCATAACAATCAAACTGCAAATTAACTTCCTGAACCAAGAATTAAAACTGAGATTCCCTAACATGCAAAACTACCAACCAGCACTTTGTAATTTCAGTACCTCAGCTACAACTGTACTAAAAACTATTCAATGGACATAAAAATTAAAAATTACCAGTAGCACACATGTGTCTTCATAATGAACAGGTACTCATTGAAGCTTTCCAAAGGTGCTTCCTGCAGGACATAGTCAATCCTGCGACCTCCATTTAGCTGTCCCACACACACATCTGCATCTGCATCTCCATCTGCCCCAGAATGACAGCTGTCTGTCTCAGTCTGTCGCTGTAACTGTTCTTCCAGCACCTGTTGACAGAAATTGTGGTCACCTGATACAACAAAACACACTACAGTAAGAAAAGCCGAAACACGAATTCCATTTTGAAGTAAACAGAATTTCCAAATGTATTTTTGTAGCAATATTACACATGTGTAAACAAAGTATTCAAATTCATTGATAAGCACTGTGAGAAAAGACTGAGGTTCTCACAGTGATGCTAATGAATAGCGCAGTACTGAGGAATATAATGCCATGTGGGTGAGTATTTACCTATGTTTCAGTAAAGGTTGTTACCTCCATCTTCAGGGTAAAAGCACTCCTCTTGAATTGTTTAGACCCTGAAGATGGAACCAGCAAGCTCCTCTGAAATATCAGTAACTATTTACCATTCATCACTGTGACATAGCCCAGAAGACCTCAACCTTCTGCACAAGTGTTGCCTCAGACCCACAGTTTTTAAGGTAATCACTATATGCTGTGGAATTTTGATGTTTTTCTGACCGTGCATCATAGTATAGACTTTTACAAATTACCAACTTAATGCACAATTTCTTTATTCTTCAACAATATGTATGTTACACTACAATCCTCAACATGTTTCAAGCAGCATGCTGCTCATCCTCAGGAGGACAATTTGTATCACCACAGCCTCTGGTATCGTCACCCTCTGTAAGCAGCAGTACAGTATGCAGGTGGAGAGTGGACTAAGTCCACTCTCCACCTGCACGCTGTACTGCTGCTTACAGAGGGTGACGATACCAGAGGCTGCGGTGATACAATTTGTCCTCCTGACGATGAGCAGCGTGCTGCTCGAAACATGTTGAGGATCATAGTGTAACATACATATTGTTGAAGAATAAAGGAATTGTCCATTAAGTTGGTAATTTGTAAAAGTATATGCTGTGGAGTTTTCTGTGTATGCCACCAAGTTAAAATGGGAAAAGTTCAGCAGTGATTCTGAGAATCAAACCTCAAGAAGGAGGTATCAAGCCAATGAGCATGACAGGCACATACTGCATGTGTCACATCAGGGCACCTGTCAGCACAGCACTACATGATATTGATGTGCCATTAGCAGCTTCATACACTAGGGTGTAGGTCCCTAATCCTTCCTCAACAGGTTAAGGCACTTGATGGCATTTCTCCCAACAATATACCAGACGTTATCAATCTCCACAAATCCGCATGCAAGACGCTCACTCATGCTCCTTCTTGATCCATAGCTCAACAAAATGTGAGCACACGTAACCACCACACTGCCTACCTGCTATATACAGTAGATATTAACACATCTTAGGGAACAGGTCTTGTACAATTACAAGCTGGTACTGCAACACAGGAAACTACTGAAATGTCACTTGTAGATTACTGTGAAAATCATGTGACAAGGAAATGCCAAGTACCAATCCCTGTAATTTTGGTTTTCTAACTACAAAAAGGCACTGTGACATTAAATTACACTTCATCAGCATATCCTCACTGATGCCACTTGATTAATTCTTCCTGATATGATGCCCCCATAATTCATTCTACCAGTTTATGTTTGAAAATGTTGAAAGTTTTTTTTTTCTTTCACTAATTACCAGTGATATTCAAAGTGGTCAAGCCACAGAAAAAAAAAATCTGTTGTTTTATAATACATTACTGTTTCATTTAACCCTCAATCAATTCAACACATTAGTGCATCATGTCACCAGATCCATTATTTTCTCGAGTAGTTAAATTTTACACGAGATTCCACCATATTTTACTACATGAAGCTGGGAAGTTACTGATACTTGGTAATTATTTTGTGTGAATTACTTTATCTACTTCTTGTTCCAGTGCCTGGTCATCAGAGCGATGAAACATCGCCAACTGGTACACAGTGTTCCATGTACTTCGTACAGATTCCATCAGTCTCTGCTTCAAGTCTGCTCCAACACGTGCCATGGTTTCTTTCAGTTCTGAAACGATGCATACCAAATGAATCTGCCCTAGTAAAATATGACATGGGAAACCACTACAAACTATGTTACTGGATGTTGCATTTTAAACTGACTAGAAGCAAGTATTCATCTGGCCGTCTGGATTGGTTATATAACTTCTCCACCACCACTTTGGAGGAGGCAATAAGAGATTCTTTTTTGTTATGTAAGTCCTTTGCTTCTTATACTTCCTTATCCTCTTCACAGATATGAGAACAGAATGACGACTACAACAAAAACAAAAACAACAACAACAACAACGACAACAACAACAACAACACTTCTTCTCAAATAAGTACAGTAACAATACACAAATCTACCAGGTCCAACCACGAAATAACAAAATACCAGGAAGGGCAATGAATTGGTTTTGGTACTTCAGACCCTGCTGTACCTTTCCTTTCAACATAATCAACCCGACTTTTACAAAATACTGTACTTAAATTGCAGGAACTTCTCATTTCAATAATTCACTTGAAATCAGCTGTCATCATATCAATAATAAAATTATAATAATGCAATAATATTTAGCAGAAGTGTGATTTTTTTATTCATCTAACAATACAAGATACAAAAACATCTGCCCTGTGCACAGGATGTGTTTAACTTACAGCACAATTACAAAGTGACCTCTCAATATTCAGATGGAAAATTAGGAAAAAATTTGTGTCTTATGAGTATATATGGGTAAATATGGTACTGACAACATTTACCCATGTATAAGATGCTCCACCACCCCCATCACACTCTTAAATTTTTTCAGAAAAATACCTACACAAAACATTTAATTATGTGTGCAATTATGAGGCAACCCTCACTCTTCAGATGATAAATCATTAAAAAATTGTAATTTCATACTTCAGTCAATATGGTACATCCATAAGATCAGCCAGTTAAAAAACTGAAACCTATAAAATGTTGACTTTCAATCTACATATTTATTTACTTTAAACATTTTTATACCTTAATATTTAAAAAAATACATGATAATAATTTTCATCTCTATGAAGTGCAATACCTACAGTGTTCATTAACAAAAGAACTGAATCCACAATAAATGAAAATAAAGTTCAATGCACTAAGCAAAAGCAAAAAGAATGCTCTCTCAAAATATGTGCTCCCCAAATTAACTGTTTGGCTGGTTTAGCAGTAGCATAAAAAATGATCCACCTCCCACAACTGCAAAAGTTGTAAACAATCAGTTCTGAGCTGTTTTATACTGTTTCTCAGTTGCCATTAAATCAATACAAGCTACAGATAGAACATAAAATTCCCTGTCATTTTACATGACATGTTACACTTACGAACATAATCAGGTAAAGTAAAATTTCTTTAATCTGGCTATCAATAATCTGGAAATCATGAGTTCAGCACTTTAAGAAAACAGTCTCAAGACCAGATAGGCATAATCTGTGACTGGAAGTTTCACCACTGATAACAGACTCTGTGACTTTATCTTGTGTTATACTGGACCCATCAAGCTATTACAATGGCTTCAAACAAACCAAACATAAGTAAACAACATACAGCTGGCAAGAGGAAACATGTAATATTAACAATTCATCAGAAACTTAAAATAATGAAAAGGCCTTAAAGTGGCTAATACTGAAGTGTGGTTACGGTTTCACACGACACTCAATCGTCAACTCTCTATGATGTAAAAACAACAGAAGGATCTACAGTCATTTATGACATCAAGTGAAAGTGCAAAAGACCTTTTCAAGAGCCCAACATTTAAACAACCTAAATCAGTGCAACTGGACAGTGTGTTGTGTAAGTGGTTTACAGCAATGCCCTCCAAAGGAAAACCCAGTGGGCCTATGATAACTGAAAAAATTCAGTCCTTTTATGTTGAAATTAAAATAAATGACAAGTGCATATTCCCTTAGGGTTGGCTGCAAAATTTAGGTGTCTTATAATATAGAATACTTGATAATCTGGCACCTGTCCAGTCCTGTGGGTGCCGGATTAAAGGAATTCTACTGTAATTCAAAAGAGATACCACAGATGAGACATACCAAGGGATATCTTGTTCAAACCTCATAAAAACAAAAATGAACAAAATCTCTGGCTGCACGCAAATAGGAGACTAACAGCCGTCTATTATTCACTCAAACCAGCTGTGGTTCATAACGTTTAGTACTCAAAAAATCAGTACCACAATACATTAACTCACCTAGATGCATCCTTTTCCTTCCTTTGTGATGGGGTATTAGGACAGGTTTAAGAGCCATCAACTGTGTATTAACCAGTGGCTCTATTCTGTAAGCCACAGGATCAAATGGATGAAAAATATTAAAGAAACCAGGGCATGTGGGTAGTCTGAAATCTGCTCCCAGTGTGTCAATTCCACGAACAGCAACAAACATACCTATCACAAACATAAGAACGGAAGTGTTCCATGAACAGCTACTACAAGACAATAACTTATCCACACATAAGTGTATATTCCAATTATTTCTCAGACAAATGAACATATGCCATAAATTTATGTTGTTACACATCAACTTTCATTATGTTTGATTTTGGTTTAATTTCACATTTAGTTACCTGTATGTACACTTTTTTTTATAATGTATTTACATAGATTAATTTTTGGAAAAATGTTCTACACAAAGAGTAACTTTGTGCATGATAATAAGGCAACTAGTGAGAACTGCGCTCTTCTGGGCTGTTATACAGTGAGTTGTGGTAATTTCTTACCAACTGGGGACGACCTATCAGTCCCAGAACGTTGGAAAGAAATTACCATCACTCAGTGTGTAATAACCCAGAATAGTGCAGTTCTCATCTACAGGGTGGGCGAGAAGTCACCGTACGCACAGACAATACGCACCTCAGACTCAATTTAAGTTTACACAGCACAGCACAGCACAGCACGCAGTACAATATGAATGGCAGTTTGGCAACAGTGTCCAAGATAGTGCATACGCGATATGCCGCAGCCACAGAATTTAGTTGTGTTTTCCGTATGGCTGACACAAGCAGTTACTTTATCGAGGAACGCTTGGTGGCAAGTGTCTGGGTGCATGAGAGGCAGCACATGGGACAAACCATGTCCCAAGTGATGGTTGCGTTCCGGGAATGGTTTAATAAGGCTCCACCACGAAGAGCAACACTGCTAGATTGGGAAAAACGAGCATTCGCCCTTGGAAGTGTTAAAGACAGGCGGCGGAGTGGGAGAAAGACAACGCACTTGGAAACGTGCGCAGTGGTTGCCGCTTCCATTGAACATTCCCCAATGAAGTTGACACCGAAACGATTGTCAGAGCTTGGCGTGCCACGGTCAACAATGCGAGACCACATGAAGAACGACTTGAATGTGAGGCCGTAACGCCCAACTTTTGAGAATGAACTGTCGGATGGCGACATGGATCAGCGCTAAGAATCATGCCGTGCTCTGCTGGACCCATTCTCAAATGCCATATCCCGTTCGAAGGTTCTTTTCAGTTATGAATGTGCCATCTATCGCAGTGCGTGCGACAGAAATGTGGTGTTCTGGTCAAAGGAGAATCCCAATTTCACGCAGGAGCTGGAACATAATCCACCGCATGTGATGATATGGGCAGGTAAGACATCAGATTACCTGATTGGACCTTACTTTTTTGATGGACCGGTGAATGCGGCATCTTATTCGGCAATGTTGGAGATGTGACTCTACCTAAGCTGAAAGACAGAGGACTCCTGGATGACGTGTGGCTGCAGCACGATGGGGCACCCGCACATTTTGCTCTTTCTGTGCGTGATGTTTTGAATGAACATTTTCCAGGCCACTGGATTGGCCATGGCACACCGACATCTCTGGCACCATTGCCATGGCCACCACAAAGTCCTGACCTTACCACACCAGGCAATTTGTTGTGGGGTATTATAAAGGGAAGGGTGGCTGTGCATCGCTACAACAATGATGAATATTTGCGCAGAGCTGTGGAAGACACCTTTCACACAATTACTCCAAAAATGCTCTGACGTATGTCACAGAGGACATGGAGGCACATCTGTTTGTGTGTCCAGCATCAAGGTGCATATATGGATTCACTCGACATGTAACCAAGGCGTACATAAATGATTCAAATCAAATTATGGTAGTGTATCGGTCGGTGTACGGTGACTTCTTGCCCACCCTGTACTTTGTGGCAGAAACCTGAAATCAAGGCAACCCCTGTTTTTCAGATGACAAATTATGAATAAATTCTTGTCTGACATTTCAGTAAATGCAGTAGTTTTGATGCAAAATCTGCTTGTCCAACAAAACTGCCAAATCACATGGATATGTAATCCAGCACACACCAACACACTACAGCCATCATGTGCTGCACAAAGACATAAGTCCAGTTATTTCTCAGTCCTTCAGACTGACAGCATGTAAATCACTACCAAATTCACTGATAACAAGAACAATAAGCAAGGATCCATTTCCGCAATTCTTGACTCATTGACACTAAAAACACGTGTTTCATCTGCACAGTTACATAAGATCAAATTGAACAGGAAGATGATTAAACAGATGATGTATACAAAATTATTTGATAGGAGGCAAGTCAAGTTCTATCTTTTGGTATTTCACCAACATTCAGCTGAAGAATATGAGGAAAATCTAAAAACCTCCTGAGGAAAACTAACAGTCTAGCTTAGATCCAAACTGAGTAACTGAAAAATACAAGTCTAGACATTATTCCCCTTTATCCTATGACCAGAATCATTTCCTTCATTCCAATAATATTATACACACAATACCAAAATTTGAAATTGGCACATGCATGTCTTACTATGTAACAGAAAACACAAATCAAGGCAAAGCAGCAGTATGTAGACCAACAGTAGTGTAAAAAAACACCAACAAAACCAGCACAGTCACAAAACAATGAGGTCTCATTCAGAAACGCTATCCCAATTTCCCTCACCCACCCTCAAGGTATTTTAATACAGCCCATGCATGCTTTCCATCTCTCTCCAAGTACACAGTCCATATCATATACCCAAATTTAGTTCATACACACATACATACTGTATCCACAGGAGTCTCCAAAGTCGTAACGTAACTTAATGTGCCAATATAAATGCCAGAAAATAGTAAATCAGGCAAACATTAAACTTTTGAAATTCTGTAACCTACTTACTAATAATTTTATTGAAAATCTTACCAATTGGTGAGCCCAAAGCAAAAAATGCTGTTGGTTTGAAATTAAGTTGTGGGTATGTGATGAAAGGCTGTCCAGTGCCTGCATTCCCCATCACATAACTGACCCGATGGTTCAGTTTACGTTCTCGAGGAGGCACTTTTGCTGCACTCTTTCCAACTTTGTCATCATCCTAAAAATCATTATTATTTTCAATCTTTTGCAATGAATAAGTATGGGAAAACTTCCTAGCCATCAGTTTATAAATTATCATCATCCTGCTCACTTCACAAATGAGTAAAGATAAAAAAACACACATACACTTACAGTGTTACCTTGCATTTTTTAAGAGCGTGAAATGTAATCCCCATTTCTGAATGCAGAACACATGAGGTGTCAATGAAGCAACAATTCTGTCACTGACAACACTAATCAGAGGGAGTGGTAAATATATACTTCAACATTCAGTCTAGGTCAATCACTTTTGTTGACCGACTAATGCACTTAATTGTATAAAACTCAATAGGTTAAAATCTACATGTATCAATATTTTAAAAGACAATTAAAAACTCCGACATGTTTCAGATCCTTTGTGATTCATCCTTAGGGAGTATTAAACGTGCTTCACTGAAATTACTTGTGATGTTTTGTGTGCATAGTCGGTGTTTGGCAGCAGGCACACACACCACAGGTCCAAATTTCATGCTGCCAAACACCGACTACGCTCACAAAACATCACAAGTAATTTCAGTGAAGCACATTTAATACTCCCTGAGGATGGATCCCAAAGGATCCGAAACATTTCGGAGTTTTTAATTGTCTTTTAAAATGCTGATACATGTAGATTTTAACCTATTGAGTTTTATACAGTTAAGTGCATTAGTCAGCCAATAAAAGTGATTGACTTAAAAAAAAATGCACGGTGAAAACATGAAATTGTTCAGTCTCGGTATTTAGTTATCAGGCTTTAAACAGAAATGCATTAAGATAAATCTCAATAAAATTAACATGAGATCATAATTTCTGTCTCTGCACTGTCATTGTCGCCATGTTTTTCAAGAAACCTCAGACTCTGCAGTCATGTAATTTCTCACACACACATAGTTTTGAGGATTTTCTGGATCTGATGACTCTCCTTATAAGCACTTACTTGAACACATGCTTTTTGTGTGGTCACTTAGAAAAAATGTTAAAAATATGCTTAAATATAAATAACTTTAAAAAAATCAGCACACGTAGAAAACCTTCAACTGAATGGGTGCCAAATTTCATACCTTCAAGGTCTGTGGACGCTTAGAAAAATGCACGTAAATTTGATGAAATTAACATTGTGAAGATACGACTTACAACCTCCTCTTACAACAAGTTACAAACTAATGGAAGGATTGCAAGACATTCCAATTACCATACAGTATTTTCACAAGCCTCTCAGATCTTCACTGCACAAATGTGAAGGTCAGGACATTATTTGCCTTCTAACACATCAAAATTCCAAATTATATAAATCCATAAAACTCTCTATGCTAGTATTTCTTAGCATTCATGTCTACCAGGATACAGGATGAGGAGAGGAAGAGGAGAATAGAAGGAGTTAGTATTTTTTTGCATTCTCTGTGCTCTTGTTGTTCAGGAAATCAAGACTCCTAAATGTTTACTTATTCATGACTCCTTGGGTGTGAAAGCAGTACACAAGTACAATGGTCAACACTTACTGCATATTCAGGATCAGTTAAACTCTCTCTTGGAGGAGGCATGGGATTACGCACTGGCTCTTCTTCGGCTGGCTTCTGATGATACAACAAGTCAAATAATATGAGGGATCCCAAGCTATGTCCCCCTAAGGACACACCACCCTCAAATTTTGGATTACGTTCCCTGAACAAGTTGAACAGCCGATTCAGTTCTTTGCCAACAGTGTTCACTATAGTCTATGAAACAGAACACAACATTGTAATAAGAAACAAGAAATCAAAGTTAAAACCCTGATTTCATAAAAGATAATTAATAGCAAATTAACCAACTTTACATGATCCATAATCCATACATTAATTGAATATATATAATAGTAACACCAACAAAATGTACACTAATGAAATAATATTTACATATAATAACCTGCTACATATTTTGGCCACCTACACAGCCATTCTCAGTGAGGCAATGAAAAGGACAGAAGTTAAAAGATGACACAATTACTGAAGTGACAGAACCAACCCAAAATATAAAATGCCAATGACAAAATCATAGCTTAAAATACATAAGATAAGGTGTTACTATAATGGTACCATGACTGAATGGATGGTATACACAGGCATTTCTTGTAGTGATGCACCACCCAAGAGAATGTACTGAGATGTAAACAACACAGTAAACCACTCTGTACGATGTGATTTACACAACTTACTACATAAAGCACAGTCCTTCAAAAGTTGGCACTCTGTCACTTCATTCTAAATGAAGTAATATACTTCATGTAAAGTAAGTAAATATTCTAAAATACAATATGTGCATAAGATTTGAAGTTTTTTTATAGCAGCAAAAATATTTCTAATTTAGTTCCTCCAAGAAGGCAGTAACCACACAATCTGAGGACCACAATCTAAAAGCAAAGAGCAATAAAATGCCTAGAGTTTCTAGATTTTTAAGGCCAAGTTATAACCAACACTACTCCAAGAACACACATTGCCTGATGTTTTTATGCACAGTCACAAAACTGGTTCAACACACACTTAAACTGATAAATGAAATGCCACAAAGCTATGCAAATATAATCAAATTTTCACCTGACAATATACTGGACTAGTATAAAAGAGAATGTCCAACAAGGTGTCATTCGTGAAGTGTCGTAGTTTGGAGATGCTACCAAGTGTAATGCTCTTCAGCTTGCGGTCAATTCCAGTGTCTTCTCCATGAAGAGTAGAATGCCAGGAAATGGGCAGTACTTCAATTCTGTTCGCGCTGCCTTGTTCCACTGCTGTGCGAAAATGGGACTGCACCAACTGCAGAGATATGCTCCGGAAATCATCAACTAAAATACAGAGAACTGTGTTCACAACAGATCATCTAGAAATATATCAAACTGCAAACAGCATCTGAAAAATTATATATGTCTCTGAAACAAAGGGCTATCTAAACCAATCTAAATATTACATAATCATCATCACCATAATGTAGTAGTAGTAGTAGTAGTAGTAGTAGTAGTAATAATAAGCATGACGACGACAACAACAACAACTTAAACGATGTTCCACCAGGGTGGTTTACATGAAGTCTGTATCACAGTATTATTAATGCAAGTTCCCAACCCTTAAATTAATAACACTTTCAGAGATCTTGAGAGTGTAGAGTCAATCCCAGTAATCATTTATTTTGTATTTTGTAAACGGTT
>Ga0209629_10003559_pt1 | contig 11203 bp, 8 predicted proteins | sample TergutCu122P5_FD_187286 | JGI IMG/M metagenome (GOLD analysis project Ga0209629, IMG submission 187286) | Cubitermes ugandensis P5 segment gut microbial communities from Kakamega Forest, Kenya - Cu122 P5 (SPAdes) (version 2) | ecosystem: Host-associated > Arthropoda: Insects > Digestive system >...
GGGGGGGTTGCGTAAGTCAGTACTTTAGTAAACTCGACCTTACGTATACTCCGCCATAAACGACAAATAAAAAATTTCAAGGTGCGTAAATATTATGTTACGCTGTTCATGCACCTGAGGTACTACAGGCATCGTTAGAGCCAACAAACTTGCAAGATAATACTGAGCCAATTAATGTTTCTACTGAAGCCTTACAAATCTTTCATCAGAATATTCAAGGATTAAGATGGGATTCCAATGAGGTGCTAAACTTTTTATATCCGTCTTCCTCATATTTTATGTTTCACCGAACATCACTTGAATCAACATGAAATTCAACTAATCCAAATTGACAGTTATACTCTGGGTGCCTCTTTCTGCAGAAACTCTCTCAAAATGGGTGGTGTATGTATTTTTGTACACAAGAACTTAAACTTTATGAACACTGACTTAAGAAAATTTTCACGTGAACAGGATATTGAATTAGGCGCAGTTAAACTTTCTGTAAATTCACTTAATATTTAAATAGTATCCATTTATAGAGCACCTTCTGGTAATTTTGCCCAGTTCCTTGATAAATTAGAAATGATACTTAACCTACTTTATAGTAATGACACACAACTCATCATTTGTGGGGATATAAAGATAAATATGTTGAAAACAATTAAAAAAAACCTGGATTCCTTACTGGCCTCCTATAACTTGACTAGCACTGTATACTTCCCAACCAGAATCCAGAATAATTCAGTTACTGCCATTGACAACATATTCATAAACGTTTCTAAATTAGATCACTATATTATCTCCCCACTAGTTAATGGATTGTCTGATCAGGATGCTCAGCTGATTACAATAAATGACATAAATATAAAATTTCTGAATAATACACCGCATCACATAAGGAACGTTGACAAGCATGGAATAGCTGATTTTAAGAATTAAGTTGAGTCTGGAAACTTGGGATAATGTTTTTGATAATAATGATGTTAATTCTACTTACAATACCTTCTTGAATACATACTTAGAGTGTTTTATTCTAGTTTCCCTCTTAAAAAACTGATTACAAAGACTAATGGCAATGCTTGGGTTACTAGGGGTATAAGAACTTCATGTAAGCACAAAAGAGAGCTTTACCTTCTTTGTAAGAATAGTAATGATCCTCTATTAAAAACTATTATAAACTATATTGCAAAATTTTGTCAAATGTCATAAGGGAAGCCAAAAAGCATTACTATAGTAAACAGATTGAGAACTCAAAAAATAAATGAAAACTATTTGGGACATTACTAGAACAATAACAGGGATAAAGACCAAAAACGAGGATATACAACAACTGAACATTAACGGTAATATAAATTATAACCTTCAAACCATACCTGATTTTTTAACAACTACTTTTTATCTATAAAAGGGAAAAATCATAGTGCTTTTAATAAGAATGATTCTGTAGATTACCTACGTCTAACCTGTAACAAACTGTTTCCAAATATAAAGTATCAGTATACTTCAACAAAGGAAATTGAAAAAATAATTAGTTCCTTGAAATCAAAAAACTCACATGGTTATGATGAAATATCTGTTAATATACTAAAATTCATTTCTCCATATATTAGCTCACCACTATATCACATGTGTAATAAAATATTTTCCTCTGGAATATTCCCAGAAAGACTAAAGTATGCTATAATTAAACCAGTATTCAAAAGTGGAGATAGGAGCAATGTGTCTAACTATAGACCCATATCTCTTTTACCTGCATTTTCTAAGGTTTTTGAAAAGGTTTTATATGTAAGAATGTACCAACATTTTATTAATAATAATATATTACTTGATGAACAATTTGGCTTCAGAACTAAGTCATCAACTATGGCAGCTACTTTTAACTTACTTAATGAAATAATTGATGCTTTAAATTTAAAAAAAAAAAAAAATAGTTGGTGGTATATTTTGCGACCTTAAAAAGGTTTTTGACAGTGTTGACCATGATATTCTATTGTTGAAATTAGAATTTTCTAGTATAAGAGGCAAATTCCAAGAACTAATTAAGTCTTAGTTCACAAACAAGTACCAAAGTGTGTCAATAACAAGTAAAAATTCCTGTCACAGCAGCTTTTCCAAATGGAGGCAAGTTAGATGTGGTGTTCCTCAGGGGTCCATACTTGGTCCACTGCTTTTCCTCTTGTATATAAATGACCTGGCTACAGTATTTGGAAATAACCACAAACCTGTACTGTTCGCCGATGACACCAGTCTAAATGTCACTCATCTTAACCACGCAGATATCAGTAAAGAAGTCACATCTGCATTTAACCAATTAAACAAATTGTTTGCAGCCAATTTATCTTTGAATTAAAAAAAAACTCAATATGTACAATTTACAACAAAAAACTTTTGTGAATGAAATATCTACTGGCTTCAACAATACGTTCAATTCGAACACCTCGAACACAAAGTTTCTTGGATTAGTTATTACAAATTTTGGAAAGATCACATCACTCAGCTAATACCTAAATTAAGTAAAGAATGCTATGTACTTAGATGCATCAGACCATTTATGTCTCAGGATGCACTGAAATCCGTATACTACTACTACTTTCACTCCCTTATTATTTACGAGATAATCTTTTGGGGTAACTGTTCATACAGTTCTCATATCTTTCGACCACAGAAGAAGGCAGTTAGAATCATTACGGGGTCAAGACCAAGGGATTCCTGTAGAGAACTGTTTAGGCATTTGAGGAGCTTACCATTACAGTCTGAGTACATACTTTTTCTTTTGCTATTCGTTGTGGACATTAAGAATCTTTTCCATGTAAATTCAGAAATACACAGCATTAATACTAGGTAAAATTCTAATCTTCATCTGCCTCAGGCTAACCTAACACTGTATTAGAAAGGGGCTTACTATTCTGGCATTAAGGTTTTTAATAATCTCCCTACTAACATAAGAAATTTATCTTGTGATGTTAAGAGATTCAAATTGGAACTAGGTAAATATCTTCACCTAAAGTCATTCTACACTCTCGAAGAATATTACAACAGTTGTTAATCTTAAGCTTATTTTTAACTCCATATAATGCATACTAATGATACAAATATCTGCCCGATCCAGTAACATTGTAGGTATCAATATCAATGTGCAATGTAAATGATTATGTTTAGCTATACTGTATATACTATTGACAAATTCCACATCCAGTGGTGTCTGTACCCAATGACGGATTTATGGAATATAATGAATGAATGAATGAAGTTTGAGATTATTGTTTAAAATTTCATACACGTCCGACCCAAAAGACTGCATTGCTCAAACGAAGGTATCTCCCCTGAAAATTTTGGCCATTCACTAATCCACTTTGTCCATAATTATTTTTCAGGTTTTAACACAAATTTTGCTTAATGTCTTGGTAGACAGTTGCGGGTGGTACACAGACACATGTATCAGACGAGTATTTTACATATATTTGGAGGTCCTGGATCAAATTCCATCTTATAAAACTCTAGTTATGCGATGGCTTGTCGCATAGAACCCATATGTACATTATGGGCTGTCTGCATAATCAACTCACAAAATCAAATATGTACATCCTGTTAGTGGAAGTGAAATTTACCTGTACGAATCATATGCAGATGTTTGCCATGGTGTTCAGTAATTCATGTGTCCTGCCCTGTCCCTTATCAAAACTACAAGCAGATTGTAGGTTCCTGACACAGAAGCGAACTGTGGGGCGCATTTTTAAAACATCACCATAAAGGCACACCACCATTACATACGTTTTGTAATTCTACTCTTACTCAAGAAGGTTATGATGGGCTGGATGTATAACTAGGAGAGGAGTATGTAGATGATGCATGCAGAATTTAAGTGGGAAAACCTCTCAAAAAATGTCAGACAATTGACAAAATGGTAGAAATTGTTACAGTGAACTTTAACACTATTAATTAAAACCAAATTTTATGCGCTATATTATCAAAAACGCTAAATTTCACTCAGACACATAAAGGCATCCACTGACGCAATCTTTGGGAGTTCAGTGTTATTGAACACGATGCATAGTATGTATGATATCAAGATACTGCAATGAACATTAGAAAAATAGGTAGGAACTGATTTCAAGTGTCTCAAACCCACATCCAATGGTAAGTATGGTAATGGCAGCATTGTTTATTAATTCATATCATCAATCAATTACTAGTCTGTATGATAATATTTGGTCATTACTAATCCTGATGGAACCAAGGGGTAATGTTTCAATAGAACTGACATAGTCATAAAATCAATCACCACTATCTTATGGATTACTCATAATATTGTTTATTATTATCTGGAGGTGTGGATTATGTACAATAACATTGCTGTTCAGCAGCAATAACAGGACTCCTACTGTACTTACAAAGCAACATGACTTTGGGCCTTATCTCCCAGCCTTAATGATGTTTCTTGCTGACACACACAATCACACTCTGCCTCAGTCAAATCATTATTTCAGTGAAATTTAAATTTAACAAGGACAGTTTTTGAACACACAGTGAACTTTATCCAGTTTCATTTTCAAGCAGTTGCCTTCAATCAGCACCAGCTTTCAAACATCACATTATGATGTGTGATCACACTATTTTTTTTCTCATGGATAATGATGTTTTCTTGCCTTAAATTCTGTTCTTTCCTGACTAGCCCCCTTGTAACTTGATACTGTGAGCCTGTGATATGCCACTGCTAGAAGCATTTGCTAACATCTATTCTTCTTATTCTTCTTCTTCTTCTTCTTCTTTTTTTTTTTTAAAGAAGTTACCTGTGACTGTTCTTGAATTGTGATGTCATGACATCTCATTTCAGTGCCAGCTTGAGTTTGGAAACATAAAAATGCCATGGGATGCTAGATATAAGAAGGAGGGTGTGGGGCAACAGTCATGCCATTATTGGCCTAAAATTCCTGCAGAGACAGAGCAGTGGGCAATGGCATTATTCTAGTGGAGAAATCAATTTCTAGTGTGCCACTTCTACAGCAATTTTCATCACATACCTTCCAACAGACATCACAGAACATCTCCACTGAAATTGCTACTTCATGGTTTGTCTCCTGTACATTCTGATGGCAGACAGATGTCCCAAACATTCAGTATCCTTGACATGTCACTACACATCTGAATTTGAAAACCTATCAAACAATTCAGTTCACAATATATTCTCTCTGAAAGGAAGTTTTAACATCTCCAAGGTTCCTATTGCAATTTTGTCAAATGTGAAGTGGAACTTGAGGTGCATGTGCTGTTCTTCAGTCTGCAATTTTCTAAAAGAATCAATCACACAGGGCACAACAGTCACAGTTCATCATGATGCACACTGTAACTCTAAAATCAACAGCAAATGACTCTACACATTCTACTCTGCTTCCAGAGGAGTTCTGCACTAACTGCACTGGTGCCATCCTACAACCAGTCCAGAGCTCTCCAATCACACCTCATATACAAAAGAGATTCTTCTCTTACTACTAATGATCACTTCGTTGAATTTAAAGTGAATCTACCCATAATATCACCAAAATATGGCAGATGTAATTAGACAATGCAACAAAATTCACACAGATCAAAATAAACACATATTTGAAGAAAATATGCATCTTCTTTTGCCAAAGACATATTATAAGAAAAACAAGCATGTGCCCACTCAAAACACATATACATGTGTGCGCATGCATACGCATTCGCACACACAAAATCTCTCTCTCTCTCTCTCTCTCTTCATGATACTGTATTCACACGTTTTTTAGTGAGTAAGAATGCCATACCATGTGTGCGAAAATGCTTGTTTAGCTGGAATGCAGAATCAAAGATTTCTCGACATACACGGCACTGGTTTTCAACAAGGTCAGGTGGAAAGTCTTCTGATGCACGTGAAGCTCCTTTATGTTGTGATATATCCTCTGCTTCTTCACCTTTTCCTGAATTAACACAGCAATTATTGTTCTGTAAATAAGCTTCAACATCCTTAATACGGTGGCTAACAAACAAGTGCTTTTCAAATGATGGCTTTACAACAAAACACATTCCACATTCCATGCATTGGAATGCACTTTTATCAGTATGGTGTAATTTGATATGTTCATGAAAAGACTCAACACAGGAGTCTACATGGTGACACTTCGAACATTCATATTTGTGGCCTGATGCTAAGACCTCTTGGGCAGCTGGAACAATCTGTCCACTATTAAAGGGAGTATTTGCCCCTCCTTCTTTATCAACCCTGTCAGATGATTTATGTGAAGACTTTTTCTTTCGCTTAAGTTTAGCAGGAAGCAAGTCATAATCTATTGGTATATCACGTTCTGTCTTAATGTAATATGCATTTTCAGTAAATCCTCCACTTTCACGACTATTATTTCTTTCTTCATTATCTGTGTTGTTAAATTTCTCATTCATACAACTTTTGTTAAATTCATGGTCTTCACTAATATGATCATGAACTTCATTTCCATTTGCTCCAGTTATGTTTGTCACACTTGGTTCTGGTGATCCATTCTTTGGAAGTTTGATTTCTGGGTAGGTTTGATGATCCTTAACTGAAAATGGCACCCTAAAATTTGTGCAGTTCAGTTGTAACTTAGTGACTTTAGGGGACAACAACAACAGCTTGAAACTGGGATGCTTAGAAGCAAAATGTTCCTCTATCTTAAACCAGTCCATAGAGATTAGCATTCTACAGAGATGACAACGATATTTGTTACTTTCCACAGAAACAGCAGGTGATGTCTTTAACTTTTTAATGCTGGCTGGACCAGTCAGTGTGTTGGCATTTCTCTTGATACCTGAATTCTTGATAGTTGAAATGGTTTTCTCCGTAACTTCTGTTTTAGAGGTTAATTCAATCCTTCCATTAGTATTTTTAATACCCTCTTTTTGAGACTCAGTTATCTTATTACAGGGAAAAAGTAAAAATTTTCCACCTTCTTTCAGAAATGCATTTTCTTTTGCACATTTTGCACAAAATTCAGGAAACTTGGATGCACTTAAACCCTGCAAGAAGAGATTCAGTTCCTTATTGCAACTTGAACACAGGCGTAAAATATTTTCAGACTTAGCAGCAGTATCAGGTTTGGTACTGTCCATGTTCTGCAAGCTTAAAGGGAAGTTTTCTGATTCCATGGCAGAAAGAAATGCATCAGTTTTTTCTGAAGTGGCTTCACATTTACAGTCATTCACATATTCACATCCATGTTCCCCTTGGTCACTTGAGTCTTTGTGTACTTTTTTCTCTTCTGTGGGTGTGATTTTCTTTATTAGAACAAGTGAGTTTTTAATTTCTTGTGGTTTTACATCACTTTTGGGTAAAATTTTCCTAAGCTGTGGCTGAGGTAACATTACTGTCTTCACAGTTTTCACACTTGCTGCTGGAAGAAGTGCCAATTGCATCTGACTCTGAGGAACAGTGTAAATTATTTTAACAAAGTTGTTGGCCTGTTTACTGCCTGGAGGGATCATAACGTTGGCCTGTTTACTGCCTGGAGTGATCATAACATTGGCCTGTTTACTGCCTGGAGTGATCATAACATTGGCCTGTTTATTGCGTGGAGGGATCGTAACGTTATGTGTGGCTAGGACTTTATTAGGATTCGTGGCTGAAGAAACTTTTGCCAATTTCACTTTTTCACTCTGCAAACAAGATGTTCTGTGTGTTGCAAAGGCAGTTTTCCTTTGTGCAAAGAAACTGCAGTTACTGCACTGATACACATACAGGCGAACAGACGGTTCTTTAGAGTGTTCATTCACGTGAAACAGGAGACGAGACTTTGGTATGAGCTGGTGAGGACAAAGTTGGCACAGCTGGTATGAGCGTGTTACAAGGGACGACTGTCCGTGTGTCTTGATTTTATGGTCCTGCAATGTGTTAGCACTGAAGCAAGCAATGGGACATGCACCACACTTGTACACAGATTTCACGTGCTGTGTAAGGAGATGTACTTCCAGGCTAACAGCAGTAGGAAAGAGGCACTTGCACTGCATACACCTGCCAACAGGTAGTCAGAAAACATAATGATATACAAAGCGACCTCACACTGTTTCAACATTTTCACATTTGCAGCATGTTGTCAATGTCTTAATGACAAAATGTGAAGGTACAGGAAAAAAGGTACAGTGGTTCCTGTACATGCCATAGAGGCATATAGGGGAAGTGAGATGTAGCTTCACTTTTTCTTAACCTTGGCATTAAATGGAGGTTAAGTGGTCAGCCTCATACCCTGGCCACTTTACCTCTGGTGAAAGAGCCTCTATACCCATTGAACGGGAAGCTGGGTGAGCCTCAAGAAAGAATCTGCCCAAACCCTGAATCATGCAGCCTGTAGCCTGGTCACTACACTGACTACACTATCCTGGTTTGCAACTATAAAACAAACAGCATAAAACGTTTTTTTTCATTTAACACACACACACTTAACTTGTATTTATCTTAGCCATGACATTAGTAATCATCAGGTACCTTAGTAGACAGTTAATAACCAGTAACTATAAAATACTATTATTAGAAAAGTCACCTGTACATGATAAATGTAAATAATAATGATAAAATTTACCTGAGAATTATATTTTTCTGAATTTCATTAGCTGTCAATCACAAAATGTGATAAAAATAAAAATTGACACATCTTACCAAGGTATTTTATTTGACACACAAGAGGTAATAATATGCATCAACATCTAAGGGTAAGCTTTTTACACCTTAAATCAAAAAAATCTTTCATGGGGTTGTGTCAAAATGAATCAGAAAATTATTATTGTGGTTATAGAAACACTACATTCACTCTAAATATACATCCAATGATGTTTTCCTTCAATCAATTTTACACTAACTTTTCGTATTCATTTAATAAATCATGCAAAAAAGAACTTTAAAATATAATTACAATTAGGGTGTCACTGTTCAAGATATCCTATGAGTCCATACTTCTCTCTGCACAGTGTACAAAGACCATTGTTAAGGTAGCTTACATCCACAATTCATGGTCAACCAATAACAGTGTTGGGTTAGAAACATTTTTATGTGTAAATGGCTCCTGTCATAGGCCTTTTGACCAATCAATGCATGCTAACTTTCGAGGCCCTGCAGTAGTAGTCTGCAATCAATTGATATCACTATCACTTACACTGTGCACAAATATGGCGTTAGTTATGCAATCCATCTCCACCGTTGTGAACAAAAACCCTAAACTGAGGCTCAAAAATAGTGTAAGGGCCAAATTCTCACATCTTAAATGTGGGAAAAATCTAGAAACAAGAAGCTTTAAATCCAGAAAAATAATACATTATTTATAGGGGGTTTTGGCCATGGCAACAAAAAATGAATCTAAAATTCAAGAAAATCTTAAATAACATAACATTCAATGCTGATTCTGTGGTACATGATTAACTTACCTGTAGCGGACTGCCTTGGACATGTGGAAGCAGGTGTTTTGCATATGTATAGACAAGGTAGCCCACAGACGAAACTCATGACTGCACTCTGGGCAGATGTATGGCTTTGTTTGGCTGTGGATGCGCTTATGGGCAGAGAAACTACAGGATGATGGCAATATGAGATTACAGATTTTGCACTTGAACTGCAGATCAACTGGCAAATCTGAACACAGGAAATGATCCTTCACATCTCCAGTTTGTGGTACAATACCACACTCCTTACATTCCAAGGAACCTAATGCAAATATAAAATGAAATATATATCATAATAGCAACAATGAAAAATCTGTAATTTCCTAATGAATCATTGTTACGAGGGGGTGCTGGTAAGTTCTTAGCCAGACCAGGAAGGAAAAAAGCTACAGTGACCAAACTCGGGATTTACTCAACATACTCTCCACGGAGCTCAATACACTTCTTAGCCCATTGCTGTAACCTTTGCAAGTCACTCAAAAAAAATTCAGAAGGTTGTCCGTCCAACCAGGTCTCTGCGGCAGCAATGACCTCCATGTCGGACGAAAAATGGCAACCTTTCAATTGTTTTTTCAGTCGAGGGAACAGGTGGTAGTCCAACAGGGCCAGATCCAGAGAATAGGGTGAGTGATCAAGACATTGGAAGCCCAGGTAGGCCAGTTTCTTCTGGGTTGCAAGTGCGCGGTGAGCCGGGGCATTGTCATGCATAAACAAGACGACCTTGGTGACCTTCCCATGGCGTTTTTCCTTCAAAATGTCCTTCAATTGCACTAGCAGAGATGAGTAATACTCCACATTCATAGTTTGGCCCTTTGGAAGATAATCAATGAGGAGGATGCCGTCTTGATCCCAAAAAAACCGAGGAGAGAACTTTTCCAGCAGATTTTTGCACTCAGAATTTTTTGGGGTGGGGTGAGCTGGTATGCCGCCATTCCAATGACGGTTGCTTTTGTCTCTGGATTATAGTGATATGACCAGGTTTCGTCCATGGTCACCAATCACGACAGGAAATCATTTGGATCGTGCCGAAAAAATTCCAAAAGTTCCTCAGATGACTGGTACCACTTACGTTTTTGATCTGCATTCAGGCATTTAGGGACCCACTTCGTGGAGAGCTTCTGCATATCCAGTGACGGACCCAACCCGTTCACGTGAGATGCCCAGTTACTCAGCTACTGATTTAGCCAAAATCTGGCAGTCTCCCAAGATTAGCTCGTGAATTTGATCAATAATCTCTGGGGTGGTCACTGTTTTGGGTCGTCCAAGACGAGGCACATCACAGGTGGAAAAATCACCATGTTTAAACTAGGCAACCCAGTTTTTGACAGTGGAATACAATGGTGCATGTTCCCCTAATGTTTCTATCAGAATGGTGTGAATTTCCTTTGGCGCCTTGCCTTGCAGGGAAAAAAATTTTGCTGACATCTCGTGTCTCAATGTTGTTGAAATCACGCATGTCACCTGACATGCTTCCTTTCAGCCTCTGTAACAGGAAAAGACTTGCAATTCGGCACATGAACAGACCCCTCTTTCCAACGACACTATCGATTCTGTCCTATGACATCGGGAAGTAGGTTAGGCTAAGGACTTATCAGCACTCCCTACTATGTAAAATTTGTCAAAGTGAGAAATAATGGCATGCAAATACAAAGAATTAGTCCAATTACTGCTATCTGAATGATAAAACTTGTGAACACACATGAAAACGACCTTCAAATTAGTCATATTACTAAATAACCTACGGTAACACAAAACTTCCAGTAATATGGAATCCCACCATTCCAATCTACAGACAAGTGGA
>Ga0209629_10003560_pt1 | contig 11201 bp, 13 predicted proteins | sample TergutCu122P5_FD_187286 | JGI IMG/M metagenome (GOLD analysis project Ga0209629, IMG submission 187286) | Cubitermes ugandensis P5 segment gut microbial communities from Kakamega Forest, Kenya - Cu122 P5 (SPAdes) (version 2) | ecosystem: Host-associated > Arthropoda: Insects > Digestive system...
CCCCCCACACCCACAAACACACACACACACACACACACACACACACACACACAACTTGAGCACAGTTCTTACTAAAAAACATTACTGCCACCAACTAATCACAAAATAGAATCACTGGTAAAAGTTATACTCTGAACTTACACGGACTACTAATTCATACACTTAGTAACTGCAGCTGAACATGTATTCTACAGCACAAGTTTGGAACCCAATATTTTTACCACAATTATGTAAATTTTAAAATGATATGGAACACACATTTTGCATCCATGGTTAGAAATTCTCTTGACCAAACAAAGCTCTGAAATAATTAAAACAGAAAAGATAATTATTGTACAGACCTATAGCTGAAGGAGTTGAGATTTTTGTATACCACTTACAATATAAACAGCCAGTACCTTACAGAAAATTAATCACTGATAAGTTCAAATTTAGGTTTAAAACTGTCTGTGTGACAGAAAACAGAAGGTAAGATTTTAATTTGTTTCTCCCCAAATCTTGATCCTGCATAACTCCTTTCTGTTCCTTCATCTCTCAGCATTGCCAGGGATACCCTAGGTACCCTCTGTGCCTCTGAAGCACTCTACATCTTGACAGTTTCAGTATATCTACAAGGCGTGAAGACGTTCTGAGAACTGATGGATATAAGTTACTGTCCATGTTCTTCTTCTTGAAGGAAACTGTCAGAGTTGATAGAACTTCCTAAATCACATAAAAAACCTCTGCTGGCCTCAAACAGATAAAATGACAGCTTGCATTCTGCAGCATCAGTGGTATGGAATTCTTACTTCCCCATCCACATTTCACATTATCTGTGTCATTGCTGCTACTAAATTCTGCTGATGCATTTTGGTTTTCAGTTCTGAAACCACAGATCTGACATAATGGCTTCTGTGAAGGCAGTAATGGAGTGACTGTGCTACAGGTGTGTATACATATGCTTGCAGGTGAGATGGTTGTAAATAAATTTCCATAACTATTTACAGTATCATTCACATACCCACATTGGGACCAGTGAACACACTTACCCTGAGAACTGAATCAGAAGTTGTATCCCGAGAAGAACCAGTGTCAGGCTTCCCAGTTCCCCGGCGCCTGTCTCTGTCAGCATCCTTGAGCCTCTTTCGCTCTTGTTCTTTCCTCTTCCGTTCTTCCCTCCGTTCATCACGTATACGTTGCTTCTCTGCTCTGCGCTGTCGCAGAAAGTCCAACAGGGGTGTAGTAGTAATTTTTTTTTCTATTAAATGAGAAAATTTCATTACCAGAGAAATATAAAAAAAGTAAAGATCAAAACAAGAAACAGTTCACATTGATAAAGCAAAGACCAGAATAAAAATAATATATCGCAGTTAGATGAAGATAAGTTGAAGTATAATGGGAAAGTGCAGCTGTTGTAGATTTCAAGGAAGTCTGTAACGCAGGACGCATGTATTGGATGAAACCATCATTGAATCTGATTCACTAATGGACAACAGCTGCTAATCATGGTCACCTTTTCAACTTGCTTTAGGATACAACATTCTGATGGTCAATGGTCAAAAGAAGGGCCTTGAATTGAATGGAATATGTCAGCTTCTGGTCTAGGCTGACAATGTACTCTCACAAAGAATTACAATTTTATCTGTGTTTTGTATGGGTCTGCAACTTGGTTTCTCAAATTAAGGGAAGAACACAGATGCAGGGTGTTTGAACGAAGGGTGCTGAGAATAATACATAGACCTAACAGACCAGAAGTAACAGGAGTGGGAGATGATGACAATTCAGCATTGTGTAGTCCAATACAAAAAATACTCTCTGTACTCTCAATAGATACAATTGATCACTCTTCAAGTAAAACAGTGCATGGTCTACCAAACAAGACTATCTCCCATGAAACTGAAGAGGAAAGCGTTGAGGACTTAAGAAAAGTCAGTTACTAATGGGAAGCACAGGGAACTAAACAGGAACATTTGAAAAGGTATGGTTGAGGAGTTACAGCACTTTGTACAAGGACTATCACTGACTTACTCTCAGGTGGAGGGAAGTATTCAAGGGAGCAGTGCTGAGTAGACCCAGTCTCTGTAGGCTTTGCTGCTCTGCTCTCCAAGAAGCTGATATATGCTGGATCTTGCTCCAGTGTACCCATTTTGGGGTCTTTTTTCCGACCCAAACGCTTCTTGGGTAAACGCTGGAATGGGGCAAACTCTACAACAGCTGGATACTCATTACCTGTAAAAGAGACAGTTATTCCCATTTGGAGACAATGAAATTTATGTTTTAAGGAAAAGCCACATGCCATCAATAAGCCACAAAATGCCAGAATTATATAAAAAATTGAGTTACTTTAGGCTGTAATCATACAGAAAGTTTCAGCTTCATCATGAACTGGGAAAATCTTATATAAATTACATTTTTACTTCACATATTTTAGCTGTCAGTGTATTTTCCTCTCTTTTGGGAAAAAGTGGCTTATGAGCCCACAATGTTGCATGCATATGCATACCCCTTGAAACTTCTGTACCAACAATTTTAACAAAATATGTTACGAACATTAGAACACTCACAGCCATAACACCTTTGTACATTTCGGCCTACTACCCTCAGTTGTATTGACATAGTGGACCAACAAACTTAAGACATGGGAATAACACTAGCACCTTCAACTGTCTTATTTCATCCAATAACACACACAATTCTCACCACATTTTATCACAGTCAAGGAAGCCCATGTTAAAGTTGGCAACATACATATAAAAAACAGAAAATGAAATCCGCTAAGGTAAGGCTTTCAGGCTTTTGGTTGTGTGTTATAAATGCAATTTGGCTTGGGATTTGTGTGCATTCAAATCATTAATAGAATTCAGGTTTGTGCAGAAAACAAGGTTAGGCTTAGATTTTGTGTGTGTGTGTGTGTGTATGTGTGTGTGTGTAGACACACAGACAGAGCCACACACATACATACGTACACATACATCAAGCTTAGGCATGTGTGTATATACAAAGATTATGCTTTGGGTCTTTGTATGCTGGCAGTAGTGATGTCACTTAATGTTACGTGCATGCTCCTGATGTTCGCAATGTGAATTTAATAAGAATTCCCATTATATTTAGCTGGAACAGCAAGGTGCTTTCATGCATAAATATTGCTTCTGTTAAACATATAAGTCATTCAAGTTATCAGTAAATGAAAAACTGCAAACACGTCAGTTAACACTTGGCAAACAACTGCTACTACTAGCTATACACTGATTCTTTACTTTCAACAGCTGTCAGCTAATCTTACCTTTCTTATCCATAAAAGTGTAATTGTCAAACTGCTCTTTAAATGTAAATATATCTTCCTGCTTAATGAAGTTAATGTATGCTCTTGCAAAAGCAAATGGTCCCAGACTTCTGTCTGGACGTACAAAATAAAGATAGTCATGTTCTGGAACAGGCGCTATCTGACTTACAAATGCATCTTTTGTTAATGTGGGAGGTAATCTCCTTATCACAACCTGAAACATTAACAAGAGACAAACTACAATTAACAAACAAGCTAAATGGCTGGTATTATAGTATGTATTCACGAAGGTGCATACTTCACAAGCAACTCGTATAAGCTAATTACGAAATACTCCAATGAAGAAAGAATAATCGTGCATACTTCACATTGACCGGTACATTCTAGCGTCTCGCTCGTGTTCGTGCATACATTTTAACGTGTTTACCTTGGTTGGGAGACGAATACGTTCCTTCTTATCTCTAGGTTTTTCATGTTCATTTGCTGTTTCAGACTTTTTTGGAACATTTTCAGTTTCCACCGTCGCTCCATGGGTCATTGTGACTTAGTTGTAATTGTGTTGATTATTTTTAAGTAAATACATAACACACCACTTCTCTCCTGTCTGGCTTTCGCTACACAAACCACGGGACATTACATCACAGCCTTTGAAATCTAGGCTGCACGCTTCCGTATACTGCTAGACCGGGAAGTATAATTTCCTCAGGAAATTTCTAAGGGGCATGCCCAACAACAACTAGAAACTAACATTACATGTCTGGCTGACTTGACTTTAAAGGTAGGCGGTACGAAGATGAACAAGTCGAAAAAAATTATAACATTCGGTAAAATTGGGAGTACGTTTGGTGCAATACAAGGGGAATCAAAGGAAAATAGTGCCATAGCCGATGAACAGTCGACAGGCTTTGGAAAATTTGGTCACACGTCGTCGAAACCCAGTATTCAGCTCAATGTCAGCAGTGAGGAGGTTGATGCAGTGCCAGAAACAAACCCTGAGGATCAACGCGTGAAGGATATCATGGGGTTTGGAGGCTTTGGTAAAAAGTCCAAGCACTTTAATGTTGAAGAAATGCTTGAAGAAGTTACAAAAAAAGCAAAGGAAAGGAGTGGCGTGAACATAGATTCAACATTGGAAAAGCTCTGCCCCCTTTCTATTACAGAAGCAGAAGAAGGAAATGAAGGAAAATTGAATGAAGGAAGTGAAGACAGCGATGACGATTTTATTGGTCCTCCTGTACCATCACAACTTCTACATGGTATGACTGATAATAGAGTTACAGATGACGATGTTAAGAGTACAGAAGATTGTGGAGTCAACAATGAAAGCAGCGGTGATGAGGATAACGAAAGTGAGGAAAGTGTACAGAGTAAAATTCCAGCTAGTCATGAAGTTTGTATGTTTCACGGCACAAAGGCAGTTGTAGCAGTAGCAGCAGATCCTGCAGGAGCTCGATTGGCAACAGGATCTGTTGACTATGACGTTCGGTTTTGGGACTTTGCTGGAATGGACGCCAAAATGCAGAGCTTCCGAACACTGCAGCCTTGTGAAAACCATCCAATAAAATGTCTCCAGTATTCTGTTACGGGGGATGTGATTCTTGTGATATCTGGAATGTCTCAAGCTAAGGTTCTTGATCGTGATGGGTTTGAAGTTGCAGAATGTGTAAAGGGAGACCAGTACATCGCTGACATGGCAAGAACCAAAGGCCACACAGCGCCATTGAACAGTGGCTGTTGGCATCCCCGTGTTAGAGAAGAATTTCTTACATGTGCAGAGGATAGTACATGTAGGCTGTGGGATATAGAGAAGCCTCAACATCACAAGTCCATCATTAAGACACGTGCACAGAATGGACTGAAAACAATTCCTACTGCTTGTGCATATAGCCGAGATGGAAAACTTGTTGCATGTGCATGCATGGATGGTTCTTTGCAGCTGTGGGATCACCGGAAGCTTTTTGTAAACACAACAATGCTCCTGCGAAATGCCCATCAGGCAAGCACAGAGACATCTTGTCTTGCTTTCTCTCATCTTGGCAGTCTGCTTGCAACAAGAGGATGTGATGACACACTGAAAATTTGGGACTTGAGGGCATTCAAGAAACCTCTTCATGTTGTTGAAAATCTCTTTTCTCGTTATGCCACTACTGACTGCTCATTTAGCCCAGATGATGATCTGATACTGACAGGGGAATCTATTAAAAGGATGCAGACTTCTGGCAGGTTGCTGTTCTATAATTCAAAGACTTTTGATAAAGTCACTGAGATAGCTGTAACAGATTCCCACGTCATAAAGACTGTTTGGCATCCAAAGTTGAACCAGATTTTTGTTGGTTGTGGAAATGGAATTGTAAAAGTTTACTACAGTAATAACCGTAGCATGCGTGGTGCCAAGCTCTGCGTGGTGAAGACTCGACGGAAGGTGAAGCAAGTGGAGGTTGTGGCGGCACAGCAGATTCTAACTCCACATGCTCTGCCAATGTTTCGACAGGAGAAACCCAAATCAATCAGGAAGCAGATGGAGCGGGACAGACAGGACCCTGTCAAGTCCCACAGACCAGACCTCCCCATTTCATCTGGTCAAGGTGGACGGGTAGCAGCATCTGGCGGAACGCTAAGCTCATATGTCATCCGTAATTTGGGTCTTAGCAAGAGGGTGGAAGATGACCAAGACCCAAGGGAGGCTATCCTGCGGTATGCAAAAGATGCTGAGGAAAACCCATATTGGGTGTCCCCTGCATATGTGAAGACACAGCCGAAACCTATATTCCAGGGGTCTGGAGAAGAGGATGATGATGAAGATCAAGCACCTTCTGCTAAGAAAGTAAAACTGTGAAAATTCCTTATTTGTCTGTCTGTTTGGGAAATGCAAAATGCAAATAGGGTGCTGTGCATTTCTGAATTATCAGTCACTATGCATATGTAACAGCAGCTGGAATCATGTAGTCAGCATAGTGACTGCCTATAGGCTGGATGGGCTGGGGATTGAATCCTGGTGGGTTGAAATTTCCTATGCCCTCCAGACTGACCCCAAGACTCACCATGCCTCGTGCACATTGGGTGCGGGGTCTGCGCTGGGGTTAAGGTGGCTGTAGCATGGTGAGAATGGGTAGGAGCTATACCTTCACATTCTCTCTCTGCCTGCAGAGGCATGGCATGGTGTGACCATTACCTATATGTATGTAACAACAGTAAACAAAACACATGTGTTTGTATACAGCACTTACAATTGCAGTAGGCAGCATTGCACCACAGTTTTTGATGGAACTATAGAAGTGGTTCCATTCTACATTGAATAGTGTTATATATTTTTTGAAGTAGTTGTGTACTAGAAGGAAATTATTTAAATTGTGATATTTTCTTCATGCTTTCCTGTATGACTTGTAATTAAGGAGGATTTGAAAGACACCAAATTTTTTTTATGAACATATGGTTAAAATACATATGTTTTTAAATGTAAAGCAGAAATAAAAAAGCTTGTTTTAAAGTACCACAGTCATCAGTCTGATTTACTTTCAGTTCTGCTGGCACAGGAGTCAGGCTGTACAAGGATGTAGTGTCAGCTGGTTTGGAACATAAGGTAACGGTAGATTTGGTTGGTTTTGAAATGGTTACCTACAAAATAAGTCCATCCCACTGGTTGGCATTTTTAAGCAGCTTCATCTACATCTGAGTGCAGTGAGGAATTCATTGTCGTTTTATATTATTTAAAAAATGGAAAGACCAAATTTATCTTATGTTTCATGCTGTAGTGCTGCAGTTATGCCTATGGATGCTGAGAAGTTAGAGGAGCAGTTAAGCCTAAAAAAAAAAAAATTTGTCAGCACCGCATTTAAAACTAACTTCAACACTCATTCTTCCACTTTACCTTCAGTTGAGATAAACTTCTACTTGTTCATAAAACTGGTGCATGTTCTAATAGGAGCCAAACTGCTTTATACTGTAACATTATTCCTCTGATGTAACAAACATGTTAAAGCAGGGAGCTTTTCTGCTGATATATCTGTCAAAAGTTAAGTCCTGCTAATGTGGGGCAAGCATTGCTATTTCTCAGTAGTATGTTATGAAATTTGTGTCACTAGTTTTGGTAATTACACCACCTAATGTTTTGATGTTTACTACTCTGGAATTAAATGATCATTAGAGTTAAAATATTAAGAGTATTACTCTAATAAGAAGCTACAAACACAATACTGAGTTCACTCTTTGGTGCCAACATTTTCAACTCTGGAAGAAGAGTTTGCATGATGTTACTTCCACAGGATATAGTCTTATATCCATTCGAATCATTTGACATACAGAACTCCTAAAACCCCCTGTTGATTTGTTCTGGGGAATATGTCATCCCATGCAGTCTTAAACCACTGTCAAAATGATGCTTCGGGTGGTGCGAGTCAATCTCTGGTCTGGTAGCTACTTGAAGAACCTGTGACTGAGATGTCATTACTCCTGGTGTGATAATTAGATCTGTGTTGAGACTAAAAGGTAAGAGTTTGCACTTTGTTAAGTGACCCTTTAAAGGATCAAAACCCAGTATTCCTCTTTTTCTTCTGTCCAAGACTTTTCTCAGCTATTCAATTATGAGTTCTTCTCTCATCCACCCTTTCTCATTGCATTTAAACATAATTCTGTTAGGAAGTTTATCTTTAAGATGATTCCCTTTAGAGTACTAATAGTGTCAGCTTTCTCCCTTCAGCCAGAACTGATAGCATCACAATTATTGTTTGTTTTTCGTGTACTCTTGGTTTGATAAGTACTGATTTTGATCCTGTTGCATCAATGTAATGCTGATTGACACGCTAATAAAGATGGGTTACATCTACATTTTGTCCTAAGGGGTAATCATGTTTTCACCACATTAATTAAATGGTGCTGGTAGACTGTTAAATTGCAGAATAGACTGGGAAGCTTTTGTGTTACTACAGTTCTCCACTGAAGAGCTAACCTTGTACAACTTACAAATCATAATGCTCAAAAATTAGTGGCTCTGAAATCTTCAGGGTTCATTCATGCTGTATTTCTGGTGACTGGAAGGCCACTTTTATGTTTTTGTAGTAACACCACTTTGGTTAATGGCATTGGAATTCCCATGCTTTGGCCCATGAAATGCTTTGTGGGTTAAATTTGCTCACTGTAATAATTGTTTTTTTTTTGTCTCTGACATTATTCAGCTACATTTTCCATTCTGTGCATTACAATTCAATGATCATTATTTAAGCCAACAGATGCACACAATTGTATTAGAGTTACAATAATAATATAAAAACCACTAACTCCTACATGCTTAGGGCCTTATTAGTCCATCATCACGTAGCACAGTAAATTGTATAAAATGGTTTTGTAATATTATTGTAACTTTAATACAACTGTGTGCATTCATTGGCTTAAATTGTAATAATTATACATTTAGTTCCTGTGACATGGGATTTCCATGCTTTGGTGCAGTTGTTGGTTTATTCTGCATGTTTAAGTACCACTGACTTAAAATTGTCATAATTAAAACAGATTGATTTTGGTATTCCAGATGTCATTGCGCCTTTCCTTTTGGTGTGATCACCCATGATTTCTACCAAATACATTAACTTTAACTTTCTGTCTTAAGTCTGATATTAGATCAGATCTCTGGTACAGAAACATGTACATTTTGTTCATCTTGAATGAATTCAGTATACATGGATCTCTGCAATAGTGAGCTGCATCTCCTATGTATCTTAGCTTCACCTCCAAGTAAAGTGCCATACCTATCCCTACAGAATTCTGCTGTTGAGGAAGGAAGGACAAAAGAAAAGGAGATAAAGAAACCTTTTGTTGTTTCCCATTCACTGATAACATTTCCCAGTCTGTCTGTGGATATAAGACTCTTCCAGTATCTTCAGCTGTTCCCTTTCTTAAGTTCCGCTTTTAATCCTACATGTTCTTATTATACTGTCTAAGACATTTTTGGTATACAGTTTCCCATATGTTGCTCTTTTAATATGTTTCCTGCTTAACAGAAATTTCTGCCTCAGATGTAAAAAAAGTTCAAGATAACGAATTGGTCACACTTGTTATGTGTTTTTCACATCAAACTCTCAAACACATCCCCAAAATTTCCATTTGTTCATTTTGTTTCACACATACAATGACAAATTGACATTCTGAATTCACAGATGTTAATCTCCAAGGTCATTTCCACAGAACAGTTTCGTGTGGCATGATTCATGGGGCATACCTATGATGTGTGTCATACTGGTCAGTGAGTGGACTTCGCTTGAGACAAGTTATGTTACAAGGTTTATTATGTATCAGGATCATATAATCCCCTTGTTAACCATTTTTGTGTTAGTACTGTAAACTAATAAGGGAATTCCAGCCAAAACATTTTTAACGCATTTTAACAAAACTTAAAACATGAAATACGCATCATGTGGCATGGGCGGTCTTCCAAGTGAAGTAACATGAGTTAAATGGAGTGCATTGTGTCTGTGTAACTGTTTAACTCAAATGTCAATAATCTGGAGTGGGAGTGCAAAATCAATCTATATTTTGTATTCACAGCGTGTATGTGCATAAAATTTTTGTTCAGTACAGCAATGTCTTGTGCATTAAAAACTGGCACAAGATGCATGCTGCTGTCAAAGAAAAGCTGGATGTTATAACAAGGAATGAAAAAGTAATCAGTGAATAACCTGGCATTTCTGTCACCTTTAAATATGGTTATATCAAATTGAGACACAGTACTCACTGTGTAAATGAATGGCTCGGCTGGAAAAACATGAAAACGGCAACATGTCATAAGGTGAAAGCAGTATTTAATGGCATGATTCTGATAAAAACAAGCTCTTCGTCTAACAGTTGTGCTTGTGAAAAAGTATGTTGCCATGTGTTCAGGAATGTATGAAAATCAATGAAAAGGGTTAAGACTTAAAATATGGTTGAAGGTGAAAATAAATCATTTAATGTACAATTTATATGCAACTATATTCCAGTAAAGTGGATGTCAATTTCCATACAGACTTCAAAATAATAAAATGTTTTCAGGCTTACCCTTTAAAGACTTCTCCCACTTAATAGGCCTTGTTTATCAAATTTTTCCAATCTCATCTTAAGGCTGTTCTGTATTTAGTGAGCATATTCAATGTAGCTTCAATTCTGTCTTTCATTAACTCTGTACAAACTGGTGTTATAATGAGACTTCTGTTTTTTGGCAGTGATACTCTTGCTGCTGCTGTAATAGTCACTCCGATGTCCTACTACCACTGAGTCCAGCATCTACCCTTCCTTAAATAATACCCGTGTTATTTGTATTGTGCCACCATCCCTTCTCTTTCAAGCGCTCTAAATTACACTGTGCTGTGACTAGACATATGCTGGTTCTATGTACCAGGAACACAGCACATGCAACCTATCTTCCCCTTTGTTCTGTTCCTCCCACCTGCTTGCATGAATTCATGCACTTTGTTCATGCAGTCCAGCCTGGCAACAGCTTAACTAAATTGTGCTGCAGTAGGATTTGGGCCATGTCAGTTTGCCTGCCTCATGTTGTATAGTATAAATCTTCAGTAACTATTTAACAGTTATGTACATATTCTGCAACATGCTGCCAGTTACTTTTGGTTCATTTTTCATCTCAGAAAATTTTTTAGGCATTAGGGAGATTATGTATAAATGAAATTATCTGCATATGCTTGAGTGAACATATCTCACAGTTTAGAAGGCAAGCAGAAATTCAATTATGTGTATGCCTGTCTTACCTGTTTGTGGTTTATGAAGATCTGTTTACAGCTTTCACTGTTGTTTTGTGCACGCTTACACCTCTGAAAACTTTCACAGTTTTGTCCTACTATAAGCACTTTGGTAGACTGTGTCTGTAGGGACACACACAAGGGGTGGGTGGGTTCAGTAGTTTTCCCTATCTCCAGTTTATCCTTTGTCTGTACTTTATTCTGACTAAATAATG
>Ga0209629_10003561_pt1 | contig 11200 bp, 8 predicted proteins | sample TergutCu122P5_FD_187286 | JGI IMG/M metagenome (GOLD analysis project Ga0209629, IMG submission 187286) | Cubitermes ugandensis P5 segment gut microbial communities from Kakamega Forest, Kenya - Cu122 P5 (SPAdes) (version 2) | ecosystem: Host-associated > Arthropoda: Insects > Digestive system >...
AAACTTCCCGCCGCCAACCTTCTCGCGCCCGCCAGCTTTCCCGCCGCCGTCGCAGCCGCCAGCTTTCCCGCCGCCGTCGCAGCCGCCAGCTTTCCCGCCGCCGTCATAGCCGCCGGATTTTACGCCGCCGGGGCCGACAACTTTTCCTCCGCCTTCGCAGCCGCCGACGGGACCGCCGCCAACCTTCCCTCCGCCTTCGCAGCCGCCGGTTCCGCCTTGGACGATTCCCCGGCCGAATACGGCGATCGCCTCGGCGTAAGCCGCCCCGCCGGGCAGCATGACCTCCCGGCTCGCGGCGTCGGCGTCCAGGACCGCGCCGCCTTTCGCGGCGAGGAGGCGGGAGACTTCGCCCTTGCCGCCGCCGGAGGGGCCGGTCAGGCCGATGATCATAAGTTTATTTTGCCTCAACCCACGTCTTCCCCTCGTGCACGTCCGCCTCCATCGGCACGCGAAGCTCCGCCGCGCCTTCCATCTCTTCCTTCAGGATGCGCGCCGCGGCCTCGTTTTCCCCCTTCCAAACCTCCAGGAGCAGTTCGTCGTGCACCTGCAAAATCAGCCTGGATTTCAGGCCCTCGCGCCTCAGCCGCTCGCGGACGCGCACCATCGCGATCTTGATGATGTCCGCCGCGCTGCCCTGGATGGGCATGTTCATGGCCACCCGCTCGCCGAAGGAGCGCAGGTTGTAATTCGACGAGAAAAGCTCCGGGATGTTCCGCCGGCGGTTGAATATCGTCTTCGCGTAGCCGTTTTCCCTGGCCTCGGCTATGGATTTTTCCATGTAAGCCTTTATGGCCGGATATCTGTCGAAATAGCCCTTCATGTACGCTTCCGCCTCCTTCACGGAGACGCCGAGGTCGTCGCTTAGGCTGTACGCGCTTATGCCGTAGACGATCCCGAAATTTACGGCCTTCGCGCCGCTCCGCTGGGAGGGCGTGACCTCTTCCATCGGGATTTTCAGCACCTGGGACGCGGTCAGCCTGTGTATGTCCTGCTTTTCCCTGAAAGCTCCGATCAGGTTTTCGTCCCCGGACATGTGCGCCAGGATACGCAGCTCGATCTGGCTGTAGTCTGCGTCCATAAAGACGTACCCGTCCGACGGGACAAAGACCCTGCGCAGCTCGCGGCCGAGCTCGGTTTTTATCGGTATGTTCTGCAGATTGGGCTCGGAGCTGGATATCCGGCCGGTAGCCGTGACGGTCTGATTGAACGTGGAGTGGGCCTTGGAATCCCGCCGGTCGATTATGGCCAAAAACCCGTCCACATAGGTGGATTTGAGCTTGGCCAGGTTTCGGTATTCGAGGACCCTGGGGACGACGGGGTGCGCGTCCCGGAGCTTATCCAGCACGTCCGCCGCGGTGGAATAGCCTGTCTTGTTCTTCTTGCCGCCCTTTAGGCCGAGCCTCTCGAACAGCACCTCCCCGAGCTGGGACGGCGAATTGAGGTTGAACTCCTTCCCCGCGAGGCCGTATATCTCTTTCGTGAGCTCCGCGCAGCGGCCGTCGAGCTTCGCGCCGTAGTCCGACAAAGCCTTTCTGTCGATTCTGACGCCGTATACCTCCATGTCGAACAGGACTTCCGCCAGCGGCAGTTCTATTTCGAAGTACAGCTCCTCCTGGCCGTTTTCCCTGATTTTTCCGAGCATGACCGGATACGCCCTGAAAACCGCGTCCGCCTGGGCGGAGGCGAATCCTTCCAGTTCCTCGCCGGCGATATCCGACGCGGCGCGCCTGTTTTTGCCCTTGCCCCAGAATTCCTCCGCCGGCGCTCGGGTCTCGCCCAGATATTCGCCGGCGACGCCGCTGTAGTCGTCTATAGGCTTCAGGGCGTTCAGGACGTAGCCCGCCAGAGCCGCGTCGAACACGACGTTTTTAGGTTCGATCCCGTATTCGTAGAGTATCGTCCTCTCCGCCTTGGAGTCCAGCGTCAGTTTTTCGGCGCTGCTGTCGAAAAACGGCCTGAGCGCGTCGAAATACATCGCCGTCAGCGCGTTTTCCAGCATGACGACGGCGTTTTGCGGGCCGTCCGCGTCTTTTACGGAATAGCAGAAACCTATCGCGAACGGCTCCGCGCCGGTTTTGCCTCCGTCCGTCAGCGTCACGAAGGCGCAACGCTTCGCCCCGCATAGCTCAAGCGCGAGCTTCCCCGCGTCCTCCGGCATACGGATGATTTTAGCGCCGGCATTGCGCGCGGGCTCCGCGGATGTTTTGAAGCGGGAGAGCAGGCTCCTGAAGTTCAGCCTGACGGCTTCTTCCCTGGCCTCCGGGCCGTAGCTCCCCGTGTGGCCGCAGCTTTCCAGATCCAGTTCCACCGGGGCGTCCGTCCTGATGGTGGCCAGCATCTTGCTCATAAGCGCCTGATCGGAGTTGGCGGCCAGGTTTTCGCCGGCCTTTTTGGGTTTTATCTCGTCCGCGTGGGCTATGGCGTTCTCCACGCTGTGATATTCCTGTATTATCTTGTAGGCCGTCTTTTCGCCGATCCCGGGCACGCCGGGGATGTTGTCCGACGCGTCGCCCATCAGGGCCTTCACGTCGATGTATTCCGCCGGAGTGACGCCCAGCCGGGCCTTGATGTCCGCGGCGAAATAGTCCTCCGATTCGGCCCTGCCGGATTTTGTCCTGGCGATCTTGATTTTCGTACCGCCGCCGGCGAGCTGCAAAAGATCCCTGTCGCCGGTCACGATAACCGGGGCGAGGCCGGCGGCCTCAGCCTTGGCCGCGAGCGCGCCGAGGACGTCGTCGGCCTCGAAGCCCTCCGACTCGCATATTTTTATACCCATTTTGGCGAGCATGTTTTTGAGCAGCGGCACCTGAGGCCGTAGCTCGTCGGGCATGGCCTTCCTGCCGCCTTTGTAGTCCGAATAGGCCAGATGCCGGAAAGTCGGCCTGGGCAGGTCGAAGGCCACGGCCAGATAGTCCGGCTTTTCCTCGTCCAGATTCTTGAACAGGATGTTCAGGAAGCCGAAGACCGCGTTCGTGTACTCGCCCTCCGGGCTTGTCAGCAGAGAAACGGCGTAAAAGGCGCGGTTCAGTATGCTGTGACCGTCGATCAGAAGGATTTTTCGCATGTCGTTCACCCCATCATAGCCACAAGCACGGCCTTGATCGTATGCATCCTGTTTTCCGCCTCGTCGAACACCATCGAGCCGGGGCCGCGAAAGACCTCGTCAGTCACTTCGCGTATGTCAATGCCCAGGGCCAGCGCGTCCTTGGCGGTCGTCGTTTCCATGTCGTGATAAGAGGGCAGGCAGTGCAGGAATATGGCGTTTTCAGCGGCCAGGCGGCCGTACAGGGGCGCGTCCAGCCTGTACGCGGACAGCAGGCGCACCCGCTCCGGCATTTGCGCCTCCTCGCCCATGCTGGCCCAGATGTCGGTGTACACGACCTCGGCGGGCCGGATATCGTCCGTATTATCCGTGAATGCGATCTTAGCGCCGGACTGCGCGGCGATCCCGTCGATTTTCGCGCGGAAACCGGCGTCCGGGTGGAGCTCCGCCGGAGCGAGGCCGGTGAATTTCATGCCCATCTTGGCGCAGCCTATCATCCAGGCCATGCACATGTTGAACCTGCAATCCCCGACAAACACGACGCTGACGTCGCGAAGCGGCTTTCGGACGCGCTCCTCGACAGTCATGAGGTCGGCCAGGATCTGCGTGGGGTGGTCGTCGTCCGTCAGAGCGTTGAAGACGGGCACGCCGGAGTATTCGGCTAAAGCCTCCGCGGTCGCCTGCGCGTAGCCGCGGTACCCGATCCCGTCGTAGAAGCGGCCGAGCACCCGCGCCGTGTCCTCCAGCGATTCCTTTTTGTTCATCTGGGAGCCGGCGGGGTCCAGATACGTGACGTTCGCGCCCTCGTCGTAAGCCGCGACCTCGAAGGCGCAGCGCGTGCGCGTGGAGGTTTTTTCAAACAGCAGCACGATATTCTTGCCGTCCAGGCGCCGGTTCCTTATTCCGGCGCGCTTTTTGGCCTTCAAATCATGCGACAGATCCAGCAGACAGCGTATCTCTTCCCTGGAGAAATCCAGGAGGGTGAGGAAACTGCGTCCTTTAAGGCTGACGGGCATATAAGCGCCTCCGATTCCGGGGTAAAATGAGTTCTTATACTATATTCCTTTAATGAGATTTGTCAAACATATGCGGATTATTTACGGCAATCTCACTCTCTGTAATGCACGTCCTCCATTCCCCTCAAAAACTCCTCCACCCCCTCCGGCCGTTCCTCCGCGATTTTATACAGCTCGTCCAGCTTTTTTTCGAACCGCCCGAAGTCCAGCTTCGCGGGCTTTGTTATGAATATCTTCTTATGGCAGGTGAGCTGCAGATCCTCCCTCTCGTCCGCGAGAATCAGCTCCTCCCGGAGCTTTTCGCCCGGACGCGGGCCGGTGTACTCGATCTTTATCTCGGCGTCGGGCTTGTAGCCGGAGAGCCTGATGTAATTGCGCGCCAGGTCGTCGATCCTGACGGGCTCGCCCATGTCCAGCACCAAAATGCGGCCGGACCGGCCCAGGCCGGAGGCCTGCAAAACCAGCAGGCACGCCTCGGAAATGGTCATGAAGAAGCGGTACATGTCTTTGTGCGTGACCGTCACCGGCCCGCCCTGCGCGATCTGACGCTTCCACTTGGGGATGATGCTGCCGTTGCTGCCCAAAACGTTTCCGAAGCGCACGGCGATAAACTTGGTCCCGCTCCGTTCCGCCATGCCCTGGACGATCAGCTCGCCGAGGCGCTTTGTCGCGCCGTAGACGTTCGGCGGGTTGACGGCCTTGTCCGACGAGATCAGCACGAAGCGCTCGGTCCCGTACCTGTCCGCGCAGACCGCCAGGTTCTGTGTGCCCAGCACGTTGTTTTTCACGGCCTCCGCCGGGTTCGCCTCGACAAAGTGCACGTGCTTGTGCGCGGCCGTGTGAAAGACCACATTCGGCCTGTGCTTCGAGAAGACCTCCTCCAGGCGGCGCATGTCCCGGACGGAGCCTATCTCCATCTCTATGTCCAGGCCGCCGCCGTATTTGTCGTTCAGCTCGGAGATCAGGTCGTAGGCCGTGTTCTCGTATATATCGAAAATCACTATCTTCTTCGGCCGGAACTTCGCTATCTGCCGGCAGAGCTCGGAGCCGATGGACCCGCCCCCGCCGGTCACGAGCACGACGCGGTTGCCGAGATAGTCGCTGATGTTTTTCGTGTCGAGCCTGACCTCCTCCCTGTAGAGCAGGTCGGAAATGCTGACCTCGCGCATGGCCGGGCTGAAATTGCCGTCGGACACGTCGCTCATCGGCGGCAAAATCTTCAGGCTGCACTCCGTGGCGGTGCACTGCTCCAAAACGGCGCGTATCTCCTCCGGCGGGGCCGTCGGGATGGCCACGACTATCTCGTCTATGCCGAATTTCTCCGCGTACTCCCTGATCCTGTCTATGCCGTTGACGACGCGCACGCCCAAAATATAGGCGTTGTGCTTGCTTTTATCGTCGTCCACGATAAGCGCCGGTATCCTGTCCCTGATCCTCGAATGCAGCATCCCGCTGACGACCCCGTAGCCGGAAAACCCGGCCCCGACCACCAGCACGCGCTTGCAGCCGGCCTTCCCGGAGATCAGGTGCGTAAACACGACGAGCGTCCGCCTCAGCGCCCGGTACCCGAAGCGCGAGAACGAGAACAGCAGCGTGTCGAACATCCACGCCAGAAAGAGCAGCCTGCGCGGGAGCTCGATCAGGCCCTTTTTGTCGAGAAAGACCAGGTTGTAGACGTAGAGCAGCACGAAAATCAAAATCGTGGCCAGGAAAATCTTCAAAATCTCGTCGATGCCGGCGTACTTCCAGAGGTTGCTGTACATCCGGAACGCCGCGAACACGGCCACGCTGATCAGCGGCGCGGCGAAGGCCATGTACCGGCCCCACCATATCCACGCCTCCGCCGGGACGGCGGTCGTCCGCGAGCCGGGGATCGAGCCGGTGTACCACAGGCTGACGGACACGACCAGGGCGAGCTCTATGAAGACGACGTCGGAGAGGACGTAGAGGAGGACGCGGCTTAGGCGGCGTTTGTTGGATTGGAGCATGGGGACCCTCCCGGGGAGCGCGTTGAGAGTAATAAACCGATGTACGAACAGATTTACCGTTGGCAACCTCTATTTACTGTCATCCTGAGCGTAGCGAAGGATCTTAAACAACCAAAACTCAGGATTCTTCGCTACGCTCAGAATGACAGAAAAGGGTTTATAGAGGTTATCCGTTGTAGGGGCGGCGTCATGCCGCCCGTCTGTCTGAAAAAGCAGAGCCGGCTTCGGGCGGCATGACGCCGCCCCTACATTACGACTGGCAAATGTTTCTGCAAACGAGCCTGTCATTCCGAGCAGAGCCTGTCATTCTGAGCGGAGCCTGTCATTCTGGCAGAGCCTGTCATTCTGAGCGAAGCCCGTCATTCTGAGCGGAGTCTGTCATTCTGAGCGGAGCGAAGAATCTTTCTTTTAAGACCCTTCGCTGCGCTCAGGGTGACGTCGGAAGCTAACCGAGCGGAGCCTGTCATTCCGAGCGAAGCCTGTCATTCTGAGCGGAGCGAAGAATCTTTCTTTTAAGACCCTTCGCTGCGCTCAGGGTGACGTCGGAAGCTAACCGAGCGAAGCCTGTCATTCTGAGCGGAGCGAAGAATCTTTCTTTTAAGACCCTTCGCTGTGCTCAGGGTGACAAGTCAATGTCAACAGGATAAAGGGGTTTCGGTCGGGGATGGAACCCCGACCCTACGGAATCCGCGATTTTTAGCTGCGGGTTCCATCACGCACCGCTTAACCTGTTGACATTGGATGACAAGTCGGAAGTTATTTCCCTAACTTCCGATTAGCCTATTCTTTGCCGATTGCTCACATATTAGCATATTATTGGAAGCAGAAATTGTATTGGGGTGATGATCGCCCAACTTCTTTTTGAGAATTGCCAAGGCTTTACCGTAAAACTCCAATGCGCTGTCATACTCGCCCTGAGCATAAAAAACTCCCGCCATGTTGTTATAGGTTCTAGCATTATCCGGGTGATCTTTTCCCAGCACCTTTTCGCGAATTTCCAAGGCTTTACCGTAAAACTCCAACACCCTGTCATAGTCGCCCTGAGCATAATAAACTAACGCCATGTTATTATAGGTCGTAGCGGTATCCCGGTGATCTTTTCCCAGCACTTTTTCGCGAATTGCCAAGGCTTTACCGTAAAACTCCAATGCCCTGTCATAGTAGCCCTGAGCTTTATAAACTACCGCCATGTTGTTATAGGTCGTAGCGGTATCCGGGTGATCTTTTCCCAGCACTTTTTCGTAAATTGCAAAGGCTTTACCGAAAAACTCCAAAGCCCTGCCATAGTCGCCCTGAGCTTCATAAACTAACGCCATGTCATTATAGGTTGTAGCGGTATACGGGTGATCTTTTCCAAGCACTTTTTCGCGAATTGCCAAGGCTTTACCGAAAAACTCCAATGCCCTGCCATAGTCGCCCTGAGCGTAATAAATTCCCGCCATGTTGTTATAGGTCGTAGCGGTATCCGGGTGATCTTTTCCCAGCACTTTTTCGTAAATTGCAAAGGCTTTACCGTAAAACTCCAACGCCCTGTCATAGTCGCCCTTGTTTTCATAAACTACCGCCATGTTGTTATAGGTCGTAGCGGTATCCGGGTGATCTTCTTCCAGCACTTTTTCGCGAATTTCCAATACTTTACCGTGAAATTTCAATGCCTTGTCATAATAACCCTGAGCTTCATAAACTACCGCCATGTTGTTATAGGTCGTAGCGGTATCCGGGTGATCTTTTCCCAGCACTTTTTCACTAATTGTCAAGGCTTTACCGTAAAACTCCAATGCCCTGCCATAGTCGCCCTGAACTTTATAAACCATCGCCATGTTGTTATATGTCGTAGCGGTATCCGGGTGATCTTTTCCCAGCACTTTTTCGCGAATTTCCAAGGCTATATTGTAAAAGAAAACGGCGTCGGGATATTTGGCGGTTTCGTTAAACCCATACGCCAAATTGAAAAACAACCGATGAAAATCCTCGGCAACCGCGCCTTGTCTGCGCAGGTTTTCGCAGACGCTCACGCCGTGGGGCGCCAGCGCGCCGAACCTCTCCCGCGCCTCAGCGGTTGAATAATATTTGTCATAAATCAATTCCGTCAAATTTTCGGCGCAGCTCCTTACATATTCGTTGCCTGGCGCAAGCCCGCTCTTTATCGCCTCCTGCAAAAGCCTGTGCACGCCTATCTCGTTTTTGTCGGCCTCCGATACGTTTATCAGCGAATACCGCCTTAACTCATGAACTGCCCTGTTTAACGCCAGCGGGTCGGCCGCGTCTTTTTTCAGCGGCTCCGGCAGGCGGACGTTGTTCTTTATCAGGCTGTCCACTAAAATTTTATCCGGGGCGTAGTAGGAGCACAAATACAGGAACTGCCTCGCGCTCTCGCTCTTTATTTTGTCTATGGAAATCTGCCATGTGACGTCCACGGCGGTTCTTTCGGAAGTTTCGCTTTCGCGGAGAAGCCTGAAACTGTATTCCCGGTATAATTTCTGATAATCGGAAAAGGACAGATCGTTCTCCGCTATGTACGCCCCTGCGTGTTCCAGCGCGAGCGGCAGATAACCCAGTTCCTTGGCCAGCGGCCCCGCGCCGTCGCGCGGCTTGCCAAGAGTCCGGCGGCGCAGGAAGGCGACGGCCTCCTCCTCGGTAAACAAGCCGATTTTTTGGGGGACGATCCCCAGGTCAGACCAAAATTCATTCCTGGAGGTTATGAGGGTATTCCCCTGCCCGACATGATTTCGCGGGAGATAACCGCGCAGAAGGCCGTATTCCTCGGCGTTGTCGTAAACAAAAAGCCATTTTTGATTGTTTTCGGCCCATTCCCTGATACTGTTCCTGACGTTATCGGGCGTCGCCGCGTCCGGCGGCAGGCCGCAGAATTTCACGGCAAACTCCAGCGCGCCGTTGTATAGAGATTCGGAGGTTTCGGCGGTGAACCACCAGACGCATTCGTACCTTTGCGAATATCTGTAGGCGTATTCCTTCGCGATCTGCGTTTTGCCTATCCCGCCCAAACCGTAAATTGTCTGAGTAAGCGTAACAAAATTCCCGTCGGCGAAAGATTCCGCGATGGAATTAAGCTCCTTCTCCCTGCCTGTGAAATACGCGTTTCTGTCCGGAAGATTGTTGGGCGGCAGGCTGCCGGGAAAACGCGTCTTGTTGTTTGGGAAACCTTTGGATTTCCTTTCCGCCGGGCCAGGGCCTATTCCTTGAAGCAGCCGTTCCGCCGCCGCCGCATTATCGTCAAGCCCGGACAGGTCGATATAAGTCCGCGCCTTCAGCAATCCTTCGGGCTTCACGTCCTCTATGCGGACGGGGATGAGCAGCCGCTTTTCACCGACGGGGTCGTCCGCAAAAGCGTTTTGCCACTCCGACTTGCAATACGCGGATTCGAGATAAGCCTTCGACAGAACGGGAATTATTTTTTCGCACTTTTTAAGCGCCTCGTGCATATCGTTGACAAAACTTCCGCCGGATTTGAAATCCCACGCTTGTATAACTGTCGTATAACCCGCGTTTTCAAGGGTTTCGGCTATCCACAATGCCCAGTTTTCGTCTTTGCCCGTGTAGCTCACGAAGAAATTTTTTCTTTCGTTTTCCGAAACGCCCATGGGAACCCCCCGTCTCCCGGTATTCAAGCCCAATTCAAAAGGACGAACCCATTTTACCGCGAGTCCGTCCCAATGTAAACACACCTTGCTAATCTTCGTTATGACCCTTGCATTTCGCGATGTAAATATTTTTTTCGTCAATACTGTATATCAGCCTATGGACATCCGTGATCCTTCTGCTCCAAAAACCAGACAGCTCGTTTTTCAGCGCTTCCGGCTTGCCCAGTCCGCTGTTTCCGCTTCGCTCAATATCCCGAATCAATTCGTTGATTTTACGCAGCGCCTTTTTATCGTTCACAATCCAGTATTGGTACTGCTCCCAGGCAATGTCGGAAAAGATTTTATTCATCTGCCGCCAGCTCCCTTATTTTACATTGCCCTTTTTTCAACTGTTCAATAGAGCGGATCAGCTCGTTGTAGTCTTTTGGGTTTTTTCTTACGTACAAGTTCTCCAGCATATTGGTATATTCTCTTTCGGACATCAAAACAACGTTCTCGCCCCGTTCCCGTGTAATAATGATCGTCTCGAAATCATTTACGGTTTTGTCGCAAATTTCCTTTAGATTTTGCCGCGCAGTCGTATAGTTGATTGCTGTCATTTGAAACACCTCATTCCGGATCATTTTTTTCATTGTACAGTACATTGTACGGTTTGTCAAGAAATTATCGAATATAGTCCTTCCTGAATGTTTTCTCATTAAGAAAACCAGCCTTGCGGCTGGTCTATTCTTGATTGAGACGCCTAACAGTATTTCGGACGCGCTGTGCGCGATTTACTCCGCAACCGGATATACCGACACCTGTTTCCTGGCGTGCTTGCTCTCGAACTTTACCCTGCCGGTCACAAGGGCGAACAGGGAATCGTCGGAGCCGCGCCCGACGTTGGTTCCCGGGTGGATCTTCGTGCCGCGCTGGGTGTAGAGGATGTTGCCGGCGCTGACGACCTGGCCGTCCGCGCGCTTGGCCCCGAGGCGCTTGGCCTCGGAATCGCGGCCGTTCCTCGTGGAGCCGACGCCCTTTTTGTGCGCGAAAAATTGCAGATTTATCTTCAACATCGCTTTGCCTCCCGAGTTTTTATCTCCTTGATCCTGATCTCTTTCGGGTACTCCTCCGCGAGGGAGCGGAGACCCAGCGCCAGCGACGCCGTCAGAAGCTCGGCGTCGCGGTTTTCCCCGCCGTCCCGGAGCCGCGGCATCGAGAAGCGAAGCCATCCGCCGCCGTTTTCGGGGCAGTCGCAGGACAGCTCCTCGCCGGCGAACGCCTCGACGGAGTTCACCGTGTTGAACGTCAGCGCGGAAACCGCGGAGCAGACAATGTCGAGCCCGTGGCCCTCCGCCTCGAACCCGTATACCGCGCCGTTCTTATTGTAAAACAGACGGACCGAAATCATACCGTCAGACGGTGATTTTTTCGATCTTCAGGCGCGTGAAGGGCTGGCGGTGGCCTCTTTTCTTGTGGAAGCCCTTTTTGGACTTGAACTTGTAGATGATGACCTTCTTCTCCTTGCCGTCGCCCAGCACAGAGGCGGTGACCACCGCCCCGTCCACATAC
>Ga0209629_10003562_pt1 | contig 11200 bp, 7 predicted proteins | sample TergutCu122P5_FD_187286 | JGI IMG/M metagenome (GOLD analysis project Ga0209629, IMG submission 187286) | Cubitermes ugandensis P5 segment gut microbial communities from Kakamega Forest, Kenya - Cu122 P5 (SPAdes) (version 2) | ecosystem: Host-associated > Arthropoda: Insects > Digestive system >...
GGTGCCGAGGTCCAACCCGGCCAGGCGATCACCTACGCCCTCACCGCCACCCCCCACGGGGGCACCGTCGGCGACGTGACCGTGACCGACGACCTCGCCGCGGTGTTGGCGCACGCCGCCCTGGGTACGGTGACCGCGCCGAGCGGGACGACGGCCTCGGTATACGGCACGATCCTCACGTGGACGATCGGCGACCTCACCGAACCCATCACCCTGTCGTACACGGTCACGGTCGCGACGGACGCGTGGGACGTCACCCTGGTGAACACCGTCACCGGCGCAGGCGGCCCGCCCGTCGACCCGTCCGACCCGGCGAGCCCCGGCACGATCCCGCCGGACCGGTGCGGCCCGTCCGACCCGTGCACGGTGACGCACGTCATCCCGCCGGAACCCGTGACACCGCCCGCGCCGAAGACACCCCCGCCGTCACCCGAGGAACAACCGGTCGCCTCGCCGGAGCCGCGGGTGCCGCCGGCGGACTCGACCACCGGCGGTGCGGCCCTGGACCCGTGGACCGCGTGGACCGGGCTGGCGCTCGTGCTCGCCGGTGGGGCCGGACTGCTCGTGCTGGCCGTACGGCGCCGGCAGTGGGACGGGACGGGATCGGGCGCGCACGCCGCCTGACGGCCGGGCCATGGACACCAGTGGGGCAACACCTCCCGCTGGGGGCCACCACTGGGGGCCACCACAAGGAGTCTTGCCCCACTTGTGTCATCGAATCGCCGCCCGTTTGGAGGCCGCGAGGGGGGTAATACCTCCCCAGAACCCCCTCCAGACAGCGGTATTGACTGTTGTGACGGTGGCTGACGGTGGCGGGCGGGGCTCCTCAGTGATCCGCCGCAGACCGCTACTCCGGATCGCGGTCCACGCTGATGAGCGCGCACCGCGGTGGAGTTGGCCGCGGTGCGGCATGCCTGACACGAGGATGCACACCGCCTCGGGCTCGTGCCGGATGCCGGGGAGCGGGCACAGGCTCGGCGGCCTGCCTGCGGGGATCGCGGACCACGCGGGCGACTCCGTCATGCGCGTCCGCGGCGTCCGGCAGCCGCGCAAGTCATACCTGGAACGGCTTCCCGGGCGTCCTCCACGAATGTTGGTATGACTTGCGCGGCCCCAATCGGGGTTTCCGGGCACGTTTCTCATACCACAATCCGGCGCAGCGCCTTGCCAGGCGATAGTTGGTACTACTTGCGTGCAGCCGGTTCGGCGGGCGGGGATGCCCCGCGCGACCCGCTACTCCGGATCGCGGTCCACGCTGATGGTGCACTCGGTCAGCAGACTGGCGACGGCGCCGATGGCGGCAAGCATAGGGGCGATCGCCACACCGATGACCCCGATCGTCAGGGGCACGGACAGGACCGTCTCACCCTCGCTGTTCTTGATCGTGATACGGCGGACGTTGCCTTCCTTGATCAGCCGCCGGACGGTGTCGACGACGTGTTCCCCGGCGACCTTGATGTCGTTGTCCTCGCTCATGGCTCCCTGCCTCATCGCGTGGCCATCGCGGCTCGGTGGCCTCCCCCTACTCTGCCGGAAAACTGGGCGTGGGCGCACCTCGTCCCTCCGCACCCCACCTCAGCCGCTGCCGGGGCGGAGCACCGGAACCGTCCCCACGTTCCCGTCCCGGGCGCCCACCCTCCATGCCCGCACTGCCGACGCCGCCAGCCAGGCGCAACCGGGCGCCGAACACTTATCGTCGCACCGCCCCGCTGCGCCATACTCTCGTGCTAGTGTGCCTTGATGTGACGATTACTCTCTAGGGTGGCAGCTCGCACAAGAAAGTCTGCCGTGGGACGGAGGTGGTCATGAAGGAGTTCCTCTCGGTCGCGCTGACGCTCATCCTCGTCATGGACCCGATCGGCAACATCCCGCTGTTTCTGTCGAGCACGAAGAAGCTCGAGCCCCGGCGCCGCCAGCGCGTGATCGCCCGGGAACTGCTGATCGCCCTCGCGATCATGGTCGTGTTCCTGTTCGTGGGCGGACGGCTGCTCAGCCTGCTGCACATCGGCGAGCCGGCCCTGGCGGTCGGCGGCGGCGTGATCCTCATGCTGATCGCCGTGCGCATGGTGTTTCCCACCGCGCGCCCACTCGCCGAGGACATCGACGACGAGCCGTTCATCGTGCCGATGGCCATGCCGTACGTCGTCGGGCCGTCCGTGCTCGCCACCGAGGCGATCTTCATCAACCAGATGCCCCACCGCTGGCCGATGCTGCTGCTCGCGATCACCGTGTGCTGGCTCGTCGTGGCGGTCGTGCTGTACGCGTCGGGTTTCCTGCAGCGCGTCCTCGGCGACAAGGTGCTCAACGCGCTGGAGCGCCTCATGGGCATGATCCTGATCGTCCTGGCGGCGCAGATGCTGCTGAACGGCCTGGGCGCGTTCTTCGGCCATGCGTGACGGATACCGGCGGTAGACAGGAGAGCGACCGGCGGCAGAATCGACGGTCATGAGCATCAAGAACGAGGACGCGGTCGCCGCGGTGCCGGGCGCGGCGCGGCGTTCGCCCCATGCCGGGTCATCGCATCGCCTCGGACACTTTTCACCGTGGGGACCGTGACTCCTCCGCTGGACGCACATGCCCGCCGCCGCAGCCGGGCAGAAGTGTCGGGAAACGGCCCCGGCGAGGGCCCCCGATGCGGTTGAGGGACAGTTTCGGCACCATCTCGGCACGTGCGGCCTTCACAACTGTCCCCCAATCGTCACGAGTGCCGTTGGGGGCACCGGTTGAGGGACACTCCTGGACCGCACGTCGGTTGCGCCGGCACCTCAGGCCGGCGTGGCGCGGCCGGCGGACGTCTGTCAACCTCGGACGGTGATCACCCGTGGCCCAGGATGCCTCCCTGTCCGTGCCATGGGAAGACGATCGAGGAGGGGGAGCCGCGCGCCCCGGTGCGGTAGTGTGAGGAACGAGGAGATGGTGCGATCATGTGGATCGGCCTTTTTGTCGGACTTGTCTGCGCGGCTTTCGTTGTCGGCCAGGACATCTGGCTGCGCCGCAGCGTGCGGCCCCCGCCCGGCTTCTTCACCGTCCGGCGGCCCGCGTGGCAGATCAACCTGGCCCTTGGCACCACGGTCATGTTCTGCGCGCTCCTGGGCCTGTGGGTGCGGATTCTCACGATGCCCGAAGGGGACCCGGAGCTGCGAGCCTTGCAGATCTTCGTCCTGTGCAGCTTCGCCGTCTCCCTGCCCCTCAACGTCTTCCAGTTGCGGGGCCTGCACCGGTTCGCGGTCTTCCCCACGAGTGGCGGCCTCATGGTCGCCTCGGAATGGGGGACGACCGGCTTCTGGCCGTTCGAGGCGATCGGGAACATCGGCTCCGGCGCCTGGTCGGGCAGCATGATGTTCACGGCATACGACATGGCCGGGCACCCGATCTTCCGCGTCGAGACCACCAGCCCGGACTACCCGTCACTTGTCGGCTACCTCATGTGGGGCCGTCCGGACCTGCCCTGGTCGACGATCCGCGGGGTGTACGTGCCGCGCCCCGCACCTGCGCTCCGCTGAGGGGTAACGATTCGGAGCGACGTTCACGGCGCGGACGTGTCCCCCTGTGGGTGCGCGTCGTAGCAGGCGATGATCCTGCCGTTGGTGGCGAGATCTGGCACCGAGCCGGTGGCCCACTCACCCGTACGATCTGGAGTTTGTGTCGAGGCTGCGCGGGCGGCGTCCTGAGTCCAGCCACTGATGGTGCTTGTCAATTCGCCTCCAGGCGCGCCGCGGAACGTAGTCCGCTGAAACCGCAAAACGTAGTTTCCACTCTCCGCATAGTGTAGTCTGGGGGGATGGAGACGTACCGGCCACGGGTCGCCGACCAGGAACTGGCGGCGTGGATGGCGACGATGGGGGCGGTGCTCATCGAGGGCCCGAAGGCGTGTGGGAAGACCATGACCGCCCAGCGCCTGGCCGCGACGAGCTTCTACTTCGACGAGGACCCCAACGCCCGGGAGGCGGTGGACCTCGACCCGGAGAGCCTGTTCGCCGGCCCCGCGCCGATCCTGTTCGACGAGTGGCAACTGGCCCCGGCGATCTGGAACCGGGTGCGCCGCCAGGTGGACGCCCGTCAGGCGCGGGGGCTGGTGCTGCTGACCGGTTCGGCCACGCCACGAGACGACGACGCCCGGCACTCCGGCGCCGGACGTATCGGCGTGCTCACGATGCGTCCGATGAGTCTGTGGGAGTCGGGGCACTCCACCGGCTCGGTGTCCCTGGCGGCGCTGTTCGACGGCGCGGCGCCGTCGGGGCGCGACGCCGGCCTGACGGTGCCCGACCTGGTGCGGCGCATCGTCATCGGCGGGTGGCCGGGCCTCCTCGACGCGGACGAGACGGACGCCCACCGCTGGCTGGCCGGCTACGTGCGCAACGCGGTCGAGGTCGACGTCCCGGCGCTGGGCGCCCGGCGCGACCCCCGCAACCTCCGGCGCCTGCTGGCCGCCCTGGCGCGGGGTGTCGGCCAGCCGGTCAAGGTCACCGCCCTGGCGGCCGACGTCGGCGGCGAGCGCGGTCCCGTCGCCACCAGCGCGATCTACGCGTACCTGGACGCCCTCAAGCGGTTGATGCTGCTCGACAACTCGGAGGCGTGGCTGCCGCACATGCGCTCGCGGCTGCGACTGCGGACATCCCCCGTCCGGTACTTCGTCGACCCGTCCCTGGCACCGGCCGCCCTCGAAATCGGCTCCGCCGACCTGCTCGCCGACCTGTCTGCCACCGGCTACCACTTCGAGGCCCTGGCGATCAGGGATCTGCGGATCTACGCCCAGGCGCTCGGCGGTGCCGTGCGGACATGGCGCGACGAGTCCGGGCACGAGATCGACGCCGTCGTCACGCTGCCCGGCGGTCGCTGGGGCGCGTTCGAGGTGAAGCTCAACCCCAGGGCAGCCGATGAGGCCGCCGCCAGTCTCCTGCGCTTCGCGGCCAAAGTCGACGCCAGCAAGGTCGGCCCGCCCGCCGTGCTCGCCGTCATCACCAGCACCGGCTTCGCCGGCCGGCGCCCCGACGGTGTCGCCGTCCTGCCCCTCACCACCCTCGCGCCGTAGGACGTGAGAGCCGTGAGCCTCACCCGTCCGGAGGATGCTGTGGGCGGAGGCGCGCTGACAGGGCCGTCCTGACAGCGAACCGCTGCCACCCTCGGCGAACACCACCCCCGGTCAGGCGGTGGTGCCGACGGGCTGGGTCGCGAGAGGCGCGGGGCGGCGGGGGTCGTCGTCCCAGGGGCGGGACAGGCCGGTGAAGGCGAACCCCCAGGCCCCGAGCACGACGGCAACCCCGATGAACACGGGCAGGGACAGCCCGTGCGCCGGGGCGATCACGGCCGCGATCAGCGCGCCGAGGACGAGCGTGACGTTGTTCAGCATGTCGTAGCCGGCGAAGACGCGTCCGCGGTAGTCGTCCGCCACGTGCAACTGGACGAGCGTGTCCGCGCACACCTTCACCGACTGGATGCACACGCCCATGACGAACGCCGCCGCCACCAGGCACGGGCGGACGAAGATCGACCCGGGCGCGACCTGGATCACGGCGCCCGCGAACGTCAGCAGGATGACCGCCCGCCGCAGGCCCAGCCGGTGCCCGAGCCACGGCGCGACGACACCCGACAGGGCGAAGCCGACCCCGCTGGCAAGGAACCAGATGCCCATGTCGACGACCGCCGAGTCGGGCCGGTCCGGCGAATGGAAGTAGTTGCGGTAGGCCATGATGATGCAGGTCATCACCACGCCGTACATGGTGTGCTGCACGGCGACGCTGCCGAGCCCGTGCATCGCGGCGCCGCGCCGCCGCAGGTACACCCACGCCTGGGCGAGGCCGTGCCAGATCTGGGCCGGGCTGCCCGTCTGGGGCGTGTGGTGGCCGCCCTCCTCGGGCAGCGGCCCGATCTCGAGCCGTCCGATGCGGGACGCGAGCACCACGGTCACGACGCAGCAGGCGCCGGCCGCCAGGAAGATGAAGGCGTTCGCCACGTTGGCCGCGTCCTGGCCGATCGCCAGCCGGATGATGCCCGCGACGAGCCCGCCGGCGACCATGCCGAGCGGGCCGAGCATCGGCATCACGGACGACGCGTCGAGATAGTCCTTCTCCTCGACGACGTCCGCCAGGCCGGCGCTGAGCCCGTTCAGAAGGAAACGGTTGAACGACAGCACGATGAGGATCAGCACGTAGATCGCGATCTGCGTCCCGCCGAGCGCCGAGGTCCAGGCCAGCAACGCCGCGACGACCAGGCACAACACGAGCCGGATCGACTCGGTGACGATCACCATGCGCTGCCGCGGCCAGCGGTCGAGGAGCACGCCCGTGAACGGACCGATGAGGCTGAACGGCAGCAGCGTGATCGCCAGCACCGTCACCACGGCCCAGGCGTTCGCGGCCTGCTGCGGGTTGAACAGCGCGAACGACACGACGCCCATCTGGGAGATGCCATCGGCGATCTGCGCGGCGATGCGCACCACGAGGAGCCGCCGGAATCCGCCGATACGCCACAGCCGGCGCAGCCGGGCAACGAATTCCATGCGTGAATTCTACCCAGGCGTCCGACCAGCCAGCCGGTTCCCGGGTGATCGCCCATCCGCCGGACCGCCGGGAGACCCGATCGCCCGGGCGTAACCTCCGTGCGAAACTATCGCCCCGTCTATGCCGGATGGCCCGGCACGCGCCCGGCATCAGCGGTTGTCGGCACGCGAGGACGAGGCCGACCGACCCGTGCGAAACTTACGTCCGGACGTGGTGGCAACGCGGCGCCGGAACGCCTATGCTCGGGGTGAACCACAACCTGAGGAGCCAACCCATGAGCATTCCCACACCCACCAAGGCCGACCACTTCTCCTTCGGCCTGTGGACCATCAACTGGACCGGGGGCGACCAGTTCGGCGCCTCCACCCGCAAGCCGTTCGACCCGGTGTATGTCCTGGAGAAGTTGGCCGAATACGGCGCCTGGGGCATCACGTTCCACGACGACGACCTCGTCCCGTTCGGCACTCCGGACGCCGAGCGCGAGGCGATCATCGCCCGCTTCGAGAAGGCCCTCGCCGACACGGGCATCGTGTGCGAGATGGTCACGACGAACACGTTCAGCCACCCGCTGTTCAAGGACGGCGGCTTCACGGCGAACGACCGTCGCGCCCGCCGATTCGGCCTCCACAAGGTATTACGCAACGTCGACCTGGCCGCCCGGCTCGGGGCGACGACGTTCGTCATGTGGGGCGGACGCGAGGGCGCCGAGTACGACTCGGCGAAGGACTACTTCGCGGCCCTCGACCGCTACGCCGAGGGCATCGACACGGTCGCGTCCTACATCAAGTCGAACAGGTACGACCTGCGCATCGCCTTGGAGCCGAAGCCGAACGAGCCGCGCGGCGACATCCTGCTGCCGACCGTCGGACATGCGCTCGCGTTCATCGACCGGCTGGAGAACAAGGACATCATCGGCCTGAACCCCGAGGTCGGGCACGAGCAGATGGCCGTCCTGAACTACACCGTCGCCCTCGCGCAGGCGCTGTGGAGCGGCAAGCTGTTCCACATCGACCTGAACGGCCAGAAGTCCGTGAAGTACGACCAGGATCTGTGCTTCGGCCACGGCGACCTGTTCTCCGCGTTCGGCACCGTCGACCTGCTGGAGAACGGCTTCCCGAACGGCGGCCCGACGTACACCGGCCCGCGCCACTTCGACTACAAGCCGTCCCGCACGGAGTCCGAGGAACAGGTCTGGGACACCGTCAAGGCCAACATGGCGACGTACCTGATGCTCAAGGAGCGCGCCGTGGCCTTCCGGGCCGACCCGGAGGTCCAGGACGCGATGAAGGCCGCGAAGATCGACGAGCTGGCCGTCCCCACCTTGGCGAAGGGGGAGACGATCGAGGCGTTCCTCGCCGACCGGTCCGCCTTCGAGGACGCGGACGTGGACGCCCTCGGCGCCCGCGACGCCGGCTACGTCCGCCTGAACCAGCTCGCCCTCGAGCACCTGTGCGGGGCCCGCTGAGAGGTGCGAGGCTCGTTCTCGCCGTGATGGCGCGCGGCGCGTACGCCGGTGCGGCGGAGTGGGCTCGCGAGCGAGCGTGGATGGGCCTGGCCGCCCCGACGGACCGTAGGTCCGCCGGGGCTGGTTGCGAGTGAGCGAGCCCCGGAGCGCAAGCACCGGCCAAGAAGCAAGCACCGGCGAGACAGGAGTAGCCATGAACGTCACAGGAATCGACAGCTCGACGCAGTCGTGCAAGGTGGTGGTGCGGGACGCGGCCACGGGCGCGCTCGTCCGCTCCGCGCGGGCGTCCCACCCGGACGGCACGGAGGTGCACCCGGACGCGTGGTGGACGGCCCTGTCCGGCGCGCTCGCCGAGGCGGACGGGTTGGGGACGGACGTCGCGGCGCTCGCCGTCGGCGGCCAGCAGCACGGCATGGTGTGCCTGGACGCGGACGGGGAGGTGGTACGTCCGGCGCTGCTGTGGAACGACACGCGCAGCGCGGAGGCGGCCGAGGCGCTGATCGCCGAACTGGGGCACGGCGACCGGGCGGCCGGGGCGCGTGGCTGGGCGCAGGCGTGCGGGTCGGTGCTCGTCGCGTCGATCACGATCACGAAGCTGCGCTGGCTCGCCGATCATGAACCCGACAACGCGAAACGGGTCGCGGCCGTGTGCCTGCCGCACGACTGGCTGACGTGGCGCCTGGCCGGGCACGGCCCGCGGAGCCAGGGCGGCGACGCCGACCTGGCCGCCCTGACGACCGACCGGTCGGACGCGTCCGGCACCGGCTACTGGTCGCCCGCGACGGGCGAATACCGGCTGGATCTCCTGAAGCTCGCGTTCGGACGCGACGATCTCGTGCTGCCGCGCGTGGTCGGCCCGTCCGAGGCGGCCGGGCGCGTCCCGTCCACGGGCGCCCTGATCGGCCCCGGCGCCGGCGACAACGCGGCGGCTGCACTCGGGCTCGGGTTGGCCGAGGGGGACGTGTGCGTGTCGCTCGGCACGTCCGGGGTGACCAGCGCGATCTGCCCGACGCCCGTGGTCGACCCGTCGGGGGCGATCAACGGGTTCGCCGACGCGACCGGCGCGTTCCTGCCGTTGGCGTGCACGCTGAACGCGAGCCGGGTCGTCGACGCGGCCAAGGACCTGCTGGGGGTGGACTACGACGGGCTTGCCCGGCTGGCGCTGTCGGGCGAACCGGGCGCCGGCGGGTTGGTGCTCGTGCCGTACTTCGAGGGCGAGCGGATGCCGAACAAGCCGCACGCGACCGCGTCCCTCGTCGGGCTGACGCTCGCGAACGCGACGCCGGCCCACCTCGCCCGGGCGTTCGTCGAGGGGCTGCTGTGCGGCCAGGCGGACGGCCTGGACGCCCTGGTCGCGCTCGGGGTCGCCCCGCGACGAATCTTCCTGATCGGCGGCGGCGCGAAATCCCCGGCGGTGCGCACACTCGCGCCCGGCGTGTTCGGCGGGCGGGACGTGGTCGTCCCCCCCGAGGGCGAGTACGTCGCCGACGGGGCGGCCCGCCAGGCGGCGTGGGTGCTCTCCGGGGCGGACCGGCCGCCCGCCTGGGCGATCGACGGCGCCGAGACGTACACCGGGGAGGCGACGCCGCTCGTCCGCGAGCAGTACGCCGCCGCGTGTGGCCTCACGTGGGACAACCGGCCGTAGACAGGCGCGTAACACGTCGCGCAACTTTCGCCCTCCGGACGGTGACACGCGACCCCAGGGCAAGGCGTTGGTAACTGATTGGTAACGATGTTCGCGCCAGTCTTGACACGGATGCCACGCCGAGAGCAGAGTAAGAATCAACCAAAGGGGCTACGTAATTTTCGTCGATGAGTGCGGGCCCCACGGAACACGAGGAGGTGGCGCGGTGTCGGTCATATGCGCGTCGTCCTCCCCGCAAGAGCCCACGTCCGCGATGCCTCGCGACCGTGCCGGTCCTGGCTGCCACCCCGTCCACCGACACCGCCTGGAGGCGCCTATCGGCACGACGTGACCCGGCCGCTCCACTCCCCGCCGGCCCGGAAGCCCTGAACCAGAGCCAGAACCGGACCGCCAGACCCGTACAACCCACCAGAAACGAATCCACTTCAACACACAGGAGTATCGACCATGAAAGCAAGAAACGTCGTTATCGCGATCACAGCCGCCGCGCTGGCGATCGGACTCGCCGGCTGCTCGAAGACCAGCCCGAGCACGAGCAGCACGGGCCCCGTCACCATGACCTTCTGGCACAACGCCTCCCAAGGCAAGGGCTCGGCGTACTGGGAGCAGGCCGTCAAGGCCTTCCAGGACGCCAACCCGAACATCAAGATCAACATCGAGATCGTGCAGAACGAGGACCTGGACGGCAAGCTCCAGGCCGCCATGCAGGCCAACAACACGCCGGACATCTTCTTCCAGCGCGGCGGCCAGAAGATGGCCGACCAGGTGGCGGCCGGCAAGGTGGCGGACATCACCAGCCTGATCGACCCGACCGTCAAGTCGCAGCTCGCCGGTGGCCTGTCCGTGACGACGATCAACGGCAAGGTGTACGGCGTGCCGACCTCGATGATGCCCGAGGGTTTCTGGTACAGCGAGGACCTGTTCAACGCCGCCGGCGTCAAGGCCGCCGACATCAAGACGATCGACGACCTCGTGGCGGCGGCCGGCAAGCTCAAGAGCTCCGGCGTGGCCCCGATCGCCCTCGGCGCGCAGGACGCCTGGCCGGCGGCCCACTGGTTCTACCAGTTCGGTCTTCGCCAGTGCTCGAAGGCCGAGGCCGAGGCCATGACCGCCGGCAAGCCCAACCTGGACGATCCGTGCTGGCTGGCCGCGCTGAAGTCGCTGGCCGACTTCCGTGACGCGAAGCCGTTCAACGACGGCTTCCTGACCACCGTCGCCCAGCAGGGCGCCGGCTCGTCCGCCGGCATGGTGGCCAACCACAAGGCCGCCATGGAGCTGATGGGCGCCTGGAACGTCGGCGTCATCGGCAGCCTCACGCCCGACAAGAACAACCTGCCGGATCTGCGCTTCTTCCCCTTCCCGTCCGTGTCCGGCGGCAAGGGTGACCAGTCCGCGATGATGGCGGGCAACGACGGCTACTCCTGCTCCAACAAGGCCCCGCAGCCGGCGTGCGCGAACTTCTTGAACTTCTTCGCCTCGACGGCGCAGCAGAAGCTCTACGCAGAGGCGTTCAGCACGATTCCGGCCAACCCGACCGCCGCCGACGCCGTGGTCGATCCGGCTATGAAGCAGGCCACCGAGGCGCTCGGC
>Ga0209629_10003563_pt1 | contig 11200 bp, 7 predicted proteins | sample TergutCu122P5_FD_187286 | JGI IMG/M metagenome (GOLD analysis project Ga0209629, IMG submission 187286) | Cubitermes ugandensis P5 segment gut microbial communities from Kakamega Forest, Kenya - Cu122 P5 (SPAdes) (version 2) | ecosystem: Host-associated > Arthropoda: Insects > Digestive system >...
TACTTAGACACATGTGCGCAATAAACATGAGTTTTGCTACCTCTCAATTTTCACATTGCTATCTCTATTGTGGACTGAGAAAAAAAATGTGGGGCATTACTTTCTGAGTAACCCTCGTATTACGTAGGTTTGGGCATGTACAGAGAATGGAAAAAAACAGAATTCCCAAAACAGTATTATATATGAATTTGGAAACAACAAGATTCAGAGGTACAGCATGAAATAGATGGAAGAATAGTTGGTCGAGAAGGGTGACAGGAAAAAGTATATAACAGAAAGGACTGGAAGAAGCTCCTGAGAACAGCAAACAATCGTCGCATTCTGCACATGCCAATGGAATGAATGTATGAATGAATGAATCCATTACTTACTATCATATGAATATCATACAAATGCTTGTTTCAAAGTTGTGAAACAGACATGTATAAGAACCTTGTAAAAGAGGAAGTTTCAGACCCACACATCTTCTGCAATGCAGCATTAAAAAACACTCACCGAAGCATGCAATCTGAGCATTCATATGGAGATTCCCCTGTATGGCGACGCCGGTGTTCCTTGAAATGAGATGGATGTCGAAACTTGCGTCCACAGTCAGCACATGTGAAGCGTGTCTGGTTTGAGTGAATTAACATGTGGTAATTTAGACTGTGCTGCCTCGTAAATACAGAATGACAAATTCGGCATTCATAGGGCTTGATGCCTAGAAGAAAAATTGTACATTAATTGGCACAAAAAGCTTGTACACAGGCAAAAATTGTACATTAATTGGCACAAAAAGCTTGTACACAGGCAAAAATTGTACATTAATTGGCACAAAAAGCTTGTACACAGGCAAAAATTGTACATTAATTGGCACAAAAAGCTTGAACACAGGCAAAAATTCAATAATCACCTGCATGTTTTTAAACTGTTGTTCTATTCCACCCATGCTCCAGTTAAAATGAAAAGTTTAACTAATTAAATACAAGCATCAGAATTCTTAAACAACAGTCATCAGCTAAACAAGAAATTCCCATCTTTGATGCAACGTTAACATTCATTACTGTATTCAAAACAGGCTACAAACGGTCCCTGTCTTGAACCAAATAAATCCAGTCTGCACCTTCTCATAATACTATTTCAATCTCAAATTCAACATTATCCTGTTAAATACATGTAGGTATTCCAAATGACTTCTCCTCTTCAGGTCTTCTAACAAAGATTGCGTATGTACATTTCATTTCCCCTTTTGCTACATGCCCCATTTATCACATATTCCTTCATATGATCATGCTAATATTTGGTGTAGCACCTCATTATGCCATTACTGGAGCATCTCATTACTACCTCAGCATCCTTCCTCCAAACATCTTTAGTTCATGTTCATGTCTAGGGTAAGAGATCAGGTTTCACTGTCATACACTATAACATGAAAAGTTGTGTGTTATGCTCTATGCTTTAGAAAGGAAATTAGAAGACATAATATTAGGCCAAATAATATTAATTATCTACAGTAATTCAGACTATTATAATATCATGAAACACAGGAAGCTTCTCCTCAATTTAATCTGCTCTTAAATTTCTGCAGTAATATAATTCTGATCTGTTGTCAATCTCAAATTTCTGATCACTACCACATTTTTAAAGAAAATACTATTTTTATATCATGACTTTGTCCTGCATTCAGATAATATGACACATACTTAGCCATGTCTGTATATATTTCTAGATAAACTTCATCATCTATCGTATTTACCCAAATACAAGACGAAGCTGGTCTAAGATGACCCCTCCAATACAAAACATCTTCCAAAGGAAAATGTTTTACCTAAATCTAAGATGACGAACCAAAACTAAAACATCTGCTAAGAGAAAATATTTTACTATTAATTTCATACTCTTTGATAAGAAGCATGTGCCATTTATGCTCAGTTTTGCATTCCATTTGGAATTCAGCTGTGGATGAAATCACTGCGCTCTTCAAAGTGAGTTACTTTCAAGCAGCACATAATTGCTCTGGAATATAGAGACCTACAAACTGTGACTTACGACTGATTACACTGTCTACAACTTGGAAAACAATGGGCAAACTGCTGAACAGAAAATGACAGATATGCAAGTGATGATGAAAAGTCTCACAAGAGAGAGCAGAAGGTACAGACCACATACTTCACAGCGACAATTGCTTTTCCTCTCCAGATTTATTCGATAGCCTGTACAAAAACTATCAACTGTTGTGGGGCTGCTGGACAAATAATAAATGTAGGCCAGGCTGTGACAGTACGATGCTAAAACTGAAATGGAGTGACATATACACCAATTTGTCAACAATGATTTAGAACGACAGGAAGGCCATGTACCTATATGTAAACCACCAGCAGAAGGAAGTTTTAGTGACAAACATGGGAAGACTTGAAAATCTCCCACTGCTGAAACCTACATGAGCACATGAGCTATGATGACAAAGTAAACAGAATGACCAATAGCTCCAGAATTAGTCAGATGACAAGAAGTGGACAGAAGGTTACTTTTTGAACCTGTCTGATCCACCTCTACTGAAAGGCTACATCATTCTATAATCCTGTGGCAGCAAAACAGATCATCAAATATTTCACCTACTTTGGATCAATATCTGTTGGCAATGAGTGCAAGGAAGGCTGATCCTCAACCTACCCCCAACAGAAACACTGAACCCGTAAGCCAGTCCGATTAGCAGCATTGAAACTTGACAACAGTCTTTCAATTATTTAACAATGCTCTAAAAAACATCCAATATTATTTTGGCATTTGAGGATTGGTATACAGGCACTGGACACTGAATGTGCAGGCATTACCTCAATTTCTTGGAGCGGATAGCTACTGAATTCTGCAAAGAAATGGAGTCTGAGTTTGTTTCTAGAGCCTGACTGAATTAGTTTACCAAACTCATTCTTTGAATTAATTCTCAACTGACATGCATGTGCAGTTCCATCAAAACTCCCTGGTGAATTCACAACTCACAAGTGGCAACACGCTGTTATATGCTAGGGGTTAATTTTCTGATGAACATTAGATGAAACCAACTAAATGCATTTTATTTGCTAAACAAGAATGGCCTCAGAAAGCCCAATATATTCCATATAATGTTTAACTGGTATCATCTGAACCAGGCCTCAATCCAGCTCAAACCTCGATTATCTGTTACTAGGCTCAGGTCTGGCCCTCAGACTGGGTTGGGCTGAGGCCCAAGGGTCAGGGCTGGACATGTGGACACCTCTAGTACAACACACCACAACTCTAATCAGCTGCATCCAAAAGATACAGGATATAAAATAAAAGCGGCACTGTACAAATTCTGGAATCACACATGCTGCCATCATGAAAGAAAGATGGTTATATTTAAAGCTACACATCGTAGAACTTATAGTCAACCAGCTATTTCATTACTCCCGGCACAAAAAACATTTCTCCATCTGAAGAAACTGAACAGAAATCTAACAAGACTCACTGCCAATAATTCAGCACGAATTGTACTAAGATACTTACCTGCATGGCTCCTATAATGGCTAATAAGAGTAGTTGGTGCAGTAAATGAGCGAGGTGGATCGCAAATATAGCATTCAAGAGACTCTGCGTTTACTTTCCGTTTCATCATTTCGATCAGATGGATGGCCATTTCCTACAAAAGAAGTACACAGACTTCTCAAAATATTTTCTTTGAGATGTAGTTTAAATTTCAAACCTCAAAGCTGAAGTTAGATATTATATATCTGCCAGTCACAACACACTTATCACATTTTATATCAAGTTATTTATATACACAACATGTTTCAGCCACAGAGGCCATCGTCAGGTACCACCACAAAAATAAACAGAGCAAGTTAATTTGCTAATACATTAAAAAAAACAACAAGAATGAGTCCTTATTCCTTCACGAACGATTTCTGTTTAATATTTGTGATATATTAATATGAAGCATCTGTGATTATGCTGAAGTTATATACAATTGTATTAGATTTATCCTTAATACTTGTAGATTATTATTATCATCCTCCTCCTCCTTCTTCTTCTTCTTCTTCTTACACTACGACCCTACACCACATCATCCCAAGCTTTACGATCTTTCACAAGTTGGCTCCAATTTCTCAGTCTTAGCTTCTTTCAATCAAGTATTTCTTCATCTCTCCATCTGTTCTTTGGTTGTCCTTTGATTCTCATTCCTATAGGGTTCCAATAAATAATCTTAACGTTTTATATCCTCCATTTACTAACACGTCCCCACCATTTTATATTTTGTTGTTGTATATATTTAACAACATCTTCTCCTTCTACCAACTTCTGCAATTCATTATTACTTCTTATTCTCCATCCTTCCTTACACTGAATCTGTCCATATATCTTCCTTAACATCTGTCTTTCATAAACCAATAAATTATTTATGTTCTGTACAATGTCCAGGTTTCACATGTGTGGGTCACTACTGGCCCTACCAATGTCATGCAGATCTTCCTTCTGGTATATTTGTTAATTAATTTAGAAACCATTAATCCTTTACATGCATATAGACTCTATTTCCTTTCTTAATCCTGTGTGTTACTTCTTCTGCTATTTTCAACACTGGAAAACTAAAGACTCTTTCAAACCTACACCCTCCTACTGGTATCCGCTTAGTCTTCTTATGTAGTCTCACATATTTTGTTTTTTCTTGATTGATTATCAACCCTATTTCTTGTGCTGTATAACCTAACTGATTATCAAACCTACTTCTTATGCTGTATTATCTACTTCCTGTAATGCTTCTTCCACAGCTTTGTGTCCTAGATAGTATGACCACATCATCCGTGTATGTACTGATCTGTACCATTTTGTTTGACATATTTCCCTTGATCTTTACAATATAATGCAGTACTATTAATCAAAATGACTGACAATTCATCACCCTGTCTTACTCCTACATTAGAATTAAAACTTTCTGTCATGCTGTTCTCTGTAACTATTTTTTGATTGAAAGTCTTCACGTGTCATCCTTTTAATCTTTTTAAGTCTACTGGGTATTCTTTGTAATTGTAATTTTTTTAAATCGATTTTAGAAAAATTACGATACACAAACCATAAGTGAATGAATGAAATCACATTATTTATAGAGGTTATTGTTTTTGTTTACATACCATCAAATTGTTTTTCTCAGTTTATTTTTATGGTGAAACCTGATGATCAGCCTTGTGGCTCAAACACTTGTATATAGAAATAACATAATATAGAACATAACAAGTGTGTTGTGACTGACAGATACCTTCTTTCAAGACATCACAACAGGATGTCTAAATTAAAATTTACCTCACAGATGTATTAGATTTCCAATAATGTAACTAACACAATATTTACTAGGACTTTTCATTCACTCTGTTACATTTTTAAATCAATACCTTTTCAGCTTTTGATTGCCCAATGAACTTAGCCTTTCCTTTGGGCTTCTTCTTTTGAATGTATTCATCCCTTTCAATATTCTTTTCACAGTTCACTTCTCTCATCACTTCATCATTATACTTCGGAGGTTCAGCTTTTCTATTATCTTGCACAACTGGAAGGTCATCTATAAGATTAACAAAAAACATTACACTGTATATACTCAAAGGTTTGACACTGGTATGGAATACCATATTCCTGCAGTCCAGATTTTAAAACTCCTTGAACATGTACACAGATTAAAGATACTCCCATAAACATTAAAATATATGAAAGAATGAATAATGCCATACAATCTGTGATTGTACACTTGTACAATGCAGCCAAAAATTCTTGATTCACAGTTATACCCTCAGAACTAACCGACATGCTAAATTTTGTGGGTGGCTGCAGCTGCAGAGACAAGCACAACCAAATTTTCAGTCAAGCAGAATTTTTGGTATTGATCTGATACCAATCCCTGTTGAGTGAATCCTATTTAATTACAAAATGATCCAAATGTTATGGTGTTGTGTGCCACTCATAACAATAAGATTCTGGGACCAGATTTTTTCTCAAGCCTTTTCTACAAATACACTTATGCAAATGCTCTTGAAAGTACTGGAGCCTATCTTGACAGACTTCCTCTTCATTCCCTTCAGCATGTATGGTTCTGATGCATTTTCCCATTGTTACTCATTTGTGTTTGGATGAAACATTACCAGGAAAAAGGAAAGGTTGTAGTAAGACACAACGAATAGTCAGCAAGATTGCCAGATCTTGCAGCTTCGGATTTTTTCCTCTGCGGATGTTTGAAATCCACTGTGTACAACAACCAGCCATATTCCACTGATAAATTGAACACCAGCAATGTTGAAGGGTGTGCTAATATCATGCAAGACATGTTATGCCATGTTACCAAATGTTTGAAAAGCAACATGACAAATATATGATTCCAAACTTTTGGCTGCATTGTGTATATATTTAAAAAATTTTCCATATTAAAGATAATAACTGCTGCTATATGCACATAATTTACCTATATGAGCTACCTTTAAATGCATAACTCCACTACACTTCAGTATACGTGGATCCAATTTGGAATAGCCATACTGAGGTCAGGTAAAGAATGAACAAAAATAGAAGAATCTTGTGGGCCATCTACTTCCTCACTACTTACATCTGCCACATGACCTCCATGAGAAAGAACACAAAAAGAATGTGAAAACCCAAAAGACAAATGGTGGGTGTGGGGGTAGGCATACAGAGGATGTACCTGCTCAACTTGGTAAAGGAAGAGAATAGTGATCTGTTTGCAGATACCCAGAGTAATTTTGACTTGTGGAAGAATAAGTTCTATCAGCTACTGAATATATATGGGGTTAATGTCAGCTGAATTGAAGTATATCCAGCTGAGCAATTAGTTTGAAATCTATATTTTTTTAAAAACAAACAAAATTTCCTAATTAAAACACAATAAAACAGATTACAAAACACACTTCATATCAGCACCAATGTCCCACCATCAGGGAGTTTATCAAGGGCAGTGGTTTGTAGGTCCTACAAGTATTTTAGGTACCATTTGCACTCACTTCCATCATAAAAGTCAAAATTCTCAAAATGTTAAAATTCCAGATTACACATCAACAACTATTTTGTTTTTTGGACCGTGCATTTCCATAATTGAAGGAAGAACAGACCAACGAAATGCACAAATTAATTTTTCATTAATTAATTTATTATTGTTCAAATTACTCCGACATGTTTCGGCTACTTAATTGGAGCCATCCTCTGGGAGTTTAAAGTCCTTGCAAGTTACAAGCCATTGTAATCTGTTAGGATACTACAGTAAGCACATCACCACATGAATACAGTACACAACAGCATCCTAGTATCCTAACAGATTACAATGGCTTGTAACTTGCAAGGACTTTAAGCTCCCTGAGGATGGCTCCAATCAAGTAGCCGAAACATGTCGGAGTAATTTGAACAATAATAAATTGGTTAATGAAAAATTAATTTGTGCATTTCGTTGGTCTGTTCTTCCTTCAATCAACAAGTATATTTACACACAGCTGCAACAACATCACACAGCGATGACCCTCTTCTCTTATGCAATCACAGTCATTTTTCCACCCTCGGCTGCACATACAAACTTCCGTATCAATATATGATCCAAAGGGATCTTGTCTGGCTACAGCGTGCACTGCCTCCATCGTCCAGCTGAAGCATGTGATGTATCCTAAGTGGATACATTGCACGCTTCAGCCGGACGAGATCCCTTTGGATAATACATTGATATGGATGCTTGTATGCACAGCCTAGGAAGAAAAAATGGCTGTGATTGTGTAACAAAGGAGGCTCACTGCTGTGTTTTAACATCTTAAGAAATTTAACTCTTATGATGGAAGTGAGGGTGAACAGTGCCTGCAATACTTATTGAACGTAAAAAACTTTGTTGTTGATACACTCACTGATGATGCCACCTTGGTGCTGAAACGTGTAGGAGTTGGCACCTGATATGAAGTGTGTTTTGTAATCTATTTTATTTATTCTAGTCAGTAAATTTTGTTGGTTTTTAAAAAATGCAGACTGTAAGAAAATGCACAGTATGAATAACACGAAAATTACTATGTAAGTCTAGAGCCTTTGAGACTGCTGCAGAAGAGATGAAATGTAGTCTCTGGGTACTGACTGCCTTGCGACACACGTGATACAAGTGGGAGGCAACGTATTACATTCCACAGGTCCACACTTGCTTAATTCTATGTGGAATAAGGAAGAATTGCCTCAGCTGTGGAAGCACTTTATTTCAACATACTTGTTTTCAAACATGGGAAATGACTGCAATAATTATTAAGGCATATCAATGATATTCACTATATAAAAATTTTATCCAATAATGTTCTGTCAAAGTTATCTCTACAAAAAGACAAAATGGCCGGAGTTGCATATTTGTGTCACAAAGTGACACAATATGTGGAAATGCACAAAATAAATAAAAATCAAGTTGTAATGTATGTATACTTATACTGCAATTGCCTTGAAAAACTAAAACAGTAAAATTAATGCAGATCATTAAGTGCAAACTTGGAGTAACTTCCCTTTTACCGTTCTGATACACAGCCTGATGATGGTTACTTTGGAGTAATTGAAACAAGTAGCTGCAATCTACAATTGCTACATTAAAGTTGAGCATTGATGGATTATATTATTTATTTCATATTTTAGGAACACAATGGGGATGCTACTTCAAAACTACCAAATTTTTAATAAGAATTTTCACACAGTGCATGTGGATTTTTGGTACTCCATATTCTGGTGTTTTGACTATTAATGCACCCACTCAAGTGGAACCTTGTTTTGTCTGTAAAAAAATTGTCTAGGACAAAAAAAAAATTCCCTTCTTGTGGGAAGGGGTGGGGGGGATGGAATATTGTCAATTACAGAAATTTGTCCATAAGTTTCCTATTCTGTATATTCTTGAAACAAGAAAATGCATTTTACCAGTGTTTTTCACCTTTATTCCAGAATATGACATTAGGAACATCGAGGAAAAGAATGACAGGTTGATACTGAATAGAACACATCAGGTACTGGGATATGCTGATGATGTTAAGTTATTAAATACCACAAGGAGAAACACAAAAGTTCTAATAGTCATTAGGAATGCGGTTGGTCTGAAGCAAATGCAGAGAAAAGCATTATGGTGGATAAGAAGTCACAGGACATGAGATTGAAAAAGGATTCATGAAGAAATTAATTCCATAATCGAACAAAATTTTCATCTACTTTTTTTCAGAATTTCCTTTTGTTATGTCTGAAAATTTTACATTTAAATAGTTGAAAATAATTTTTTAAACATACCTGATCTGATCATCTTGTATGAGCATGACTGATATGTATCTACGTCAATCTCCTGTCCCACACAAGGCAGCTGCTTCAGCTGTAATTGATTATCTTCCATTACACACACCATCACCTGTAATTGTTTTTGGCAATGAAATTAATAACCCAAATATGCTATCACACAATTAGTGACAGTACTGGAATGTTATTTTCAAGCTGATTGAAAAGAAAGATTCTAAACCAAATTTTTTATTAACTTGGTATATTTAAATCTTTTAAATGAAAAAATTATACACAATGCAAAAAGTGTTGCAGTTTTACTTGTATGGGCAGCTGCATGGCTCATTTATGAAGCTTTCAGCTTGGTAAATGAGAAATTCTGTATACAATAATTTTGGAAGGGTCAAGATCTATGTTCTTTCCTCCCACTGTATTTGCACAGAATGTCTACTGTGTTAAATATTCAGATTACGGACGTGTTGATGAAAAATAGTTTAAAATTTCACCACAGTCATAGTTAAATTCTTATGTAGTAATGAGATGAAGTTAAAAACATATAACATACAATCATATCACACGGCAAAACTACTTTTTGAATGACTGTCTTATATTGCCTACTCTTTGAGGATGTTGGCTGTCGTTAAAAAGCTGTAAGGAACAGCACTTATTTTAGGTAAAGTAATACAGATGAACCAACTAGATGCAACAATGATTTATTGATCTATAAGACCAGCTCAACATGTTTCAGGCAATATTTTGCCCATCATCAGGAGCGTGAGACTGAGATTTTTACAGCATATGGTATCCTGCAAAGATGGATATACAGAAAGTTATGTAGTTACGTATGTGATATGTCATAATAATTATTAATGTTCCAAAATGTTTAACTTTACATAATAGTCCCTACCTATTAATCACCATACCCCCCACCCCAACACAATAACCCTCTTACCCAGAACATAAAATTACACACTTGAATTTAACCACATACATTAGCATACAAACACCAATGCCTAAACATAACACTACACATCCACCAGTCTTTATTACATTAATAATTATTATGACATATCACATATGTAACTACACAACTTTCTCTATATCCATCTTTGCAGGATACCATATGCTGTAAAAATCTCAGTCTCACGCTCCTGATGATGGGCAAAATATTGCCCGAAACATGATGAGCTGATCTTATAGATCAATAAATTATTGTTGCATCTAGTTGGTTCATCTGTATTACTTTACATAATTGATGATGCATGGTCAAACAAAAATCAAGCACTTATTTTGTTGACATTGGTTTTTAATATCGCAACAAACACGATGCTTTAACACTAAGCATGAATTTATCTTCTACATGTTCTGGCTGTTTGCATCAGACATCAACAGGTAAAATCACAATGACATAAATGGAAAAGCATACTGAAGTGTTATTGTGATTCTACCGATGATGGTCTATACAAATAGCCCAAACATGTGCAGAAGATAAATGAGTGCTCAATGTTAAAGGTGTTGTTTATTGTGATAATAAAAACAGATGTTGATTCACAAGCACAACATGATGATGATACCAAAATTCATTGTTTTTGTTGTTTTTACTTATGGAATCTGGAAAAGCATTATGACATTCACCTTGTGAGTACACATGAAATCTCAGTATTTAAAACAATAATCATTCTATACAATTAAAATGGGAGAAAAGAACCAATAACTTAACAATTTCCAAAAACCATTGTATATTAAATTCCTCTGTGTGATATTTTGTATACAAGCCTGATGGCAGTTTGTTAATCAAGCTGAAACACATAGCTGCCGATACTAATAAAACTATGTCACTTGCACTGACTGTAATTTCTTCACTTACAAATGTATGTAACACAAGGAGCTGTTGCTTTCTACAGTTTTCATATATATATACACATATGTGTGTGTGTGTGTGTGTGTA
>Ga0209629_10003564_pt1 | contig 11199 bp, 7 predicted proteins | sample TergutCu122P5_FD_187286 | JGI IMG/M metagenome (GOLD analysis project Ga0209629, IMG submission 187286) | Cubitermes ugandensis P5 segment gut microbial communities from Kakamega Forest, Kenya - Cu122 P5 (SPAdes) (version 2) | ecosystem: Host-associated > Arthropoda: Insects > Digestive system >...
AGTTTTTCCACAATTGGGCACAGCTTTAGAGTTGGATTTGAAACAGTTAGTCAAATTGTAACAGAAGTTTGCCAAGCTATTTGCAGAAGAATGGAAAATATCTATTTGCCCGAACCTACAACGGAAACTTGGGAACAGTCTGCAAAAGGGTTCGAAGATGTCTGGCAATTTCCAAATTGTATTGGCAGTATAGATGGAAAGCATATTACCATCAAGTGCCCCAATAAAACCGGGTCCAATCATTTTTGTTATTTGAACAAATTTTCAATAGTGCTTATGGCTATTGTTGGCCCGGATTACAGATTTATCTGTGTCGATATCGGCGGCTATGGCAAAAACAGTGACGGCGGAATTTTTGATTCCTCTAATATGGGCCAAAGATTTGAAGCAGGCCTGATGAATATTCCAAAAGACAAACCTTTACCAGGACAAAGCGAATCTTGCTCTCACGTTTTAATTGGGGATGAAGCATTTGCCCTCAAACCATACCTTATGAGACCTTTTCCTTATCGACAATCAAGGCTCAATACTCGTAAGGAAAATTATAACATTAGACTGTGTAAGGCACGAAGAGTTGTAGAAAATGCCTTCGGAATATTAGTTCAAAAATGGCGAATATTTTTTAGACCAATTGCAACTAAAGTTGAAACTACAATCCTTATTGTTAAAACAGCATGTGTTTTGCACAATTTTTTGCGTGCCAAACAATGTGATAATCAGTACTGTGAACTTCAGCCACCGGACCAACCCAGCCAACAAAGCGCGTTCACTCACATGGAAACTGATCCAAAACGGGCAACAAATTTGGCATTTAGTATACGAGAAAAATTTGTTGATTTTTTAATGCTGAATAAATACAGCAAAACCACTTACCGCTTTCTTTTAATTCTACACCAATTTGTTCCCAAGCTTTATCCTTCTTCCTCACGTTTTTGTAGTCTTCGTGCGATGTCATATAAAACTGGGTATATTTTCACTAATTCAATTAATTTTTCCGTAAACGCCATGGGAAAATTACTTACGACTAACCCATGCAGGCAGATACGGATGTGTGACTATACGAAACAGGAATGAAACCTTTCTGGACCTCCACTGCGGAGCCTGCCGACAAAGGACATTCTTATCGCCAGCTGGCTCAAACTCTCGGAGTTGTAATATGAAACCTGCACAGTACGCGGCGACGGCGACAAAAACCGTGCAAGCAGCGACAGTGAATAAATCGCTGCAGTTTCGCAGTCGTCTGCGCGATTTTTTCGCGCCAGTGTGGGGATTGCCACTTGTCGCCGTGTACGTTCCAGTCCGCGACAAAATTCGCAGCGAAAGTTTCGCTGTCGCTGCGAATATGTCGCGCCGGTCTGGGGGAGCCTTAACTCTGTCTGGTCTCGATCAGTTATTATGGACCTATCATAGTGCAGTTATAATTGGAGTTCTCTAACACAGACTGTGGCTCATATGTATGATACAGCATTGGAGGTATCTTTGACAGTCCACATTTGATAGCCAACTCTTGATGGACAGTTTTGGTCACCGTACTGTGACGATGGGTGTAAACACCTTGAGCTAGCGCAGGACGTGCACCGGTTATACGTTGAATGGTTTCTTATTTCGCTCGGCATTTTCTGCAGATAGCAGTATTAGTGTTCGGACCCTTCAAAATATATTTCTTATAATTATTACTATTAATAAAATGATCCTGTATGGTTCTTACAAATTCAGTAGTTTCTGGGAACTGAACGTCAGTCTTTAGTCATGCGTTCGATGCTATTTGTCGACATCTGGTTTTATAAGGTCATATTATTATTATTATTTTGATTTTGTTGTTGTTGTTGTTGTTGTTGTTGTTGTTGTTGTTGTTGTCGTCGTCGTCGTCGTCGTCGTCTTCTCTTGTCACAGGCCTTTTCTTCCCGGCACTTCTACTCTTGAACCAACAGTGATCCCCACCACCCAGGCTTCAAGATTCAGACTGCAGCTCTTTCCTTATTACCTGTGATTTTCCAAGTGTAGCTGTCTTTTGTAGTGGATCTGTTGAATGTTTTCCTGGTATGGTTTCCAAATTTTTCCTTAAGCCTCTTGTTTCCATTGTGGTGGCTCCAGTTTTTACCGGTATATCTTACATTTAAGGTTCCACATTCTTTGTGCCTCTATACATAAAGTCTCGTATTTTAGCTTCTTTTCCGCTTCCTTTTAACATTTCCGTCTGCAGGTATTGCCACATGCATGTTTTCCTTTTTTTTTTTTTTTTGTTTTTAATTATTATATCTGACCTATTTGCAGTAACATCTCCGTAAGTATGTACTGCTTGATTCCACAACATTGTAACATCTTCCTGTTCATACACCGGCTTGGCCGTATGTGTATTTGTGTGTACCATTTTTCTGTCGTTTCATTGCATAGGGCTTCGCATATTGAGTAATGCAAATGCGCACAAATTTTATCGTGTCTCCAAAATGGAGCACCCTCAGGTTAGGTAGTCATTAGTTTCTTCATGTTGTTTACATAACCAGCATTTACTGTCAATTTCTTCCCTCAAAATTTTATTCTTAAAATAGTTTGTGCTAATTGCTTCGTCTTCGGCTGTCACTATTGTACTTTCTGTTTCCCCCTTGATGTCTTCAGATTTTAGCCATCGATATGACTGTTCAATATCCACCAGCTTTTCATCTGAGGTACGTGGCAATTGTCCATGCATCATCTTCCCTCGCCATCTTTCTTTTGTTTTCTCTGCTATGCTGCGCTTTATTTGTCTTGTTCCTCTCTGTATGTCTGTTTTGAGGCGTCTAGCTGTCTGTAACACTGCTGAGTTGATGTTGTGTTAGTGTGTTCTGACAGTCTGTATTAGTGGATCTTCCTTGCTGTCTACATATTCCACCAGCGTTGTAATTTCTACTGTGTAGGCTTCTTCTAACTGCACCAGGCGCCTTCCTCCCTGTTTCCTGGGAACATGCAAGCGATCTACGTCTGCCTTTGTGTGATGCTGTCCATGGATGGTTAGCAGTTTCCTCGCTTTCCTATCTAGTTTTTGCAGTTCCTCTTGGCGCCAGTTAACAATTCCAAAACTGTAACTAAGTACTGGTACTGTCAATGATCCAGTTGCTTGAATTTTATTCCTTGCACTTAATTCTGTGCCCAAAACTAATCTCATTCTCCTCAAGTGTATCTTCTTCACCTTTTCTTTCTCATTCTTATGCTCTATGTCATGGCTCTCTTCTCTGCCTAAATACTTACGCTTCTCTCGGGTCCAGTTCTTTAGTGTCCTTCTCAGCTGTGCCTCCTATGTGTATTTTGCTTTGGAACTTATCTTTTTTAACCCTGCGTTAGTCTGGTGGTGTATCACAAACCCCATGTCATATATTTTGTTATGTCATAATGGTATTTGGTAATAATCTATTTTTCCGTCTTGTGTACCTTCTTCTTATATAGCATAGAACACAACAGTTAACAGTGCGTCGGTCTGGCGCCAACAACAATGGAGAATTACAAACATTTTTAAGTGATGGGGTATCATACACCCCGCCAGACTAATTACGTAAGAGTGTTGACTTATTCAGGGTAAGCCAGAGTCTCCTGCTGTTTGGTTGTGTTAGTGAGTGCTACAAACATATACAGTATTTAGTGTGTAGCAGTAATGTACTCATATTCTCACTTCATGAAAGTCTTAAATTTCATGTCTAATTAATACACATTTCATAATAGTATTCTTCAGAATTTTTCTGCTTGAAGTCAAAGTTGTGATAAATATTTTTTAGAATTTTATAAAAAGTTGACATAAAAATGTGTCCATATTGTATTTGTATTCATATCTTAAGGATAATCCACATTTAAGTCATTTCATCAACAAAACAAGACATGCGGTGTGTCATACCCCACCAGAGTAATGCCGTGAATATTTCTCACCAGACTAACGCAGGGTTAAACGTGTTCTTGCACACTTTCCTAATCCAAAATTCATATTAATATCTTTGCTAATTGCTTTCACAATTTTTATTTCATTCTCCAAATCATCCTCTTTTCTGCCTAGCAGTTTCAAGTCACCCGTATACAATAAGTGATTTATTTTCCTCTCAGTTCCGTGTACTTGATATCCATAATCAGCTCTGTTCAGCTAGTTCGTTAATGGAATAAATGCTACACACAAAAGTGATGGCGAAAGAGAGTCCCTTTGGAATATTCGTCTTCGTATCTGAATGGTTAGCGACTGCATTTCTTCCTGATTTGTTTTTAAATGGAACCTTGTACTCAATTTCTCCACTGATAATTGACAAAATCTAACAATTTTACTTTTCACTCCTACCAGTTCTATTGACGTTTCTACACAGCTATGAGGAACGCTGTGAAATGCTTTTTGGAAACCACTCTAGACTATACTTAAATTCTTGTTCCTTCTCTTGCAGTCCTCATATATTGCTTTTGATATCATTGGTTGATCCTTGCACCCTTTACATCCAGGGTAACATCATTTTTGCTCTGCTGGTAGTCAGTTCTGCTCTGCCAAATGTGTGGAAATTATTTTGGCTATTATTCCTATTAAGGTTTTGTACATGGTAGTTTCTGACTTCCTTGCTGTCTCCCAGTTTTGGTAGCAAATAAGTTATTTCTGTGGTTAGCCATTCAGGTACCTTCTCCGGTTCCTCCATTGGTACATTAAAGTTTTTTGTAATATGCCTGTGGACAGCTGGGAAAGCTGTAAGCCAGTAATTTTGTATTTGATCATTTCCAATAGATTTCCAATTGTGAGCTTTTGACAAAAATTAAGTGATTTTCTGAATCTGTGTAGTCCTTCAATCCATATATTATTATTATTATTATTATTATTATTATTATTATTATTATTATTATAAATGCGTGAGGCAGTTGGTGTAATGGGTTAGTTAAACGGAAACGTGTTGAGCTGATGGGTTTCAACCTTGTTAACTGAACTGATGCGATATGTTGATGTAGACAGGAGATCTGCTGGCTGTGGCCTGACCACCGTTGTAGCGACTGACTGGTCTCTTATTTTTCGCCAAAGCACGACTTTTCATATGATCCCTGTCCTTATATATATATATATGTACCCCTTGCCCCCAATTTCCCATCATACACCTTTCGCAAGCAGAACGAAACCGTCACTGAATCTCACTGTTGTCAAGTTATGCACGGTTCATTTTATGGGCTTTCTTTAATTACCTAACCCAATTGTTGAGTCCTTTTTGAGAAACTAACAGCTCCTCAGCTAGTCCAGAAATCCGCAGCATTTTATGAAACCCGAAGGTTCATTACCGCGTTCACAAGAGCCCACTAAGTCCGAGCATTTGTGAATGGCTCGTAACATATTAAGATGAGGATCTGTTTGAACGTCGCCCAACCCCCGAACTGGAGGACCACCCATTATAGGTTGTTGGCGTCAGCTTCTTTAATATAGTACAGTAACACCCCCCCCTCCCGTATTGCAGGCCATCCCTCCATCTGCAATCTGAGGAACGCCACTTTTGCAGCTGGGAACTAGTATTAGAGCTGGAAGAGATATGTTCTTAAATCTGACACGAAAATTGGAGTTATCATTAACCTCGATTTTTACTTATATGGAACCACAATATATCCTAGTTCTTATCACGCCACATTCGACTTTTCCGTGTATTCTATAGACAGACAGAGATGAAATTCAATGTTGGAAGACTTCCACCAAAAGTTGGCAGTAATTTTCAGTTTTGAGCCATATTGAAATATGTTTCATTCGTAGTTTACGTAACGAGATATTGGACTCTTCCATATATTTCACGAACTCATTAAAAATTTGTTGAAATACCATTCGGTGGCTTGCACCAAAAGTTGCCGAGCGGGATTGATTGGTCAGTAATACCGCCTCATTTATAGGAAGACATAAATGGACTTATTCATGCAGCCCCTGAACATTCCCTAGATTTTACTGAGATGCTACATGGGACAATTTACTAATTTACAGTTCGTTATTCTTCTTATTGAGAAAGTTTAATAAACTACAGAAGAGGGTTTTGTGAACTTGTAGGCGCTTTCACAAATTTGCGAAAGGCGACTATTAGCTTCGACAAGTCTGTCTGTCTGTCTGTCTGTCCGTCCGTCCGTGCGCATGGATCTCGGCTTCCACTAAATGGATTTTCATGAAATTTTATATTTAAATATTTTTTTCGAAAATCTGTGGAGAAAATTAAAGTTTCATTAAATTCTAACAAAGCAACGAGCACTTTACATGAATACCAATGTACATTTATGATAGTATCTCGCTAAATTCTTCCTAGAATGAACAATGGTTCAAATAAACGTTGTAAAGAAAATCACAGCACATTTTATGTTCAATAACTTTTTTTCTAAAATAACTCCGTTTACAGATAATGTGGAAAACTATGGTAGAGCCAGACAGGTCACAGATAACAACACAATACGGTGCACGCGCTTGGCATGCTGGATAACTAAGGCTACAGACACACACTCAGAATATGTAATTCTTACTGCTTTTATACGGTAACAATAGTTACGCGAAAGCGCCTCAGTGTTACGCTATAAGTAAACTGGCTCTATTCCAGAATACAACATTTCAGTCTTTCTATCTAGTTATGTATGAAAGGTTTCGTGAAACTTCTTAATTTTGTTACAGAGTTTTACTTTCCCTTAAATCGGTTGTGAACACCGAATATATATTTATATTTTAGTTCCATATAACTTATTCATAGGAACCTGGGGTGGCGTAGTGGTTAAGGCGCTGCGCTACTAGTCGGACGGTCCCGGGATCGATTCCCGGTGGTGTCACTGGATTTTTCAGTGACATATTCCTTCCGACCGTTCCATGGCCCTGGGATCGACTCAGCCCCTAGTGAAAATGAGTACCAGGAACACCTCATCACCTTCATGTGCCGAATGTCATGAAAATCTGGAAGCCTAAACCTCCTGAAACTCTCCGGGCCACACCGGGCCTGTTACGGGACTCCTTTACCTTTTATAACTTATTCATGGTGAAGTCACAGCTGTTCGTATTCCCACCAATTGCCCAGGCCGAGTCTGAGTCTCCCAGGCTTCTGTTTATCGCTTTCAGTGTTAAAGACATCGAAACGTGAAGATACATCTGATTTTCATGGAGCGCAGATTTTGAAAACCTGTCGTGCTTTGCGTCTGCTATCCCATACACCTTCATGGCATGGCGCTTCGTCAAGAACATATTTACATGGCCATCTATAAATTGCATGCATATCAAAGCCCGGATATCTCAGGTGGTACAAGCAGGCACTGCTGACTGCATTCAGGTTTCTTTTTTCTACAAGTTAGATATTTCCTGTTCTCCGTAGTGTGTGGACTAGCTCTTGGAACTTGCTGTGAAGGCGACAGTTCCTTTATCAATTTTGGGTAACGGGATAATGCGGCTTGTGCGTGAAGCTGAGCATTCACAAGGATCTGGTGCCGACGGTTAATAGTGAATGGAGATATAAGCCAGTTCACACACAGGTTTCGTGGCGTGGTCCTCGAATAAAGCATTGAGACAATTTTGTCCCATACGAATAGAGTTATTTCTTCCATAAAATATATTTCTTTTGTGCAAAGGAACAAATATGAACAAGACATTTCTAGGGCCTGGAGCTTGTAAACGACTTACTTTGCAGTGCTGTCTCCGGGGTTGTGCATTTGGCTAATGATGATTGAAATACGTTAATGCATGACTGACGTGCTCTCGCTGGAATAATTTTAAAGCAGACTGGAATGACAACAACGAGCCCAGCCGCAACTAACGTTGCTACGGGAGAATGTAATGGCTTGTTGTTACCGGGAACATAATGACGTGTTGCTGCTCGTAACGTAATGGCATGTTGGTGCTCGGAGCATAATGGCCTGTTGCTGCTGGGAATGTAATGGTGTGTTGCTACCGGGATAGTGTGTTGCTACCAAGAACATTCTACTCGCAGCATAATGGCCTGTTGCTGCTGGGAATGTAATGGTGTGTTGCTACCAAGAACATTAATGGCCCGTTGCTACTGGGGGCATAATGGCGTATTGCTGCTGGGAACGCAATGGCGTACGAGTATTGCTACTCGCAGCATAATGACCTGGTGCTACTGGGAATGTAATGGTACGTTGTTACTGGGATAGTGTTTTGCTACCAAGAACATTAATGACGTATTGCTACTAGGAGCATAATAACGTATTGCTACTGGGAACGCAATGGCGTGTTGCTGCTGGGAACATTTTTTTTCCTTCCCAGTGTATATTTAAATATGTCCGAGGACATTGAGCAATTGTGCTGACGGTCGCTATTAATGGCATGCAAGAGATACGTCCAGTGATATATCTCCGATTTTTAAGTTCAATCACGATTGATGTTTGGCTCCTCATAGATGAGGTTTCTATGTCAAACACAGCGACGCACCACAGTCGGTAGGACTCCTCTGGACAAGTGGTCAGCTTGTCGCGGAGACCTCTACCTGATAACACACAACACTCACAACAGACACACATCCATGCCCCCGGTGGGATTTGAACCCACGATCTCAGCAGGCGAGCGGCTGCAGACCTACGCCTTAGACCGCGCGGCCACTGGAACCGGCTGCTGGGAACTAAATGGCATATTACTACTGGGAACATAATGGGGTATTGCTACTGGGAACATAATGGCGTGTTGTTGTTGGGAACATAATGGCGTATTGCTACTGGGAACATAATGGCGTGTTGTTCCTGGGAACATAATGGCGTATTGCTACTGGGAACATAATGGCGTGTTATTGCTGGGAACATAATGGCGTATTTCTACTGGGAACATAATGGGGTATTGCTACTGGGAACATAATGGCGTGTTGTTCCTGGGAACATAATGGCGTGTTGTTCCTGGGAACATAATGGCGTGTTATTGCTGGGAACATAATGGCGTATTGCTACTGGGAACATAATGGCGTGTTGTTCCTGGGAACATAATGGCGTGTTATTGCTGGGAACATAATGGCGTGTTATTGCTGGGAACATAATGGCGTATTGCTACTTGGAACATAATGGCGTGTTGTTCCTGGGAACATAATGGCGTGTTATTGCTGGGAACATAATGGCGTATTTCTACTGGGAACATAATGGCATATTGCTACTTGGAACATAATGGCGTATTACTACTGGGAACATAACGGCCTGTTGTTGCTGGGAACATAATGGCGTATTTCTACTGGGAACATAATGGCATATTGCTACTTGGAACATAATGGCGTATTACTACTGGGAACATAACGGCCTGTTGTTGCTGGGAACATAATGGCGTATTCCTACTGGGAACATAATGGTGTGTTCCTGCTGGGTTACATAAAGGAGTGTAAGTGCTGGGAACAGCGATATGGGCCCCGATAATTTATGACGTCTGTGGTGGGATCGTAAGCAAATGTCGGCCATACAGATAATAAATAATGATGTCTTACTGGCCGCAAGTTGCGGATGGCCCGTAAGGAACAGCGTCTTTACGCCTTTCACGCCATGCATTATCATGTAATCTTATTTTGCGAAGAATAATGTATGGAGTTTATAAAGCGTCTGTGGATGTATTACGAACAAGTACTAAATATGTATGGTGTAGCATATACGTATACAATAAATGCACTTCCTTTCCATTTTGTAACAAGAACCTGGGGTAAAAATAAACTCTGAAACAAGTAATTCATTTATCACATAAATCTACTCATGCGACTATGTGATGATTTTTATACTGGCCGTTAGACACCTTCTCGCTCCAGCTACTGTATCTCCGGTTCCCATTAGGTAAAAGGCTAGGCGGAACACAGAGATTGTATGAATACGTGGCTCTCTACCTCCTTTCTCCCCTGTGCAATTAGGACATTTCTTAATTAAGCAAAGAATAATTTTACAATACCTTTATCTGTGTTGAGTTACGAAAATTGATATCTAGCTAGCTAATCCATGGAGCCTAGTCCCTGTTGAGACGCGAACAGTTGCTTCGATAATCAAGATGTTCTCCTATTTGATGAAAATGTTAAGGTTTCCCAACCGCTGATCCATATCATGAACCATGTTAATCCATTCCACAACCTACCATAAAATGTCTTTAAGCTGAATTTTAATGTTATGCTGCCATCTATATCTAGGTCTTACAGTGGTTTTTCCACAATATTTTGTACGTACTTAATTTGTATCCCTTACGTGTTACATGTTCCGTCTACTATATTATTCTTCATTTCATCATTCTAATAATATTTGGCGAGTAGTAAAAGATGGACTGTAAAAACTGGGATGGGATACATCTGGTTAAAGAGAGGGGTGAGGGATTTAAGAGCTATATACCAAATAATTAAACCAGATTTAATGGAATACAAGAATACAGTGAAAACATAAGAAAACGGATGTTTGGTTACATATTGGGATATGAATAAAGTGTGGGATGTGTGTACATACATTATTGTAATATGAATTAGAGAAAGGGAATAACGTGGTTTAGATTGCGAGTTTGGAGACGAAGAGGTACGGAGAGAATTGTAGTACCAGGAAGATGTCGTTTACAAAAGAAGAAGAGAATGATATTTTGAAATGTAAGGAGGCACATAGTTGGAGGGAAAAGGTTTTGAACAATTAATGTGTACACACTAATGAAGAAGTAGCGTAAAAGAGAATAACTCGTTGTACCAAGATTGCAGAATTGAAATATGTGTTCAAACTTTTATGGAAAACGAAAAGTAAACGAGAAAACCAAGTAGAAAAATCAGCGCAAAGTTTAGAGGAGCAGGAAGAAGAAACATTTAAGCAGAAGTACTTAATTTTTTAGAATGACTTAGATTAGCATATGATCTTATGTACAATTTAAATAGTACCAGGTAAACGACAGAGATAAGCAAATGGAAATAACAGATACGTACTGATAAACCCTGCTGCTAACATTCACATCCTTCGGAATGTAAACAAACAAGCCTGATGTGAATTTTATGTTGTTCATGTTGTGCATTTTCTTACATTCCGTATTTTTAAAACCAACAAAATGCATTAATTAAATTACAATAAAATAGATCACAAAACACATTTCTTATCAGGTGCCAACTGCTACATGTTTCGGCAACAAGGTGCCATCATTAGGGAGAATTGTGGTGTTTAAAAATATGGAATGTTTGATGTTAAACATGGCCAAACGTGGGCCGGGGTAGCGTAGTCGGTATAGCGACTCGCCAGTGGCTGGACGTTCCGAGAATCGAGTCTCGGTGGGGACTAAATTTTCCGCAC
>Ga0209629_10003565_pt1:0-10000 | contig 11198 bp, 11 predicted proteins | sample TergutCu122P5_FD_187286 | JGI IMG/M metagenome (GOLD analysis project Ga0209629, IMG submission 187286) | Cubitermes ugandensis P5 segment gut microbial communities from Kakamega Forest, Kenya - Cu122 P5 (SPAdes) (version 2) | ecosystem: Host-associated > Arthropoda: Insects > Digestive...
TTCAGAACTGTGGACTTGGTTATTTTGTTCCATCTCCTGTGATGAATCCTGGAAAATATATAACACTAAAAATTTTCACTGCTGACAAACAGACAATATCAATAATATAACAATACAGTATATTATTGTGAAATTCACAAAGAAGATAATTTGGGATTCATACAGCATATAAAATAGATGAAAAGAAAAATGTTCAGCTCAGGGTATTTTATTTTTCAACATGATTTGTAAAACCTAAAGATTAAGAAGTAGATAAATATATATATTTATATATAGTGAAATTAGGTTGTATTTTTTCTTGAAAAAACTGCACAATGAGAAGATTCAAAACAAACGCTCACAGCATTATGATTGCAAAATTCCAAGGGAAGAAATGCTTGTGAGACTGACTGTGAGAATAGAATGAATTTCAGAAAGTAAGTTGAGCAGTTGTGAAGTAGAAAAGGAAGGTTCAGGGCAGAATTCAAAAACAGGCTTCTGAGTTCATATGTTGTGCTTGTTTGTGCCATGATGACAGAAAATTTTCAATCAGGTGAACTTTTACCAAATACTCGAGGGTCATCACTCATAACAGAGTTAATGGGTATCTGCATCTCTGCTGCATGCTACAGAAAAATTAAAAGTGGAATTGCTATCAGTTTCTTCACACATAGATTCTAAAAAGTCCAACTAAACTATTTGCAGTACTACTCAGTATGTGCATTTTGGGCAGTCGCAATTAAAGCATTATGATTATGTTGCCCATTAATATATACTCACATGTAGCCTTGCTACTGTTTTATAAGTGTAAAAGGTGGGGTATCACAGAACTGTCCTGCTCAATTTGAAGTTCAGAAGACATAATTCAAGGGTGGTTAGTCATCATAAAAAATGCCAAAAAAGGCATTACTATCTTTCTAGACACTTCCATCTATTCAGTAACATGCTATACAAATTAGTGCCTATATTTGGACACATTTCTATGAGTCTAAGACTTATGCTACATACACAAAATGATACAAAGCAAATTCTGTTAAGTGTATCCAGTTTCCCATCCTATAAAATTTAATTTATCTGTTGCTAACAGTTTTGTTATGACTAACCCTAGTGAAAATACAATTTGTAGGACAAAGATATTTTCGCAGTTCATAACAAATATGATTCAAACAAACTATGACATTTTAAATAACTACCTTAATTTAAAAAAAAAATCGGAATACTACATTTAATGGCATTGATGATGCATCTATTTCAAAGTTCACCTAGTGCCACCTTTGTAATGCTGATCAGGAGATTGAGAATCAAGGCAATCTATGGTGGTACAGCATTTATATTCAGTACTCCCTTGATTGCTTATTAGTACAGACATGCATCCAACCGGAAAATGTGATGGCTATGCAGAACTATCCCCTTCCAGAAAAAAATGTGACTGCAAAATGCTTACCACTTTGCTCCACTGGATAGCCCATATGTTCATTTTCATAAATAGTTCCATATTTGCTTTATTTATTCAGTCTAGAATATCTCAAATAATAAATCACAAATAGCTGTTATGAAAATTGGTGATGTAAAGACTCACCTGATTGGCTCTTCTCCTGCCAACTGGAAAAAATGGATTTCGTACAGTAGATGATGGATGCTGAATTTGCACCTCTTTTACTGTGTCTGCAAATTTCATAACATGCTGTAACCATGAAAAAATAAATAGAGAAGATCGTTGTTCATAAGCATGGAACGTGGTTGTAAATAAGATTTGATAAGTTAAAATATTAATAATTAAATGACTCTTTATATTAGAAGGTAAATGTTTACACAAGTCAGTGCATATGTGTTCACATAAGTGTACAGTTTTCCTTAACTTTATATGTTATAAAGTACAACTTCCTCCAAATGAATTGCTATTGTTTTAGCATAAACAGATTAAAAACTTCATTACCTAATTCTGCTCATACTCATCTGCTTCTGAAAATTGTTGCATTAGACCGACTGCCATGTGGAATAATATTTTTCCTAAACATTAAATGTAAATTTAATTCCTGAAATGTTAGTGCCTGTGCAGAATGCTTTTATTAGATAATGGAAAATTCTGTTGTTAGTATTGTTACTAGTGGATAGTGATATTATTATTTTAATTATCTTGATTGTTGCACCATGCATTTTGAAGATTCACTGAGTATTATATACCAATAAATGCACTAATTGTATATCATATATTAGTCTAAAATTATTTACATTAAAACACTTTCACTGCTCGTACATGTTTCAATAGCACATCGCATATCATCATCAGGGAGCACATATAGTTCCTAGCTAAAGTCATGTATTAAAATTATGAGTCTTCCATTATTATGAGTGATGTGGCAGCATATCATGTATTAGTGTGTGCGTTGTTTCCAGGGAGGTATGTGGAGAGTCCACATACCTCCCTGCACTGGAAACAATGCACACACTAATACATGATATGCTGCCACATCACTCATAATAATGGAAAAGTCATAATTTTAATACATGACTTAAGCTAGGAACTATACATGCTCCCTGATGATGATATGCGACGTGCTATCGAAAAATGTAGGAGCAGTGAAAGTGTTTTAATGTAAATAATTTTAGACTAATATATGATATACAATTAGTTCACTTGTTGGTATATAATATTCAGTATTATTTTAATATTTATATAGACTAAAAATTACAACAATGCGGAATAAATTTGCTGCAGCACAGGGGCGAATTAAGTTATTTGGCGCCCCTAGGCAGTGAAAACATTTCCGCCCCTTATTTCAAGCAGTGTTTCTTTTGGGGGGAGGGGGGGGTATTACCTCCCAAACTGAGTCAAACACCATGCCTCCCAGTCCCAAGACAGAAATAACAAATATTCTATTTTATATTTGAATTTTGCATCAATAATAACATTTAAAATGTAACTTTTCTTTAACATTTTACCACAACAAGAAATAAAAATAAAAGATGATGGCATTTTACCATCAATTAAAATTCCCATCTACATTCATTGAATATCGCTGTGTAAGTGAGTGGAAGGGGGTGGTAGTAATTAGTAACTTTGACAGCTTAGAAGCCGCCCCTTCAAATCTACCGCCCTAGGCAGCTGCCTAGTCTGCCTAGGCCTAAATTCGCCCCTGCTACAGCATGTAAATCAAAAGGATGTTGCACACTACCAAGACAAATGCTTCACTACATCCCCAAAGGAAGATGGTAGAGGAAGAGAGACCTCTAAAAAATGGCAGGAGACTGTAACAGGCCACTAGGCCTATTACTGGAAAGATGACGATGATGATGATGATATAGACTAAAATTCTGTGTATAAGTACAGACAGTTATTTTTAACACAGAGTGCTTAAGGCAAGTCAGGAGATGCTTTGGTTGCTGAGAAATTGATGTTGCCTACTCTGTGGTACACAGTCCCATGTTAACATTGGAATCAAAACTGCAGATGCAGTGGCTTATCTGTCAATATGCAGTAATGCATTTATGAGCAGTTGAGTAGATTCAATAGCAAGTCTCACATTCACCTGGACGTCCTGTATAAGTTTAAAGAGATGCCTCCAGTAATCATATATTCAGACTTACAACATTCAAACATCTATGCCTGGAGTTACAATTGTTTCACTTACAATGGTCTCATCAAAATCTGCAACTCTTGGATTCAAACAAACAAGAGCATGTACACAACTCTCTCTTTCAAAGAAATTCTTTAAGAGGTAGGTTAGTTTTGAGTCACGGTAAGGAACCAGCTTTTTTGTCCCCAGCATTTGGTTTTCTCGCAGAGTCTCCAGACAAATCTTCAGCATCATCAATGAGTTGTTTATATTGCCTGCAAGAAAAGTAATTTTGAGATTATCTAAAAGAAAGTGCTGGATGTTCCCGACTATCTTTCCCCAAGTTCAATTACCTGAAGTCTGATTAATCTGAACAATGGAGTAATTGGATCAAATTAGAATGATATCTGCATATAAAAATATTACATTTAATATTAAGCCATTCAAGAGAGCTCTTATGAATTTTCTAAAACTACATTCCTTTGATACTTTATCTGAATACGTACTTTAACTACAATAAAAATTAATTCTGTGCATAGTTTTAACTACCTATATATATGATTAGTTTAGAAATTGGTTACACATTCATTCTAAATTGTTTTACATACAAAGGTGTAGACATCTCTTTACTTTTATTTCAACTTTTACAGAATTTTCTATGTATTTTTTTAGGTACATTCAATTTTTGTAACTTTATTTACATGACTGTTTGACTAGTTTTTAATAGTTAATTAATTATTTTATAAAATATATATATATATATATAAAAGTTAATTTTATATTATGACTAACTTTTCATGTACGTACTGGAACTGTATACGTTATGAACTATGTATGTTATGACAAGTTCTATATCCATTGATCCTCTACCAGTAATGGATTCTGGAATGATCAATAAATGAATGAATGAATGAAATTTTTAAATTAAAATAACAGTAATAATTTTTGTTATTGTTAGTTAAAAGAAAGATTACTGCAGTTTACTTTTGATCACAAATTAAATTCCATAAATTCTTATGACACTGTTAGTGAACCCTTTGAAACTCCGGATTATGGTTAAGATTTAATTTGTATAAAAAATTTACCATCACATAATTCATGGCTGTCAACCTCGTATGTACATAATTCTGAACATACTCATAATACTAATACTTTTTTCAGTGTTTGGTACCTGATTCCATGAGTCTTTGGCCAGTGTTCTTTGTACGGCTTGTTCTCTCACTACCTGCTAAGTCCACAAGACAAAGCTGGTTGACACGGTAGGCTTGTTTCTGTTCTGGGGCACCTCCAGATCGGTGAAGTACAGCCTGCAATTACATACCATAGCACACATGTCTGGATTCCAAAGAGTCATTGTTAACTGTGTCACTTATGCAGTCTTAAACCTTGTACACAAGAATGAAATCACATTTGTATCAAGTGAAAAATTCACTTGCAAAGGTTCAAAATATCTTGCAATAACAAACTACATTTCATAACATAAAATATGTATTTATATTTCTGCAGGTCACAAGCAATTTTTTGGTTTCATGCATATTTCAGCAGCAAATAATAATATTCACACAGACCATCAAGTTATAAGAAATAATCCTGAAGAATGAATGTCTGTGTCACAATTTCACACTAACCTGAACAACTCTTATAGTAAAGACAGAATGACTACGACTGGAATCAGAATTGAGGAAGGTGAATGCTGTGCGTTTTCTATGCATCCCCTTGTAGAATATTTCACGTGCTTCTTTGCTTGACTTTACTTCTACCTCCACCACACCATGAACATACATATTATGGGCACCATCCTCACGTACCAGCTTTCTTTGTGGATGCCTATTTATATACAATGTGATTAGTTTGATCTGCATGGTATGTAATGTCAGTTGTGGCTCATATAGATCAAATGATGTCCAAATTGAATACAGTGTGCTTTGTAATCCAAACGATACAAGTGATGATGTCTCAAGAAACTTTAAGAATGGTCTACTTTGCATATGTACATTCATTTATGAGTTATGGAATAATTTTTGGGGGAACCAACCACATAATGAGAAAATTTTCAAAATTCAAAAGAGGGTGATCAGAATTATTACAAATTCAAGAGCTAGAGACTCATGTAGGGAATTGTTTAAAAAATTGGAAATATTGCCCCTATATTCATAATATATTTTTTCTTTATCAATATTTGTGATAAGAAATAAACATTTATTTTCCACAAATTATCAGATCCATAGTGTCCACACAAGATTTAAAACCAACTTACATCTACCTATAGCTAATTTAACAAAGTTCCAAAAGTGAGTGTATTACTCTGGAATTAGAATTTTTAATAACCTTCCTCACAAGATAAAAGATTTAGCTAATGAGACAAAATTGTTTCGGAATGCTTTAAAGAGGTTTTTGTTTTCAAACTCTTTTTATAATAGTGAAGAATATTTTAATTATCAGAGATAATCTGGTGAAAACTGGTAGAAAATTGAATGCATATTACCTTTACTAGTGATCTGTATGTTATAGGTTTTAGATATTTTATAAATTGTATTTTATTATTTAATGCTAAGATTCTCCTAACACCATGTATATTGTGTTAGATAGTATGTATGAGACAATGTCCATATCCACAGGATTGTATCCTAATCTGGATTTATGGAATGCAAATAAATTACATTACATTACTTTACATTTATAGAGGTGTGATCCTTACTTAAGCTTCCCATGATATGGACAGTGTTCCAGCAGATCATAAACTCCATTGTTGTAAATTTCTACACAGCTGACAAAAACAGCATAAATGCTGTCTTCATCAATGTTTTCCAGTTGCACACAGTGTGATGTCTGTTGACCATATTCTGTGCTGTCATCTGACCTGTAACAGCTGTATATAAGTGTAGTGTGTAAAAACTTCAAAATTATATTCTGAACAAAATTCATGATTGTTACTTTTTCTTCAACTCTTTGTTTTATCTAACACAGTAGATATTATACAAGTAGGAGTCATTGTCTTACTTTTAGATACTTCATTTACCCCTTCAAAGATAAAAATCTACCTGAGTTCTATTTACAGATTTATCCACAGTGAACACTCCATTTCCATTATAAAAACCATTCACTTAATGCTGTGTAGGTAAATGATCTCTGCTTATTCTGAGATTCATACAAAGCAAACAAATACACTCTGTGAGCAGTATGAAAAATTTGTAAATGTTAGACATGGTAGTACATGAAGTAACCACTGGACTTTCAAGGTTTAATTATTAATTTCAATGTTTAAATTGAAATTAAAGTTAAACATGATACAAACACACTTTTCTCATGTGAATGGAACACAATTGTTGCCTATGACAGCTAACATAAAAATTAGATATGGCACATGCTTAAAATGTGATCACAAAGTTGACTGCATACATTTCATAAAATAGTAGACAAATGTTATGTTTCCTACTAGCAAAAGAGAGAGCCCTTTCTATTAGAACTTAACAAAACTACATTTAAATTCAGTTCTATCTAGTAAGATTTAAAGGACCTTCATACAAAAATAAGATATTCTCTGCATTTACACAAAATGTTCGTAAAATTAATGCATACTGCTCAGGTCATTTCTCCATCTGTCCATTCATCGCCATATTTTGTAACCATACACATTCAGTGAAACTTGTTATTTGTTGGGAAGGAGTAGGGCATTGGACCTCTCTTAACCATAAATTTGTATCTGGTACAAATGAGTACCACAGTCAGTGAAGTACATGAAGTCATAAATAAATCTTATGGAAAATTATTAAATGAAGGTAAATTCATGCAATTAAAACTTTTAATGATAATCATAAGTGAAATGTTATATGAACCAATAATAAGAATATAAATGCGGCAAATAGAGTCTGAATGAAATACACATTTTAAAAAAATGCATCTAATATTATGACTATATCAAAATAAAGAAAGAGGCAGAAAATTACAACTATCCTAACAATGAAAAAAAATTTATGTAGAACACATTGTGTGATCGTATTTTAGGCACTATTCAAAATCTTTGTGATATCTTATAGCTCTAATGGTCACTATATTATTTTATGGTACATAAAGTAATAAAAATTAGTTGGAAATGTACGGTATTATCATATGATACTTATTACTCATACATAAATTCGGGCATGAAAAGGAACATTGTTAGCATCATTTTGCCACTTACAATCATGTTTTTACTTTAGAAGACACCAGTAAAACATATTTTCCTAAAATAATCCATTTTAATTCAGACTGAATGAAGCCAAACATTCTGCGTACATACTTGATAAATCTCTGTGGCCTTGCAGACTTCATATATGCTGCTAGTTCATGCTGGCGTTCCTTCCTTGCAACTTCTTCAGACTGTACTTCAAACCCATTCATTTTATCAGGTTTGAAAACAAATTTCTCTGCCTGAAGGTGCATAATACTGTTGAATATTATGTCCAAAGAACGTGATATTATCCCAGCATTCTGTGGTGTTCCAGTCATGCTGTAAGTCTTCCCACTTCCACTTAACCCGTATGCAAACAGAAGACAGTTTCTGCCTTTAAAAATTTCATTGATGAGTGGGAGAGTTGTTTGTTCAAATATGGTCTCCTGAGTGGCATCTTCTCCAAAGACATGATGAAATGTGCAATGAATTTCTCTGTAATTTCCATTCTGGGAGCTGACAGATGTAGCAGGTGGTGTAAGGGCAATTGTATTGTTTGACAGAAATTTTATGGATGAAATCTCACTTTCATCCTGCAGTGATCGTATCCGACAGAAAACTTTCATCTTATCTCTTTCTTTTATTTGTTGACCCTTGTCTGAAGCCTTCTTGATAGATGTCTTAAAATACCTGCAGAAACATTTCAGAAAGTCTACTTTATCAATACTGCTTACACCTGAGCAGTTTTTAAATCAGGGTAACCTGGAACACAAAAAGGCTACAAGAAGAGCTGATTGAAAGCCATGTATTCTGTAAAGGTGTTTCTACAAAATTTAAAAACTTTACATTTTTAAAAGCTGTGCTTAATCAAACATTTACTAATATGGTACTGTAATGCAACTTTAATTTGGAAAGATTGGAAAATTGTAACAAATATTATTACTTTAATTAAAATGATTAAATTACAAAGCAATGAAGACACATCAAACACGTTTCCCTTCTTCTCAAATTCTCGTAATGGTCAAGCTGAGCCTCTGCACGCCATGAAGTTACAGAAGCGAACGAAGGTAATCTTCAACACTGTATTGACCTCGGCACTAGAAGCAGATGAGCGGTCAGCTTCAAACCCCTTTCAAACACTTTACAGCCGGGGAAAATTGTCCACAGTGACCGTTGAATATGAGCCTGTGTGAAACCGTCCCGGACGTTTGAATAAGAAAAAATCTCTCACCAATCCCCCACCCCCCCGTCTTCCAGCCCGAAACCTGATGACTGTAATATCAACTACTAACCTACTCCCTAGAATTGTCGTATCAGTATTATCATTAGCTAAACAGTATCTAAAAGGTATTTAAAGTGTCCATGGAAATGTACACCTACATCAGTTCCAAGCTACAATTTTAGAACTACGTAGAATTGGTCAAAATCATTTCCATAATTTTGGAGCAGGTTTGGTTGAAATTAGGACACTAGGCATAAAGGAAGTGCCTCATGACAATGATGGAACCCCTACTGGGGTTTGGTTCGAAAAGCTGAAAAGCGCTTGGAAGATGCAGGCATAGACAGGAAGGTGAGAGGAACTGTACACGTAAGGTAATGTTCAGGAGCGTTCGGAATTTTTTCCTGATTACGAGGCACAGAAGCTATAGGTACTTGTGGCACAGTGTTACATTTAGATCGTCAAGTGTTTCTTCGGCCTATCTGGCTCTACCTTATTTCTTGTTCCCTCGTCAACAGCGATGTATTTCTTGCACTCTACTCCTAAACAGAGATATAGTAACGAATGTTCATATGTCATTTAGTAAAATGCTGTTGGAATCAGATTTTAACCAAAAGTGAATTTTTTTCGAAAAATAACTAAAATTTCATGAAAATCTTTCGTGCGGGCTTCAAGTTGTTCGACGCCGACACAGACGGACGGACCGATATTATGAAGGTAGTAGCTGTTTGTGATAAATTTAAATAAGGAATGTGCGACATGTGCGAGCGGTAGCGAGTTGGCCTTGAGACCCATCTCAGCACTTGCTTATACGAGTAGAGAGGAAAACAGAGAAAACCTTTGTCAAGTTGGGCGAAACCCGCATCTTAAATGACAAGCACTGTGCTTAGAAAGTGAATGCTATACCTCACAGTAAAATATAAAATTCGCCGTTACAAAGGCCGAAAAGGCAGTGCTATATAGGGAAATAATAACTGTTTATTGTGAAATGCTTATACAAAACACAAATACACTTTCTGGGGAAAAAAATCGGTCTCTTTTAAAGTTTTAATGGAAGGGCCGCATTTTACAGAATGAAATGTCTGCTCTTTTCTT
>Ga0209629_10003566_pt1 | contig 11197 bp, 11 predicted proteins | sample TergutCu122P5_FD_187286 | JGI IMG/M metagenome (GOLD analysis project Ga0209629, IMG submission 187286) | Cubitermes ugandensis P5 segment gut microbial communities from Kakamega Forest, Kenya - Cu122 P5 (SPAdes) (version 2) | ecosystem: Host-associated > Arthropoda: Insects > Digestive system...
ATCCCCACCTGGTCAACCGGCCCCACCTGGCCACCCCCACCCGGCAACGTCCCACCCGGCAACGTCCCACGACCGCCACCACCGCCCGTCCCACCACCGTCCTGACGAAGGCAAACCAAGGAAACACCACCATGGCCGATGAACCCCAAACCCTCGCGGTCAGCCTCGTGTGCGGGACTGAGCGCATCGATGTGCTCGTGCCCGCGACGTTGCCTGTCACGGAACTCCTGCCTGGCATGGTCGCGAACGTGGGGGCGCTCGACACCTCGTCGGCCACCTACGGGTTCGACGTGTCCGTCTCGTCGGGGCGCGTCCTGAACCCCGCCCACAGCCTGGCCCAACAGAACGTGTCGGCGGGCTCCGTCCTGACACTCGCACCCCGCGCCGGACGCGACCTGCGCCGCTACGACGACCTCACGGAGGCGGTCGGATTGGCCGTCGAGTCGCTGCGGACGCCGTGGGGCCGGGCCGAATCGTTGACGCTGTCGCTGGCCACCGCGGCGGTCCTGGCCGTCGCCGCGGCGCTGGTGTTGGCCCTGCGGCCCGCCCCGGGCCCGTGGTCGGCGGTCGCGGGCGCCTTGGCCGGGATCATCGTCGGGCTGTGCGCCGCAGCGGTGGCGAAGGTGGCGCCGCGGCCGGCCTGCCTCAGTCTCGTGGTAGGCGCGTGCGCCCTGCTCGGCGCCGCCGGCTGGACGCTCGCGGCCCCCCTCGGTTTGGCGGTCCAGACGATGGTGGGGACCCTCGGACTCGCCGTCGGCGCCACCAGCACCTTCCTCCTGCCGCGCGACCTCTGGAGCACCGCGTTCGGCCCGATGCTCGTCGCCGTCTGCCTTGCCATCGGCGGCCTGCTCGTCGCCGTGTTCGGCGCGGCGTGGCAGCCTGCTGCTGGCGTCGTCGCCGCAGCCACGATGCTGGCGGCCGCACTGTTGCCTACGGCCGGGCTGGCCCTGATCGCCCTGCGCGGTCTGGGGCTTCCCACCGCGGACGCCGCCATACCGCGAAACCGGGTCCTGGCTCAGGTCGCCGCCGCCACCCAGGCCGTTGCGGCCGTGCGGTGGGGCATCGGCGTGGTCCTCGTGGTGTGCAGCCCAATCCTCGCCCACGGCCAGATGGGCATAGCGCTCCTGGGCTGCTGCGGTGCGTCGCTCGCGCTTGGGGTCAGGAATCTCTACGCACGGCTGGACGTGTTCGCCAACACGGCCGCCGCGTTCGCCGCCCTGCTGGTGGGCGCGGTCGTCGCCGTCTGGTCCAGCCCTGCGTGGTCGCTCGCACTATGCGGGGCCATGGTCGTCTGTGTGGTGGTGCTGTCCCTCCACAGCCTCGCCCCTGCCCGCTACCGTCCCTCGCTGGAGCGGGTCCTCGATCTGGCCTATCTCGTCACGACCATCGCGATCATCCCGCTCGCCGCCCTGCTGTGGAGGCTGGGCTGATGGCCTCGAACCGCGACATTCTGGACGCCCAGCGATTCAACCGCGCCCGCGTCACGACGGCGTTCACGTCGGGACTTCCCGGGGGTCGCGAACTGGAGCCACGCTCCAGCGTCACGCCCTTCATCGTCGGCGTTGTCGTCGCCGCCCTGATCGTCGTCACCGCCCTGGTCCTGCGCCGGTTCAGCCCCGGGTTGCCGCCCGATTGGCAAAACGACTACCTGTTCGTCATCCAGGGGACGGGCGCCCGCTACTACACGATCGACGGCGTCATGCATCCCGTGACGAACATCACCTCGGCGAAACTCCTCACCGCGGCGGGCCAGTTCCACGTCCAGGAGGTCCCCGCGTCGAAGGTCGACCACATTCCGCGCGGCCCCGAGATCGGCCTGGCCGACGCCCCCGACGACGTGCCCTCGCCCGGCTCGCTGACCGACGGCGCCTGGACGTCCTGCGCCCAATCCTCTGCGGTCACCCACACCTGGATCGCCGACGGGCCCGGCGGGTTCGTGCCCGCCGCTGCGGCACTCGTGTCCAACAACAACGCCACCTCCCTTGCTGTCGGCGGCACCCGCTACCCGATCGCCGGCAACACCCTGAGCGAGACCCTCACCGCCCTCGGGCTGGTGGACGCACCCGTCCACGCCGTGAAAGCCGACTGGCTGAACCTGCTCGCGCCCGCGAACACCCTCGGACCGCTCACGATCAAAGGCGCCGGCGACCCCACCGATTCGATGCCGGACGCGCTGGCCGGCACGGTCATCGGTTCGCTGGTCCTGGTGCCAGGCGACGACGGCACCACGGGGCATTTCGTCGTCGCCGACGCCGACCACCTCGTACAACTGACCGACGTCGCCTACCGCCTGTACCTCATCGGGACGGGCGGCCATCCCGAGACCGTGGGCCCCCCGGTCACAACCACCTTGGCGACGATGGCCCCGCTCGTCAAGGCCAACCAGAACACGTACCCGGCGGCCTGGCCTGCGACGATCGGCGACACCGTGCCGCGCGCCATGCTGCCCTGCGTGGCACGCCCGATGTCGGGGGATGCGCACGCGGTCATCCAGGGCGCCATCCCTGCCGCCTCCGCCCCGGCCGCGTCGGGGCCAGTCGTCACGGTGCCCGGCGGTGAGGGCGTGCTTCTGCGCGTATCGAACGGCAGCACGTTCGGGGCTGTTCGCCTCGTCGCCGACACCGGGTTCGCCTACGGCATCGCCAACGAGGCCGACACGCTCGGCCGGCTGGGTTTCACCGCCGACGACGTCCTTCCGGTGCCGGAGGCGTGGGCGGGACTCGTCCCGCCGAAGAACGCGAAGGCCCCCGCGCTCTCCCACGACACGGCCGCGGCGACGGTGCGATCATGAGCCGCGTCCTCCGGGCGCTGGCGGTCGCCGCGCTCGCCACGGGCATGTCGGCGGCCGCACCCTGCCTCCCGGCCACCGCGAGCCCGGCCGGGCCTGGCATCTGCGCCCAGACGACACCGGCCTATATCGCGGCCGTGCCGAGCGCCCAGGCGATGCTCGCCCTCACGGCCGCGTGGACCTACTCCAAGGGGACTGGCGTGACCGTCGCGGTCGTGGATTCCGGGGTCGACACCGGCAACGCCCACCTGGAGAAGGCCGTCGTGCCCGGCCTCGACCTGGTCGGCACGACTGACGGGACAACCGACCTGGCCGGCCTGGGCACCGCCATCGCCGGGCTGGTCGCCGCGCAGAGCGTGAAAGGGTCGGGCCTGTCCGGGGTCGCGCCCAGTGCACAGATCCTGCCTGTGCGGGTCTACGAGCAGAGCACGCCGCAGACCGGCGTGGCGGCTCCCGCCGCCGCCGCCACGGCCCAGGGCATCACGCGCGCCGCGGACCAGGGGGCCAGGATCATCGTCGTGCCGACCACGTTCACGTCGGACCCCGACAACGTCCTGGCGGCCGCCGTCGCCCACGCGCACAAAGCTGGCAGCCTTGTCATCGCGCCCGTCGGCGACGCCGCGAACACCAGCGCCCAGGGCGAGGACGCCACCATGTGGTACCCGGCCGCCTACTCCATCCTGCCGTCGCCCGCCGTGACGGGCCGCCCCGTGGGCGTGCTGGGCGTGACGGCCGTCGACCCTAGCGGCCAGCCGAGCCCGTCCGTCGTCCACAACGCGTCGGTGCAGCTCGCCGCCCCGGGGGCGAACGTCATCTCCACCTACTACGACCTGGGTGACTGCCAGTTCACCGCGGAGCAGCCGTCAAGTGCTTTCGCCGCCGGCTACGCCGCCGGGGTCGCCGCCTTGGTCGCGTCGCGGTACCCGAACGAGACCCCGGACCGGTGGGCCTACCGCCTGCTCGTCACGGCGTCGCGGCCGAACGCCGGCCAGCGGGACAACGACGTCGGCTGGGGACTTGTGAACCCGACGGCAGCGCTGACGTTTGTGAACGACGGCACCGCTCTCGGCCCGCCCAACCCTCAGGCCCAGGGCCCCACGCCACCAGATGCCCCCGCGCCGACGCCCCGGCCTGTCACGGCGCCCCGCTTCACCCGGACCGACACCCTCACGATGGGCACGGCCGCCGCCCTGGCCGTCGTCGTCGCCCTCATCGCACCTCTCGTGGCCCGGCAGCGGGCCCGTCCACATCCATTGCCGGCCACGCGACGAACCTCTAGAAAGGAACAGTCATGACCCAGCCCGCCACCGAGGACACGTCCTCAGCCGATCTCGACTACCAAGTCGGACGCTCGCTGCAGGCCCTGGCCGACGCCTCCGCCAGCGCCACGAACGCCGCCCAGCACCTCCGGGATCTCCTCGACTACCAGGTCACGGCCAAGTGGGGCGACGAGGACGGCCCCGCCGCGTTCAGGTCGTCCTATGTCAGCCAACTCCAGGCCGTCCTCGACCAGCTTGTCGGGGGCGATGGCGTCACTGGCCTGGTGGACGCCATCGACAAGATGAGCGTCAACCTGAAGGCCGTCACCACCGCCTACTCCGACGCCGACAGCACACTCGCCCAGCAGGTCAACCGACTGGGGAACAACGACTGGGGCGCCCTGCCGACCAACCAGTAGGTTCATGGAACTCGCACACCCAGTCGACGCACCCCCGTTGCGCCCGGCAGGGTTTTTCGGCCGCGGCGTGCCACTTGATAGACTGACAGTAGTTTCTCGTTCGATCCCCCGAGGGGAATGCCCATGCCTGATCGTGTGCCCGCCATCTGCCACCATGGGAGGTGGCATCCATGAGCGCGTGGTCCGCGGATCCGGACGAACTCGACGCGACCGGCGAAGCGCTGGTCAACCTGGCGAACCAGTCCGACGCGAGCTTGAGCGAGTTCATCCTGGCCATGCAGCAGCTGGATGCCCAGTGGGAGGGGGCGACCGCGGAGGTAGGCATGATCGCCATCGGCACCTGGGAACGTGACGCCGCCGGCTTGCACGACCACCTGCGCCGCGCGGGTGGGGCGCTGCTGGAGATGGGCGCCTGCCACCGGGTCGCCCATGTGGACGTCAAGTCTGTGTGGGCGCCGTGAGCACGCCCACGCGTGAATCCTCCGGGCCCGCCCCGTCCCGCGAAGACGTCGCCCGGCAGGTGGAAGCCATGCGCCGGTGGTGGCGCGACGAGGGCGCACGCGAACTCGGCGCCGATCCCGCCTTACCAACCGAACCCCCGGAGAACCCCATCAGGATCACCTGCGCTCTCGGTGGCGAGATCGTGCATGTCACCTTCGCCGAGGGCGCCAAGGCCCACATGACCGACGCCGCCCTGCTCGACGCCCTGCGACGCGCCGCCAAGCAGGCCGCCTTCGCACCGCCGGCGATGCCCGATGCCGCCACCCGGGACGAGCGGCTCGACGCGTACCGCCGGCAGGCCGCCGAGATCACCGCCTGGCTCGGCCATCTGGTCGCCTCGTCGGTCGACCCGAACGCCAAGGTCCGCTCGGGAATGAGCGACGACAGGGCGGTGCGCGTCACCTACCGGGGAAGCCGCCTCGCCGATATCGCCGTCACCCCGCCCAGTTGGGTCTTGCTCCACAGCGAGGCACAGATCGAGGCGGCGTTGATCCAGGCCAGCCGCTACGCACTCGGCCTCGCCCAGCGCAACCTCACGATCCCGCAACCGCCAGTGCCGCCCGGCGGGAGGACGGGAGGCCCGGCATGGCTTTGATCACGGTCGATACCGGCGCGTTGCGCCACGACGCGATCCAGTTCCAGGACTGGTCCACCGCGCTGGACCAGTTGTGGAGTTCGCTCGGTGAACAACTGGCCCTGACCAGCGACGACTGCGGAACTGTGGGACACCTGCCGGAGTTCTATGACCAGTTCACCGGGGCCTTGGCCGACCTGTCCAACTTCCTGACAGGTAACGACAGTTCGGCCGATCCCGGCGGCAGAGGTGCCTTGGCTTGTTTCATGCGTGTCCTCGTCAGGACGGCCAGCATCTACGACCGGGCCGACGAACAGGCCGCCCAGATCCTGGCGAGGCTGAGGTAGGGGCATGCGCGACATCATCAACCTGCTCCTGGTCTCATGCCGCATGGCACTGGACGATCTGGTGAATGCCATGCCCGGTTGGGCCCGGGGCGCCATGCGACGGGCCCTGGGCCCGCTCTACACCCAAGTCGACGCGCTGGCGGCGTTGAACAACGGTGGCGGCGACCCGGAACGCCTGCGGGCGGCGGCAACCCTGTTCCAGGACGCCGCAGCCAAGCTGCTGACGTTCGCCGGCGACACCGTCACCGCCACGAACCTCAAGGCCCTGAACCAGCCCGCCACCTGGTCCGACCCCGACGCCAGCAGCACCTACGCCAACGAGTTCGGCCGCGTGTCCACCCAGCTCGGCGAGGCAGTGGACTGGACATCGACGCTCGCCACGGCCCTGTTCGACCAGTCCGGTGTCAGCGACAAGTACTACTCGGCGCTCAATGACGCGGTTGTCGGCTTCGTCGTTGGGGCGGGCGGCATCATCGTCGCCGCTCTGGGGGTCGCCAATGCGGAAACTGGCGTGGGTGCGGTGGCCGCAGCGATTGGCCTGGTCGTTGCACTCGTCGCTGGTCTGTATGCGGACGTAAAGCTGTCCGACGTCACGAACATTCGGGCTGCCGTGATCCAGAGCCAGTATTCCGGTGCGTGGCGGAAGCCGTCATTTGCGGATTACTAGGAGTGACAATGCTGCGCAAGTTCTTCTCGCTCAAGCCTCGGTCTGCGCCGAGAATGATCGTTGCCATCGGACTCGTCGTTCTCTACTTGGTTGCTTTTCTAGTCGCAACGCGGATGGTGGTCCACACGCCCTCACCGTCACCCTCACGCGCCGACCCGGACTACCAACCGTCCAGCCAGGCGCGCTGTTTCTCGTGGGGCCAGGCGACCCAGCCCACCGGCCCGCAACCCGCCCCTGATCTCGCGCCGGTCGGCCAGCCCGCCGAGGTGGATTCGATCCGCTACCAGGTGCCTGTCGCCGCCCAACAGCAGGACGAGATCGGCGGCCAACACGCCCGGGGCGTCTTCCTGGTCGCGCAACTGTCGGAGCAGTACGTCGGCACCGACATGCTCGGGCTGACGATGATCCCTGGGGGTGTCCAACTGGTGGACCGGACGGGGACGGTGCACTGCGCCGTCACCACTCCGACATGGCGGTTGAACCCATCCCACTACCCATCACAGGGCATACCCGGCCTGATCGTTCCAATCTCGATCAATCCGGGCGACCCGCCGGTGACCCTGTCCCTGGTCTTCGATGTGGACCCGGGCCAGGCCCAGGGCGCCTACCTGCGCGCCTTCAACCGCACCGGATCCGCCTCGGTCTCCCTCGACCTGGGTCTGACCTGACCCCGGGTAGCTCACAACGCCAGGCACTGAGGTCGGGTCGCGGAGAGGGCGAGGCCATGCGAGGGCCGTCATTCGATCCGGGCGGCGGCGAAGTCGAGCCGCCTGACCACCTTGAAGTACCCCAGAGTCCCCAGCCTCAGGAGGACGACCGCGCCGACGACGGCGGCGTTGAGGGCGATGAGACTGGTTCCCTTGAGGTTGTACAGAAGGCTGAAGATGAAGATGCCGATCGGCGTGGTGCCCGTCATGAGCGCCCCCATGAAGGTGAACACCTTCCCCTGGATCGGCGCCGGCACCTCCGTCAGATACCACACATCGAGGGGGATGCGATACAAGCTCTCGATCAGCGGGATCGAGAACAAGGCGACGAGGACGACCACGTAGCCAGCGTGGCTCCCCATAGCCCCACCCACGCCGAGCAGCAGCATGATCGCACTGGTGAGGAGCGCGAGATTCAGGAACCGCGCCAGCGGTTGCCGTGAGGCGGGCAGGTGGGCGACGATCATGCCAGCCAGTAGCTCGCCGAAGACCATGGCCGCGCTGGCCGCGCTGTAGAAGATGTTGTCCAGGCCGAAGACCGACAGGATGACGATGGGCGGGGCGATGATGAGGATGCCGTCCAGGGCATTGGTGATGCTGGCGATGAGCACCAGCGCGCGGAGATACTTCTGGCCCACAACCCATCGCACCGTCGCACCGAAGTGGTTTCCGTGTAGCACCTCGTCGGCCACGGCGGTCTCCGCGTGAACGGCGGGCGCGGTGACCAGCGCGAAGTCGAGCGCCAACACGATGATCAGCGCCAGCGACTCCGTGACCGCCTCGATCCCGACGATCACCGAGAAGTGGACAAGCCCGAACAGCACGCCGCCCAGCAGCGGGGCCGCCATGTTCGCCAGGCCGGAGGCGACCTGCTGGTAGGAGCGCATCTTCGTCTGGTGCTCCTCCAGGACGAGGTTGATGCTGCTCGCGAACAGCGTCATGAGAATGAACTCATCCGCCACCCTCAGCAGGAGCACCATCGCGAAGCTGAACACCACCAGGCGGCGCAGCGGCACGTGCTGATAGGCGAGAATGAACACGAGAACCGTGAGGACGCTCACGCCCTGGGCGGTCAGAATCACCCGCTTGTGGGGGACCCCGTCGATGATGCGCCCGATGATCGGGCTGAGGGCCACCGTCGCGATGGGCGTGGCGATCATGTTGATGCCGAAGGAGATCGAACTTCCGGTGGCCCTGAAGATGTAGAGCGAAAGAGCGAACGCGAACACACCGCTCCCTGCCTGCGACAGGAACGTCAGCGCGACCCTCAGCCGCAACTGCCGCAGGGACCGCGCCGCCGTTGGCTCAGTGACCATCCCCGTCCCCCCACCTCAGGCCGCCAGCCAGACGAGCCCCACCTGGCGGCCCGTGCCCGGGCCGTCGCGACGGTGGCTGAACAGCGAGGGGGTCGTCATGGTGCACAACCCGACCGGTTCGACGCGCCCGACCCCCAGCCCCGCCAGTTCGGATGCCGCCGCGCGACCCAGATCCAGCGACGGCGTCCCCCACGACGTCCGCGAGGCGATACCCGGCAGGAGCGCCTCGGCCTGTTCGGCCATCGCCTGCGGCACCTCGTAGCAGGCCCCGCAGGCGTGCGGCCCGATCCACGCCACCAGCCCCGCGGGGGACGCGCCGCACCGCACCATCGCCTCAACCGCCGCCGGGAGCACACCCGCGAGCAGCCCGACCCGCCCCGCGTGGGCCACGCCGACGACACCCGCCGCTGCGTCGGCGAGCACGACGGGCAGGCAGTCCGCGACCCGGACGGCCAGCGCCAGTCCGCGCCGGCGTGTCACGATCGCGTCGGCCACCGGTTGACCAGGGACGATGTCGCCGAGCCCGCTGTCGGTCGTCCACGCGTCCGCGAACGCCTCGTCGGCCACCAGCACGTCGACACCGTGCACCTGGTGCACCATGACCACCCGCGACACGCCGAGCGCATCCGTCACCGCGGCAAGATTCGCGCGCAGAACCGCGGGATCGTCGAGATCCGTCCGTCCCAGGTTGAGGCTAGCCAGCGCGCCGGCGGACGCACCGCCCAGCCGGTCGGTGAACGCCACACCGGGACGACCGGAGCCGTCCGGACGTCTCAGGAAGCAGAACAACGCGCGACTCCCACCCGATGCGACAGGCCACTACATGAACGGCGGCACGTCCAGGTCGTCGTCGTCGGCCGTCGGCTTCGGCGCGGCCGGCGGTGACAGCGGCGCCACGACGGGGACGACCGACGGGGACGACGCCGGCGTCGGCGCCGCCGACTGGACCGGCGTGATCGTGATCCGGTCCGCCGACAGGTCGGGGCTCAGCCGCACGGGCGCGCTGGGACGTACGGACGTCGTCGCCGGCCGGCGCACCGGCGGGGTGCCGCCGTCGAACCCGGCCGCGATCACCGTGACCCGCACCTCGTCGCCCAGCGAGTCGTCGATCACGGTGCCGAAGATGATGTTGGCCTCCTCGTGCGCCGCCTGCTCGATCAGGCCGGCCGCCTCCGACACCTCGAACAGGCCGAGGTCGGAGCCGCCCGCGATCGACAGCAGGACGCCCCGCGCCCCGTCGATCGTCGTCTCCAGCAGCGGGGAGTTGATCGCCATCTCGGCGGCGACCTTCGCCCGGTCGTCGCCCCGGGCCGAGCCGATGCCCATGAGCGCCGAGCCGGCGTTGCTCATCACCGACTTCACGTCGGCGAAGTCCACGTTGATCAGGCCGGGGGTCGTGATCAGGTCGGTGATCCCGGACACGCCCTGCATCAGCACCTGATCGGCCTGCTTGAAGGCGTCCATGACCGACACCTTCTGGTTCGAGCTCGCGAGGAGACGGTCGTTGGGGATGACGATCAGCGTGTCGACCTCGTCGGACAGCTTCGCGATGCCCGCCTCGGCCTGCGTCGCCCGGCGGCGCCCCTCGAAGCTGAACGGCCTGGTCACCACCCCGATGGTCAGCGCGCCGAGCGACCGGGCGAGCTTCGCGACGACGGGCGCGCCGCCCGTGCCGGTGCCGCCGCCCTCGCCGGCGGTGACGAACACCATGTCGGCGCCCTTGAGCGTGGCCTCGATCTCCTCCTGATGGTCGTCGGCGGCCTGGCGGCCCACCTCGGGGTCGGCCCCGGCGCCGAGCCCGCGCGTCAGTTCACGGCCGATGTCGAGCTTGACGTCCGCGTCGCTCATGAGCAGCGCCTGCGCGTCGGTGTTGATGGCGACGAACTCGACGCCCTTGAGTCCCGTTTCGATCATCCGGTTGACCGCGTTCACCCCGCCGCCCCCGACGCCCACGACGATGATCTTGGCCAGATAGTTCTGGGACGCAGCGGTCATGGATGCATGCCTCATTCCTCAGATGCCTGCCAGTGCTCACGCCTCGTCCACGCGCGTGCACAAGGCTCCTACTGAAGGCTATGGGAGCCGTCGTTCACCTGTCCAGCCTCACGCGCGCGCACCTGGCCAGGTCTCAAGTAGTGGTTGAGGCTCACCGCACGGCGGGGCGCCCGGGGGCGCTCACGTCGTACATCCGTCCCGGCTGGTTGAGGAGCACCGTGATCACCTGGGCCTTCAGGTCGGACTGGTCGGCGCTCCCCCACATGATCTGCCGCCCGTCGTCGAGCTGGACCGTGATCTGGTCGCGGCTGGTCGCCGTGATCGCCGTCAGATGGGCACGGACGACGTCGGGCAGGGCCGTCACAACCGTGGCCACCTCACCCATCATCGCCGCGCCGTCGTCGGCGGCCCACACGAGCGGCACGTCGAGCCGCCGGTCGTCGGTGTGGAAGACGACCCCGCCGGCGTCGACCCACTGGTAGGCGCTGGCCGACGGTACCTGCCGCTGGAACAAGGCGGTGCGCTCGGTCACGTCGAGGCGCAGCGTGTGGGGCCAACTGCGGTGGGCGCGGACGGAGGCGACCTCCGGCAGCGCGGCGACACGCGTCTCGACGGCCTTCGTGT
>Ga0209629_10003567_pt1 | contig 11197 bp, 5 predicted proteins | sample TergutCu122P5_FD_187286 | JGI IMG/M metagenome (GOLD analysis project Ga0209629, IMG submission 187286) | Cubitermes ugandensis P5 segment gut microbial communities from Kakamega Forest, Kenya - Cu122 P5 (SPAdes) (version 2) | ecosystem: Host-associated > Arthropoda: Insects > Digestive system >...
AAACATGTAGTTTCATTATTAGAATATAACATCTTTCTAAACTAGTTGTGTTGATTGACTACACTTTCCTCCCTCTCATTAGTTACACACACAACAGGGATGACACACCTTAAAGTTATACCAAACTGTAAATACACCTGTCATCCTGAAGGTGAACCTTCAGGTTCAGAACATTATATGACATCAAAAATTAAAAATTAAAATATTAATTTAGAAAAGGCGTATTTTGTTGGTTTATATAGTATAATTATAAATACACAGTGATTTCCAACCATAGTGTGTATAGCAGTATCATCACTTTTATAGGACTTCTGCCTTGACCATAATATTATCTGTGAAGAAGATTATTGGTACATAATGATGAAGTCAGCTGCTACTGAGCCTGTTTTTAGTATTCCCTTGACTTATAGACAGAAGTGCGCAGCATTGCATTCACTTAGTAGAAACATAAACTGAGTTTATCCACGTTTTGAGGCAAGAGAAAAAAATAAGTAAAGTTCACCCTATACCAGGCCATGAAGGCTCAGCGGGAGAGTAGAGGTATAGCTCTACTCTTTCTTTAACCTCAGCACTAGGGAAGGGGGGGGGGGGTCAATGCCATGCCCTGACTTATTACCCCAGGAAAGGAGACCCGGTACCCACTGTCCAGGAGGCCAGGTGGGCCCCTGGGACTGGTCTGGACAAGTGTGGCAAATCTCACCCCCCACTGGGGTTTGATCCCCGGACCATTCAGCCTGTAGCGAGTTGCTTTACTGACTGCGCTATTCTGGCCCACAGAAAAAAAAATGAAAGTTATATTTTTTATGAATTCTCTTGTACACCAGCTGATAGCCAGCTACTGTATTTTAAAGTAGAAGGCAGCAAGATTGCATGTGTGTCACGTGTTTGAGAGAGAGCAGCACGAGAGTGAGTGTACAAAACGAAATAAGAGGTTGGTCATCTGAAGAATAAAACTCCAAACTCCAGTCAGTGTGTTTAATTCATAAATAGACTGATAAATTCTCTTTTATTAAACTTGGAAGGCAAACTCTAAGAGATACTTTTTTTAAGAGTATAAATACAAAAAACTAAATCATCTGCTTTAAATTCTGGTCTTCAGCAGACTATTCCAGGCATGTGGTTATGATGTAGGAAGGTTAACTTCATGGTGGGTTTAATTTGTTATTTCTTATGTGAGTTGGACAGCAGTATGGTGTTTATTTATGCAGTGGAGACTTGAAGACAGTGTAATGTACTTGATGGTCATCCTGTGTATAGCTAGCCACTCTTCTTTGTTTATGTTTTTAAAGTGCAGTAGTAAATCATACCTCCTGGTGGGGTGTTTGAACATTGCTTCTTATGTATTTTAATGCAGTGACATACAAGGCTGATGCCATTCCTTCTTGATACTCATCACTGTGCTATCCTGCAACAGATTTGTTGGCAAGCACATCATTGCCCCTTTTGAGGAGGAGGGATGAAGTGCAAGCTGTGCAGGTGGATCCATGGCAAGACCATGGCTATAGGAATGCTGGGTGGATGGGTGAGCTGGAAGGTGTTGAAGAGCAAAGTTATGGTTCGTGTCCACACTGGCTAAGGATGCTGAGTTGGGAGCTAAAGTTGAAAGGACCACGATCATCTGTGTAAGGGAGCGTAAGGCTGCAACTAACTGTGCTGGATTGCAGAGTACAGTTGTGTCACAACTGATTGCCTGAGCACAACATGTTGTGATGAAAGATCCACTTTTTGAACAAGTATACCACATAGTATTTACTGAGAACAGTGTAGAGTGTCAGTGGGTTAGAGTCCTATTCCATGATGAATACAAATTTTACTCAACAAATGTTTGGCTGATTTTAGTTTACAGACCGTAGGGAGAGCAATACACCTTTGAATGTGTATCAATGTGTCTGCATCTACATGCAATGATCATGTGTCCATTTTGGGGGCTGAATCTGACTCTAATGGACTATAATGCTGCAGTATATGTTATGAAGAGAATGTAGTCAACATTTGACTTAATAAAATTTTGAAGAATGAAATGGTTCTGTGTGTAAGACTGCTTTATGCTTTTGGAGTAATCCAGATTGAAGAAGACTGCTCCTCCATTAATGATTTTCATATGCTTGAAGAATTGGTCACTGCATACCAGTGTGAACTCGTTGAGAACTCACTGAGTGACCAGCACAAGTAAGTATAAACCCTGTTGTGGAGTGAGATGAAAACCATGCAGGAAACATGGTCCATCTTTCTCCCAAGGGATAGTGATGTTCTCTGGACCATCTTGGGATGAAGTTCCGTTGTCTGAGCATTATGTTTGATTCCTAATTGTGTCCATACCAAGACAAATGCAGTACATGGTTGAAGCTCAGGAATTCTGGAAATCATATTAAAGATGCCAGGCCTTGAAAATGGTCCCTTTACAGGCTAACATAGTAATTCATATTTTATGTAAGTGTTTTATAGTAAAAGTTGCAATATGTAGCTCCACTGGAATCAGAGACTTGCCAGCTATCACATTTTTCTGGATGTTAGAAAATTATTAACTAATGTGTGTTTTTGAGTTGCTTGCAGCCTCATGAACAGATATAACCATTTAATTTATCACTTTTTTCCTGCCCCTGCGTGTTTAATCTACAAATTACCAACAGTATACCACTATGTCATTCTCTTACCCGTAAGAGTCACAAACGCTGAATTGCATTCACATTGTGTTGTTGCTGCACATAGACAAATACAAGGAAATGATGAATGATTCAAGGGGTATGCAGTGATGCAGTTGGTTGAGGCACTGCGCTACAAACTGGAAGGACGCAGGTTCAATTTTCAATAAGGGCATTGGGATATTTCATTGACTTAATCCTTCTGGCCGCGCAATGGCCCTGGGTTGAACTCAACCTCTAACAGAAATGAGTACCAGAGCTATTTCTTGGCGGTGAACGTATTCTCCAGGCTGCAGCTTTCCCAACTTCATGTGTTGATTGTCTGGAAATTCTGGGGAGCCTCAAGCTCCTGCATCCTTAGGGGCCTGTGCAGGCCTGTATAGGGATGGCTGTACCTTTGGCCTTATGAGTGATTGGCATTATGGTGGCATCTGTACACTTACACAACTTCTGTTTGGAACTTAGAAGATGTTAGGTGCTTAATTTTTGTTGCACAGTGTACCAATTTTCTCTGTATGCAAGAAGGGTATAAATTGATAAGCAGCTTTATGGTTAGACCAGAAATACAGCTCTCACTGATGTTCATATTCCTTCTTTTAGTCATGTTGAGATTAGTCCTCCTCACCAGGTTGAACGTGAATGCAGCATGTTACACACTTTCGTCACTTAATTTCATCCGTTCTGATGCCTCATTCTCTCCATGTGACTGCATACAGGCTACTTCTTGGACAGGTAGGGTTTGATGGCCAGCAGGGGCTGTCATTTTCCTGTTTGCTGCTGTGTCCAGACTGACTGTGGGGACTGCCCTTTAAAGCCCTTTCTCTGGAGATTAAGTGGCCTCATCCTGAAGCTACCCACTAACCTCCATCTGTTGCTGAGGTATAGAATGCCTGGAGCCTGACCTTCAGCACACTGGTAACATGACTTGTGTCAGTATCAGGGTGTGGTTGTGGACTGCTCCCCAGACATTCATGTTACTATTCTAATGCAGTTGCAGGACCCACATAGTTGTTTTTACTGTATCCAAGCTTTCCTGTGCATGAATTGTAACTGACTCCTCTGACCTTGTATTTTACATTTTGGTTATTTTCAGCACAGTATCTTGGCCTTATAACGATGTACAATACTCAAAGAGAGAGAATTTCAGAACTGCTGATAATTCTAAAGCCAATTGTCCACTTATTTCCCACTGAAGTTAGGGATCTTATTTCTGAAACAGGAACACCTATGACAAACTTTCTGTGCTCTGAATGGCAGGAAAGTGGGGTATTTAACTAACTCCATCAGGTTTTTCCTTCTGTCGATCAAGAAGATCAACATATCCAAAGAGTTCCTCACTTCTTTATCATAAAAACAGGGTTTTGTTAGGGAAATTGTATAAATGAGACCACTTGAAAGACATAGGCATGAATTGGAGGATAAGATTAAAATGGATTGTAAGAAAACAGGATGAGTCGGAATGGACTGATTTGATCTGGCTCAGAACAGGGATAGATGGTGGATCCTTATGACCATGGTAATGATTGTTTGGGTTCTGTAAAATGTGGGGAATTCTTTGACTCGCTGTGGATTTATTAGCTCTACAAGAGGGTCTCTATTCCATGTAGTTGGTTTATCACAAAAACCTGGGTCTGGCTAATTTATCTTCTAACAACTTCTGTTTCTGTAATTGGCTTCTGTAAATGTTTTTCATATATTGAATTTCAAGTTACTTCATGCTGACAGGTTTCTTAATCAAAAAGTTGATATTCAGATCCAAATAATATCTGGTAAAGAGTGAAAATTATGTAGTTTCTTATTGTGCAATCTGCTGTGTCCTTTTCCTTTTTTATATGTTAGATCCAAATAATTTTCTCTTCACCCTGTTCTCACGTACCCTCGATATCTGATGTTCCTTAATTTTCCCACCCATTTGAAAACCAGGTAAAATACAAAACTTCCCATATTTTGATCTTTGTATTTTCATATAGGACGCGCTGTTGTAATGGATTCTGAACTAAATGGTAGCAATCTTTATCCAAACGTGTTCTTACTTTTGACTTGTCACAAATACTGATTTAATCCCACCTTTGGGAAGATGCAATGCAGATGCACTGGGGCCATGACTTCATTGCTTGAGGGGGTTGCTTGCACTCCAACCTTGCTGACCTCTTGTGGGGTGCATACCACTGACCTTACTTGAACCACCAAGTTCAGGTGGGGTGTATGAAAGGTGGTTGCCCAGTAGGAGAGAATTTTGGTTAGGTTAGAGGGAGCCCAGTGATATCAAGCAGTTGGTTGAACATATTTTAAAACTTCTGAACCTCTGATGGGCTCATCACACATCCCTCATCTTCAGCCTCTCATACCTTACAACGTACACCATGAGACATATGGTTAAGTACCACAAGGCTTAAGAGCCAACAGCAGTAGTTACCACAAGTGAGAAGTTATACTTTTCTGCTGTTAACTGCTGGCTTTCCTGCCATCTGCTGACATCTCTCATACATACCAACATATATATATATATGTACATACACACGTATTCCATGGATCCATTAGTATGTCATAAAGACAGCAGGATGTGGATCAAGTCATAAATGCACATGTGTACAAATTTACAATGTAAAATACAACAAACATTTTACAAAAAACAGTATCAGTTATCATCTTTACACACAAAAAATTCATCTACAGAGTAAAAGGAGTGTGTATGTAGGCATTTTCCTAAGGCTGCTTTATGTTTTGCCTTGTCATTCTTGAGGATTGTCAAACCAGGTGGTAAACTGTTGTCACCTTTCATAGAACTCACTGGAACCTGATGGTTTAAGTAGGGTCTGTGGTGAGTAGCCTTGTATGAGAGTTGGAACCTATCATGCAGCAGCATTGTTGTGCACCTGTATTATGAACGATTTAAGGCACATTTATTCAACAAGCTGTAAAACAAAGGACTCTGCCACTGCAAGACTGAAGTGCATAGAACACAATTTTTGAATCTGTACTTGATTTTGAGCCATCATCTATAAATGAAGATGTGAATCAATTTGTAGAAGTACGGAAGTATTCATCTGAGGAAAACAATGCTTCAGGCGTAAGCTGTAACCATGAATGACACGTGTTTTGTTGTGGATATTTTTTTCTGCGCGATGATTCTGAGGTATGACTTGTGAAGTATATGTGCTCACTGCAGGAGTGTTAATTTTGAGGTGTGATTTGTGAACTGTATGTTCCAACTGACCCTACTGTTCAATTTTCAGGTTAATTTGTGGAGTATACATGCCCACTGAGCGTACTAATCCATTCTGAGGTGTGACATATCGATCGTGGGTGCCCACTGCGCCTACTGATCAGTTCTGTGTTGTGACTTGTGGAGTATAATGTGTGAGGTGTGAACCAAATGTTTCCAGACTGAGAGTATAACAGTTTTAGGCTTACCTTAGTTTTGTTCCCTGTATAGGTTATGTATTAGGCCCATTGCCTCTCCCCATGCTACTGGAAGAATCTCTGGAACTCCTGTTTCATGATGCTGTCTGGCATTGCATTGCCTTGAATCTTTGTTCCTTTAACTGGATTTTCAACTTTGGTAACATTAAGAAGTCACAGAGAAGTTCCTACCATGCATGGCCTGATATTGCCAATCTTTGCACACAGGGAGTTGGTTTTGTTTCTGTTTATCATTAAGTGGACAGGGCACAAATTTTGTAGCAGCCCATCTCATGTTTAAATTTTTGGTTAAAAGGCACTGGCAAGTCATGTATGATATGCCTAAAATGTTACAAACCTTTTGAATCGTACACAGTCTGTTCACTTGGACTACCTGATGCACTTTCTCCACATTTTCATCACTATAACTTGACAGTGGGTGACCTGAAGGTTCAAAATCCTCAACCAAATATTTGCTGCTTTTGAAACTTGAATACCATCCAAAGTTTTATATTATTCTTGTGGCATCTTCATGAAGGGTATTTTTTAAATGCTGCATAAGCCTCAGAAGCTGTATGCTCAAGGTTAAAGCAAAACTTGATGCAAGTTCTGGTTTTCTTAAGGCCCACCATTTCACTGGGCTGTGGCTACGGAATACACCAACACTCAAGTGTCATTTGCACAAAAATACAATTTTCTGTTACAGCAACACTCACTGCACTAAACCACAATAAATCCACATGTGGCCATGTGGCCAGTCAGGCAACTTTGGGTTGAACCTCATATATGTGCCCACTGAGCTGGCTGTTAAGTTTTGAGGTGTGACTTGTGGAGTATATGTGACTGCCCAACTCTACTCTGGAGTGGGCATCATAGTTTCTTTTCTCACAAATAAAAATTAACAGAGAATGGAGCTGACCACTAACCTCCATTTTGTGCTGCTGGCAATTGTGCATGAAGCTCTGCTTCCATTCCCTGGCAATGCTCTCATTGTACAGTGCTTAGACACAGTTAAATTTATTTTGAGTAGACTGGTATTTGTAATACACTGCATACCTTCTATGTGTTTTCACTTAGTGTTTTGAATCTGAATGTGGTTGACCTATCAACTTTTGGGAGTATATAGACAGATGATGACTGAGTGAGACTAACATACATTGCTAGAGTAAATATGAAGAAGAATTGTTTTTGTTAATACAGGTAGTGTTACATTATGTACAAGTACTCTTTGTTAATACAGATAACACACCAGGATGCCAAATGTCAAAGATAGACAGATTAATTGAAAGGACACAGTGGCTTGAACACTGCTACACCTTTATTTACATCTTGCACCATAACATCAAATGACTGATGTACATATGTTTATGTCCTGTGCATATTCATTTAACAGTGATATCTCTGGGAGATATTATTCCATCACAGAATATTGGTGGGTGTGTCCATATTTTCCATTCTTTGTACTCATGATTTTGTGATATCTATGTATTATCACTGTCTTTTGCAATGTTGTCTACATTACCAATTTTAATTCTATACATTGAACAATTAGGGGGGAAATATTAGCTTCATTGTGTTTCCACTGCTTCGAATTTCATTAAGAAAGTTCAGGTTTACTACTTTGTTTTTTTTATGTTTCTGGGACTGATGATTATGAATGTTTCACAGTTACCACTGTGCCTGGTACCTGGCAAAATTTACAAAATATATAACCTCAGGTGACATATGTAACAGCCAGTTACTCTTTTTGCATAATTATAATCTTCATCAGAGAGAAGAAAAACTATTACCTTCTGGTCAGGGCCAGTTGGAACAGGTCCAGTTTTACAGATAAAGTACTTTAGTTTACTTTACTTTAAGTTACTTGAAATGAATGTTGGAGTGAACATACCCTGATCCAGGTAAATTGTATGAAATGAATATATGAACTGTAATTGTAACAGCATTACAGCATGTTGAAGAAAACGTTTTTGGTATGAGTTGGAATGGCAGCTTCAAATAATATGCCAGATTATAGCATGATTACAGTGTATTAATTATTTTATGTAATATAAATTATTTTTGTCTTAATAAAATTCAGGCTATCTTCTAGACAGACTGCAACTCAATTCTAAAGAAATGATTGAAAGCTGTGATTTAGAGAGGCCAGCAGTACACACATTATTAGGCACAGGAAAGTAATATATGTGGAGTTTGTAAACTAGAATTCTCCATTTTGTAAGTCATTTACATTAAAAATATATATTTATTATGGTGCAAAATTAATATGTGAAACTTTATTATATACAGAATTAATTTCAGTCCTATTAAAGAGAACTTTTGAAATAGCTGAACCGTCATTTGCTAAATAATGTTTTCTGATATTGGAAAGTGGTGGATGCCATTTATATTTTTCTTTCTTTTTACACTGGTTTGGCACAACTAAAGCAACATTACCCATTAAGCTACAGCTCAGATGACAATTAATGCTATGTAACAATGATATTATTTTAACATCACCAACAGTAAGGGGCACTTGTATGAGGGTATGTCAGACAAGGCAGACATTGTTTCAGGCAAATTTTTTTCAGTATTCTATGTTTCTCTTGCTTGGGAGCTTAAATATTGCAAAAATAATCATAGCAAATTAGATTCATGAGAATAAAATAGTCTGCTATGACTAGGGCATTGGGAAATCTTACCTGGAAGGTACATATAAAAATACAAAGAATTTTACTAAATAAATGTACTAGTAATATATGTCTTTCACTTCTGATACACCCTGTACTCTGTTTAACCCTCAAGTGGGTGCACCAAATGATTTTACATGAGCAGGTGCATGGCACAGTTAGTGTACCACTTAGTTGTCTTTTCTTATAATCACTAGAGTGACTTGTGTTAGTATTTTTAATCAAACACACTTGCTTGGTGCATAATGAAACCAATGGATAGTATAAGTGTGTATATATAAACAAACATTTTACAAACCAAGATTAAACTGCTTTCAGGTTGAGTCATTAGTTTCACATTTCTGGAAATGGGTAGTTGTGAACTATTCTTGCAAACTGAATTGGAACATTTCATGGCAATGTTCAAGTTGTTTGCATGCCTACATATGACACATGAACCACATTAACTTCAAGCTGTTTACTGTCTTCCATGGTTCAACTTCATACTCGAAGACAAGTGCTGTGGGTCCAGTCAGATAAACATTCATCAGTGGACTTGATGTAGCCTTGTTTGCAAATCAGTGATACTTGCAGTGTTTATCAGGGACAAGAAGAGTGTCTGTGGCCATCTTTTCACATGAGCCACTGCCTACTTGTCAGAACTGCCTGTGGCCATATTTTAGTCCACAATCAGATTTAGTTCAGTTCTGTGTTTTCTTCTGAATGGGGCACACAGTGGTGCAGTTGCTTGAGGCACTGCACTACAAGCTGGAAGGTTGGGGGTTCAGTTCCCAGTGTTTGCATTGTAATTTTTCATTGACATAATCCTTCTGGCCACACTGTGGCCCTGGGATCAACTCAGCCTCTAACAGAAATGAGTACCAGGAATATTTCCAGGGGGTACAGGTGGCTGGTGTGTAGGGTTTACAACCTACCACTTTTATGTGCTGATAGTCTGGAAATCTGGGAGCCTCAACCTCCTGGAACCGTCAGGGCCTGTGCAGGGATCACTTAAATTTTTTATGTCTTTTTTACCAAAAACATACTTCTACATAACCTACAGTGATACAGCTTATTTGTTGTTGGGACATGCAGTATGAAGTTATTGTCTGCCTGAAATCCAGACCACGAGGTTCTCACTGTTTGAATTTTTATTCCAAAAGTTGTGGATGTATCTGTCACTTATTTCTTCTCATAGTTGTTAAGCATGTACTTTTAATTTTGAGGAAGTATGTAGTAAATGGGTGACTGTTTTTCAGTCTTTTGTAGTGAGATATCTGTTGGAACTTTCAATGTCATTGCTGAATGTCCTTATGATGCCAGTTACCAAAATGGACACATATGCCTCTCTCTGTGTATACCAACATGATTGCTTGCTTGCTTGCTTATTTATTTACTTACTGACTTCTTGGTTCTATGGTCCTGTAAGAACTTTGGCTTTTTGTAGAACAGTTGCCCATCATTTACTTTATTACATTTTCCTGGTATTTGTAAGGAATATTCTGGCAGCACAAAGTGCCAAGGTTTTCAGTCCATATTTAGAGGGCATGGGTGTATATAGGATGAAAACACAGCAGCGTCAAAGTGGTTATATTTTAATATAACTTGTGACAAAGTCATATGGCAGCTGGTTTTACAATTTGTTGTGAGCGATTCCAGATGAGTTCATAAGGCTGCAAGAGGTGAAAAAATATTTTATAGATCATATACATGCTTGAAATTCCAACCCCTCTTCCATCAGTATTCCAAAGTTAAAGAATATTTCTATTATTTCATTTCATCTTCAAGAGAGGACGAGCAAGGAATCCTAGGCAAAGCTCTTGTCTCATTTGTTGTAGCTTCATTTGGGTGTGTCTCTCTGTGAAGCAGAACACTGAGCCCTTTGTCATGAACATACATGTTCATGTAGTTCAAATCCTCTACCAAGTAACGGATGAAATGCATTAATTTCATCTGTAATTCTCTTGCAAATGCTGGCAGTCCAGGCACAAATTGTTGACATTCTTACTATGCTGTGACTTTCGCCACATTCTGCTCGGAGTCACAGTGTTGATTACTACAGAAAGTTTTGTCTCTGGGATGTTACATCATGTATGCTGATACATATTTAGTAAATTGTTGCCAGACTATGTGTTACTTTCCAGAAGACTGTATTTTTCACCATTGCGAGATTCTCCAAATGTACATAATCAGTAGGGTTGATGATGTTTCTTGTCTTCCTCAGTCTGTTTGTCAGTTTCAGTGCATCTTCCTTTCTTCATCAGACAGTTCACAGAACACTTGCAAAGTGACCTCATATTTGGCAACTTATTGTCCCTAAAGTAAAACTCTGAATTTCACTCTTTGTTAGTGCGTCAAACAACATATTAAACTGAAAGTACAAGGTGGTTCAAATATGACCGGGACTGATTTGTATGTAAACAAGCCGCACAGCGCAGCAGCTGTGCGACCTTGAGAGAGTGAAGCCACAACCTCCACCCTCCCTCCTGCTCGGGTTAGAACCTG
>Ga0209629_10003568_pt1 | contig 11195 bp, 8 predicted proteins | sample TergutCu122P5_FD_187286 | JGI IMG/M metagenome (GOLD analysis project Ga0209629, IMG submission 187286) | Cubitermes ugandensis P5 segment gut microbial communities from Kakamega Forest, Kenya - Cu122 P5 (SPAdes) (version 2) | ecosystem: Host-associated > Arthropoda: Insects > Digestive system >...
GAGCACAGCATAATAATAATAATAATAATAATAATAATAATAATAATGACATACAACAGACATACCTTGCAAAGGCCAACCTACAGCAGCTGTAAACTGGGTAGACAAATTCTGTGGACCTGGAAGGGCAGACGAAGTGAAGTGGCCCATGGCAGACAAATTCGGCTGAGCCTGGTGTTGTAAAGCCTGCATGCGATCAGACAATGTGGGGGTTGCTGTGGTTTGTGAGGCCACCAGTAAAGGCCAACCCACATCAGGGTACGCAAACAGTGGAGGCGGCACAACTGTGACACAAAAACATCCATACATGTTATGCATTCCTTCAGCAGTTTGGTAAAGTCTTCCTCAATCCAGGCCTTCAATCTTCCTGAATCTTTCCAAAAACAGTCAGTACCTGTTGCTAAATCATATTTTTATGCCACTATATAGAAATACATAGAAAATTCATTAACATGTTTAATATATGCTTCCAAGTCATTTTGCAACACTGCATAAAAAACAGTACTACAAACAGGAAATAATGCACAGTTCATCATTCACAACTCAATCTTTATGATTCGATTTCAATTTGTACTACATGTTTTGGTGCTCTACAACTCATATCCAGAATCTTTCATTCCAGTAATGATCATGTACTGAGTTACAGTTGTGATGCATGTCTTAAAGCTTATGGGTCTTAAATGCAAAGTGGCAGTTAAAACTGTCCAACCTAAACACAAATTCAAATAGCATAACAATTTTTAGTACAATTCCTACATCAGATTTCATGAAAATCCATTCAACAGTCCTCAGACACAGAGATAGACAGATTTTATAAAACACTATGCAGGGATGAAGGTGTACCTAACAACAATAAATTTGGGGATATATTTTCTTTCAAGTACTTTTTAATTAAATATGCAGCAAGTATACTGTATTTCCAAACATGTGAATAATTTGCAGTTATGTTCACATGTCTGCAGAGTACATACTAAAACTGTTTTGTCCATTTGTCTGTTCACATATAACTCAGATTTTCATAACCTACAGTACTGGAGAATTCTACAAAAAATTAGTGTTGTACCTATCTGCATCTCTACCTACCTAACAAACTACATGACATCACATTACAAGAGACCTCAATCTTAATGCTGCACCCCATGAGAACCTCAAACCTCAGATACTGAATATGAGTATTCAAATCGCTGGCCATAAAACTACAAGCACTCACCTTGTCTGCTTGTGCCATCTTTCTGCTGCTTGTTCAGCACCTCCCAGATCTCACGTATCTCGGTATTAAGGTTCTCTAAACTCTGTATAATCTCGTTCGACTCCTGATAATGCCTATTACCATATGTTCCACTGCTCCCACTGTGTCGAAGTGCGTTATTTACCTTCCCTGGAACAATCATATATGTTGAACCATAATCAGTACCTACATAGCAATGTCAAAATACCTTGTGCTTGACTTGGCATGCTTTAGTGTTCTGAACACTCTGACACCACTACAACAATAACAGACACTGATACACTTTATAACATATCACACTATAAATTTTATATGGTAAGTTACAATAATCACAATACAACGGTCTATACTTATTGTTCTGCTACATTCCACTTTGCAGAAAGTTTCCATACAAGTTGTACAGTCTATGAATACAAAATTCCAATACCCTACCTGATTGAAACTAATGCTGTACCTACCTAACAAGTTTTCATTACCATCAAGCTGATATTCATAAGAAGAAAGTAAATGTTCCCAGATGTGATGGCAGACTTTGCTGTTGACAGCTTGGGATAAATAATCCATAATGGATAATTAATTTATGTCAAGAAAGTGAACTGTGATGTTTCTTTTGAGGGAGTGAAGGGGGCAGTCAGACTCTGAACTTTTCCATTGCAGACTTCAGCATCTGTTTGTGGGTCGCATTGACAACCCAAGATCTTAATAGCAGTAATCATATTTTCCAAACAGGTTGGGTTCTTCCAACAATACTGTTGAAACATGTGAAGAGATTTCTTATCTCAGCATCTGCCTACTCACTGTTAAGTTTAGAACATTGATCCAGAGTTTCTACACACAAGAATATGAAGGAGTTCCTCTAATCACATTCAGCTCTTCTGCCACCTTCAGAACCAAGAGGGGATAGACATTTATTACAGTTTCAATCCCTTTTTCTGTATGTTCTTAAAGTTCTCAGATTGCAAGATTTTTTTTATACCTACCATTCCATGTTCTTAACAGATGCAAACACTTGTGTTCCCTTCCTTGTTATGCCTCCATAAAGTTGTAATATTTTGAATATGTCAGTGGCATATGTCTCAAATTTCACTGAAACATGGTTTTTGACATATATACATATAAATACCCATACATGCATGCATGCATACATACATACAAATACCCATACATGCATTTGCACACACACACACACACATACATATATTTCACAGATACAATATTTGTCAATAGACATGTCAATATGAAACAAGTCAGTATCAATATCAGACAACATACACACATGCAAAAGACAAAACACTGCACCATAGAAACACTTAGTGCAATCACAACTGACACAAAACTGCTGGCTCATACAGGCATAAGAACCAACATACATCAACCTACCAGTCTTGCAAGTTCTAGCACAAAAACAATTCCTGGTATTTGAATGTCAAACCTTATACAAAACACAACAGGCTTAAACTAACCTTGCTGGGTGTCAGTACCCAACTCAGTACTGCTGAACCCAGATGATCCACTGTGTGAACTCAGATCACTCAATGTAGCATCTTCCTTGGATTCATGTTTCTCATGATCATTTGGCCGCAGAGAGGAGGCTCGATGCAATGATTGCTCCAAGTGCCGCAAACGAATTATTTTCTCTCCAAGAAGACTCCGTGTCCTGTGTAAACTCACTTCCATATCTGTCAGCTCACGTTCTTCCTAAAACACCCAATAGCAGGAATGTATACATAAATTTCATGCTACATGCCTTTGCAACATGAATAGCCCATGCAGTCATGAGACATGAACACAAAAATAACATACCTCCATTAACTTAATAACTAAGAAATTATCAGTAACGCCTACCTCTTCAACTGACATCAATTAGTGCTGGAGTTATGTTCAGTAACTGACTCTTTCAATACCAGAAAAAGCTGATCCAGAATATCTCATAATGTTTCACTCCCATCTAACTGCAGCTGTTTAAGTAGTAACTTCTACCCTTTCAACTGACTTCAGTTAGTACTGGAGCTATATTCAATATTTGACTCTTTCATTACCAGAAAAAGTTGATCCAGTATACTTTGGGATGTTCTACTGCCATATAACTGCTACTATTTAAGTTGTTAACTTCTACCCCCTTCAACTGACAACAGTAAGTGCTGGAGCTATGCTCAATAACTGACTCTTTCATTACCTGATACAGCTGATCAAGCACACTTCGTGCTGTTTTGCTGCCATCCAACTGCTGTTGTTTAAGTTGTAACTTCTACCCCCTTCAACTGACATCAATAAGTGCTGGAGCTAAGTTCAGTAACTGACTCATTACCTGATAGAGCTGATCAAGCATACTTCGTGCTGTTTTGCTGCCATCTAACCGCTGCTGTTTAAGTTCCCTCTGTCTGGACTGGAAGCTCGTGCGTTGCGCTCTCAAGAAATTCTTAGCTCTCCGGACAGAGTCACGTTCCAGGTGGATCCGATGACGAAAGAATTCTAGTTCCGAACTGCCCATCTGGCCTGCATATGACAACATCATTATTGAACTGGGTACACCACCTATAACAAATATGTTTTACAGTAAGCCATATTCACAACAAAGTCTGGTCCTTTACGATAAAGATGAAGTCCCTCTACACACCACAAAGGCATATGGGGGAGCTGATGTACAGCTCCACGCATTAATCTTGGTGCTAGATGTGGGTGAGTGATCAGCTTCACAACCGGGCCGCTTTACTCTCAGTACAAACTGAGCCAGTCTGGACACTCTGCAGAAGAGAAACATCTCTTGTCCCTGCCAGTAATTAAACCACAATTCCTGGATGTCCAGCCCATGGCCTAGAGTCTACACTTATTATGCTATCCTGACTGCTCACTTAGTCCCTTATGTACCCAAATACATAGTCATATACTAATAAACCCAGCAGTATCTCACCACAGTGTAACCACAAATGTAATACTAAACAGAATATTTTGATCACTCAACCGCTCCCCATAAACAAGGCCATATCACTGCGGCACAGTGACCAATGGTGCAACTCACTGTCAGTGCTCAGTCCAGGAATAACAAATGCCCTCTTCACTTGTAGTATGAGGTTTGTTCAGAAAGTACCCGGATTGGAATTGTAGTGGTTGTTCACTGGGTGGGATGTGTTTGCAACCAGTCTTGACATGTTCGTACATGTCTTAGCAACTCATGACAGAAGTTGCAAGTAGCTGCGTTTGCTCAGTTGGCTGTAGTAGGTCGTGGAAATAACACGTGCGTTTATGTCATAGTGATTTTTACAATGTGTGAAAGTACCGAACAACGCATTTGCATCAAGTTTTGTTTTAAAATCGGAAAAACCGCAACAGGAACGTATCAATTATTGCAGCAAGCATACAGTGAAGATGCAATGGGTCATACACAGGTGTTTGACTGGTTCCGTCGATTTAAAGAGAGTAGAACCTCCGTTGAAAGCGACCCCCGCTCGGGATGACCGTCAACATCGAGAAAAGAGAAAATGATTGCTAGTTAGAACAATCGTTCACAATAACAGGAGACTGACAGTACAAGAGATAGGGGATGACTGTGGGATCTCTGTGACCTCATGCGACGCAATTTTAACCAACGATCTGCACATGAAATGTGTGTGCGCGAAGTTTGTGCCGCATTTGCTAACAAATGACCAATGTGAGCAACGTCAGACAATCGCCGGTGATTTGTTGGAGCGTTCATGTGAAGACGTGCAGTTTCTTAAAAACATCGTGACAGGTGACGAGTCCTGGGTCTACAGGTAAAACCCGGAGACAAAACAGCAATTGTCACAGTGGAAGGGTCCCTTGTCTCTGCGACCAAAGAAGGGGCACCAGGTGTGAAGCGAAACAAAGGTCATGTTACTGGCGTTTTTTCATTCTGAGGGTATCGTACACCATGAGTACGCTCCAGACGGGCAAACAATTAACAAGGAATTCTACCTGGAGGTCTTGCGATGTTTGCGTGAATCAGTTCGCCAAAAACAACTGGAAAAATAGTGGGATGGCGACTGGATGCTGCACCACGACAATGCGCCCGCACACACTTCACATCTTGTGCAGCAGTTCTTGGCCAAACACGGCACCACTCAGTTACAGCAGCTGCCACACTCACCAGATCTCGCACTGTGTGACTTTTTCCTATTCCCAAGGCTTAAGAAAGTTCTGAAAGGACACCGATTTGAGGCAAGAGAGGACATCAAACGAAATTCGACAAAGACACTATTAGACATCCCGAAAGAGGAGTTCGCAAAATGTTTCCAACAGTGGCAGAAACGTTGGGCGAAGTGTGTAGCTGCGGAAGGGAACTATGTTGAAGACAATTAGGGTTAAAACCCCTTAAGCTTTATCTACTTCATGTACTGTGGTCAGTTCTGATACTTTTTGAAAAAACCTCATATGTCATACAAGTAAAAATTGAATTTATATTATGGGACATGTATATAACTGTTACTATTATACAATATAAAACCATTCTTGTTGTAACATGCAATGTGGAATACTTTCCTGGATTTCTCAGTGTCAATCAGCCATTGCCATCATTTACAGAAATGTTATCTCTAATTTCATGCATGGGCAGCCAACTGCACAAGGATAAATAATTACATTGCAGAGTTGAGGAATGTGAAAGAACAAGCAATAGGCATTGTCATTTGTAAAGACAATTGTTTTATAGTGCATGAAATTAAATACTTAATCTTTTGTTCTTTGTGGAAATCAAATAACTGTCATGTTTATATGAAGAAAACTTTAAGGTAACACAAGTGCATCCAAAGTTAGGTTGCCCCTACCAAGGTCTGGTCACTCACTAGCAGCACATCAGTAACCCAGCACCATGTTCCAGTATTGTTCTGAATCAATGTGGACAGTCTGCCAGTGCTTGTAAAGAACGTGTCACTGTGGTTTCAACTGGATCTTGTCATTCACTTCTATCAATCATTCTAAATTACATGAGAAGAGATTTGTTTTCTTGGCTATTTAATTTGGTTGTCAGTATTGAAGACCACAACACAGAATTATGTAGTTATAAACTGGAAAGGACTGGGAAGGAAGTGCTTGTGGCTTAGTAGTAGTATTATCTCAACATTTTCCTAGAGGGACTATATAAAAACATGAAAACTCTGTGAATATGGCCAGTGACCCAGCCAAAATTTAAGCAGGCACCTCCCAAGTACATGCCTAGAGTATTAATACCTTGCCAGCCTGTTCAGTGAGAGGAGAGTATGAAAGATGGCCTCAAAATAACAAGATGTTTGATCACATAAGCAATTCAAGTGACTCTGGATAGGATTTAGTGGTTGACTCTTGTGGAACACGATCGTTAACATTTGGGTTCCACAGCACTCGTTTTCTTACAAATTCAGCACCATGCTAACCTGAGTCGGCAGTGAAAGGGTACCGTAGGTACGTGTCAGTGTGAGTGGATGCAGGGAACTGATCCTCTAGGTCCTCTAGTTTCTGTAGCTGCCTTCGAAGGTTTTCAACAGGTGAGCATGAAGAGTCACCACATTTATTACTACATGTCTCCCCATGTCCACTACTGCTGTTACTGTTTTGGAGAAGACGTGAAGTTGACGCTGATTTCAGACGTCCAAATAGTTGGCGACGTCTGTGGTTATTATTTGAATTGTGCACATCTGCAGGCTCTGGAAATGTACAAGAAGTAAGTATTTTTCACAATTACTAGTAATGAGAAGTCCTTTACCATGAAGTTAAACTTCAAACAGAACAACAGTGAGTAAAGGAGCACTTAATTGTCTTATATTCACAACAAAGAGAGAGCATGACCTTCCTGAACAATGATTATTTTCATGTTTTCCATTCCAGTTAAGAAAAACGCTATCTCTGTGGGCTCTCTTCTGGCACCCACATTAAAAAGATTAACCTGTTCCAACAGGAACAATTATGTACACTATGACTTGTCATATTAATAAAAACTAGAGAAAACTTAAGACACTTTCTGACACTAATCTTAAACCATTTCCCCAAGTTTAGTTTGCAGGTTCCCGTGCATTCCACTTGTTTCGCACATGCAGACACAAAATAACATTCTCAATTCCCATAGGCTATGAACATTCATGTCTTCTGCAATATTCTACTGTTAAACAGTTACTGACACTCTCTGAAATATGGCAAGTATTTACCAGTCAACGTGGCAAGCAATACCATAATACCTGTAATTTCATTATCTCAGATCTCACACTCTACACAGTAACTGTCAAGTCCAGCACACAGCACATGACATATGTGGCTCTCTTGTGGTGCAAGCAAAGGAGTGGACCACATTTGTAAGACATAATGGAGCCTGAGACCAGTTCTTGTTATATGTTTACAACAGAAGCTGATAATATATGTCTCTTACATTCATACATTAGTGAAATCAGTACGTCCATAACTGCTTGACCCCAAAGATGAAGGCACTATGATATATCAACATGTAAGGAACTACTTGCCCACTGACACAATGTCACATCTCAGAAGATTTTAATCTTCATTTTAGTTACATGTCACTTACAAACCTAAGAGATCTTATACACATCTTAAATTATTTGTTTCAATTATGATTCTAAACACTCACAACATTAAAGAACACTTTAGGATGTCTGAAGTGCTGTAGGTGAAACAAACTAGGTGAATAAAGGAAAAAGTTGTGGCTGACAGAGTACAGCAAATACATTTTGTTCCTTTGTGGCATCAAAACAAGCAACACATAATATTTAACTATTAGTGCATATACCTGGATGTTTTCCTCCTTTGTGCAGTTGCAAAGACACAGAAGATGAGACATTGTCACTGTCCACACTGTCCTCCCCTTGCCTAGCACTTGCTGGCCCAGAGGACAGCCGAGCTGTACCCTGCCAGTTTTTTGCATTAGCAGCAGTTGCACTACTTTTGTTGCTGCCCACTGGTTCCACAGTGACTGTCTTCTTGTCTGATGTTACAGCTTCTGTCGCAGTAGTCCTTCTCCTGTTAGAGTAATGCTTTTCTACTGAAGATCCACTGCCACCACCATTGATAACTTGCTGGCAGCCCCTGTCAGCACCAATATCAGTTGAAATATCTGAAGGGAGTCGTGATAACCAACTGCAACTTCTAACACTGACATGCTCATGAACAGGCTGTGTTACAATTAGATGTATTGTAAATGTTTGCCTGTAAGAACAGGCTTTGAGTCAAACATACATATATACATACATACCATACCTATAATCATTCATTAGTGTACCCAGAAAAGTTCTAATTTAAAGTACAGAAATGTGTACAGTACAAACATAACAGAGTGTTTTGTGTAGTAGTCATAGAGTTTATCTTACTACTGCAGATTCTTACAGCCCAACAAATCATGAGATCTTACTGTTGTATTTTGGCAATGTAAATTCACAGCCCAAAAATAAAATAAAATTTAGCAGTAGGTGGAAGGACTGAGCATGTGAACAGATGTTCATAGGTTTCTACTCCACATTACTTCCCCGTCTAGCACTAGTAAAGAAGTTACAGTTTACCTGCTTCTTGTTCCTGTAAATAGTTTGCATGGTGCAGATTCAGAAAAAGCCGATTTGTCAATATAATGCGATGGTGCTTGATGATGTGACATTTCAACATTTCCGACACAAATTCATAGGTATGCTTATAATCTTACACTGAATTTCACATCCCTTGTTACAGTGTTTCTTTAATTACTCCTGCCCAAACTGAAAACTCGATACATTTTCACACAGATTTCATATTTTTGTTTTCCATTCCAAGAAACTACCTGAAAACTTAAATATTTTTAATGAGCTTGTAGCTGAACAAGCCTGGTTCAAATTCTATTAACAACTATTAGAGGAATCTCTGAAAATTATGCCATAGCAAGAGGCCTTCCAGCAAAAAGGTTATAAACAGATCTTCCTAAAAATGAAAAAAGATGCAACATAATACATCTTGCAGTGTGGGTAACACTTATTTCTTGTCACAAGACCCAAGAAAATATTTCTACTGCACACTTTTGTTTTGTCCAATTAGAACTCTCTGTCATAACCACGAAATGAGAGAGCCAATCAGTGCCCCAAATTCAAATTTAAATTTTCATGGAATAAGACATGAAGCAGAATATGTTCCATTTTGCATGAGGCAAGTACAGTCTTCAACTGAATGTAATAAACAGTGTCATCCCATGGTATTAAACATTCATAAAATCTTCATGTAAGATGAATTCAGCAGTTCCAGTACCTGTATCTTTATTCCTCATATATAATAAACACGGTGACATAACAGCATAGACGACTGCAGACATCTCATCATACCATTAAAATACCAGTATAATATATTTTAAAAATAATCCAACACTGAATATGCCATTAATTATTAATGTCCATCCATTCCCAATACACTAAATCATTTCTGAATAACAAGTTAGCTCATTAAGAAGTGGGCTAACCTTGAGCTTTTACTGACCCCTTTGTCCCAACAGGAAGATGGACTGCCCAGTCTGTTCATACACATAATTACAAGAAAGTAAAGCCAGTGTTTCCCCACTTAATAACCCACATTATGTATGCCACACTGTCATTACTTATTATATGAAATCAAAACTTATCAGGTTAGGGTGAGCCACAATAGTGCAGCATTCATAACAGATATCCTGAAAATTAGTCAGTTGGTTCAAAAGTCAAAAAGGGGACATGAGTACACATACATAAGCCACAGTTGTCAGTTTCTGGGGAACAACCTACAGATTCTCCAACAAACCAGCAGAAGTTTTGGGACTAAGAGAGCTCCCTGGAAGATAAATACTTAAACACTGGCCCAAAATAAAAATGCACAATTTTTGCTGTTCTGAAACCAAGCCCTGGTCATCTCAGCCTTACCTGGTATCAGAAGGCATATCAGTAGCAACTCCTGCCTTGCGTGACGAAGAATTTTCCGTCTCCGATGCCGTTGTGGTCCCACCTGCATCACGTCGCTTCCGCCTCTCCATCGATATCTTTATATCTGTTTTCAGTCTGATGTACTTGTCTTTGAGAGAGCGATATTTATCTTCCAACAAGCGCTTCTCACAGCGAAGCTTTTCAAACACTCTGTAGCAGACACACAAAGTACTGGTCAGATGAAATGTGGCAAACTAGATCACAGTCTTGTAAGACTTTAATGTTTCACTGTGTATTGGAACATTGTGTACACTGATTCCATTTTTCATGTTTCTTAGAGCTTTTAACATTAAAAGGAACCTGGGAAAAGTTTTTTATGACTGCTTACTTACAACAGAAAGCAAGCCAGTCATGGTGCATTTTGCAGTATTTCTTTCTGTATCATACTGAAGCTGGGTTATTGCAGCTAAGTAGTTTGAAACTTACATTTAACTCACAAGCTAGTTTATTCAAATTTATGCTGTGCTGTAATACCATTTTCTCCCATGATGACCACATCTGACTAATTTCAAATTAAATATTCAAAGACAGATAGCTCTTACCACAAGGCACTTATTAATTTGTTTCAGTGCAACATCAGCCCTGTTACACTGGCTCTTATTTCTGTATCTCATTTTTACACAGGGGAAAATTTAAACTAATGATGAACACAAATTAACATAGTCACTAACACTAAAAACACCACCACTTGTTCAGTATCATATTAGTGTACCACAGCCCAGTCCATATATGCGTTCAGAGGAATGTGGCAACAATTTCAGCACTGGGAACAACTCATACAGAGATGCCTGCACTTCTATGTGAAAACCAGACAGTACAGACTGTAAAATTGCTACAAATATAGTGACCTAATTAATGCATACAATCTTGAGTATCAAGTGACAGTTCAAACCACAATGTGTTCAATTTTAAGATCCACTTTTCGTAACACCAACAAACAAAAAGTATAGGTATATTATTCCGTCACTCTAAAAGCAAGATTTCAATTTTGGTTGCGAGTATAAAACCTTTTGATTCATCAGGTTCCCAGGAATTTTAGGGCACTGTAAGTATGGCGTGCACCCCCC
>Ga0209629_10003569_pt1 | contig 11195 bp, 12 predicted proteins | sample TergutCu122P5_FD_187286 | JGI IMG/M metagenome (GOLD analysis project Ga0209629, IMG submission 187286) | Cubitermes ugandensis P5 segment gut microbial communities from Kakamega Forest, Kenya - Cu122 P5 (SPAdes) (version 2) | ecosystem: Host-associated > Arthropoda: Insects > Digestive system...
GATCTTCATCTTCTCTTCATTTAAAGTGCCTGGATTTACTTCCATGGTAAATTCAACCACATTCTGAATATTAATTATCTTAAATAAAGAAGCGAGATCCTTTAAAACTTCTAATTTTAAATATGAAGGGGTACCTCCTCCAATAAAAATTGTGTCAAAATTTAAATCCCTGTATTCAACGATCTCTTTTTTTAAAGCTTCAACATAGCTTTCCATAAGGTGATCAATATTGGGAAAAGATGGGAAATCGCAATAATAGCACTTACTCTTGCAAAATGGTATATTAACATATAATCCTATATTAGTCATTTAAAAACACGTCACCTTTTTCTTTATCTCCGCCTTTTGCTATATAAACTTGCATATCCTGCTCTACATTAGAAGTGTCTCCTAATTCCTTTTCAAGCTTTGCTCTGTATAGATAACCCTCTGCTTCATCAGGGTTTAGCTCTATATATTTATTTATATTAGCTAGAGATAAATCATAATCATCTAGATTAAAATATGCATAATATAATTCATAATAAAAAACAGCATAAGATGTGTTAATCTTCAGTGAATTATTAGCTAGATCAACAGCCTCATTGTATTTCTCAAGTTCATTTAGAGAAAAAATCTTTTTTTCTAAAGCATCCATGTTATTTGGATCTTTATCAATTATTTCATCGCACAAATTAATTGCGTTTTCATAATCCTGTAAATCAATATAGCACTGTATCATATAGCTTTTTATATTTATATCATCCTTTATTTTCAGTGCTTCCTCATAGTATGCTAAAGCTTGTTCATAATTTCCCGCAGTTTCATAAACTTCAGCTATTCCAACTAATATGTTTGCATCATCATAAGTTTTAGATGTAATATCTTCCATAATAGCTTCATAACTATTATCTTTATTTTCAGCTAAACAATTAGCCTTTAATATTTTAGCTTCAATGTTATTTTCATCAATTTCTAATGCATTAGTACACTGAGCAATTACATCATTTAAAGGTGCTGAGCTTTTGTATAATATATATGCTTTAAGTAAGTAAAATGCAGCTTGTTTATTATCTTTTTCTATTGCTACATCGATGCTTTTCAATGCAGAATCGTAGTTTCCTGATAAAAAGTATTGTTTTGCATCATTGTAATTCTTGCTAATTCCATCATTCAAACAAGATACAAAAGTAAAAGCTATGATCAAAACTATTGATATAAGCCAAGCTTTTTTTCTAAAGCACATTAAATGTTCCCCCAAATTATTACTATATAAATTCATTATTAATTATACAATAAAAAATTTTTTTTTTCTAGTTATAGTATATTTTCTGCACTTATAGACTGTCCATTTATTATTCTATCTATTAGACTTTTAACATGGTGGAGAGAAGCAAGACTTTCAGCATCTTCTTTTTCTTCAGTATACTGTGTAAGTTTCAGTATCTCTTCGGTCATGACATTCGTATCTGAATGATTTAAAATCATATGAATGTGTACCACTTCTTTCTTCCACAAATCGTATAGTTCGTTAGATTTTGTAGTAGCAGTTTCATACTCTTTATCATTCAATAATAACTCAATTTCATCTAGTTTTTTTTCGAAATTACTTAATATTATATTTATGCTTTTTTCACTAAAATATATAAAAAATAACATGATAAAAAATACAATGCTGATTATCATTGTGTTTTTAATATAAATCATCCCCTATTTATTAGCCAATTGGATATACAAATTACCTGATGAATTCAGTATAGCTAAAAAAACATCTTTATATGATTTTATATCTTTTTCATATAATTTATTCAATAACCAATTTTCATCTTTATTTAATACTTTAAGGCTTTCATGGCATATTTTTCTATCCATGATCAATGTTATTGGTATAGAATCTTCCGATTTTTTAATTTTTAAATCCTCTCTCTCTAATGGAGCTTTAGAAGATTTTGGAAATACAGATAATTGACCGCTTATTTCTAGAATTGCGATTTGTATATCTTCTACATTTAAGTATCCCATCAGCCTTATTTCTTCCATGAGATCATCGATGCTAAACCTTAAATCCTTTAGCTCTTTTGCATCAATTACACCATTTCTAATGACTATGCTAGGTTTTCCATTTAAAATAAACCTTACCCTTTTAAACTTCAATTGTATTAAAGCAAGCATTGCCTGAAAAAAACCCAGAGTAATTATAGGTACAATGCCATGCAAAATTGGTATTCTCATATCCTGCATTGGAAGCGCAGCGACCTCAGAAATCATTAAGGTAATCGCAAGCTCATATGGTTCAAATTGGCTAATGGACCTTTTTCCCATTATCCTCATGATAAATATTACGATAAAATACAATGTAAATGTCCTTATTATTACGATAAACATAAAATCATCACCTGGATTTATTTTTTACCAAATAGAAAAAATTATTAGTATTTTTTTCTATATAAAGTTGTTCTTTTTAGTACCATTCTGAATATAAATATAAAGGAATGAATTTTAATATTTACAGGAGGAAATTATGGATTCTGATAATTTTGAAAAGGAAGAAGTCCTTAAGGAATGGAACTTTGATTCTATTGAAAAGGAAGAACCACTTGAAAACTGGAGTTTAAATGATGAAGGGATGGAGGAATTTGCTGAAAAAGAGGATTTTAATATAGATTATACTCCAAATTCTGCTGCACTAAAACCCGAAACCGGTGATGTATTTTTAGACACTATTGCTAATTTTTCAAATGAACTCCAATATATCGATCTTCCTGATTTAGTCGATATAGGCAGTTCAATAAATTTCTTTCCAAGTCCAAGCGATGAAGAACTCCTTGATCTCATGGAATCGCTGGAAATTTTCGGCGTGCTTTCGCCACTCACTGTTATAAAATGCAAGGATTCCGATAAGTATACTGTAGTCTCTGGAAGATCGAGACTTGCTGCCTTAAAAAAGCTTTATGATCAATCATTTGATTCAAATTATTATAGAATTCCTTGCAGAGTCCTGGATCCAGCTACTGATCCTTCTATAATTCAAGGCATAGTGTTATCTACGAATTTAACTTACAGAAAAATGCCAAAGGATACTCAAATTAAAGCTGTTCTAGCTCTCGACGCTGCACTCTCCAAAAACAAAAAATACAAAAATCAAATGAATTTAACGGATATAATCGCTAAAAAAATGGACATATCCAGGACTAACACAAATACCCTAAGAGGTTTTAAGAATTTATCTGATAATGCTCTGGACTTATTATATAATGACTACATGAGCAGAGAAGCAGCTAGGATTTTATCCTTAGTCAAAGACAAAGAGACTCAGGATATACTCATAGGTAAGCTTGGGCGTCAAATAAACAATGTTTCTTTATTGAAAGATATGATTGCTAGTCCAAGCAAAAAAGAAAATAAAAATAGTTTTGACATTAAGGTAGCTTCACCGGATTCAGTGAGAGATCAACTTGAGATAAATAGAAAAATCAAAAAAGCAGAGCAGACGGTTCCTGAATATACTACTATCACTCTGAGAGTCAACCATATAGAATTGGAACAGTTATTAACTGATCTTAGCTATATTCGGGCAGGAATGGCTAAAAAGCATAAAACAACTAAAAATGGTGAGATAAACAAATATTTAAGTGTTAATTTAAGCGATGTTCAGATGGATCTATATTTAAGAAATGGCTTTGTTACTCAGGAGACCATAGATCTAATAAAAAGCGACGATTATAATAAAATAACAACATTTGAACTAGCCTAATTTGTGTAGGTAGAAAGGAGATGATGCCACAGTACCAAAGATAAAGTAAGACAGTTGATTCTACTAGATTTACCAAAGAAATGCGAATAAAGACCTTGTAGGACAAGGGGTAGAAAGGTCAGCCATTTTTTTAAAAAATTTTTAAAAAAAGGTTTATTTGTGTTGGGTTTAAAAAAATCAATGAAGAATTAAGAATTAATTAATAACTCTAAACACATAATAAGTAACCTTATAATGCTATATAATTTACTTTATTATATGATAACTTATATTTTCTATATGGAGGTCAATTTAGGAATTTTTTTCAATAAAACAATTAAGCCCAAAGATCACATCTTTAGACTTAATATCAAAATTTGTTCATTGCTACTTTTTTAAGCTAAATTTTGTTAAAATAAATTTAAATAGTTTCTTAAAGACATTTTTATTAGGATTCAAACTAAAAAAACCTAACCCTAGTCCTAAAACCGAAACAACATTACCTATGATATAATATAAAAAGTTTGTGGAATTTACTCCCTCGTCTATTATATTAGGCATAGTTTTCGAATCACTATCTGAAATATCCGCAGTACTATTATTTTTTGAGCTAGTTAAATTTATAGTGGTATTTACCTTCGAACTATTCGTGGAATCGCTGCTCTTATTTTCTAATCCTTTTGTGGAATTTTCATTTAAAGTCGAATTCTTATTCAAGGTTGAATTTTCATATAATGTGGAATTCTTATTCGAGGTTAAATTTTCATTTAATGTAGAATTTTCATTTAATGTAGAATTTTCTTTTAAAGTTGAATTTTCATTTAAAGTCGAATTCTCTATTAAAGTTGAATTTTCATTTAAAGCAGAAGTATTTTGACTTGAACTGCCAAAGGAGCTATTTACATTCGTCGTATTTATATTTGTTGCCTGGTTTTGTGCTATTGGTTTTAAAGTCACAGTGATAAAAACTCTATTTTGTTCACCATAATTAACATTTAATGATCGTTCTTTCGGCGTTATATCATAAGGAGCGTCATCTGGTGTGAAAAAAGATATTTTATATGACCCAACGCTTAAATTCTCTATTAAAGTTTGAGGATCAACAATTGTGACCTCTCTTACAAGTACATCATCTTTAAATATTTTTGCATATATTTCTAAGTTAATTTTGTCACTCGAGTTACCTTTTCCTTGTATGATAGTTGAATAAATATTTAAATTCGATTTCTTATAAACTTTTTCTACATTAAATGTTATTCTAGTATCACTTGAGTTTACTATGACATTCTTAATGCTCTCATCTATTATAGTATCATCATTTGGGATTAACTCGATTTTGTTGTTGCCAATTTTCAATTTTACTATATTGTTAAAATTGCTTTTAAGAGTAATTTCTTCACTATCATTGATGATTACCTTAAAATTATCCATAACTTTATTTTTTAACTCATCTTCGCAAGAAATAAAAATCTCACTATTCACTAAATCATTAGCCGCTACCCCTATATTTGAACATTGAACAAACCTAAAAGCATCATTGTTTTCGTTTTTAAAGCATGTCCAATTTTTTATCTGATTTAAATAATTAAAATCCTCATTTAATTCAATGCCATAAACAATATTATTAATAAACAAAGCGCAGAATATATTTAAAACAATCAAAACACTTAACATTCTTCGCATATATTTGTCCTCCAAAAGTGGGCATAGAAACTTTCATAATTAACTTTAACACAAATAGCCTACTTTTTCAATAATTGTAGATATCTCACAAAAATTTAACAACTATGAAAAAATATTTGTCGTTTATTCTTTCTATTTTTTATTTATTTCCAATAATAGCAGCATATCTATATAATAAGATTATAATTATACTGTTACTCCTTATCTACCTCTTCAAAAATCTATAGATTAAAATAAAAAGGCTAAATAATTAGCCTTTTTATTTTAACAAAAAATTAACAAAGTGCTTGCTTAAAAAACTTATTTCACACAAATAAATTCCTTTAAAAACTCTGGAATCTCTTCACTAGCATTGGCACTTATATAAAACTCAATATTCCATTTTTCGGCAATTTCCTTAAGATTTAAGAAAAGATCTTTCATATCTCCTAAATTTTCTTGTTCAATAATATTTGATACCCCATCGATAAATATAAATTGAATGTCATAATTTTGGGACATGATTCCACAGAGAAAACCATAGAAAATAGTAGAGCTGGTAATCCTATAGTCAGAAGTTGTGACAAACCTAATATTCCTGTGAAGTTCATGTATTGGTCTTTTATCGTCATCTATAAAAACAATATCGCCAGTACAGTTTTCAACTTGATTATTAGCCATTTCAATAATCTTTTTAGATTTTCCACTACCTCTTTCACCTAAAATTAAATGCACCATTTTTTTATAACACCCCTATCTTTTTTATTAAAATTCTATAATCTTTATTTTCAAATTCTGCAACTTATATATCTAATTATACTAAACTCTATAAGAAAATCAATTTATTTATATAAACGATTTAAATGTAAAAGCTGGAAATAACCCTAAAAGCATCTCCTTTAGGATTATTTCTCAAAATATCTTTTCTGTGGAATAATTTTCAATAAAAAACCTGCCATCATTTTGAGCAAATTCTACTATATTTGAAAGCATGCTATCTATATGAGATGAATCATTTGAAACGCATACTACAGAAATCACAGCGTTTTTCCAGACATCATTGAGATCAGTTTCAGCCACAGATGCATTAAACCTGTTTCTAATCCTTTCAATTAAACTCTTGACTATATGCCTCTTATCTTTAAGGGAAAAAGCATCTTCTAAATATAAATTCAGTGTTAAAACTCCTATGACCACGTTATCACCTGTTTACATTTCAGGAACGACTTCGACTCCTATCATTCCTAAAGCATTTTTTAAAACTTGATTTGCTGCTTTCGCTAAAATCAAGCGAGCATTTTTAAGATTTTCTTCGGAAGTTAATATAGGACATGAGTTGTAAAATTTATTGAATTTTTTAGCGACATCTATTGCGTATCTGGTTATTACAAATGGCTCAAACCTATCTATAGCTTCATTTAAAACTTTATTAAAATTAGACAAGGTTTTAACCAATTGGTACTCATCATTTGTGCTCAATAAATTATAATCTACATCTTCTTTTACTTCATCTGTCTTTTTTAGAATAGAATTAAACCTTGCATAAGTGTATTGTACATAAGGACCCGTCTCTCCATCAGGGGATAACATCTCTTCCCAATCGATTATGATGTCTTTTTCTCTATTGTTCTTTAAAAAAGTAAATATTATAGATCCAACACCTACTTTTTCAGCTACTTCAGATTTATTTTCAAGGTTAGGATTCTTTCCTTCGATGATCTTATTAGCTCTTTTAACAGAATCATTGAACAATTCTTCTAGGGATACAACTTCTCCCTGTCTAGTAGAAAACTTTCTACCTGCATATTTTACAAGACCAAATCCAACGTGTATGCAGTCCTTTGCCCATTCATGACCTAAAAGTTCTAGGACTTTAAACACTTGCTTAAAATGTAAAGATTGATCTAATGCAACTACATATAAAGACTTATAAAAATGAAATTGATTGTATCTGTATTCTGCTGCAGTTAAATCACGAGTTGCATAAATTGTAGCTCCATCTGCTTTTTTTATGATACATGGAGGCATGTTGTATTCCTCTAGGTTTACAACAATTGCACCTTGTGATTCAGTTAAAAGCCCTTTTTCATCTAACTCTTTTATTGTTGTGTCCATTTTATCGTAGTAAAAGCTTTCACCTGTATAGTAATCGAATTTTACACCAATTCTATCATAGACCTTTTCAAATTCAATGATAGAAAGTTCAGTGAACTTTTTCCAAAGCATAGTTTCATGCTCATTTCCATCTTCCAAATTCTTAAAATGCTTTCTAGCTTCATTATCTAGAGATGGATCATCTTCTGCTTCTTTGTGGTACTTTATATATATTCTTAATAGCTCCTTAATGGGATTTTCATTTAAAGCATCCTCATCTACCCAATGATTATAGGCATATATCAATTTCCCAAATTGAGTACCCCAGTCGCCTAAATGATTAATTGCTATAGGGTTATATCCTTGAGATTTAAATATTCTATAAAGAGCTGCTCCTAATACAGTTGTTGATAGATGACCAACATGAAAAGGTCTTGCTATATTCGGTGAAGAAAAATCCATTGGAATATTTTTACCTTTTCCTAATTCAGAATTTCCATATCTTTCTTTTTGTGATAATATTTCTTCAATTGTATTTTTTATAAGAATTTCTTTTTTTATAAATACATTGATATATGGTCCATTAGCTTCAGCTTTTTCAAAGAATTCGCTTGTGATTTTTTCTTTGATATCATTGGCTATTAAAATTGGTGATTTTTTCATTTCTTTTGCAAATTTAAAACATGGAAAAGCAAAGTCACCCATCTCCTCTTGAGGTGGGACTTCTATTAAGTTTAAAATATCGGCTTTACTTAAGCTCGTGTTTTTTTCCAGTTCTTCTGCAAAAATTAATTTATAGTCCATTTTTCCTCCTTTAAAAATAAAAAATCTCTTAATATACTTAAGAGACGAGTTTTTGCGGTACCACTCTAATTGACTAAAGTCCACTCTATATTTTTAGAATACACTACTAGTATATGGTTGTCAATAAAAAGATGTTCGTGAAAAAATAAAGTTCAAATATTATTCTGGCTATTGATTAATAACCTGAATAAATAACAATGCATTTTTAGAATTTTACTTTAAATTATGCATTGTTTTTTTATATATTTTTATTTTTTTTACTTATTGAATATCTTTTTCTCATATGCTAACATAATAATAAATATTGGCAATGAGTTTTTGAGTAGCCAAAGCATAAGTATCAATCTATGCTTTGGTATATTTATTTTAAAAATGAAAGGAGTCTTATTAAATGAAAAAAGTTATAAATGATCCTAAAAATGTAGTAGATGAAATGCTTAAAGGTATGACCTTTGCTTATCCTGATCATGTTAAAAGAGTTGAAGGATTTGATGTAATCGTTAGAGCAAATAAAAAATCATCAAAAGTTGCTTTGGTTTCTGGCGGAGGCTCTGGTCATGAACCTTCTCACGCTGGTTTTGTTGGAGAAGGAATGCTGGATGCAGCAGTATGTGGGGCAGTATTTACATCTCCTACTCCTGATCAAGTATTCGAAGCTATAAAAAGCGTAGATGCAGGATCTGGAGTACTCCTAATAATCAAAAACTATACTGGAGATGTTATGAACTTTGAAATGGCAATGGAACTCGCTGAAGCTGAAGGAATTGAAGTAGATAAAGTAGTTATTGATGATGATGTCGCTGTAGAAAACAGCCTTTACACAGTTGGAAGAAGAGGAATTGCTGGTACAATCTTCCTTCACAAAATTGCTGGAGCAAAAGCTGAGACTGGTGCTTCTTTAAAAGAAGTAAAAGAAGTCGGTGAAAAGGTAGTTAAAAATGTTCGCAGCATGGGAATAGCACTCTCTCCATGTATCGTGCCTGAAGCAGGTAAGCCTAATTTTACATTAGGGGAAAATGAAATGGAAATCGGCATGGGCATCCACGGTGAGCCAGGGGTTAGAAGAGGAGAACTTAAGCCAGCTGACGAAATTACTGATATTCTTATGGATAAAATATTGTCAGATTTATCATTAAATGAAAATGATGAGGTTTGTGTTCTTGTAAATGGTCTCGGAGCTACTCCACTTATGGAACTTTTCGTAGTAAATAAAAGAGTTCATGAAATCTTAGAAGAAAAATCCATAAAGATACATAAAACCTTAGTAGGTGAATATATGACTTCCATTGAGATGGCTGGTTTTTCTATATCTGTATTAAAATTAGACGAAGAATTGAAGAGTTTATTCGATGCTAAAGCAGACACTGTAGCTTTTAAACAATTCTAAGGGAGAATTCTATGATCGTAAACAGTGAAACAGTAAAATCTATAATATTAGATATTTCAAAGGATATAGAAGATCATAAAGAATATTTAACTGAGCTTGATGCTGCTATTGGCGATGGTGATCACGGTTCAAACTTAAGCAAGGGATTTAGAAAAGTTTCAGAAAAATTAAGTAAAAGCGAATTTAAAAATATTGGCGATGTTTTAAAGGCTACTGCAATGGATTTAATATCTACTGTTGGAGGAGCATCCGGTCCTCTCTATGGATCTTTCTTTTTAAAAGCAGGAGCTGCTATGAAAGATAAACAAGAAATGAATTTCGAAGACCTTTGCAATATGTTTGATGCTGCAACAGAAGGAGTTAAGTCCCGTGGTAAAAGCGATATTAATGAAAAAACCATGCTGGATGTATTAATTCCAGTCTCAAAATCTTTTAGAGATTCTTTGAGTAAAAATTTAGATATTGTAGAATCTCTAAAGTTAGCGGTGGATATAGCTCATGAGAGATGCGAATTTACTAAGACCATAATCGCTACAAAAGGAAGAGCTTCTTATTTAGGTGAAAGAAGCATTGGCCATATCGATCCCGGAGCAATGTCTAGCACTTATATGATAGAAACATTGTACTCTTTCTTTAGCGGAGATAAAAAATGATTTCATTGATTATACTTTCACATAGCAAAAAAATTGTAGAGGGAATCAAAGAATTAGCGTATCAGATGGTCAAAGATACAAATATCTATGCAATAGGCGGATCTTCTGATGGCACCATTGGTTCAGATTATAATGCTATGAATGATGCTGTAATAGATGCCCTTTCAAAAGGTGAAGTTTTAGTATTATTTGACCTTGGCAGCACTGTTATGACCATGCAAATGGTGATAGATGAGTTAGAAGAATCTGAAAAAGAAAAAATAAAGATAGTCGATGCAGCTTTAGTTGAAGGATCGATCCAAGCTGCAGTTGATATAGAAATTGGAAAAGATTTTAGTGAGATCATTAAAAATCTTGAGTCTTTAAAATTAGGAAAAATACAATAGTTTTAGCAGGATAATTTATTCCTGCTTTACTTATTTTTATGAGAAGCTCAAGTTTCGTTACAAGATTTAAAAAAGAATTTGAAGTAAGAGACCGGATATAAACCTCCTTTTTTTATAAAATTAGGAGGCTTCTTACTATTTTATCGGCTAAATTCCTTAAAATTCAAAATATTATCCAATCCCCTACTCATCCCATATTGAATAGATTTAGGTTTAATTTTTTCTTTATTTCCTTTAATCAATACCTTTACAATGATTTTCTTTAAATTATCATTCATTCCTTTACTCCTAAAATATTCATTATATGTAATATTTTATCAAATTGCAATAGAATTATCAATATTAAAAATCATATAATTATACTCCATAAATTCTAATTTCGGTCATAACTCTATCTCTGTAAGGATCAGCCTTTAAAGCAATTACGATAGCAAATACTGGTATTATAACATATAATATATAAAACTGAGCTTTATTTATAAAGTCTAATGATACTC
>Ga0209629_10003570_pt1 | contig 11194 bp, 11 predicted proteins | sample TergutCu122P5_FD_187286 | JGI IMG/M metagenome (GOLD analysis project Ga0209629, IMG submission 187286) | Cubitermes ugandensis P5 segment gut microbial communities from Kakamega Forest, Kenya - Cu122 P5 (SPAdes) (version 2) | ecosystem: Host-associated > Arthropoda: Insects > Digestive system...
GCAAGTGCGTGAGGTTCACTTGCGCAAGTGCGAAGGGTTGACTTGCGCAAGTCATTTCAAGCCGTCAGGCGAAGCAATCCAGAATATTGAATATCAGTAGATTGCTTCGGCTACTTCTTTCCTCGCAGCTCTCGCAATGACGTTGCAAAAAACAAATTCTCAATTCTCAATTCTCAATTGTTTTATTGTCACCCGGATAACAAAAGAAAAGTGGGATTTACTGTTGGAAAAAATTTGTCAATAATAATTTGACGACCGAAAACCTTCGCTTCACCTCTTTTTCCGGGTGCATTTGACTACGTCGATTTTTAAATCAAATTCAAGAAAATCATTGCAATTATTATGAGCTTGAGATAGTCCGCAAGTGATAATTTCAATTGTTTAAGCGTTTTGGTAATATGAAATTCAACACTTTTCACCGAAAGATTTGTTTTTTCGGAAATTTCTTTATTCGAGAGACCTTCACTTCTACTCATATTAAATATAATCCGTGTCTGTTTCGGCAACATCAGCAATGTTTTTTCAATAATTTCGCTAATTTCATTCATGTAAATCGAAGTTGTCTCAAGAGCATCAAGCGTATATAATTTAAGGTTTAATTCCCTTATCGAATCATCGTGAATGTTTTTTTCGATAGCTATTCTGTTTCTTTGTTTTTCTATATAATTCCATGCTTTTAACTTGATTATTTGAATCAAATAAGCCTGTATGTTTGAATCATCAGTTAAGTCTTTGCGTCTTTCCCATAACAATACAAAAGCATCCTGTACCAAATTTTCAGCAGCATAAAAATCTCCTATGTATGAATAAGCATAACGTACCAATCCTTGATAGTATCTATCAAAAATTGTTCGAAAAGCAATTTCTGATCCTGAGATCAACTCACTTACAAGTTCTATATCAACACTTTTTTTCAAAAATGCCGTGTTTTTACTTCTGTCTTATTCAGTGCAGTTTTAAGATCGTTGGCATCATTTCGCAGGCGTTCGGCATCTTTAGTGTCCTCGCCGTTTGTATAAATCAAATCGGCATATTTATAAACATTATCAGGTTCATCCAAATAAAGATAAATTCTGCATAAATTGTAATAGGCAGCATATCTTAAACGGGCATCGGCTTTCGAATTCGGATCGGCATACCGTTCAGGAATGCTTTTAAAATATTTGATTAAAGCATCTGCCTGTTCCCTATCCATCGGAGTCTCCGGAGTCATGGCCTGTAAAGCGTTTTTTAACAATTCGACATTTTTCCTGAAAGTTTCATTTTCATTGTGTTTCTTTTCATCAATCGTTTTGATAAGGACATGGCTTTTAATGACCGGAAAACCATAAAGTGAAGAGGCAGTGGAAGATAATTGAGCAGCCGATGTTAAGCTAAGATCACGATAAAGGTTGGTTATTATCATTTCCCTGTTATTATTCCAAAAATCGGAAGCATCTTTGTAAGTCTTGTATCTTTCGGATGTATATTTCCTGGAACTGAAATTGGAGAATGGTTCCCCTTTAGATAATGTTTTTCCATTGGATTTAATTTCATAAGAAGACGAAAAATTATAGAGAACTTCAAAATAATACTCATGAGTTACCGTGACGCTACCATCCTTATTTTTTTTGGTTTTTACATCGTCGATGACTTTGCTGGAATTAATGACGATACTCCCGAGATTTAATTGAAGTATCATTGCTGCCTGATTGGGATCCTGTATTTTACGTTGAGCTTCAATATTAACGGCATCATATACTTCTCCGGTTGAAATGTTTTTTTGCACTATGGCGGAAGCATTTAACGCTACGCAATAATTAAAAAAAAGCGGATTCCATGGTTTTGTCGGAAATGTACGAACCACAACATCAAATCTGTAGTTATCTACATTGACGTTTTTTGTTTGGGCGTTTATATTATTAGTAATACTAAAAACGCCCGAAATAATTAAACTCAACAATACAAGCTTTCTCATGATGAGCGAAAAACGGGGCTCGAACCCGCGACCCTAACCTTGGGAAGGTTATGCTCTACCAACTGAGCTATTTTCGCTTGGAACTGCAAATATATAAATTTTTATTTACATATCAACCTGAACAACTAAATATTTTGTCAAACTCCAAAAGTTTTTAGGATCTAATATTTTTAACTCTACTTGTCCTTTGGCATCTTTACCAAATTCGTATGAACCGCCGGGATGTTTCGAAATAAGCGTTCCTTTCTTTGCATACAAAGGAATAACGCCCAAAGTATTCAAATCCTTTACTCGAATAAAATAGTCCTTATTAAGATTAGCGCCCAATTGCCCGTCTTTCAAAATACCTTGCGCCTTCAATTCTTTAGAAGTCCCAAAGCAATAGAAAGCCGTATTTAATTCTCTTGTTTGAGCATTAATCGTCTGTTGTTGGGTATCCGAATAGGTTTTTAAATCCTGCACATCTTTAGAAAGAGCAGTTATGTTATCGCTCAATTCGGCGATTTTTTGATCTTTACTTTCCAATTCTTTATTCAAAGCGACCAAAGCGTTCGTTTTTTCGTCCAATTGCGCCTTGAGATTAGTCAAGGTTTGTTGCAATTGTTTAGACTGAAGGCTTGAACTGCTCAATTTCTTTTCCAATTCGGCAATCTTGTCCTTGTTCTTATTCAGAGTCTCCATAACAAATTGCATATCGGCGCGAACTTTATCTTTCGCCGGCGGGGCCAATTCTCCGGGTGTATTCGACTGAACGTCCAAATAGTTTTCAGCGCTTTTAATGCTGGAAAAATTATCTTCCACCTCATTCATAAGCGATACAATGTCATCCAAATCAGCCGAGCGCTGAGCATTAGCGACCATTAAAGAGTCATTCTGGGCTTTCAGCGCCTTATACTCCGTCGAATTTTTCACGCAGGAGGATAAAACCAAAGCCAATATTCCACCAAATAATAATAATTTTTTCATTGTACTCAAATTTTTATATAAATAATTAATAATCATTCAATCTTTTCCGGCAACCACAACGACAAATTCCCCCCGCGGTTCATTTTGAGTAAAATAACTCACCAATTCGTTTAATGTCCCGCGTACGGTTTGTTCGTGCAACTTGGAAATCTCCCTTGATACGGAAGCCTTTCTGTCCCTTCCTAAGCATTCCGACAATTGAGTCAGCATTTTCAGCACACGGAAAGGCGATTCGTAAAAAATCATCGTCCGCGTTTCTTCAACCAATTCTTTCAAACGGGTTTGCCGCCCTTTTTTTTGCGGAAGAAAACCTTCAAACACAAACCGGTCTGCCGGCAATCCGGAGTTCACAAGCGCCGGCACAAAAGCCGTCGCTCCCGGAAGACATTCTACCTCAACGCCTTGAGATATACATTCACGAACCAACAAAAAGCCCGGATCGGAAATTCCCGGCGTACCGGCATCGGAAACCAAAGCCACGCTTTCGCCGTTTTTTATCCGTGAAACGATTCCTTCAACCGTTTGATGCTCATTGAATTTATGATGGGAAAGCATCTTATTCTTAATATCGAAATGCCTCAGCAAAAATCCTGTTGTCCGCGTATCTTCCGCCAGAATCAAAGAAACTTCCTTCAGAATCCGAACGGCTCTGAAAGTCATATCTTCCAGATTTCCAACCGGCGTAGGCGCCAAATACAATTTACTTTTATCCGGCATGATTAAGAATTAATTCCCATTTTCGCTGCAAAATTAATTAAAAAATTTCAATTCTGGCGAAATATTATTATAAGGCGCTAAGAAAGAATATGGAAATTACTTTTTTTATTTTTTCAATGTTCATATTGTTATAATTTATTTAATATTGGTTTTTCTGAAAGGCTATATTTATCCCACCGCTCCCGCCTTTCTTTCGGGAGCCAAATTTAGATACCGTCACGAGCGATATGTAGATAATCTTCCATAAATCGAGTAATTTTTAATTGAATACCTTTTGTCTATAATCATAAATGGAAAAAATTTCAAAACGTTGCATGGCTTTTTATTATTTAAATAAATTTAATAAAAAATATAAGTAAAAACCATTTATTATAAATTTTTTTGGGAAACCACATCAAAATAAAATTTCGCCAACCAAAAATTTTTGATTAATTTTGTCACCTTAGAAAAACAAATTATAAATATTTATGAAAAAGATTTTTTATTTATTCGCCTGTCTATTATCAGTGTTTAGTTTATCCGCGCAAAAACCGAGTACGCAATGGTTTGAAGATGCGCGTTTTGGAATGTTCGTCCATTTCGGTCCGTATAGCGTTTTAGGCAACGGAGAATGGGTGATGAACCAACGTCCGATTACCGGTCAGGATTACAAACGTTTGCAAAACCTGTTCAATCCGCAAGCATTTGATGCTAAAGAATGGGTTAGCCTCGCAAAAGAAGCCGGCGCAAAATACATTACTTTTACTTCGCGTCACCACGACGGCTTTAGTAATTGGAACACAAAACAATCGGATTGGAATATCATGAATACGCCTTACGGAAAGGATTTGATCAAGCAATTGGCCGATGAATGTCACAAGCAAGACATCAAACTCGTATTGTATTATTCGCTCTTAGATTGGATGCGTCCCGACTATCAATACGAGACCGGCCGCACAGGTAAAAAGGCGGGAAGAACCGAAAAAAGCGATTGGGATTCCTACATTCGTTTTATGAAAGCTCAACTGACCGAATTACTTACCAATTACGGTTCGATAGCCGGCATTTGGTTCGATGGTTATTGGGATCAGACAACGGATAATAACCGGACTTCACACGAGACAAATGTTGATTGGCATATCGCCGAAATTTATGCCCTGATTCACCGGTTACAGCCCGATTGTCTGATTGCGAACAATCATCATCTACCTCCTTTGCCCGGTGAAGATTACCAAATTTTTGAAAAGGATATTCCGGGAAACAATAAATCCGGATTAAGTGGGCAGGAAGTTTCACATCTCCCGTTGGAAACCTGCGAAACAATAAACAATAGCTGGGGTTTTAATATTACCGACGATCATTTCAAATCGACGAAAGAACTCATTCAACTACTCGTAAGAACAGCCGGAACAGACGCCAATCTGCTGTTGAATGTAGGGCCGATGCCGAATGGGAAAATTCAACCGGAATTTGTCGATCGTCTGGGGCAAATCGGCGAATGGATGAAAAAATACGGTTATACGCTGTATAAATCCAAACAAGGTTTCTTAGCGCCCCAAACATGGGGAGTAACTACTCGTACAGATAAAACGCATTATATCCATATTTTAGATAAAAACACATCATCGCTTAATTTGAATATTCCGGGATTTCAATCGGCAAAAGGAATCAATTTTGAACAACCTATCGTTTGGAAAAAAGATAAAAAAACAGGAGATGTCATTTTTACTTTCAATGGTAATTTGGATGATATTGACGCTATTATTGAGGTCAAGGTAAAATAGAATAATCATCGTACTTCTGTAAAGATTAATAATACGATTGAAAAAGTGTGATTAGTAAACAAAAAATTTTTTGATGCATGGGTTTGTATTTTGAAATATTTTTATAATTTTGTACCAAAAAATTAATATGATGGTCAAACTTGAGAAATTAGGTCCAACAAATCACGTAATACCTGCTTTTCGTCGTGATGGTTGGGCTGTGAGAAAATCAACAGCATCCAGAAATTCTCGTGTTTTTTGAAAAGATGCCTATCCCAGAATATACAGAATATGTAAAAAAATATCTGCAACAAAATTAGCCACGCCGCCCAATTTTCCTCCAAATCTTTCTTCCGAATTTAAAGACAAAAAACAGTAGCAAGATTACAAGGATAAAAGCAATTATGGGAATTATCAACGCAACGCCCGTCATCACTACTGCGCCTGCATTTTCGGTCGTCGAAACCAAATGATTTCCGATTCCTCCGGTCGTAGCGGTAGAAGCCGCACGCGTCCCCGCAAATGCAGAACTTACCGCTGCCGCTGTGCCACCGCCGGCAATGATTGCCATTGCCCACTGTGGGAAAGAACCTAAATCTGCAAACTGCGAAGCAAATAAAATAGATCCGGCAATCGTCGCTAAAGGGATAGAAATCGTATCAAGCAAATGATCGACGAACGGAATGTAATACGCCAAAATTTCCACAACGGTAGCAACACCTGTGATAATCAGAGTTGGTAAACCCGAAAGCCAAGCGAAATGTTCGTTCACAGGAATCCAACCCATATAGGTGGCAAGGCTCACGATAAATACCGGCAAAAAAACGCGGAAACCTGTTGCCGCAGCCAACCCGATCCCGATAAACCCGCCGATAATGTATTGCCAATAAGGAATATTTTCTAACATTTGTATCATAGTAATAAAAAAATTTTTTGTGGAAAAACCATTAAATTTGCTCTATCATTTCTTTCACCGGATTAATCAAATAAATCCGTTCAGAAGCCCGGGTAAAAGCCGTATAAAGCCACCGGTAATAATCGATTCCCAAGTATTCGCGAGGCACGTAGGATAAATCCAGAAATACATTTTTCCATTGTCCGCCTTGCGCTTTGTGGCAAGTTACCGCATAAGCGTATTTCACCTGTACTACATTGTAATACGGATTCTCTTTTATCAGTTTCATTTTTTCCCTTTTTCCGCGAACCTCTTCGTAATCGGCTAAAATATTGTAAAACAGTTTATCGCTCAATTCTTTCGGCAATGCCGGCGAATCGGTATGCAAAGTTTCCAAAAGAATCTTGACATCCATCTCCACCTCATAATCGGGAAAACGAACCGAAACATCGCAAAAATGAAAATCATATAATTCCTGCACTTTCCGTACCCGGAGCACTTGCATCAAATCGCCGTTGGCAATAAAATCCATTGTTTCTTCGTTTTTCGCCCAAAAATAATTGTTCTTTGCCACCATCAACAAATCTCCGGAAGTCAATTCCTCTTCCTGCAAAAGAATCCGGTTCCGAATGCCGTTGTTGAAAATTCCGGCTCGCTTATTCGAACGGGCAATAACAATCGTTTCCTCTATACCGTCGCGATTGTAGGCGTCGCTGATGGTTTCAATCAATTCTTCACCGCTAATTTTCTTTACATCGGGATAATTTTTCAAACGAATCTGAGGATAATCATCCGTTTTATTTTCATCCAAAGATTTCCTTAAAAGCGTGGCATTCGACAAAATACCCGACATTTCGGCTTGACGGACCACCTGAGTTAAAATCGTGCTGTGAACTTCCAAATCGTAATCTTTCAAAACTTCAACGTCCAAAGCCGGACTTTCGGGCTGAGTGACCGGTGGCAATTGCGCCGAGTCGCCCAGAAGAATCAGGCGGCAACCTTCTCCGGTGTAAACATATTCAATCAAATCGTCCAACAATCGCCCCGAACCAAAACTATGCGAATCCAATCCATCGTTTGAAATCATAGAAGCCTCATCTACAATAAATAAGGTATGTTTGTGCAAATTATCCGCAAGGACAAATCCGGTAGGTTCGTTGGAAAAAGTCTTTTGCCGGTATATTTTTTTGTGAATCGTATAAGCGTTTTGACCGGAATAAGCGGCAAAAACTTTGGCTGCGCGGCCTGTGGGAGCCAACAATACCGATTTCTGTTTCATCTCGTTCATCGTTTTTACAATCGCGCCTACCAAAGACGATTTTCCGGTACCGGCATAACCTTTCAACAAAAAAATCGAGTCCCTGTTTTTATCAAAAAGGAAGTTACTCAATTTTTCTAAAGCCAACAGTTGTTCGCCGGTGGGCTCAAAAGGAAAGTTTTTTTTGATTTGTTCGGAAAAAAATTGAGTTATCATATTAAAATCTTATTCATTCAGGGAGTAAAGTTAAAGATTTATTTTATACATTTGCAAAATAATAAGATATTCTTTTATGAAAATCAACATTCCAGATAATATCAATTTAAAAATTCCCGGAAGGTATATTCTTACGGTTTATGTTCATCCGGAGAAATTTTCTTTTTCCTTGCATTGTCCGGACGATTCGACCTCTTATTTTTTCTACAAGATCGATTCCATTGACGAAACCGATGTTTTTTCAGTATTCAAAGACTTGTTTTTTGAAAATGAATTTTTCACTTATCCCTTTCAAAAGACCTGTGTATTAGTTTTCTCGCCGTTGTTCACTTACATTCCCAACGAGATTTATTCGGATAAAAACAAGGAAGATTTTATCAAATTTATCTTTTCCGAAAAAGAGGAAAAATTTCTGGACTATTCCATTTCATCGCCAAAGATCAGTGTTCTGTATCCAATTTCCGAGGAGATTCATGATTTTTTCATCCGTTCGTTCAATGAACCGGTGTTTATTCACTACTCACTACCGGTAATCGCTTATTTTTACTCCCGGGACAAAAAACATAAAAAGCGGCGAATGATTATTAATGCCCATGAAAAAGGAATTGATATTTTTTGTTTTTCCCAAAAGTTTTTTTTGCATGGGAATCATTTCCCTGCTGGAAAATTTGAAGATGCTGTTTACTACATCCTTTACACGTGGAAACAATTGAAATTGGATCGACTCGCCGATTCGTTGTATGTTACAGGTGAACATTATCAAAACGAAGAACTCCTCAGAAAATTACGATTGCACATTCAACATGTTCGTCCGGAACCTATTCCTATCGAACGGCAGTTTGAAAACATAGACACAAGCCACATTCCTTTTGAACTGGCAGTATTTTCATTATGAGAATTATAAGCGGTAAATATAAAAGCCGGCGTTTCGATGTGCCTAAAAATTTTAAGGCGCATCCGACAACAGATTTTGCCAAAGAAAACATTTTCAATGTAATCGGCAATTTGATCGATTTGGAAGATGCGATTGCTTTAGATTTGTTTTCGGGAACCGGAAGTATTGCTTTCGAGTTAATTTCACGAGGTTGTAAAGAAGTGGTATGCGTCGAAAAAGACCCTGTCCATTATGCTTTTATCAAAAAAGTGAAAGCCGGATTGGCAGCTGAAAATTTAGTCGCCATTAAAACCGACGTATTTAAATATATAGAATCCGCACCGCAAACTTTTGATTTCATTTTTGCCGACCCGCCTTATTCCTTGCCGAACTTATCCAAAATTCCGGAAATGATTTTTTCGCACCGGTTATTAAAGCCTGAAAGTATCTTTATTGTGGAGCACCCAAAGGAATATGATTTTTCCCAATTGCCTTATTTTGTTCAGCGACGTGTTTATGGGGCGGTTAATTTCAGTGTTTTTTCCTTCAATCGCATCAATGCTTCGATGTAATAATAATCGGCGTAAGCGAGCGGCACATCCACTTCTGATTTCTGCGGCAACGAACCCACTGAATGTTTGAGAATAAAATTTCCGTTCGTTCCTTTTTCAGCGAAATATTCGGGGGACGATAAGGTGCGAAGCTGCGTTTCCGCTACATTTAAATATTCTTTAGCAAGCGCAGCGTCCACATATCCGCTCAACTGAATAAGCGCTGAGGCCATAATAGCTCCTGCAGAAGCATCGCGCAAGGCATTGGGAATGTCGGGAGCGTTGAAATCCCAATACGGAATTTTGTCTTTAGGAAGATTTGGATGGTGAATCAAAAAAGCCGCAATGTTTTTGGCCTGTTCGAGGTATTTCAGATTTTGGGTTTCGCGGTACATCACCACATAACCATACAATCCCCAGGATTGGCCTCGCGCCCAGGCCGACTCATCTGAAAATCCCTGAACAGTTTTTTTTATTAGGGGTTGACCGGTAATAGTATCATAAGAAACAAGATGATATGAACTATAATTGGGACGAAAATGATTTTTTTCCGTCACATTGGCATGTGAAATACAAATGTCTCTGTATTTGGGATCTCCTGAAGTTTGCGAAGCCCATAAAAGAAATTCGAGGTTCATCATATTGTCGATGATGACAGGAAATTGCCATATATCCCGGTTTTGATCCCACGAACGGATACAACCCACTTTGGGATTGAAGCGGGTAATAAGCGATTCTGCGCCGGTAAGCAGGATGTTGCGATAGGCCGTATCTCCCGTGAGGCGGTAGCCGTTGCCGAAACTGCAATAAAGCATGAACCCGAGATCATGGGTGCCTTTATTGTATTTTTCTTTCTCAACTCGCGCAGTATAGTTGCGGGCGTAAGCCATTAAAGCCGGATCTTTTTTATACTCATACAAATACCAGAGTGTTCCGGGGAAAAAACCGCTACACCACCAATCCGAATTGCTAACGACTAAATTTCCGGCTTTGTCAATAGAACGCGGTAATTTATCCGGTCGATCTTTGAGCGACTCAGCCATCAGCATATATTGTTGCGCCGAACGGTCGAGACGATCTTTGATTAATGATTGCATAGACTCTTTATTTGATTTGCACGATACTAATAATGCGGCAATCACGCTAATAATAAGGATAGAATAGTTTTTCATTGCTTCTTTGTTTGTTGTGTTTATTACATTAACTAATACATTTCAGAAAACAAATGTACTAAATAAAAAATAAAATAAAACAAATGTACAAAATTTTATCTAAATTTGCATAATTATCTTCATCTTGATTTTGAGAAAAAAAAGAAGAATTGATAGTAGAGCGATAGTAGAGGTGCGGACTTTGTTCGGACTTAGTACGGTTCATATTCAGATTTTCAGTAAAGACACAACAACATAAAACCCTGTCGAAATGAGCCGGGATATTTCGGAATTTGGATTTAATCTGTTTTCAAAAAAGAGGAAAGTTTGCAAACTAAGCAGCCGGGGAAAGATCCTTGTAGATGGCGGTACTTGGCGATGGGTTGGATTCTATTTCGATGGAATATTAAAAAATAATTTATATTTTTGCATAAAATTTGTCAAATTATTACCGTGAAACCATCGACTGTTCGGCTCTTCCTGTAAAAGACTATGTATTGCGGATTACGGCAGATAATCTGTTTGTGAATGAATTGATTGTAAAAAAGTGATTAATGATTAATGATTAATGGTTAATGGTTAATAAATAATAAGGAAATAAAATGAAAAAAGTATATATTCTACTATTGCTGATATTTGCGGGCTTTGCCGGCTTGTATTCCCAAACGGCAAGCCAGAATTACATTCTGACTCACACCTGTACCAACGATGCCGGCACAACGTTTCTGGATCAAATCCAGTATTTCGACGGGCTGGGGCGACAGATTCAAACCGTGCAAAAAGGCATTACTCCCGCTAAAGCGGATTTGGTTATGCTTCAGGAATATGACGGGTTTGGACGCGATAGCGCTGCGTGGCTTCCGGCTG
>Ga0209629_10003571_pt1 | contig 11190 bp, 9 predicted proteins | sample TergutCu122P5_FD_187286 | JGI IMG/M metagenome (GOLD analysis project Ga0209629, IMG submission 187286) | Cubitermes ugandensis P5 segment gut microbial communities from Kakamega Forest, Kenya - Cu122 P5 (SPAdes) (version 2) | ecosystem: Host-associated > Arthropoda: Insects > Digestive system >...
CATAATCCTTCCGGTCGCACTATGGCCCTGGGGTCGACTCAGCCTCTAACAGAAATGAGTACCAGGTGTATTTCCTGGGGGTAAAGGCGGCCGGCGCCTAAGGCTGACAACCTTACCACCATCCTGTGCGGTTGTCATGAAATCTGGGAACCTTAACTTCCTGGAAACCTCTGGGCCACCCCAGGCCTGTAATGGGACTGCTTTACCTTTACCTATATTAACACACAAACCCCTAAGAACAGTAGGAATGATGTGATGTCCAATTGATTTCACAATCATCATAATTTTGCAAAGCCTTAAGGAATCTTAAACCCATTGATTTTTATTCCATTAGCAGAACTGATATACCGAAGGAAGAATTTATATTTTACTGAGCGGAAGGCAACCGGAATTTTTATCCTTCATGTGCCGTTCATCTCATTGCCTTTAACATTTCTTCTAGGCCTAGATCTCCCAAAGTGCTCTTCCTTTCAGGGTTCCGAAATGAAATTTTGTGTGAATTTTTAATTTCTCCAGTGAATTTCTCTTGTCCTATCTGTCCCACTGTCTTCCAATTCACCACCCACCACCGTTCACTGCCCAGTACGAATCATGCTGCTCCTCACTGTTCAGTTTTGTTCATCTTCTAGCTACTCCCTCTCTTTTCAAAACAAATATCTCCCTCAGTCCCTGGTCTAGCTCAACATTTCCATGTTTAGTCGTTGGAACACAAACACAAACACAAACAGGAACACACATCATCGAACACAATTCTGTGTACCCGGAACTGTTTTTTTCCAAATACTACCTGCTGTGTGAAGTCATTTGTTTGAACAGCTGTATAGGATATACAGTTAATAAGATAGAAAATTTTAATGTATCCACATATGCCTTTTGGCATAATTCGTAAGCCCACGTATTGTTACCACAGTTTCAAAGAATCTTTAATAAATTAATATGACAGTAGCACATGTGTGTATTGATTATGTATATCTGTCGGTCCCTTATTTGCGCTCTCGCAAAATTTTGAAATGTAACAGTTAACTTCTTAATGTCTGTCTCTCTGTCCCTTCGTCCTAATGTAACACCTCGACTTCCACTGGTCGAATTTTCATAAAATATTTTATATTTCAAGATTTTTCGAGAATTGTCAAGAAATAATTCTGTCATTAAAATTAGACATTAATACTAGGTACTTTACATGAAAACGAATATACATTTTTGATTGCTCGCTGAATTCTTATTTGTTTGAGAAATGTTTCGGACAAAAGTTGTAGAGATAATTAGAAACACGTATTACGCTTAATAAATTTTTCACGTAATCGTGCGGTTTATGTGATAATGACAGGCCACAGTGGGCTTTGCATGCTGTATAAGTGACGTGACTCATGCACTCAGAATATAAAATACTTATTGCTTTTTTCACGGCAACCATGGTTACACAAACACACCACAGTGCCTCTTCTGTCATACGAGCGCGGGGAAAAATTTTCGCTCAGAAACTCATTTGTTGGCAATTGAACCACATTCTTGTTTTTAATAATAGTTCTTAAATGTCACATCCGGTCCGATTTGAGCATCGTCATCATAACGTAAAAATCTCGCTGTGTTTGTTACTAAATGAACACATCAATATGTCTCCCATAATTATTGCTATTACCAGTCAACTTTTTTCCATCAGTCGGTACAACAAAATGAAACGGAATATCCTAAAATACAATTCTAAAATATATTTAGCAAACATTGTGTTAATAGCCGAATGATTCCTAATATTGCCCGAAATAATACTCCAATATTTCCCCGTGGCTCAATTTATTGTTAATAAGGTTTTCTTGGATTTTTATTGTATCTTCCTTTGTAAGGGTTTTGTATTAACAAACCTGAGGATAGCCAACCGTCGCCCCGTTTCAAGCAAGTGGGTCGCACGAGCCCACAGCCAAAGTTTCGGACCTGTCCGAACCCGGTGTCTCAATCAAGACAGCCATTAGGCGCATGTCTAGCGATATGTCTGGGCCTCTGAGTGACAAGCCGGATGACACCTCTCAATACGCCCAGGTGGCAAACACCTGCTTACCAACAGGACAGCGCCCAAATAAGACGCTGCTACCGCACCTTTCCTGTGTTGGGTTGGGCTTGTTACTTCCCCTCTGTTCAGCAAGCCTCTAGGTCCTTCTTCAGTGTAATTTACGTGGGAGGTCCTCTGAAAGTCCACAATTGACTACGACTGCCGACTCACTATCACCCATGCGATACCGTGTACTTTCTTTAACTTTATTCGTTAATTGAAACGTCTTTCATAAAACTTAAATACGATTTTGTTTAATATATTCTAACAATCAATGGAAAATGCAAAAGTTAATCGGAGTCACCACGGCACTTGAGGTAAACACTGAATTGCCCACTAAGTTTTATAATACCAATCACAATTAAATATCGCCAAACTATATGCGTTTTTACTGAGCACTGAATTTTGCGTATTCGCAACTCCAACATTCAAAGAAAAGTGTTCCCGCTCGCATAACGTCTTCTTCTTCGTTCAACTAACTACCCCTTACGTGTCAAGTAATTGTATTGGCAGTAACTCGAATTTAGAGAAACCCCATTGGCCGAATTAATTCTTTATCAAACCGAATCTCATTGGCATCTCTGATATAAGTCAGTAGACCCAAACTCTCGCTAACGAAAGTATGTGTGCCGCTACCGAATGAATCATGTCCTCAACAATAAAAACGTCTCGTGTTTCATACAGAAATACTCAGTTGCAAAACTTCTACAAACTAGATAGCTGACGAATGTTTTGCCCAGGCTCAAGTGTCTCAATGCCATAACAGCCTTCATACCTCTTACGGTATTCCTTTTTAACCAATACCAACCAACAAATCTATCTGTGTAGAGCCCGTTCAGGATTCGAACCTGAATCGCCGGTGCATATCAGGACTTGAAACTGAAATGCCGGTAACAACGCCCAATTTTATTACAAGTACAAGTGACACTCACGCCTTCTTGGCTTGGTTGGGGGCTTCTTTCCCTGGTGGCCTTTCGGCACAACTCAAAGGCGAGAAATTGATTGTCGTCCCATTAACCCCGAACGAATTCAGGTCATCCGTCAGTGCACTGCAGTCCCTTGATGGGAAGGAAGGTGTGAATTTCCACAACTTCTCGCTTCCGGAGGACTGCTGTTTTCGGCTACTGGTGAAGAAACTGAGTAGGGGAATGCCTGAGAGATTCGTCCGCGAGGAAATCCAATCCCTGAACATTTGCGTCCAGGGAGTCATGCAGTTCCGAAACGACCGTCGCGACCAGGACCTCACCAAGGACACCCCACTCATTGTATCGGTGGCGCGAGGGCCTGAGAAATCGAAAGTGCGATCACTCACGGAAATCTGCGGTTTGCGAATGTCGGTGGAATTGCACTTGACTCCATAAGGCCCATGGAAATGCAACATTCGGCCTTCCCAACAGAAGAAATTTTAGATCTCCTCTATCATCTTCCCCTTCAAGCATATGTGGAGCTGAATCGTTGGCTGCTCACGTCCATTTCTTCCCTCCCCACAGGGGCAGCCTCCTCGGGCTGTCCTGAAAACCTTTATCCTGTTCGTGGTCGAATATGGCAGCACGCCCTACGAGAACGGAGAGGGGTAAAGCTCTGCGCTTTCCCTATTGGAATGGCGAAAGAGTGCGCGGCAGGAAACTTAATTTTTAGCATTTTCTAAAAAAACACGGTGTCGACGTTTGTTTCTTGAGCTATTCCTCAAGCGTGTCCAAGCTTTCCGGCTTGCCAATTATTTCTGCCACCGCACAGAAAGACTGACAGCAGGGGGCGGTACAGCGATACTGGTCCGCCTTGTTATAGTCCACCATTCGTTGGCCATTCCAGGCCTGACCCACTTGGTGGCCACTGCCGTGCAAACAATATTGGCGGGCAAACAGGAGAAAATCCTTGAGGCTTAATTTTCGCCTTCCCGCCCATTGATCGGAGCGGAATTGACCGCCTATTTCTTCGGGGGTTTGCCGGTCTTTTCGGCCGGCGACCCAAACGCCAAACACGTGGGTTCGAACTCCTGTCAGATCTTTGGACCGGACACCTAAGCCACCAATCCATACAACCCCTCCCCTACTCCTGATGTCTTGAATATCCTGATAACCAAGAAACTCTCATTCCCGGTGTATCAGACCTCGTGCTCTGCACTAAGCACGGACAACCTCCCGGTACTCATTGACACTGCATGTCGCTCATCCTTTCAGCACCCACCGAATCGGCCTGACCTCAGGCGCACTGACTGAGCCAATTTCCAAACTCATCTGGAAGACAAAATTCAGTTCAATCCGGAATTGTACAACAAGATAGCTATCGACACGTGCGTTGAGAACTTCTCCGGCACCGTTCTGAAGGTTCTAGCCAATTGAACCCCCCAGTGTCGCCCGCGCGACGACCCAAGGCCTCCGATACAGGCTGGCATCGAGGTTAAGATAACCCTGATGAACCGGCTGCGGAGGCAGTGGCATTTCACCAGGTGCCCCGCTCTGACAACCGAGAGCATCCGCCTACAGAAGTCGGTGACCCGCCGACTCAACGAGTGGAGGAACGACCAGTGGAGTCCGACAATCGAATCCATCGATCCCGAAGGCCAATCGCTGTGGAGGACGACCAAACGGGTGTGGAGAATTCCTACTCCCTTTCCCTCCCTGGTCACACCGGGGTGAATCTCTCTCTCAGACTCTTAGAAAGCCAAAACCCTAGCCGACCGTCTGGGGACTCATTTTCATCCGGTGACCGATCCTTCGGTCCCGACATTTATTGAGATAGTTGAAGTGGCGCTCAGATCTTATTTCCTGATCCCTGCCAGCGAACCCAAAATAACGAAGCCATCAAGGGTCTCATTATCAGAAAGGATCTGGAAACAAACGGTTTCCAATACAAGGCCTAGAAGCATCTTCCCCAGCGAGCGGTATCCCTCCTCGTCCAGTTTTTCAACGCGGTTCTCCGCTCTCATCAATTTACCCAAGTGTGGAATCATGCATGTGAGATATCTATCCTTAAACCGGGGAAGGATCCGGCACTGCCCTCATCTTAGTCTCTTGGACACGATTGGTAAATTATTAAAAAAATATCTTATTAACTAGATTCTTGTATGAAGAAAACAAGTGGGGGTTAATACGAGACTAGAAGTTTGGGTTTAGACTCAGGCATAGCACGTCCTTGCAACTGGCCCGCCTCTTTGAAACAATATCTAGGAATTTTTTATTTGATTTTCCGTGCATCACAAGTCTATCGTATATAATAAACCTACAAGATGCAACTCTGGTAGTATTGTGTTTATTAACAACTACAAGTATGCTCTACATGTTTCGGACGCCCTTTACGTCCATCATCAGGAGCACTATAAACTATAACAGCAGCCACTTGTTTTTGTCATGAGTTGGTTGGAATAAATCCTGTATAGATGTCAATGTCGGTACAGTGCTCACCGAACTTGACATCTATACAGGATTTATTCCAAATCAACTCATGACAAACATCAGTGGCTGCTGTTACAGTTTATAGTGCTCCTGATTATGGACGCAAAGGGCGTCCGAAACATGTAGATCATACTTGTATTTGTTAATAAACACTATACTGCCAGAGTTGCATCTTGTTGGTTTATTATATATTATAATACCCAGGAACTTTTGCGAAAATAGGCTAACATTCGCGGGTGTCCTCGACGTGGCCAAAGCCTTCGATATCCTCTGGATTGAGGATCTCATCTACATGCTAACGCTCCTAAAATTCCCGCCTCACATAATCCACATATTCTCATCATACCTCCGGGTTCGGACATTCGAAGCGTCCTTCCAGACGGCCACGTCATTTTGTCGTGACATGCGGGCAGGTGTGGCTCAGGGTGGACTGATCTCTCTTTAGTCTGTACATAAAAGATATTCCCTTAGCCTCCCACAACGCCGAGTTGGTCCTCTACGCGGGCGACATGGCCATCATAGCCACGTCCCGCAAGCTAACTTTGCTCACCAGGTACCTGGAGTCATACCTCAACGAATTTCAACGGTGGTTGAGTGAATGGAGAATCACAATTAAGGCCTCTAAGAGCACCGCGATAGTCTTCGTGCGGATCGGACGGCACTTCTTCCATCTCCGACCAATATCACTTTTCGGGGAACCAATCCAATGTGCCTAAACAACTCGTTATCTGGGTTTGACACTAGGTACACTTCTCAACTGGTCGCCTCACATCTATCAGTTCAGGAAGAGAACTGCTGAAAGAATGGGTGTGCTTGGTCCCCTCCTGAAAAGGGAGAGTTATCTCTCCGTAAGGAACAGAGTGCTGCTAATGTAAGCAGCTCCTCCGCCCCATGATGGGTTATGAGTATCCCGCGTTAAGGTCCGCTGCCCACACCCATATCCGGAGGCCGCAGGTGTTACATTCAAGTTTCTTCACCTTGCTACTGGTGCCCCTGGTACGTACGTAACAGGCAGATACACGAGGATCTTGGTGTTCTGCTGTTTGCCGAACACATCAGAGCCATGACTGGGTGCTTTGACTCAAAGTTAGCTGATGTGTAGAACCCCCAATACATCAACTCGGCGGATGCTTACGCTGATCAAGGGTTGACCCCGTAGCCTGAAGCGAAAGCCAAGTTTGGCAGGGGCCAGCAGGCCAGTCGAGACCATCGCCCGCGATGGCCAATTCTACTAAACGAATCGCGTTCGTCCCTGATCAGCCCAGCGTCTTTCGGTTAACCCGACTGAGGTTTTCGTAATTTTTCCTGGGTTGTAACGCAAATTCCTGGGTATACGACGTAAGGGCGGGGCACGTCCGTACTCGCCTCCCGCAGGCGCCACCCTTTCACCTAAACGCCTCACAAAAGTTACATACTTCCATTTTGCGACTGAGCCCGTCTGGGCTCAAAAACCAGACAGCCAAACTACCAAAGTTTATTCCTTCCATAATTTATTTAGTGCCACATAGGCACTAACTAGTCTTTGGCATGATCAGTCAATCAGTCAAGGCCCACAGCCTTACTTGAAATTATTAGCGTAAGCATATAACCCTGTTAGAGTTAAGGTGTCTGTTATAGATACCAGCGATGCGGTCAAACGCAGGAATGGCTAACAGAGGGGAGGACGTCGACTTGCTCTTTTTGCATGGCTCCGCCCCCCCCGTTAACACTTTGGTTTGGAAGCGGAGAGTCAATTAACGCTCAAGGCAGGAAGAAAACACATCAAGAAAAGAATAACCAGCTCCGATTCATTACGAAAGGAATAATCAGCTCCAGCACACCAAGAAAGGGATAACTAGTTTTGATACGTCAGGGAGTAAAAGATTATTAGACTACCGCCTAAAAGGAGTTAAAGCGTCGTTAGAATACCTTCCAAAAATGAGTAAAATTGTCCGCGACATTTCAGAAGGGAGTAACATCGTTTGACCACTAATATCACCACGACATTTATTGGGATTCAAGGCTGTAAGGGCTGGCGATATCCCGTTGACCCTGCGACCTGGCTTCTACACATCTCGCTGCCGACTGGACTGCCGCTGCGACAGAGCAGCCATCTGCCCGGGCCGAACATAACGCAACTAACCTGCGCATTCATATTCCAACTGTCCACCGAACACAAGAAGCAAGACCAGGCGACGCACTGAAATCACGGCAATTAAGCTGTACTTAAACAACACCATAGTGTATGACTTTAAGACTGTAATAAATAAGGTGATACGTGTTTTACTGCAATTGTTCACTGCAAGGAATCCTACAGTATCCCACATTTACACTGTGAGAATTGTTGCCTGGATTCAGCGCCGCGTTCACCATTATGACAGCAGGCCTCTGTCCCATGCACCTACACGTATGCATCCACCTCCAACTACCCTAGCTCCACCCAACACCGCCACATTGAAACCGCTCTGCCTCATTTCTGTAGACAATTTTCCTGCATTAGTGGACCTACACTACAGTAAACTTCAGTAAAGGCCAGTTGCTTTTCTTATTCTACGAGGAATTTAAGGAATGATTTTCCTGTTTGTTGTTTAACATCAGACAAACCTTGATGGTGATACAAAGGTTTTGGTCCCTTGAATATCGAAAAGATAGGTTGTCCCAAAACGTCGGTGACGAATTACCAAAAACACGGTGCGTAACAACCCAGAAGAGTGCAGCTCTCATCTACTTCGCAGTGGAAGCCTAAAGTCGTGCACAGACATCATTGAAGTTTTCCATTCCATTGTGAATAAGATAATTTAACCAATAAAAAGTCCGTCGAATGCAACTTTGTTTTTTTTAATATGTGCTTCCCAATGGTTAATTTAACTAGCCTTTTATTGATAATCCGTGGTTGAGGGGAATTCAAATATTTGTCACCACTGTACAATAAGATATAATCTTCCAACTCCTGCCTACACTTTAATTTCTTTTTTGTTTCAGGTATCACTGCTATATCTACATTTGCCCTTTTTAATTCTTCCTGTAGCAGTTTCTCTATGCCGTATAGACCTCTAACATTCCAAACTCCTATTTTCATTAAACCTGAATTCTTTGTCCTCTTTCTCGCCTTGGTTGTCATTTGTAAATCAGTCCTGCTCTATCTCTGGAGATTCTGAGTTGTGTAGGGTGTACTCAGGATGGATAACCAGTACCTCGCGGAGTGAGTTTGGTGGTAGCTAATCTCAGGGCCTCCAAACATGCCCGTTTTCTGTAGGGGTGTGCTCCCTTAGCCGAAAGTCTCGGTTTTGAGGCGCCGAGGAATCGCCTTCATCCGCTCCTCTCTGCTACAACGAAAGTTGCATTGCCCAGGGATCACGAGCGAGGACGTGAGGAAGTCGGATTTGCTGGCAGAGCTGACCGGTGTTCTGTTAGACGGTGGTTACCCAAAATTTGTGGATATTATCTATCGGCATCGATAATAAACCTTGGGGCCAATACCAGCCTTTGATCCCCCCAGTATTATTGCAAGCATTAAAAATGACGACAAAGTCAGCTCAACTGTGGTTGAACCCAGTTCTAATAAGATTTGGAAACCGTACATGGAATTGATGAGTACACTAATGTCACACAGATCATCATAAAGTTCTCTAGCACTGCGTATTTTCTTCTGGAGTGAAATTTCAAATCGTAACGGTCGATGGTGATTGACACTTTGAGGTGAATCAATAACAGGTACTATTTTGTCACGATTAATTTCTGATACACGTATTGAATTATCCCTTACAGAGGATTTAGGAACCGAATCGCATGGTGCGGTGGTAAATACGAAAACATTAGTGTTTGTTTCATTCGAGCCCCTTAGAATGACAGAAAGTCTTGAATTTAAGGATTTTAAACGACTTATCAGCAAAAGAACAAGTTCAGAAAATTCAACGGCGGTTTGTAAGTTAACGAATCGGTGAGGATAGCCAGTAATAAAGTACCAGACACCGACTTTGTCCACAGCTTTTGTCCACACCCAAGTGTCGTATGTGAATAAGACAGTTGCATAAGTGTAAACCAAAGTTACGTGAATTAACGTAAAGATAATGGTCTTGGTATATGTTTTACTAGAATCATTCAATAGCTCTTTATAAATTTTAATAACCTTAGAGACAAGGTTCCTTGATTTCTCACTATTGAGCGTGATAGAAATAAGAATGGATGAAAATGCTGTGAGGCCCCCTAAAACCATCACAAGGAATTCGTTGACAACTACTGCTACCACAAGTCCAGACTGTTTGACACGCTGCACTGTGCCTATTAGGTTACTTGATACCACAGTGATTAATATGAATACTGAATACAACATCCAAAAAGAGCCGACTTTTTTGACGGCAAAGTTGCTGGTGAAAGAGAATGGAGCAAGTCCTAAAACACGAGACACATAACATAAAGGTCGTATAGAAGATACGAAGTTCATTCGCCGGAAAAATGTCTTCATGTCGACGGACAGCGTCAGGTGAGCAGGTACAGCTGGTTAGGTGGCTCTCGTCTCACCAACAGACACAATTACGTTTTTACTTGTATTTTTTATTTTGTTATCTCTGACTTGTTGACAAAGACCCGTAGAACAATTTAAAAATTAGAATTATTTCTATCAATACTGCACTTAAGAATTTTTTCTTCGATAACAAATAAACTGATACCATAAGACAGAACTCCTTATTAAAATTATTGTACTTAGTCGCAAGGGCAATTTATGAAATTTTGTGTTAACAACACGTATCGTCTTCTTCTTTGTGGTGGAGGCACCAATAATCTCACAAACCGGTGATTTTAGTTAATACTGTACTTATGTTAATGCAGATTCAATTTTCTCTATCATATTCTAAAACTTTTTTCTATATTTAAAGTAGGAAAAAATAAACAATTTGAACCCGTTATTGTGTTGATATTAATGTAAATATAACGACTATTTTACGCTCAACAAGTACTTGTAACTTTATAGGCATTTAGATATTTGAGCAAATATCAATTATAGAAATATTCCAAATATTGATTTTTTATTATTTAACCTTAGTAGGTTAAACTTACAAAGATATGTTTAATTATGTTAGTGCTGCGACTAACTAGTTTGTAGAAGGATTTTTTTAGGCGATCTTTGCAGTAAATATTTCAACTTACGACATTCCGTTCAACAGATGCTTAAGTAGTAATTTGCTGTGATATCGTGTTAGGTTGTGTTGAAGTGAAAGTAGTCGTCTCAACCTATCATTTGAGTATTTCTGTAGTTTTTTCACAAGCACTAGAACGAAATTTTAGAAGTACCTTCTTACTCAACATTCGGTTCAGCACTGGACTAAGATTGAGAAACATTAGTGAGAAATTAAACGCATGCAAATAAACTACGCCGTGTGTTTGGTGGTGGGCATTTTCTAGGGATTAACATTGTTATTAAGTGTCACGCTGTACTGCTGTTCCTTCAAGAAACAAAGCACAATATCGATTAAATTTCAACTAAATGTGATTAAGATTGAGGTAGTGGAATCGTACGAGAGGAAATGGGGGAGATTTATAACAGGTATTTGGAATTCAGTCCTTTATTAGGTGTCAAAATTGTACGTTTGGTAGACAGGACAGACCTATTTACAATTTTTTTTCCCTCCTGGCGCTACAACCCCTATTGGGGTTGTATTTTACAGCCCTCTATTGGGCTTTAGCCTCCTCGCTTGCGAGGTTTCTTGATCACACACAACGACGCGCCACATTCAGTAGGACTCCTCTGAACGAATGATCAGTCCGTCGCAG
>Ga0209629_10003572_pt1 | contig 11190 bp, 12 predicted proteins | sample TergutCu122P5_FD_187286 | JGI IMG/M metagenome (GOLD analysis project Ga0209629, IMG submission 187286) | Cubitermes ugandensis P5 segment gut microbial communities from Kakamega Forest, Kenya - Cu122 P5 (SPAdes) (version 2) | ecosystem: Host-associated > Arthropoda: Insects > Digestive system...
TTATCTCCGTAACCGTTCAACTTTGGATATAGGTGTTTTGGGTTATATCGGTATAGTTCAACATAAGGAACACTCTCTCGAAGTTTTGTCCATTCCTCCTGGGACACTCTGTATATCTCTTGATATTTTAACTGAGTCTTTATTACATCTTTTGTATTAATACATAAAATCATATGCAACAACACACCCTAATATACAACAGCTGTGTCCCTGATATTCACCCAAGTTGTATTGATTTCTCTGCTATAATCTTAGTTTTTGAAAGCTGCAGAAGCTGCAACCCTATGTGAGATTGTAATCTGATACTGTTAAAATTTTTTATTATGTAGCTTCTTGAGGTCAAGTCACTGCATGTAGATCTTCTGCATTGCTTGTTTACCTGCTGATAGTCTCCCCATAATTGCTTGCAACCCTGTAAGTAGTGTTCACTATCACAGTCAACTCCTCTGAAGGTTTGGATGTGAAGTGTACTCAAATATGATTTCCTGTGTATCAAGAAGTCATCAGTCTGAGATGGTGTCTTCCTTTCAGGAGAGGTACAAGTGTAAATGTGAATTTGATTGCATTTTAAAACTTTAACTTGATTCGCAAATAGGCCTGATGATGGTCATGCAAGGAACAAAACATGTAGCCCCACACACACAATAAAGCATGATGTGTTTGACGATAAGTATTTTATAGTAGTAAATGTGAATGTTTAAGTGTTCAAACATTGTGGTCCTGCCTGAGTGTGGGTGTGACAAAGTTCATTTCTATTAACACCAGTACTAGTTTGTGTAAATTGTCATTTTCAGTAGTCATTTGGACAGTATCTTCTTGCCCTATAATCTCCAAACAGCATTTTGATGTTTTTTTTTAAGGGATTGCTTGAACACCTGCTCTAGTTTTACATAGAAACACTCATTCGTATGATAACTTTTATCCTAAGTTGCGGTATGTGCATCCAGAATAACATCACATGAATAACCTCTTTACACAGTTTATGTCATTCTGCTATTAATATACACTACCCTGTTAACTGCTGCTCTAATTCTCTGTGAAATTTATGACTCTTATTCCATTTTCCACAGAAAAAATTGTAATCCTCTGGTGATTCAGTGCCATTCATGTTCTATATGACCACCAGCATTCCCACTAAATTTAATCAATTTTGCTAATTTTCCTGCTTTTTTTAGTGAACTTGAACTCAAGAGGCTGCTGACTCTCCAAGTTCCAAAAATCTTCTAGTTTTATTGGGAAGGTCATTTGAAAGAGTCTGTCCAAGTCCAAGGCCTTACATTATGTTTCACAATATGCTGGTTTCTCATAGGGAGGTTAGCCCTTCATCCAACCTCAAGCTAGAGGATCATTACCTGTCACCTGCCCGTGACTGTGTATTCAATATTTTCCTATCTACCGTCCATATCTGGAGACCATCTCCTTCATGAGGAGCCAAAGACTGTGCCAAGACTTGGTGTCAGGGACCTACTTTGTGCACACATGTTATAATTGTTACATATTCTTTCAACACAGTACATTGATTGAATGCAATATATATGCATATTTCTTCTATCAAGCTATTGACAGGCCTTTATGAAATTTGGAGTTGGATGGCGACTGGACTGAAATTTGTATGGAAATTACAAGTTTAATGGCTACAGGTCAATTGTTAATTACTAGTTTTTTATGAAGGCCAACTTGGATTTGTTACGAGGCATGTCTGGAAAGTAAAGATATAAAGGTCTTAAAATATGTACAACGTTTCTAATTTACAAAAGCAACAATGTGAATGAATTGCCTGTACATAACTTTATTTTTCAACATAGTCGACGGCATTGTCCAAACATTTATTAAGTCTTGGAACCAGCTTCTGTATCTCCGAGTCATAGAAGTCTGCCGCCTGCCCTTTGAACCACGTCATGACTTCTTTTTGCACCACATCATCGTCGTCGAACTTGTTCCCAGTGAGAGGTTTCTTTAGGTGAACAAACAAGTGGAAATCGCTGGGAGCGAGCCCAGAAACTCGTCTCCTTCCTTTGCATAGCGCGTGAGAAACTTCAGCGCGGAACCCATCCGTTTCGTTTTGTGATCGTCCGTTGACAGTTTGGGCACCCAGCGTGCGCACAATTTTCTGTACCCTAATTTTTCTGTCACAGCTTCATGAATTGTTCTTAGGCACTTCGGGAACAATGTGATGCAACTCTCTTATCGTCACGCGTCGATTTGCGCGAATTTCACCTTCAATTTCCTGAAGAAGGTCGTCAGAGATCAAAGATGGCCTACCGCTCATTTGTTCGTCGTAAACATCAGTCCTTCCTTTCGAAAATTCGCGACACCACTTCGTTATATGTTGCCGATTCATAGCGTTGCCATAAACAGCAACAATTTGTTTGTGAATTTCCGCAGAACTTTCACATTTGCGTTGAGAAATCGTATGACGGAACGCACCTGGCCTTTGGCGGGACTTCGGATCGGCGCTGCCATTTCAAACACGTCTCACTCAAACAAAGCCGGTTATACCACTGTCAAGCGAGCACGGCTCACAGGTAAAGGATTAAGATCGACGGCAGTGTTGCCACAATAAGCATAAAAAATTTCCCTATCGGTCTACACGTGACGTATCTTTGTTTTACGGACACGACTCGTAGACATTTTAAAAAAATGGCATCTTGTAAGAAAGGTACAGCATGTGGTAAAACATTCAATTGTAATGTGAAGATTATATTATAAAGTAGTTGTTTATGTTGCATGTGTGATGAGTCCCTACCACCACAGCATGACATGTTGTCAGGTTGTGGATGGAAGAGAGTTCTGCAGACATAGAGGGTAACAACAAATACTTCAAATAAGCTGTCAATTTCAGCCAATAAGTGGTGGTTTGGGCAAGGGGTTGGCATCTTCTAAACGTAAGAAATGAACTTCTCACAAAAAGTTACATAGCTCCTAAACAGTGAGATGCTTTAATCACCATTTATTTTGAACTGTTCTTTGGAATTTGATTTGAAGGTCCAGGTAAACCAGGAGGATTTTATGTTGGTTGGGACACATCAGCAAGTGGTTTATGCTGATGACATTAATTTACTGCGTGAAAACTTACACATTCTAAATGAAAACAGAGGAACTTTATTGGACACTGGTGACGAGATTCCATGATAAATGGGTTCCTATCATCACAACATGGCGCGTCGTCACGTTTCAGATGGAGAAACGGCCTCCATATATACAGGTAATTCATAAGTCCCTCCGGGATTTCCGACCTCTGCGGTACAGTAGCCTGGATGGTCACACCGGAGGAGAGCATGTCAACAGAGGGAGAGAGACTCCAAGTTTCTGTCCTACCTTACAGGTGCTCGATATGTCCACCCTTGGTGACGCGGCAGATGTCAATCCTGTAATCAAGTTCCTGCCACACGCGTTGCAACATCTGGCGGTCGATAGCAGCGATTGCCTCCACGATCCTTTGTCGCAGCTGTGGTAAATCACGTGGCATAGGGGGCACGTACACACGATCCTTGATGTAACCCCATAGAAAAATCGCAGGGGGTTAGGTCCGGTGACCGTGGAGGCCAGGGAAGAAGAAGAGTCATTGTGAGAAGCGCGCTCCAACGACCGGGAAGATTAGCATTGAGGTGAGCACGGACGTCAAAATGGAAGTGTCGCGGGGCTCCGTCTTGTTGGAAAATGAAGTCCTCGCTATCTTCCTGTAATTGTGACATTAGCCACAGTTGCAGCTTGTCCAGGTAATTGATACTGGTAACAGTTGGCTCCGTAAAGAAAAATGGTCCGTAGACTTTGCAAGAGGAAACGGCACAAAACACATTCACTTTAGGCGAATCACGGACGTGGTCCATCGTTTCACGAGGATTTTTCGTGCCCCAGATGCGTACGTTGTGACAGTTCACCTTACTACAAACATGAAACGTCGCCTCGTCACTGAAAACCAGCTTCTCAGCATACCCCTCTTCCTCTAACCGCAGTTGGAAATCCACGCAGAAGTGTAAACGAAGATTGTGATCATGGGGATTCAGCGCCTGCAACAGCTGCAGCCGATATCCTTTCACGCGAAGACGTTTGCGCAGAATGCGCCAAACACTTGACTGAGGCATCTGCAATTCCTGGCTCGCGCGATATGTTGACTTCTGAAGGCTCCTGACAAGCGTTTCTCGCACACTCTCGACAGTCTCGGCCGATGGCCTCGGCCGGCCTGTTCGTTTCGCAGCGCACAGGCAGCCACTCTGCTGGAATTTCATGTACCACTCACGAATTGTTTTGTCCTTAGGTGGCTCTGTGTGGTACATGGCCCGACACCTCCGTTGCATCGTCACAATTGACGTAGTTTTGGCAAATTCCAAGACAGGACGCTTTCTTATTCCCTGTCCGCGCCATGTTTCGTCACGACTGCCCCCTAACGGTGAAACCTGCAAGTACGCCACGGCGCCTAGTACACACACACAAAAAAAACCTTGGAGAGATTCTCTACTTATTGATATGCTCCTTTCTGCCGTGTGTCTGTCTTGGTTATTGCGTAGCCGAGTTCGGAAGTTCCGGAGGGACTTATGAATCACCCTGTATATGGAGGGTAGCTGCGAATATACTGAATAAACGAACTTGGTACATCACAAGGGCTCCGACTTGGACTGATCCTTGGTACGTTGTAAGCAGTGGAAACGGGACATGAGATTCAGCACATGAAATGTGAGAAGCCTGTGTAGGCTAGGGACACTTACGACAGTGGCCAGGGAATTTTCAAGGTATAGATTAGATTTAGTGGATGCACAAAAGGTTAGGTGGGGCAAGAGAGGCACAGTTCAAGCAGAGAATTATAGGCACATTCTGTATTTAAAAGAAAATGAGAATCATCAATTAGGGACAGTTTAGTTGCTGAAGTATCACAATCACGTTCGTGTGCCTCTTGCGTATTGTACGAGATCGAGCCAAAAGTTACCGGACTCGTGCAGTGTAGCAATTTTAGGCTTATATTAGTCACATGTCTGTATTGTTCCCTTCAAAATAGTCTCCTTACACACCGGTCTCAGTGCCTCTCCCACTGCTGGAAACATCTATTGAACTCCGGTTACGTGATGCTGTCCAGCACTGCCAGCGATTCAGATTGAATTTCCGCCACATCAAGAGTCTGGCGCTGTGGTGTGGGTGGTGGGAGACTACCGGCATTTTGTTTTCAATTAAAAGTTGCTCAAGAAAACCGTATGGGCTAGCGCGTTATGGCACTGAAGTCAGTCTTGAGTGTGTCACTTCTTTCGGAATTTTCTCGTGACATCCGCCATTAAACGCCTTAGGATATTTTAACTCGTATGCCGCCTCCCCACACGGATGACTTGACATACTTCTAATTTTCGTCCCTCCGATTTGACGATTTTCCACCTGACGTTTCAAAACCCTCAATTTGGCCTCTGTTGACAATATGTAATAGGATATCATATTTATTAAGTGTATATTGCAGTGTGTTGTTTTATTATAAAGTGCCTGTTATTGTCCGATTTTAACCAGAATCGATACGCGCTGAAAATTTCCGTAGAGTTCCAAATATTAAATTTCATGAAGATCAGTGTGGTGGGAGATGCGCTGTTCCATGCGGACGATAGATTGGACGTGACAAGACTAATAGTCGTGTTTTGGAACTGCTTTGCTAACGTTTCTAAAATAAAAATTAACTGGTTGTTTTTGGGAGTGAACAAAATTAAATAGGGCACATTCGGAGAGCACCGACGGTTAAGCCATTATGTCAGAAATTTTATTTTAGTAAGGCGAAACAAATCTCCTAACACCATCTGAAAACTTGTTTTTTAGTGAACAACGTATTCACCGAAAATGTACTTAATTATTGCATTTGCCTTAGAATCCGCCTTAGAACTGGATTGCAGTCGTCTGTTGCTGGCGCTGTGACTCTTGGTTTTCTTACGATTTGTTGAGAGAATTTTTGTCAAGAGTTTTCTCTTTCTCTGCGTCCAACCTTATCTATATATACTTGTTTGTTTTTTTTCTTCTGCTGAATTTTGTAGGGGCTTTGGGTATCCCATTCCTGTCACAGCGACGTTTTGTTATTGTTAATTTACGTTCATCCCACCAGGAGCGGGAAAAGTTTTAGGATGCTGCTGATCGCAGTCTTTGTGGTTTGATGTTCTGGATAACTAATGCTAAGTACGTTGTTCGGATGTTATATTTAATAGGCCCTGAACTGTAAGACGAGTGCTTGAGTGAGAGACTTTGAAGATAATATGGCGAATATCTGTACTGGAAATTAAGGTGCCGATGATGAATCTACCTTTTCGCTTTCGCTTATTAGACTTTCGCTACATTCTTACGTACACAGCATCCCCCTCCCCCCGGTCCATTTTTTATCCGCATTAAAATCTTGTAATGGGGGAAATGAATGCTTCTCACGCTCATTGTGCCAACACTTTGATCAACGTGGGGCTTAATGAAACCGATAGCTCCCAGTAGAATAGTTTAATTTGCACACCCCTAACTTTCCACGTTTTTGTGTATTGTCACGAATTTATAATGATAGTCTTTTCTTACGCTTCCTGTTTTCTGATTAAATCATTGTAAAATTTTCAAACTCTCAGCCAAATCATACGCCAATTTACCCTTTTTTTTAAAGTGGCGTTAGCGGACTCTTCAGGTCTTTAATAACAACTCATCCTGTTCTTCGCCAGAACAGGTCTTTCTGAATGTACCCATGTCGAACACAAATATTATATTTTTGTCTTTCGTTTCGTTAGACTGTCATGAAGTGAAATTTTAGGAATCGAATAAGCGTCACGTGCTTGTCTTACTGACATGTTCTTACGAAATTGTCAACAGCAGTTTTGATTTGAGTATGGTCCAATGGTCTCGTTTTCCTAGTGTTGTCTTTCTTTTCTGTCTTGATTTGACTTCCAGGGATTCTAGAACAAAAATAACACAAGATTGAAACATGCGTATTTATTAACACTCCTACAATGAAACACGTAAGTTAATTGCTACTCATACCCTTGTAACATGCAGACGTGCTGCCTAAAATAATTTTTCTTACGTTGTCCGATACAAGCCGAAAACGCACGTGGTTTACATACTCGTATAACCATTTTGCGAATGGTGTTCAGTGTCCACCATTATCATTTTGCGAATGTAACTTTTAAGTCCATAATCTATAAGAAGTCGGAAGTAATTAGCGAATCCATACATTCTCTCGCCGAAAATAAGTTACGGCGTGTAACAGAGACGCAAAACACACAGAAGTAAGTGCAAGTTGGTATACCAACTTTCACACAGTGCGTACAGCTCGTGTCCCAGCTCCACACGACCGCAGACAACACAACCAGGCAAACACCGCACGCAGTTTTATACAGACTTCTCCTGACGATGGGCATAATGATTCCCGAACATGTTGAGAGTTAACTAATTGAGAATAAACATCTGTACTTGTGGCATCTAGTTGGTTCTTTTCTTCTCCTATGAATCTGAGTAATATTTGAAGGTTAAGCTCGTACCGCATAGTAAACACACTGCTCCTCGGTTATAATAAGACCATTCGGTTATTGTGGTATGGGGAAATAATAGCTGTTGATAGTGAAGTCCACATAACACTCATAGATGCCATCTATAACTATTACGAAGAATTGTTCAATGTTAAACCTGCTGTGAGACTTGAAATAATCACTAGGTTTTGAAGGAGCTTGTGTAGTGTTGCTGGTAACGACAATTACAGCACTCCAACAATAATATTTATTGAGCGTGATCTCGTGTACAGTGAGTTGTGAAGCTGAGCGTGGTTCAGCCAGGATTCGTAGATGTCGCTGGGCTTTCCCCAGCGGTCCTGGCGGCAGTCGGAGATACACGGCGTGTCGTGGCGGCTGGTGCAGATGTAGGGCTGTGTGCCGCTGGAAAGTGAGTTCTGCTCAGCGGTGTAGAAGCCGGGCGTAGTGTCTTCCTTCTTGATGGTTAGTCTGCTTAGCGTATCTTGATGTGCTGTCTACTTGGGGAGCGCGTTGAATGAACGAACGAATGAACCTGGACCAAGCCAAGCCAAGCCATACCTGCGTTTGATCGCATAACTGGACTCTATAACAGACACCTTACCTCTAAAAGGGGAATATGCTTACACTAACGATTTTGAAGTCAGGCTAAGGGCCTTGACTGATCTAGCCAAAGACTAGTGCCTAGGTGGCACTGGACTAATTGTGGGAGGGATAAAATTTGCTTGGTTGGCTGTCTGGGTTCTGAGCCCAGACTGGCCCAGACGCAAACTGCAGGAGGTTTGCGACTTTTTCTTGCGCTTAATTGAAGACGCACCTGGGGGAGGGGAGTGCGGGCCGTGCCCCGACTTTGAATCCAATACCCTGGCATTTGCCTTACAACCGAGGAAAATCACGGAAAAACCTCAGGGTAGCCGAAAGGCGCTCGTCTGATCCGAACGCGTTTCGTTTAGTTGACATGTCCATCGCGGGCAATGGGCTCGCTGCCCTGCTGGCTCCTGCCGCCCTTGGCTTTCGTGTCAGGCGACATGGTCAACCCTCGGTAAGCGTAAGTATCTGCCTAGTTGCCGTACTAGGGGGTTGCCCACATCAGCTAACTTTGAGCCAAAGCTCTCAGTCAGGGCTCTGATATGGTCGGCAAAGAGCGGAACACCCAGATCCGCGTGTATCTGCCTGTTACTTACGAACCAGGGGGCACCAGTAGCAAGGCAAAGACACTTGGATTGTAACACCTGTAGCCTCCGGACATGGGAGCGGGCAGCGGACCTCCACGCGGGGCACGCATAATCCATAATGGGGCGGACGAGCTGCTTATATAGCAGGACTCCGTTCTAAGGAGAGATCACTCTTCCTGTTTAGGAGGGGACCCAGGATGTCCATCCTCTGAGCAGTCTTCTTTCTAACCTGATCGACGTGAGGCGACCAGGTTGGACTTTGTCTAGGGTTATCCCCAGATAACGAGTGGTGTCGACCCATTCGATTGGTTCCCCGAGGAGTGTAACTGGTCGGGGCTGGATGAAGCGCCGTCCGGCACGCGCGAATATTATCGCTGTGCTCTTAGATACATTAATGGTGATTCTCCATTCACTCAACCTCCGTTGAAGGTTATTGAGATATGATTCCAGGTTGCTGACAAGCAGCGCCGGCTTGCGAGACGTGGCTATGATGGCCGTGTCGTGCGCGTAGAGGGCTAAATCGATGTGTTGCGAGGGCGAGGGCATTTCGTTGACATACAGACTGAAGACGACAGGGGAGATCAATCCGCCCTGAGCCACTCCGGCCCACATGCCTCGACGAGATAACGTGACCGTCTGGAAGGACGCTTCGAACTTCCGACCCCGGAGGTAAGAGGATATCGTATGTATGACGGGAAGTTTAGGAGTGTTAGCTTGTAGAGGAGGCCATCGATCTAGACGATTTCGAAGGCTTTGGCCACGTCGGGGAAGACTACGCCTGTTAGCCTCTTTTCGCCAAAGTTCCTGGTGATTTTTCAACAAGGCGGGCTAGCTGCAAATAAGTGCTGTCTGGGACGAAACCCAAACTGCTCATTCCGCAGCACCTCGCGCACATTTTCTTCAAGTAAGGTCCTAGCTAATTGGATCTTTTCAAATAGTTTACCAATCGTGTCCAATAAACTAATGGGGTAATAGGATGAGGGCAGTGCTGGATCCTTCCCCGGCTTAAGTATAGAGATCACTCGGGCGTGCTTCCACACTGGGGAAGTGATGGGTGAGGAAAATCGCATTGAAGTCAGGACCAGGAGGGATATCGCTCGCTGTGGGAGATGCTTCAAGCCCCTGTTCGGAACACCGTTCTGGATCGGAGCGTTGCTGACCTTGAGACCCCTGGTGGCTTCCTGAACCTCCTCAGGGTTGGTTAACTTGGGTTCGCTGGCAGGGGTCATGAGATAAGACCTCAGCGCCACGTCAACCATTTCAGTAACTGCCGGGACAGAAGGATCGCTCACCGTCTGAAACTGAGCCTCCATATTGTCGGCAAGGGCTTCAGCTTTCTCAGAACCTGAGAGAACGATTCATCCTGGGGTGAACAGGGGAGGAGACGGAGTAAGAACTCTCATCACTCGTTTGGTCATCGTCAACTGCCGTTGGTGTAGGGGATCGAGGGATTCGAGCGTCGTGCTCCACTGGTCGTTCCTCCACTCGTTGAGCCTGCAAGTCACCGACCATTGCAGGCGGTTGACCTATGCTTTCAGAGCGCGGTCCTTTGTGATCTACCACTGCCTCCGCAGCCCGTTCTTAAGGTTATTTCATCCTGAATGCCGGCCGGTATCGGAGGCCGTGAGTCGTCACGCGGGCGACACTTGGGAGTGGATGCCGCTAGTCTTCAGGACTGCGCCGGATAAGTCCTCAACGCAAATGTCGATTACCATCCCGTTGTGTATTTCCGAATTGAACGGAATTTGATCTTTCAAGTGAGTTTGGAAGTTGGCCCAGTCATTGCGCCTGAAATCAGGGCGTTCCGTTGGGTGTTGAAAGGATGAAAGACACGTGTCGATGAGTACGGGAGGTGGTCCGAGCTTAGTGCAGAGCACGAAGTCAGATACATCGGGAACGGGAGTTTCTTCACCATCACGATATCAAAGACATCGGGAGTAGCGGAGGAGTTGTATGGGTTGGTGGTAGAGGTGTCCGGTCCAAAGATCAGACATGAGTTCCCGTCAACACAGTCAGGTAGGAGTTTCCCCCGTTTCGTGTACAGCCGCGAGTTCCAGTCCACGTGTTTGGCGTTGAGGTCGCCGGCAATCAGGACCGCCAATCCCCCGCCGAAGCAGGCGGACAGGTCCGATCGAATCATTGGGCGGGAAGGAGAGAGGTAAGCCGCAAGGATTTTCACCCGTCTGCTGGCCAATATAACTTGGACGGCAATATGATCCTGGACCAACCGAAGCCACACCTAGACAAAATTTTAAACGGGGGGCGGAGACTTGCGTGAAGCGCAAGTTGACGTTCCCCTGTCTGTTAGCCATTCTTGCGTTTGATCGATGTGAGGCGACAAGGTTAGATTTTTGTCTAGTGTTACCCCCAGGTAACGAGTGTTGTCGACTCTTTCGATTGGTTCCCCGAGGAGTGTATCTGGTTGGGGCTGGATGAAGCGCCGTCCCCCACGCGCGAATATTATCGCGGTGCTCTTGGACACATTAATGGCGATTATTCATTACTCAACCACTGTTGAAGGTTATTGAGATATGACTACAGGTAGCTGACAAGTAGCA
>Ga0209629_10003573_pt1 | contig 11189 bp, 10 predicted proteins | sample TergutCu122P5_FD_187286 | JGI IMG/M metagenome (GOLD analysis project Ga0209629, IMG submission 187286) | Cubitermes ugandensis P5 segment gut microbial communities from Kakamega Forest, Kenya - Cu122 P5 (SPAdes) (version 2) | ecosystem: Host-associated > Arthropoda: Insects > Digestive system...
ATACAATATTTATACAACTCATAAAACTCTTGTCTAATATCTGTCTCTGCATTTACAGCAAATAATGGTGTGTAATGCAACTTACACAGCAATTTCACACAATGCTTTGCGTATTCTTTACAATTATAAGGCAAAATATTTTTTAAGGTTTCTCCACTCACCCAAGGATACATAATTGCCATTACTCCAGAATCTTTATCTATATATTTCTTTAACGGATACACTAATATGTCATCAAATTTTCTTAACAATTCACATTTTTCTTCTGTAAAAAAAGGGTTAGATGTTGTTTTAACCAAAAAATTCTCTCCACAAACTGTTTTCACCAGTATTTTTGTTTCCACATCGCACCCAGTGTGTATAGTTTCAATTCTACTTATCTTTTCTTGTCTCAAAAACATTTTTGCTGCTCTATATGCAATTTGTTTCTTCAGTTCTAAATCAATATTACCTCTAATCATAATTTCTCTTTACCTACATAATCAATTACACTATTAATAAATATACTTGGTGCATCAGAATGAATATAATGACCAGTATTAGCTATTAAAACAGCCTCATTATTTGCATTTCCTAGCCATCTATTCTTATCACATTCAGGTAACATTGGGTCCAATTCTCCCTGTAATAATAGAGACTGACAGCTACTTTTCTCAAGCAAATCCCAATAATCACAATACAAAGTAGAATCATGCTTTATAGTATCATAGTGTTCCAAACATCTGTTTATTGCAACATCAGAAATTAATCTTGCATCATAAAATTTTCTACATTCATTTGTAATGGCTTCGCTTTTAAATATTCGTTTACGGTCTATTTCTGGCATTGCAAGAATACCATCTAATTGTTTAACAATGTCACTAGTAGTTCGCAATTCTCTCATACAACACTCTCTTTCTATAAGTCCATTGCCCTTATAATAATATATATATCTATCAAGAATCTGCAACAGAGAATTTCTAATATCGAAACAAGGGTTTTCGTAAATAGCGGATTCAATACTATCAGGATATCGGATTATATAACGTAATGCTAAATATCCACCGAAAGAATGACCTAAGATGTTCCATTTGGTAAGATTCAATTGCTTTCGCACATCTTCAAAGTCATCTATCAACTGGTCAATCGTCAACATTTCAGCTCTATTTTCCTCTTCCGAACGCATCACTCCCCGCTGATCCATCATGAATACATTTATTTTGGAACTCAAAAGAAAAGCCACATATGAAAAACTGATGCAAGACTCACCAGGTCCTCCATGTATCAACAAAATTGAATTAGGAAAGAAATTATTATAAAACTCCACATAAATTTTTTTTCCATCTATAAGATTCATAAAACCTTTATAAACATTCACTTTATCCACTTTCCTTAATCTTATTTGATATAATTTTTCATTATACAGATCCCATCTTGGATAATACTTTGTAATTCCTCAATTAAATCTGGCTGCTTTAAATAAAATGATGACATATTATTATTTATATTTTGAAAATTATCCCACCTTTTACAAGCACTTTTCATTGCCATAATTGCCTGTTCTCCAAATACTTTAATCAAGGCATCTATATACATTTTTCTTTCCCCAATCAAATTATTTATAATTACTTTTTTTGAATCTACATATGGTTTGTATAATTTTGAATTATCAAAAAGAGGGGACAAGAATGCATTCTCATCATTATCAATAATTACTCCATAATTACTTGGGGTTCTATCCTTTTGTTGGACAATGATGTCAAATATAATCATGTTGATGTATTGTGTTGTATATTCTTTTAAATTTAAGGAAAATTTATGTTTTGCACAATAAATTTTTACCGTCTCAAATCCAAAAAACAAACTGTATTTATATTCATTTAAAGATTTTGCTTCAACATCCCATATTCCTTTTTCTGGAGTCTTTCTATTTCTGATTTTTAACCATTCAATAATCCATTTTTCAAGATTCTCCTCCTGACAAATATCAAAGTATAATTCATCTCTCATCTCTTTTAGTGAGATCAATTTTTTTGAGTTGTTCGATACCACATTCATACTAACAATAGAATATTTATTTAAATAGTTAATATCATAATAGACAACAACAATATCCGCAGTTTTAACTGAAAAAATATAAGCATATTGTTTTAACAATATTTCTATATCGTTCAACTTGCCATGTATTTCGTACCTTTTGCTAAATCCATTTATCCTTCCAAATATTTTACTTTCTATTGTCACAATATCAGGATGACTATTTCCTTCGAACGATTGTCCTAAATAATGGAATTCTCCAACAAACTGATGATTATTTAACTTTCCATCAATCATCTCACAATAAAATATATCACTCATAATTCTCCTCTATCTATTGTCCCAGAATTCTTTATCATCCATGAATCTATGATCCAAACTTAATATCCTAAATGGATATGCCTGCATATGTTGACAATTTGCTGCCATTGCATATCTACAACCAATACAAAAATCAGGTAGTTCCCCTTCAAAAAAAGCTTGTCTGCACTCTTGGTATATCCTTTCATTCCAAGTTTTCCAAAAATTTTGTTTGAAAATATTTCCTATAGGTTGTAGTTTTCCATAACAGCAAAGTGTAATATTACCATGTACATCAATATAAGTTTTTTCAAAAATATTTCTGCAAATACCATAGCATTTATATTGTCCTTTTTTCAGTACAAAATCTCTGTTTATGCTTCTAAGTTGTTGATATTCCTCACTGAACTTTTTTATTTCTTCCTCGGTAAATATTCTCTTACAATTTTGTATAGAAATATCCATCTCTTTCATGCTATGAATCTCTGCATAATTCCAATTAATTGTGAGACACATTTCTAAACTTTTAGCTTTTTCTTTTGCTTGATTTAACTTCTTTATTGCGTAATCTCCCATAAGATTCACACTATCTGCAGTATTCTTCAAAAAAGAAGTTGTTAATAAATTGCTAAAAACCACATTATGTATTCCAAAAGAACATAGAAACTCCAGAAGCTCATCCAAGCAATCAATGTTTTGTTTCATGATTACAGCATTGACAATAATTTTATTTGAATCCGACGATTTCATCAGGAGTTCTAGATTGCTGCAAAATTTATTAAAGTCTCCATTTTTACGAATCATCTCATACTTTTCTTTGTTGCCTGCATCACAGGAAACCGTCACAACTTCAAATTCATTCGATAATACTTCAGCCATCTTTTTTGTCAATAACGAAAGATTCGTTGTTGTACAAAGTTGGCAACCAAATGACCTTAAGTATTTAATGATATCAACAAGTTCAGGATGCATGAGTGGTTCTCCATCCCCCTGAAGCATAATTCTCTTACAATAAGGAAAAAGGAAACTCAACTTTTTCAAATCACTTAACAGCATATAACTTGCACAACTATTACCCACCAATGCATGAGGGCACATGCTACATCTGTAATTGCAAAATGAGGTGATTTCTATATCGATTTCTTTTGGAAAGAAATCAACTAGTGACCTCTTGGCTGAAAGTGCCTCTCTGATTTTTTCCGCATTTTTTATTTGCGTTATACTCATATAGCTCACACCTCTTTAAAATCAAGAGTTTCCACGGAAACTCATAAACTACTAATCAAGCCAATTTTGCAAGTATCTACGTTTTTATCACCTCCAAATTCGTGTAAGGTGATATGTAATTTTAAGAGCGCAAATCAAGTAGAATCAATGATTTGTGTTAAAATAGTTTCCGTGATTACTCATCAATACTATTTTGCATGGCATATTTATGTGCCATACTTTCCTTTTCTTTCGGATTTATTTCATCTGGCTTCTTTTCATCACCGAATAAAGCTCTATATTTTTCGTTTATCTTTAAATATGTCACTTATTTCACTCCCATAATTATACTTAAAATATTGATCAATCAAAAATTTACCTTCCAATAATTTTTTATGTAACAATTGTAAATATTCTTTTCTTCCAATCAAATTATGCATTTCTAATGTATTGATTTTTTTATACATTTCATACATGCCATACAAACAATTTGGAAACAACTTACACATACATTCCAAAAATTCTTTTCTACTCTGTATAATATTATTAAAAACCATATCTCCACTTTTTATTTCTGATCTTTCAATTGTTGCTGAATCATATAAAGGGGCAAAATACAGAGTATTGGAATATATCAACACGTCATAATCAGATGTATCTCTATCATTTTGTCCTATAAAATAATCATAGAGAAGCATACTAATATAATTCTCAATAAAAGTTTTATCCACTCTTATATTCATAAATTCAGCATACATATGACTTGCATGTATTGGCATTTTCATGCTTGTATTTATATCTCTCATGTCTTTTGCATCAACATTATTCCATATCTTATCACCAGCTCTTTTTCGAATACTACGCCACTTATCTACAAAATCAGACTTTTTGATGCTACCACACATAATAGCATTTGAAAGATCTTCTCCTAACTCCAAAAAAGTTTTAAATTGCATAAGTGGAGTATTTGAAATACTGATTATGCCGTTTACTTCTAAATCATCTAACAATACTACTATATTAGAATGTTTAATCCCTAAATAATCCGCCAAAAAAATGCACTAATTTCGTCAATACACTTTTTTGGTTTTAAATAACCCCACGCTTTTTCTCCATCAACATATTGGACCACCACACGCTCTGCGCCACTATGTCCATATCTTGCTTTCCCTAAATGGATTATTTCTGCTCTTCTCACGCTCATATTTTTATAATTTATAACATCCATCATATCTATATCTACTCCATACACACGTCATATGAATCGTATAGCTTTCAACATAAATACTTTTTTCTGTTTAAGCCATTCAAGTCATTCCTGCAAAGATCCTTTTTTCCTGATAATAAACGATAGATGTACATTGTAATAATCTTACTATTTTAACTTCATAATATTCAACACTTATCTTAATATTTAATATCCCTCAAGCAATTTACTCACTTCATCATCATAATTATGCTGATAGAACGCTTCTGTGAAGTTCGTAAGCCTAATTCGTTTACACATCATATTGTTTCGCAAGAATATACAACCAACGCAGTATTTAGGAACATATCCATCATAAAACATCTTTCTTATCGACCTCATAATCTCACCATTCCAAACTGCTTTAAAGCCACCATCCTTGTAAATATTGCCTATTGTATGCATCCAATTCGTGCAACACATGAATACATCGCCATTAACATTAATAAAGGGTCTTTCCAATACAAAATCGCAGATTCCATTACATGTATATTCACTAGGTACTACAAAATTTTCTTCTGTTGCATGAACTAATGGATCAATGAATTTTGCCTGTTCATATCTTTTATATAGATTCTCAGTAAAGCCATCCTCTTTGTAAAAAGGAGTACTTTGTATTTTAATTATATCATCTTCCAATGAGGAAGTATTAGGAACGCTCATAATATAATCTGGTATTTTCACCGAAATACCCCACCTACTTCCTTCTTCTTCTGCCTTTTTAAGATAATATTTTGCTGCCACAGGATAAAGAAGAAGACAATCTTTTTCATTTTCCAAAAGTCTTTGCGTTGTAACATCTACAAATAAGACCTCTTGAAAACCTAACTCTGCCGCAAGAAAAACAATTCCAGGTAATTCTTGTAAGTTTTGTCGCATAGCCACAGCTGACAATCTCATATGTAACTTTTTTCCTTTGCTTCTAAGTAATTTCACATTGTCAATAAATTTATTAAAACTTAGTCCTTTGCGAATATGTTCATATGTTTCTTTTGTACACGCATCACAAGATACGGCTATGTCATAAAAACACTTATGAATTAATTCTGCCAGTTCTTCATTCATAATTGATGCATTTGTGTTGCAAGTCACTTTGATTCCATAAGAATGGTACATTTTTAAAATTTCAATGATATTAAAATACAAAAATGGTTCTCCCATTCCATGTAATGTTACATGCTTCACATAAGGTAATATTTCCTCAAGTCCTTTTAAATCAGTGTCGGACATATTTTTTGCTCCATGATTTTTGGTAAAGCAATGGCTGCACATAATACACTTTGCATTACATATATTAGTATGTTCAATCTGTAGATTTACAGGATAACTAGTCAGTATAGTTCTTTTTTCAAAATTATCTAATTCAACAAAAATTTCATTGATAATCTTAACACCTTCCAAATCATACTCATCCATCAGATGCCTCTGAAACTTTGTAAGTACATCTCTATCGTGAATATCAACAGTAGTATCTCTGTATGTCCAAATAAGAGGTTCTTGTATTCTATGTTCTTCTAACAGTGTTTTCTTTACATTAAACCAACTTGACAATTGATAACTTGACATAATAACCTCCATATCATCTGGAAATACCAAATACTTTTTTTGCATTTTCTGAATAAATTAATCTTAATGTTACTGAATCAAGTTCACATCCATATATATTCCATAATCCTTGACTAAAATCTCCATTTGCTGTGTATGAAAAATATTCATCTTCGGTTTCAAAAAATCGAAAATAAGGGATATATGGTAATTGATCTCCTGCAAAATAATCTGTTCCAAACAAGATACGGTTTTGAAACTTAGTCGCCAATTTACGAAACCTTTTAGGTTGTCTTCCTATCTCCGATAACACTGCAGCCGTATCAACATAAAGATTTCCATACTTAATCAAAATTTTTTCTACAAAATCCAAATTCTGAGCTGCTGATGCCATATGTGCAATCACAAAGGTTGTATCAGGATTAGTTCCCAATAATTCCTGCATTTGAATTAGAAAATCTCCATAAGACACTTCGCTTTGATTTGCGTAATTCCATCTCTCATTTTGCTTCATCTCAAAATATCTTTCATTTGTGAGATCAATAGGTTCAAAAAAAGCTGGTGGATCACCTATATGTATTACTATTGGCATTTTTAACTTTGCTGCTTTTTCCCATATAAACTTCAAAGCACAATCAGTCAGTTTAAGTAAACTCCCATCAACTTTCCTTATAGAGAACCCTAGGTTTTTCCACACCTTAAAGCCACATGCCCCGTTTTTATAATAATAGATCATCTCATCAAGTACTGTGTTTTCAAAATCATCTCCAAATGTGTCAAAACAAATAGGAGCACATACACTAACGAAATCTCGATACTTTTCAGTTTGTTCCATGACAAAATCCCAATGCTTTTTCGAGTAAAGTTCTAAATCTATGACATGATTAATCCCAACTGTTTTTAATTTATTTACAACATCATCTATCTCATATTTATTCCAAAATTTCTCATAACGGTAACGCCCACAGAGATGTATATGTGAATCAATAACGGAGTATTTAGAACGTACTATATTTGTTCGTTCAACTACCAATTGGCTCTTTGGCTTAAAATTTAAAAGCTCATCCATTATTATTTTTTATCTCCTTTTCATTAGATTTTCCGCATATTCCTGCCTGTCATCGATACACAAATGCTTCAAATTATTTAATAAAATATAATTGCACCTCTTACATATGGCAGGTAGTTCATTCCGCCTAAAACACTCTGTTAATAGTCGTATCTGGTCATTATTCCAATAATCTTCAATATTCTCAATATCCAATACATTTCCAATGAAATGGTATCCATCAACACAGCAAACCGCCATTTTTCCGTCTGCATCTATATAAAATTGTTCCTGAAACACATCACAAATACCTTTGCAGAAAATTCCTGATGCATTCACATCTTCAACGTTTAAGAGTTGCCGATTAAAAAGAAATCCTTTCTCTAGTATTTCAACTTCTCTCTTTTTACTAAACTCCATCTTATTTAATTCGATAATTTCATTCTCTTGTCTTTTACAATTATCTTCATTATAATCAACAATAAGCTCAATTGGATAAAAGATATCTACACCCAAAGAAATCGCTTTATCCCTTGCCCATTTCAATTGTCTTGAAGTTATTGCAGGATAATTAATTAACATATCTTTCTCATTATTATTTGCATCCAGTGCTATCATCTCATTAAAAACAACCTTCTTAAATCTATATTTAATTGCAAACTTAATGGCTTCAACAGATTCAAGGATATTTTGACGCATGAGGGTCACATGCAGATTAAGCCTTACACTAGGACAATATTTTCTTATCTTCTCAATGTTCTTTATGATAACACTATACTGTAATCCACTTCTAATATACTCATATGTTTCCTCAGTAAATCCATCCATGGATATATTTATCTCATCAAACATATCTGCAATATATGAAAAATATTCGTCTGGAAGATAAGAAAGGTTACTATTGACATACAAGCGAACACCATACATTTTATATACATCAAAGAATTTTATTAAATTACGAGCCAAAAACGGTTCCCCATAGCCATGCAAACCAACATGTCTGCAAAATGGCAAAAATTTCTTAATCTTTTTAAATACATCCAGATTCATATCAAAACATTTTGATTTTTCTATGTTAGCATGTCCACACATAATGCATCTTGCATTACATCTATTTGTATGCTCAAGTTGAATAATCATAGGGTAAAACATCCATTTGGGCAGTTGCTTTTCCCTTGTTACAAAAATTAGAAACTCGTTATATATCTTGGATTCCGAATAGTTCTTGTCCTTTATGAGAATATCTTGCAATGTCCGTATATCACTTTCAACTTCCATCATATATAAATGTTGATCATAAAAATAATAATACACATATGTTTGAGGGTTGATTTTTTTGATAAATTCCTTTCCGCAGTAGTAATCTGACGTAAATATAACCATGTTTTTATTATCCATATTAAATTTTTTTCTTATTGTATCAATTACATCTATCTTATTACTAAGTACTATTGCCATATTACTACCTCAACTTTCTCATTGCTTTAGGGTGCATCAAATTTTGGGTGGTATTTATTCATATATAATATGAATAAATACCGTATATTAACTGTTTTTTGTATCTTATCAACCACCCACAACCCCAAGATTAACATATTGCCTATCAACACTTCTATCCATATTTAACATTTTTACCATCCAAAATTTGATGCACCCATTGCTTTATATTAAATAGTCATTGGAAAGATATAACTGCTCCATTTTCTCACAACTGAGCATTTTTAACTCTCCATTCAATATGAATGGGCAATTTTTGCAAAAATTTGGTAAAAATCCGGAATAAAAATACTTTCTGATTTTAAAGGAGTTTTCACTATTCCAATTTCCTTGATAGTTAACAAAGTCACTTTCACAACAAGTAAACATATTTCCCTGAGTATCAATATATAATCCCTTAGCTACCCAATCACATATACCTATGCAATGTACAGGTGTATTATCGTATTTTCTGTCAATCTGCCCATATGTTTTATAATCCATATATTGTAAAAATTCGTTTCTTAGTCTCATCTGGTATGTACTGTCATATTTAAATTTAATATTGGTAATTTCTTGGATTTCACCATTTAATAAATTATCATCTGGTTGTTTACAGTAATTTTCGGGATAAATAAGTCTTATCCCATATAATTGTGCTATTTTTTCTGCTTCTCCAAAATAATAGGCTGCCACATTTGAATAATGAATCAAGTCCTGCTCATAGTTACGAATAAAGGCACTAATACCTAAACGCCCAAATCTAATCTTATGAATACCATATTTATTCGCAAATCGTACAATTTCCGGTATGTATATAATAGTTTCAGCCATTGCAACACATGATAGTGTTATATTTTTATTATCACATACTTTCATCAATCTGGACAGATTCATTTCAAATTTTCCAAAATCCAAACCTCTATGAACTCTTTCATAAGTTACTGCATCATAACCGTTACAGGATACGTTAATTTCCGAAAATACATCCGGTATATACCTAAGCATTTCATCAGTTAATATAGAAAGATTTGTTGTAATCATTGCTTTAACATTATATTTTTGCAATAGTTTGAGACAATGTATAAAATGCTTACTTATAAAAGGTTCTCCGTATCCATTAAGCAGAACAAGTTTACAATACGGCAATAGCTCCTCAAACTTTATCAGAACAGAATCCGAAATCTCGTGACCGCAATCGTTGAATTCATAATAATGGCTACACATAATGCATTGTGCATTGCATTTACTAGTCAATTCAATTTGCACTACTTCTGGCCAATGCTGGAAAATTTCATATTTTCTATCTATTTCAATATCTGCTAAGAAACTGTTTAATCTCTTTACTTCTTGCCAATTTTCGGCTTGATAACTTTTATTTATAGCAGCAACGATTTCTTCAACCTCCAATTTTAATATTACTCCCTTCAATCTTCTTTTGAGCCAACAAACCTTCTAAATATGCTTCCTGATCATGCTGTGGGAAAACATATTTTCCCAAGAAATGTGCATACTTGATATACCTTAATGTCCCATAACATTTATATATCTTACCATCAATAATCTCCACTGCCACTGTTCGTTTGTCTCGCACTGCATTAAGAATGCTTTCTTCTGTGTTTTCCTTTGAAAAAACAATAGTATAGTGCTTTCCGCATAGAACATCCGTAGAATACATATGAGAATCCGTAACACCTAAATAAGCAATATTAAATGGATTTAATCCTACTTCATTTACAAAAGCTTTCTGCATATCAGTGGCTACTTCATCATTCAAAGGAGAACCTGTAACTATTTCATAGGCTTCAAACTTATTATTTCTTAACAAATCCATCACTAAACTTTCTGGAACATCTTTTCTTGTTCCATCATTAAATAATGGTTTCCAGAAAGTATGGCACATAACAGCAATGCCACCATTACTATGAATTTTATCTATTAAATTTTGCGTACATGCATATGCTAACTTATTATCTTGATCCATTGGCAAAGAAGCTAAAATTTTTCGAACTTCCTCACTGGATTCAATTCCCTTTGATATGTATTTTCTATCCAATGCCTTTTTTGCACCTAGTGATATGATGTGCATATTAGTGAAATCGCTAGAATACTCTTCTCCTGCTATAACAGTAATTCCAAGGGTCAGTTTATCCCTCTCAATTTTACCTATGCTCCCACCATCATAACTGTTATGATCCGTTATTGCCAGGAAATCCAATCCACATTTTCTCGCTGCACAAATCACCATATCAGGGCTTTCAAAACCATCTGAGTATATGGTATGTGAATGAAAATCGCCCTTTAGTACTTGCATACGAAATAAGTCTTCATCCAAGGCATAAATCATACCTG
>Ga0209629_10003575_pt1 | contig 11189 bp, 11 predicted proteins | sample TergutCu122P5_FD_187286 | JGI IMG/M metagenome (GOLD analysis project Ga0209629, IMG submission 187286) | Cubitermes ugandensis P5 segment gut microbial communities from Kakamega Forest, Kenya - Cu122 P5 (SPAdes) (version 2) | ecosystem: Host-associated > Arthropoda: Insects > Digestive system...
CTTTCCAAGCAAGTAGTCCCCCCCCCCACACCCTGGTGGAATCACACACAACTTCTGGGTCACATCACTTGTTTGGCAAAATCTGTAGTGTTGCTGTGAAGTTTCCTTCCACTGTGTTATTTGCCGCATGTGTTACTCTTTGTTCAGGCTTATAATGGCTTCAAACAAGCTACAGATGAGTAAATAAGGAACTGCTGGCAAAAGAGAACATGAATTTTTAACAATTCCAAATACACTTGAAATAATTAGGAGGCTTTAAAGTTGCAAAAATCAAGAACAGATTATGGCTTTATACAAAAAACGAATCATCAACTATTTATGATAAAGAAAGAGAAGGACCAACTACAATCATTTATGGCATCAGGTGAAAGGGTGCAAAACACTCTCTTGTGACAATCAACCCAAGAATAGCAGCAGTAACAAAAAGGTACATGTAGGAACATAGGTCAGTATAGGTACTGTCCAATAATCCACAATATCCAACAATCTGGCACCTGTCTGGCCCCTTGTGTGCTGGATTAAAGAATTCTGCTGCAGTAAGACTTCATGTTACAGTGTAATAAAATACCACTGTGCACATATTTTCTCGACTACCATGTGAAAGTCTGTTATTCTTCCCATTCATCTTCTTCTTCAACATCACCATCATCACTACTGCCACTCGTCTCCGAGTGAATGGCCCGAGCCCGCTCCGCCAAGGCTCTTGCCAATGCACCTGCCAGACCATCCTCAGGAGCAGTGTTCACTGAAGGCCGTGGTGTAGACTGAACCTAGCAAGATGAAACAACCAGATCAGAAGAAAACATTCTACTATGTTTGGCTCACTTGCACTGCATTTCAGGTGCACCTAGTTTGAACCTTAGGCAAGTGAAATTGCATTATGACAAGAATATTTTGTACTTCCCTGAAGTCCTTTAAGACAATTCCTTGGTGGGCCCTTGAAAGAGGTCTCATTTATAACCACTCTTTTATATTTAACCCAATGACTTCAGTTAACATCACAGAGGTGGAAATCTGAATTGTGCTCTTAAATATTCTGCCTTCTGAGGTGAAAATGCAGAGCTCTTGACTTGTCAGCTGTAATTACTAAACAGTGGACACATGCTGTGAGATGGCATGCAACGCATTTGGACTTCAGGGTTTCATGAGTCGTAACACAACATGTCTTCTCTGACGCTAGGTCAGCAACTTCAAAAATCAGGAAAATGACAGTTTACAAGAAAATTTAAGGTACTAAGAAGAACAGCAATAGAGTTAATCAAATGCTTAGAAATATTTCAATCAAATAATTGTTATTAAACAAAGCTGTAATGTATACTGACTGATCACACTCAGCAGAGTTCTTCTTTGTAAGCTAATTATTACTCAGCTAATAAAGAAATTTTCTGCCTTTTATGAAATCTTAAATTTCATTACCATGTTCACAGGAGCCTGCCACTTGTACCTGCCCTGATCCATTGGATCTAGTGCATACCACAAAACCATATTTCTTTACGACCCTTTCATATGTGCATTTGCAAGGCAGTTGCAAAATGCACCTGTTACCTTGGTCATGTCTGTCTGCTGATTCAACATTCTGAATAAAACAACTCAGCTCACAGGAGATGAATTTTTATGAGCATGACTCTTACAGATTTTTACTGTAATTTGTCAACACACACTATTTTTGGTTAAAATGGGGGGAAAAATAAGAAATGTTCTGCATGAAAACCCATGCAAATTAATGATTAATTTCTTTACTACTGTTATCATATTTACAGTTATCATGTTTACTTTATTTACCTCGATTACTAAGGTTATTACAGTTGCCATGGCTACACAAATATGTCAGAAGTGTTTTGCTCAGGAGACATTTCATAACTTGTGATAATGTCCTCTCACAGATGTCAAAGTTTCCATGTAACTTTCAAGACACTACATGGTACAATGCACTGGTTACATTCATATGGCTACAATGCTGGCAGGGCTGAAAATGTTGTAGGATGTGGACACTATCTACTAAGTTCCAGACTAAAAGTAAAGTTGTCTCTGTGCAACCCATGAAAGCATGTGTGGAACAGAGGTATAGCTCCACTCATTCTTGATCTTGGCACTAGGTGGAAGTGAGAGGTCAACTTCATTCCCCAGCCACTTTAAACCCACAGAAAAACCCTGGTACCCACTGAACTGGAAGCTAGGTGGGTGCCAGAGCAGGTCTGGATATCTTGGAAATGAGAAAAAAATCTGGCCCCTGCTGGGGTCCAAAACCTCGATCATCCAGCCCACGGCCAGAGTACTTAATTTTAAGGAAGAATCTGCATGAGCATTATGATACCACACATACTGCTCCTAAAAACAGTATTTACAGAAACACATTTCTGAACCAGTATCATAATGCCTTTCATCTTATGCACTGGTCATTCCTCTATACTTTTTTTTAACCAATCTGGAACATCTACCTAGTTCTGCAATATTTTCACCCCTGCACCTACATGTTGGTACTGCTGGTGACACTGTGTTCAAAGAAGGTATCTCAAAGCTTGTTCAAGCTGACAAGCAGACATAATCAGGCTTGAGCAATTTTTAAGAAAACTGATCGTATGTCAGTTTGGTGAATATCAGTCCATTTGTGTTTACAGCACTGTCTGTAATAATCTTTCTCCCTGAATCACTAACAAAGGTGAAAAAGTAAAATCTCAGCAAATGACAACTAAAAAACATTTGATTTTTTACAACTTAAATTCCTCTCTACCACCAATTTCTACTTTCTTGTCTTTGTAAATGTTGCTTTGTATAGCATCATATTCATTGAAAATGTATGAATTGAAACCATAAAATTCCATTAAATCTCATCCTTAGAACCACATATGACCTCATTAATGATTACTGAATAATATCAGTTCAAGTGTACAAAATACAGACAGAAATTAAATATGAGGAAGGCCGTGCATTATTAGAATATGAGATTTGAAAGAGGTGGCAACAGCCTGCTTCAAGGTACTACCTTACTGTTTGCTGGGAAACACTAAGGACAGCCACCACAACCTCAGGTGGGCAATTGATGTATCTGTCAAGTCAATATTCAAACAGGTATTCACTCAGTACTGTACAACACAAACACTAATGCACACCAGACACCATACTAATAACCAGCTCCATATCTCTCTCTCTCTCTCTCTCTCTCTCACACACACACACACACACACACACACACATATATATATTTAAATATGTGTTGTACTTTTCATATCTTAATAAAAGAGAGTCATTTCCTTGAATAATTGTATGTTCACTTTGCTTTGCTGAGATATTTTAAAACTTTTACTGATAGTGTTATAGTTGACTTACAGATTTTAGCTCAATTCCTTGACGAATCTGATCTAATAATTCACCACGAGAATCGCCGACAACTGCTGGTCGTTTACTATCAACCTCCACATGCTGCATACATAAAACCATACACATTCAAACACATCTTCAATTTATAAGAGCTTCAAAAACTCTTTACAATAAGCCATTTCCAACCCTGAACAGGTTAGCATGTTTAACATGGGGTGAAAAGAGTTCAACAATCTACACAGTTCAAACCAGAATGTTTATTTACTTAGTTATTTATCTGTGTAGTTTATACGAGGAACATGGCATGTTGAAAAGCTGGATGAATAATTAATTGGGAAGCATATGGAAGGGATACGGAAGGAGCTAGTCCCAGCCTTATCAGCGATGGATTATCCTGCAAATATCATTAAGGAGCTGAGTTAAACCACAGAAAACTCAACCAGGATAGTCAATGACCCAACAAAGGTGCAAACTGGTGTTTTCCTACTGTAGTTCAGTAACATGCATTATTTCAAACTGTCTACTCCATCACATTTCAGAGGATACTCAACCAAAACTAAGTTGATGTCACTTAAGAGACTGATGGAATAGTAAGTGTTGAGATAAGAGCACTTTCTACCCTTGCAGGTTGAGTTCAGCTCAGTCCATAACTCAGTCCACAGTCTTGTTAACTATATCAGTATTAAAAAATCAAAATCTTACTTAAAGACTACCTACAGTGGTATGTCATGAGTGTTCATTAAGCATGTTTTATTTTTGCTTGCCACATTCATGAACACAGCAAGCATTTGTCCACTCTAACTTAGCAAAGTACAATTAAAAATTTTCTGCTTGTTTTCTATATAAAAAGGACACTTAAAATTTCACTATCTAGGAAGTTCTGGTCTACCAACAGAAGGAAAGTGTGTTACATTTAAAACAGGAAATAAATTCACATGGGTAACATGAGATGCTAGTACGTTGCTGAATATTTGGAATATACAAAATCCTGAAGTATGTACAGGCTGGTCATATGGCACAAATCCTATCAGCTGTGGTTTAAGTTCAGCAGCAAGAGATTAAGGCCAAGCAGTTGGCACAACAAACATCAAGTGCCTAACAGTCTGAAGTCTCAAACTGGAAGTGACATAAATATAAGCCTGCCCTCATGATTCCCCATAATTGTCAATGTGTGGCTATTCTCTATCTTCTACTCATTACAATTATTTCTACAAAATATCTATCAACCAAAGACACCAGTACGTATGCCTTAACTGGATAATAAACATGAATTAAAATTCATTAATCGTTTGGGATGTGTAAGTGAGATTTAACCATGAGTTGGATTGCTGCAAAACTTTTACCCCATTTGCTAATGACAATCACAAAGGAAACCAACTTCCTGTCTTTAGGAGTGTCATCCCCGTTGTGTATCTTAGAACTAAGTAGACTAACACGCGTAGAAAAAGCAGTCAAAAACACAATTATAATTGTAATATACAAGGTGTTAGTGTATATACAAATCTCAGCCAACTACATGTTTCGGCCTCTTCTAGTTAGGCCATCTTCAGGTTGGATACCTTAGTCAGAGGACATATACAATAGTGCTATACAACCATTGAAGTCAGGGGGGACGAGATCTCGTTTACAAAAATGGGGCGTGTGCACAAGCTTCCTGTGTGCAAAAATCTGCAAAGTAACACCAAAGAGAGTAGAAATTCCTTTCTAAGGCCATAATAGGAGATAAAAGCCAGGTTAGTTACAGGGATAAATAATTGAGTATATCCTGAAGATTCAATGTGAATCACAAGCGGTGCTGCATAGCAGCATGAAACGGAAGTTACAGAGATGCTTCCAGAAATGGGAGAGTCACTGGTGCCAATGTATAAACTATGAAGAGGATGATCTTCTTCTTCTTCTTCTTTGATGGCACTACAGTCCAATGCGGGCCTTCGCATCCTTATTGTACTTCTCCCAGAGAGCTCTGTTTTTGGCCTCTCTTTCCAATCTGTTATTTTGCATTTACTAATATCTGTTTGTACACAATCCCACCATCTGTTTTTTGGTCATCCTCTTAGTCAACTTCCTTAAGTATTACTGTTAAATACTAAGACTTAATTTTCTTTTATCTTCCGTTCTGTTAACATAACCAATCCAAATCAACCGACTTATTCTGACAAATGAAAGTATATCTAAATCTTCACACAGATGTACTAATCCTTTATTATATCGCTTTCTCCAATTTTCATTTCCATTAATTCCCCCAGACATTCTTCTTAAAAATTTCCTTTCAAAAGCAGCCAGCCATTCGGCAATATCTTTATTCAGCATCCAAGATTCAGCTCTGTGTGGTGTCACTGGTCTTATTAATGTCTAATATATTTTAATTTTTTTTTGTTCTGAGTACTGATTGGCTCTTTAGTATTTCCATGCATAATTCCTTTTTCAAACTCTGGTTTTAATTCATTTGTATTTGTTAGAAATGACCAAGCTATGTACAGTACTTCACTACTTTAAAACTATATGTATGAAGTTTTACTTATTCATTGTCAATGTAGAGCTTTTGTGATACTATCATAAATGTTGCCTTTTTGTCATTTATTTCTAATCCCATACTGTTTGTTCACCAAGTGATGTAAATACTTCAAGATCTTGTAATCTTCTTCCCATAATAACATCATCAGCATTCGCCATAATATGACTAAATTTGTCAAATACGGTTCCCCGAGTTTCTACTTTAGATCTTGTAATTGAAATTTCCAGCACTAATATAAACAGCACAGGAGCAATTGCATATCCTTGTCTCAAACCTTTGTTAACTTTAAATTTAGAGGATAAACGTTTACCAATTTTAACTTCAGCATATATTTCGTTCTTTAAAATTCTGCACGATTTAACTAATTTTTTTAGGGGAAGCTATTTTATGCATTTCGCATCACACTAACTTTCTCCATAGTATCATATGCTGCTTGAAAATCAATAAATAGATACTGTATATCTACATTTTGTTCCCAACATTTTTCCAATATTTGTCTCATAGTAAAGATTTGATCAATAGTTGATCTTCCCCTTTGAAAGCCTCCTTGATATTCTCCATTATTTCTTCAGCATAAGGTACTAATTTTACATATAAAATATTTGCCAGAATTTTAAATGTTGTACATAACAGTGGGTCAGCTCTATAATTATCTCACGCCATCACATCCCCTTTCTTATGAATCAGACATATTATGCCACATTTACACTCATGTGGTATGAAATCTTCCTCCTTTATTTTGAAATGAATTTATGAATGACCTTCTTGAGCTCTTTTCCTCTGTCTTTAATCAATGTGGCTGGGATTTCATCATGTCCAGTTGCTTTTCCATTTCTCAATTTCCTTACTGCCATCTCTATGTCTATATCATTTGCTAGTTCAACATATGGTTCTGCAGTTGTCCACACTTCTCCACTATTGTTGTCTGTTCCACCTTACAGTTTGAAGTGATTCTCATAATATTCAGACCACACTTTGCAGGACTTTCTTTTTTTGCTTACCATGTTACCTTTCTTGTCTCTAATCAGTAATGATTGTGGTGTGAATCCTTTTCTTAAACTATTCACTTTGTGATAAAATTTCTTTACTTCATTGTCATTATAAGCAATTTCCATTTCCTAATGCTTTGATTTAAATGATACTCTCTTTTTTTTGTCTAAATATTTTATGTGCTTCTTTTCTTTTATCTTTATATTCTTCTTCATCTTGTCTAGTATTTCTGTTAATCATTTTGTTGTAAGCTCTCTTCTAGTAATATTTGACATTCTTCATCAACCCAACTATTTCTTTGTGGTCTTTCTTCTTTTCCTATTATTTTCTCAGCTGCTTCATTTATTCCTTTTTTGGCTTTGTTCCACATTTCATTTATATCTTCCACTTCTTCTAAATGAGTATTTTGTACATCTCTTACCTCCCTGATGAATTCTTTTTTTACTTCTTTCTTATTTAGTTTACCAATATCCCATTTATTTATTTCACTAGTCTTCTCACGTCTCTTAATTTTCAATCTAATTTTTGCCTCCACTAAAAAATGGTCTGATTCTATTTCAGCACCTCTCATACTTCTCACATCACAAACATTCCTGCAGTGTCTTCTATCAACCAACATGTGATCTATGTGGTTACATATTTTATTGTCATGTGATCTACAGTTGACCTTGTGACTGTCCTTATGGTGATACCCTGAACAGGACAATACCAACCTGTAACTAAGGTCAGCCTTAAACTGTTACACTGTCCCAATCCAGAAAATCTTGGCTTGCACCTTGTATATGCTGACAGGACACGTTACTTGATAACACTTAAGCAATGAATGTGAGATACAGCTAAGAATATTTAACTACAAATTATCATGAAACATTACACAACTTATAGTTTTGAAGATGAACCACATGTTTCAAGTCATGAAGCGTTCATTACCTTCAGTGTCTTGCCACTGCGAATAGACTCTAGAAGAGCTGACCTAGGATCACTGGCTCCCAATGCTGACTGTCCACTTGAATCCACTGTTGGTAAGGACATCGGAGGTGGTGGGGGTGGAGCAGCACATACCCCAGGTAGAGCAGGTGGAGGAGGTGGGGGAGTTGGTACTCCTGAAACTGTACAGCTGATAGTAAGAAATGAATGACTGTTACTAACTTAATCCTACAGCTACTGAAAGGTGTGTCTGTGTGGTAATAGACATTTCTTATTAAAAGTACATCCATACCAGCCTATTAAATTGTTACAAGTTCTAAATGTAACACTTTAATGGCTTGTGTAAAGCAACAATCTTCAAGATGTTATAAACAGTACCAAAAACTAGTATTATAATGACAGATTTAATTTACTAATTGTATCAGCAGCAAACTTACATTCATGGCCACATTAAGTGGAAGATTAATTCTAGGGAAAGCATTCACTACTGGATTTTGTGTCTTCTCTTTCCTGACTAAAAGTGTTAAGACTAAAACATATGAATCTAGAATTTTAACTGCTGTTTAGTAAGGGTATCAAACTCAGTCTCTTATCACATGGGTAAACACACAGACTAAGGTTTGGCAATGATTGTTAAGAATAGTGGGACCAAAGACAGAGAAAGTAAAACAGTGACAAGATGACGCTCCCAAGTCTGAAGGATCAATGCTGTGTCCAAACCAGGGCAATTGCCCGTGTTCCGTATCACAAAAGCATATGGGGATCCACAAATGTAAAGCTCCAGTGCTGAACAAACAACAACTCAAGACAAATATTTACTTAAGAAATTACAAATATTTAATGAAGCAGAACTACTAAATATTGTAACACTGCATTTATTCATGTATAAACAGTTTCGGGATGAGGGAAAGTGATGAACAGTTTTACACTTACTAAAATATGTTACCCACTGTTGAAAAATGTGTCAAAATCACCAAAGGTCAGGTTTAAAATGCAGTTTCGATGATGCAAATTAATCATTTAATAAAAAATTTGTACAAAATAATATTCTAGTAAAGTGATTGTCAATTTCAATACCGAATTATAAAATAACAACATGTTTTAAGGTTTACCCTTCAAGAAAATTTGCCTGCTTAATAAGCCCAATTTGCTTTTCATGATGTCAGGATTCTGCTGTGGTGTAAATAAGATCTGCACTCTTCTGGGTTTTTACACAGTGTAGATAGGTAGTTTGTTACCGATGTTTCAGGATAATGTACTGGCTCCTTCTTCAAGGGCCAAGCAGTCCAAGAAGACAGCTTGACCCTTGAAGATGAAACCGGCAACAATCTATGCTGCGTAATATCCCAGAAGTGCATGGATCCCAATTATTACACATCATCTGTGGTGGACGAATCAAATATGAATATAGAGAACTGGTGGAATAATAATGATGAGAAAGAATCTATGTAGTCAGAGAAAAAGTAGTCTTGGTGCCATTTTGTTCATCATCAATTCTGCACAGACTAATATGGGTAAAACCTGGACCTCCTTGGTGAGAGCAATGAACTGCCTGAGCCATGTCGCAGCCCTTTTTTGTGTACCTTTTCTAAAAATGTGTTAAGAGGGTTTTACTTGATGTAGGAATTGGGTAAAAGAGAAAGAGTGACAGACTTATGCAAACAATTAGCATTAGCACCTGACTGCATATGCCACACAGCTCGCCAGACTCTCATGGGCAGTGCGTGTTTTGGACTCCATGTTTCACAGTAGAGTAGAATGCCACTTATCTAGATTAATTAGGATAGCGAGCCATCCGGTTATGCAGAAAATCTGGATAATTGGATTTTTCTTTGAAAAGACGTTACATGGGCAGTTCGAAGTTTAGCTGCTACTGTTCACGGTATGTACCTGTGTCTAAAAGTTTCGACCACGCCTGATTTGATGTTCTAGAAGCCAAAAGACTGTGTTGAATTTGATTTGATAACTGGTAATTTCAAGGCCAGTTAGTTTGGTTGAATTCCCAACAAATTTAGCCAAAGGGCCAAGATGATCTGGATAATAGGTGATCCAGATAATCAGCATCCAAATAAGTGGAGTTCTACTGTAATAGTAAATTCAGTGCCATCCACACTTTTTGAGACACCAAATGCATTAAATACTATTAACGGTTCATACCATTACAGTACTTATACAATAACATAATCTGCAAAAATTTTAAATGGACTTCACTGATTTTACGTAAGTCACATTTTGCTTCCACATACTTCCAGGGCTAACTGGAACAGGTTGCAATTACATTTCACTGTACGCACTGAAGAGTATACCCAACATTACCATCTGAGCCGACAGGTCTTCTGGGATGTGATGCTGTATCATGGGGTTGATAGTTCCTGACAATGTGAAGAAATGCAGTGCCTTCACTTTCAAGGATTAAGCAGGCCAAGAAGAAGTATTTTTATCACAGTTAAGACAGATTGAAACATAAGGTTTACAATGAGACTTACAAAAATTAAAGCCATGCTGTATCAACTGGTAAATAGTTCCTGAAATTCTGACAGAGCACAGTGCCCCTGAAAAGACAGGAAGTATTTACCAGTCAACAAGGTGAAACATCCTACAAGACTTACAGGTTTAAAACCTTTATAGTTTGGGTGCATGGTTTCATTTAATGCATACCTTAATACCAACCTGTACATGGTGTAAAAAACAAAAAAACCAACCTTGTGATGTTGCCATGTCTTGTTGTTGAACAGGAGTTCTCGTAGGTGGTGGAGGAGGAGGAGGTGGTGGTGGTGGTCCAGTAACCATGGGTGGTTGTGATGGAGGTGGTGGTTGTGGTGGTGGTGGTGGTGGTTGTGGTGGTGGCAGCGGTGGAAGATGAGCATTTGTCCGACTTGGTGGTGGTGGAGGCGCAGATCTAGCCTGATACTGAAAATTATTGACAGGGGCAGACCGTGCAGGCACTGGAGGTGGCCCTCCTGGAGGCTGTGGAGCCTGAGGGTGAACAACTTCATCCTTCACAGCATCAATTCCACCATGACGATTGATGAAGTCATAGATGAACTCCCGTGTTTCACGATCCCGAAGCTGACTATCTGAAACTCCAGCCTACAAAACTTTAATTTTCTATTACTCAGACAATTGTCTTAACCCATTGGGACACCATATAGTATAACACATGATGCACCTATATACACTAATTTTTTAACCCTTCAGCGTGGGGCATTTAAATTCCAGTTCAGGCGAAAATGGCAATTTTGTACATTTGTATTTTATTCATGCAAATTAATTTTTATTGACTTCAGTACATACCCCTGTTGTGCTGTGATGATGGGTTGGTCCCTGAAGTGCTTATTTATAAGTTTTTTGTGGTGTGATACACCCTAAAGAAAGGAGTGTGCAAGGATTTACGGATGCTCCAGTAGGATCGCAAATTTGGTTTTTTCACTTGGGACAT
>Ga0209629_10003578_pt1 | contig 11188 bp, 8 predicted proteins | sample TergutCu122P5_FD_187286 | JGI IMG/M metagenome (GOLD analysis project Ga0209629, IMG submission 187286) | Cubitermes ugandensis P5 segment gut microbial communities from Kakamega Forest, Kenya - Cu122 P5 (SPAdes) (version 2) | ecosystem: Host-associated > Arthropoda: Insects > Digestive system >...
GGTGACTACATTGAAGGACAGTAAAACTTCAAAACATGTATCTATTTTGTATCAGTTGTAAATAAATAGTTGCCACTATTAAAGTTCCAACTCTCGTATATGAAATGTTAATAACGGAGACATAACATTAAAACGGACAAAACCAGAGTACTAACTTCATACCTTTGGAAATTTTGACTCTTCATCAATTAAAGACATAATGTTGATGGGCTTTAATCCAATGAGATCCAAAATATCTTGGTTGTCAACAAACGACATGTGTTTCCAGCTGATACCCTCACGTGTGTATTCATCCTGTTCCAGTTTAAAAATGTGCTGAACAAAGAACTGCTGTAGGTGTTCATTGGCATAGTTGATGCACAACTGCTCAAAGCTGATAAGAAAAAGTTGATTATATAATATAGTACCTACTTTAAATACATGTGCTTGTTTGATTTAATTTCTATGAATACTGTCATATGTATGAGCAGTGCTCAGAATTCATAACTTCAAAGTCAATTAAAAAGAAACACAAAATCCAAAGAACTAATCTATAAGAGGGATGATATAAGAGGTTTTCACATCTGTGAAATGTTGTTCTCTGAAAAGAATACAAATTTTTGTAGTAGATGAAAGATGTGATTATCAAAATGAATTTGACTAGTGAAGTGACTGGGTTAGGTGTTTAATGTGATATATAATGAATTGTATCCAGATTTTAATCTACCCATCATTTAACTCCTATGGGTTATGACACTATGTGTACTTGCTTATATAAAAGTCCAAAATATGTCATAAGCCAGACTACCATAATCCCAAAAAACAGTAAATTCAAATTTGGATAAAATTCAATATATACAAAATTAGAAATCTAAACCATTCACTTCATCAAAGAGTATCCCTCACGGTACTCACACAGCTTTACAACCACTACAAAAATCTTTATTAATTTCAGGGAGCCACATTTCAAACTTTATTCTTACAAATCTACAGCAAAATACATGAATGATATTGTTCATCACAGAAAATCAAACTGATGAAAGGACAAGTTCTGTAGCAAGCAAACTTTGTAGACAGATATTCTGTTTGGGAAGATACTGACTTCTTATGAAGCCATTTATTATTAATAGGGTGTATATTTGATTATGAAACTTGCAATCTAGGCAGAACCTTAGTTCTGTCCAGGCTATTATGAAAATAATGATATAAAAACCACTTCAATTCAGTTCAATGTTACAATGTACCGAATAATATCAGATGTGACAAACTTGTCTTATCTCATCAGTATTCAGAAATTTAAGTTAATTCAAAAGTAACAATTTTTAACAACATACATTTTGAAGACAGTGGCTGAACTTCCCTCTACTAATTCCAAATACGAAAGAGTTCATAACCACAAATCAAGTAAGTAAAACAAATAATCGATGACCCATTCCTCTGTCAAGTGCAGAACAAGTTCCAATACTGGAAAATATTGTGTATGATGTATGGAACAAATGTGTCAAAAACGAAGAAAATTTATATTCGAAGAAATTCACTGTAAAATAAGTGTTCTGATTCCTTCTAATGTTTCATGTGTAAAAAAAAACTAAAAATTAGTAACAATACAATTTAATTGTTTATTTTCTACTAATACAGGTTCCAAGTAAAATCAGTCTGGTACAACAAGAAAGTTTTTTGTGCTATTGCTACATGATTTAGGATATAAAAAAGTTTCATAAAAATTACCATATTTCCCAGCCCATAAGACACACCTTTTTTCCCGAAAAATGTGGCCTTAATTCGATCTGCATCTTATGCGCCGAGGGTAAGTATTATTTCCAAACTTATAAATACCCGTACATCTATTATACAACATCTTTATCATGAGATAGTGAACTTTGTTTCCAAATCATGAGATGAATAAGTAAATGAATAAATTATATTATGTTTGTTAATTTTGGTATGTAAAAATCCTGTTTTCTTCCAATAAATCACTAAAATTAAAATACGTTCATCAATATATTTTTTTTAATTTTTAACAAAAAAAATACAGTGTGTTTTATGGGCCCAGAAATATGGTAGTAAGTATGTTTGATCTCTGAGCATTTCCATAAAAAATCAGATGCCTGGCTCCAATAGTTGATTAATTACCAATGTCATACCAGCAGATAAATATAGATTTTGCAGGAGAGCAATGTTGTTGGGTTACTTTCTATTTAAAAAAAAAGGCCCAATGAAAGTTGCGTACTTTTCAGACTCTATGTTAAATGGCAATAATTCTGCTTCCATCTCAGCAGTTCATGTGCCTGCTAAGTTAGTATTATTCATGGCAGGAAATTAAAAAATATGCACAAAGGTGAGGTAACCTGAAGTGAGGTGCTGTTTGTACCAAGTTTCATGAATTAATTTCATTAAATTTATTTATTTATGGTTTTGTGAGGGTATCTTGTCTTTAGACTGACCTCCACAATGTGAAGCACAACTGCTCACCACTCAACCAAAACATTCACACAAGTTTCATGAAAACGCACCAGCTGGAAGTAATTATGTGAAAAAAAGACATGGATCTACTACAAAGACAAATAGCAGTAGAGAAAAGATGCACCCTGGACTTCCATCGAAACAACCTTTTAAAAACACAGTTATTTGTAATCTGGACATAATAAGAACATACAAACCTGTTGGTGTCAAAATTTTCAAACCCAAAAATATCTAGAATTCCAATCGAATTCTTTGTTTTTGCTTTGGGTTTGAAGATGGTACTATTAATTCTCTGTACAATAGTAATAAAAAGTTGCCCATAAATTCCCTTCACAAAGGCATCTCGAACTTCAACAGCTTGCTCTACAGAGAGATTGCATACCTATAAAACAAAGATACAAACTGCTGGTAACATTTTGGTTTGCTCACAAGCAATGCAGAACAAAACAATAAAAGTACAAACACTTAAAGAGCACGATAAATATATACAAAATGTCATGCATAACAGGTTTTTCTTCGAAGGTTTGCTAGGTACACAAAAGACCTATTTTAAGTCATCATAGGTGTTGCTTTGGAACTTACAGAAAGAAAATAAGAGTTAATGAAAAATGTGCGAGCATACTGAATAATAATTAATAATACAAAATTTATTAAATACTGCCTTGAAACTAGGAAATCTGGACACAAAAGTTAATACACCTTCCCTTGATACATTCACAGCACAAAAATATTTAATAACTGTCCATACTTACTTACTCCAGGGAGCAGAGTCCTATTTGAGAAGCCAACTGGTTCTCAGCTAGTCAAGAATTTCCCCGCATTTTATGGAACCCAAAGGTTCATTACCACGTTTACAAGTGCCCACCAAATGAGTGTCCATGGAATAAGTAATTTCTTACAATCCATGATACTTTAATTTTAGACAACTTACCACTTTCTCCCCCTGCACCAACATTGTCTTTCTTGTAAGGGCATCAACAAGTAGGTCCTTCGAGACTCCCAAAATAGCTGCAACTTTCTGAACTTGGGAATGATCTGGAATTTCTGCAGCATCAATATTTGCTACCAAAGAAAAATAGACATAGGTTATTCTATATATAGTGTGCCATGCTGCAAAATGTGGGCCAGGATAGTGTGGTAGATATAGTGACTCACTATGGGCTGGATGGTCCAGGGATCGAAACCCAATGGGGACAAGATTTTCTGTACCCATCCAGACTTATTCTGGGGCCTACCCAACCTCCTGTATAAAGGGTACCAGGTCCCTTTCCCGGGGGGAAAAGCGGCAGGGCATGGCATTGACCACCCACCCTCAACTAGCACCAAGGTAAAAGGAAGAGGAGAGCTATACCTCTACTCCTACCCTGGGCCTTCACGGACTGTTCTAAGGTGACCTTTACCTTGTTGCAAAACATGAAACAGAAACAAGAGATGGACCTGTGTACCATCTCATTAGCATTTTGGTGTTTTCCTGCTGAACTTCTGAGTAAGGTAGTCACAATAGGACCACAAATGTAAAAATAATTTGTATTCAGTGTATCTGTACATTTATTTGCATAGTTTCACACTAGTCTGAGGACAGAAAAGGCAGGTAATCAAATCTGCACTGTATCCACAGAAGGTGTGTATATCTACCTTTCCCTGAATGCAGCCATATAAATATATAAGTAAATATTACAAATGTACTCCATGTTGAGAAAGTCCCTTGTTATGGCATGGCACATCCTTAGACTGTACTGAGATTAGCGGAAAGTATCAAGAACAAGCAGAAACGAACAGAAAAGTAGGTAGTTACAATTGCAATGAAACTTACCTATAACAAGTCCCTTATACTTCACGTTACCCAGATAAAGAATGGCTGCAAGTAATCTGATAATATTCAGTGTTTCCTCATCAGAAAAGTTCAGAACTTTCATAGCAGATCTAACTTCAGCAAACTCAGCAGCATCATCACGTCCATCACAAGTAAAACACTTTCCCTGACAACATAAGAAGATTTGGTATTGTGTACTAAATAACATCATCTTGAGAGTCTTTCAAATCACAGAAGTTCTCTTATGGACAAGTTGCCAGCCTAGTGGATGTTAAGTCCAGTGGTACAACTGCCACTTCACTGCAGCTACAGTGGGAATGTTCAGTCTGGGTTTATCCACTGTAACCTTTCTTGGCAGGGAGTGCCTGACAATTACTCCAGTACTGTTAGCAACATCTGTTACAACATCAAAACATTCAATCCCCTCAACCACAAAAAGGTGGCATAATCATATGTGTATAAAACATGTAAAAATGTAAAATAATAATAGGAACATGATAATTCTTATCTCCCAAATACACAATGCAAGTCAGCAGCATAATTCTTGCATCATACAAAGTTCCCTTTGTTTCTACGGCAACTGTATGCTAAATAATCAACAGCTGCATTTATTTCTTATCAGTAATTTTTAGAGCCCTACTCTGAATCTGGCCTTGCTATGTATCAAGCTACAGCACCATACTCACCCCTGCAAGATAAATGTATTGTGATGCATCACCCAAGTCCAAAGATTTCTTTTCATCCTGACTCAGTCCTGCCAACATGTTGTAGAAAATGTGATAGTTACGTTCTCCATGGTTCTGAGAGACAATGCGGGACTTCTCAAGAAGATACTGTTCAATCTGAGCACCTTCTATTACCCCTTCACTGTTGAAGTGGATGTCAATGTACTTTCCAAATCTTGATGAATTATCATTTCGGACAGTTTTGGCGTTTCCAAAGGCTAAGAAAAATAATGTACAATTAGTTACCACAAAAGTTGAATATTCTAACATTCTACACAATGCAAATCTCTTACAATGAAGAAAATCATGGACTTAACAAAAAGACAATATATACCAAGCTTCAAAACACCTGTCCCAGTGTATTTCTTCCACTAACAGTATAACATTAAAAACATATACAATATCAAAAACATAAACAAAAAATAGGTGCTTTCTTCATATTAGACATTCAAGTTAATTATACAGACTAAATAAAGGCACTATATCATAAAGGGCTGAAAAAAGTTTTGGAACCGATTAAACTTTGCTCACTTACAAGAATCCTTAAGACATCTTATGATCTGACACATTTATTGTTGTATATGCAGTGAAATGTTACAATAAAAACAAAGAGTATCTGTAAAAATTTTAATTAAATTGAATCTTATAGGAGCTGTATCAAATATTCTTTTCCATTATTTTAATGTCTAAATCCTAAACTACCTTTCCTTCAACAGCTTGAACTCACACAGGTTCTAATCTATGAAATCAACAAAATTGTCACTAAATGCAGGATTTATTGGCAGTCCTTAGAAATAACACATACATATCCAGTCCTTCCTTACCTGCAAAATCAATGGGTTCAACAGACATGAAGTAAAATAAAGATGGCAACACAAAATACTAGCCACAGCCAAAAAAAGTTTGAGAAGCGTTTGCCACGGACATAATGCACTTCAGGTTTCTCAAGGATTAAACTTTGTGGGTTTTAATACCACTCTTGATATTGGTAAAGTGGCATGCCATGCAAGACTTTCACATGTCAAAACAAAATACATCACATCAAAATATTTCATACATTTTTAGTCACTCTATTTTATTCCAGTTAAAAATCTGCATACAGTAACCCATATCTTGAATTACTGATTCACAGTTCACTCAATGACACTTTATAGGAAAGAAGCTAAAGATTCTAGTGCTCTGAGATATTACTTTGTACAGACTGGTGTTTGCCACCTCCTTCTCCAGACAGTCTAAATACAGTGGGCTACCCTGAAGATAGGGGCAGCAAGGTCACCCAGATTGTTGGAACCTTAGTACCAATCTACAAGACACAACTTCCCAAGGGATCAGAAGCTTTAACAGCACCACTGTCAGAATGTCAAATCTCAGAACAGAAGTCCCATATGACAAGTGACATGACCAGGAATGATCAATACACAGGGGTTTGGAAGGACATGGCAATGCACTATTCATAGGTAACATCAAAGTATCTGACTAGAGAGGTAACCCAGCTGAGATCCTGGTCAGGTACATTGTGACTAGAACTCTCTAGCATCACTCCTGCCATAACCTGCAGCCTTCTTCTTAACAAGGATGCTGTTGTATTCAAACTTCAGACTGTATCTGACTGATGACAATAAAAAGTAAGAACAAAATCATTATCTAACTATTGTCCCTGCCATGTGGTCTTTTACCTTCTAGAATAGGATTTGCCTCCAGGATTTGCTGTTCAATCCAGGAATGTTTCCCACTTATAGCTGCCAAATAACGTAGGATCAGTTTCGTGCTTTCTGTCTTTCCAGCACCACTTTCACCACTGTGAACAACAGATTAATAGGTATATTAAAATATCAACCTAAAATTTGCACCAACTTTTACATCATAGAGAAAAAGGGAGTTTAAATACCAATTCTGGTGACTGGACTTGAACACAAGAGTTTCAGAAAATGCATATATCTTTAGAATGTTGTATAATGCAACTTCTATCTCTTGTTCATAAACTACTTGTTATTTACAGATTATTAAGAACAATCAAACTTCTTAATCCCTGTATCTGAAGCTTCCACATTTTGATGCCTGGCATCAATAGTGTTTTATTTAAATTAATGCTGAGGACCCATACTTCCAACCCACTGAACAGATTACTCATATGCAAAAAGCGTTTATTTTAATTACTGCAGTTCTAACTAGATTACAATTTCCAATTCACTGAACTGCATTTCTGTAGCAAATTACTGGCAACAAGACACCCCTTGACCTCATATGGAGAAGCCATCAGTGACACACTAAAAGAACTGACAATACTTTGAAATCAGCCTTATCACCAACAAACTGCACAATAAATGTAACTTATGCACATATATATAGGAAACTACTTCAACATATTTCAGCTATTTTTGATAGCCGTTTCTGGGAGCACTGATACACAAAGGAGGTAAAATTTAACTTCATCAGCAGTGAATGGTAAAATACATTGTAAATATATTATTACAGTATCCATGTGTGGTGTTGACAATGTATACAGATTAAAATTATATGCGACTCAAATTAAAACCAAGTGCCTCCTAACATCTGAGACTATTAAATTCAGTTCAAAGTTGTTGAATGTTTCAGTCCTGCATATCAACAAGCTGTGTACACTATGAACAGGCACTGGATCTTAAGGAATACAGTGTGAGAATATGGGCTGTACTTGTATGGCTCAAGATCTTGTGAAAACAATAAAACAGATTAAAACAAAGAACTAATTTGTTGACCAGTGACGGCCTATAAGTTCTGAGGATTGTGCTCTAAACAGTAAGTTATTTATTCCTACTGATTAGTTTTATCTCAATTAAAACATGCACCTTATAACAATACACTGGTTTTGCTGGAATCGCATCATGTCAGAGAAGCTACTGTCTCCAATGGCAAATATATGAGGGGGCAGTTCTCCCAGTTTGCGGTCCTTGTACAAGGCAACTTCTTTGCTTGTGTATATGGGTAGTACCTGGTACGGATTAACAGCCACTAGGATTGACCCTGTGTATGTCTGAAATCACAAATTTGCCTGCTTATATGATATGATTCTGCAATGTGTGCAATTGGCTCTCCTGTAACATAGAAACATGTTCTTCACAAGAAACATCTGATTTGAATCCACTGCCTGTTCTCCAGAAGCTACTTGCAACATTTTGAAACTTTCTGTAGCATTCTCCCCAGTATTAAAGTTCAATCAGCTGCAGACACATTGGTCTTTCAAGTGTGCCATTTTCTTGGTACACCAAAATCATAAATGGAACAACATACACTGGCACTTAACAAGACATTATGCAACAATCATGCATATTACAGCTTTAATCCAAGCAGAAAATGACTCAGCAGACTCTACTCTACTCTACTGACACAAAAGCAGTGAAAAATTTGTGCTTGAAGCAGTAGTGGCATCTCACGTTCAGTCCAGAAATTATCCTGCACCATGTAGCTTCATTTTATTTGTCTTTCATTTGTCACTACATGCGTTGACATGCAATAATGGCTTATGCAAATAAGTTATATGTTCTTCACTCATTACATGTGAAGTTCTTACACATGGTCATTTATTATTATCATCATCATCATTCCATAGATCCATCTTTGGTTACAGATACCACTAGATTTGGAATTTGTCCAAATATACTATATAGCTAAATAAGTCATTATACATTGTCAGTGCTATTACCATCCTCTACGTGATCAGTTTAATATTTCTTCTCATTCCTATTTTATGGACATAATTTAATTACCTTGGAACTTTGATTTTTAATTTTGAAAAGAAAAATTATCAACTACAACCAACAAGATAAAACAGAAGGTGTCTGAGTACTGCACTTAACTGAAAGAGAATAATAAATAATATATAAAGCACTGTATGCATGCAAGACCGAAGGCAGCTCTAGTCCTGCAACAACTTCTTATGCCAATGGTTCATAAGTATACATAACACTATGAAACAGAGAGCTCAGTCCATGCAAAGTGTTCCATCTATTTTGTTCACACTTATGACGTTTATAATTACTTGCAGGTGGAAACAGTTTCTGGATGTATGAATTAATATACAACTTTTAAGTCACTGACTTCACACAAAACTGTCCAAAGCACTATATTCTATAGCATATAGTTCAGCAACCACTTAAAAATGTTACTACATACATAAATGAAGCCTTGTTTGTAACGGTAGTGCAAATTTCTGAGGATTGTATGTTCCTGTAAATCAGCCAAAGTGATCATGTCTTCTACACCTCGTGCACTTGTTGCATGCATTGGTTTCAGCACTAGGTTTGCTGAAACTGTCGTTTCCTGCAACAAGAAAGTCATCACAGAACAAAGTCCAGCTTCTGTATTTTGTAATGCACCATTTTGTTGTGTTCTGAACTTTAATCATAGTACTTACAGCTCCTCACAAAATACCAACCCAGCATAAAGAATGCCATAAGAGAAAGCTGTTCATGAAAATCTAATAGCAACTTCTCCACTGTCTGCAGAACCTGGAGATACAATCATGCAATCACAAAAACCCATCTCTGGACCATATTCATAGCCACATAAATCCATTCTCCTTCCTCACATCCTATCTCTTTAAAATCCATTTTAATACTATCTTCTAATCTACACCTTCATTTCCCAAGTGGTCTGTTTCCATTCAGTTTTCTGACCAAACGTTGTTATGTATTTCTCATTTCCTTCATGCACAATACAGGGTTTTCATTACATGACACTGTGCAAACCCAGCAGTCTAGGTCATCTTGCTCTTACACGCATGCTCACAGTGTCAAATTTGAAAACCTGTACATGATCTAACCACCTTACAGTTAACAAAACTCAAACCTACAAATTCCTGCAGACCGTTATTTTCTAGAAGTGTCATCTAAAATCTGGTTCTCTGTCCAAATTTATCTACTTAACATTAAACATGTATTGTTAACATGTATTACAGAAGTAAATGTGTGTGTGTTATGGCTGCTAGAGTCTTACTACAGTTCTTGACAACATATTACCATTACTGCATTATCTTTATGTTCAGATTTTATGACCAGCTGAGCCACTATTTGCTTCACAAGGACTGTGTCCCTTTGCATCAGTTTATAGGTTACTATCCATAACCGAATTCAGCAGTTGTACATACTTCCAGGAAAACTGCTTCTAATTCCTTTGATATCACCCATTAAGAATATACAACACCTACCTCACCATTATCATCTTGGATCCTAATACTCTTGCCCTGAGTACTAAGTATCCTGACTCCAATTGGAACATCAAATTCATCATTCCCCGTTACATTAAGCCAGACATGGCCTCCCTGAAAAACGAATAGAATCAGTTACAAAGTAAAATGAGAGCACAAACTGTAAGTGGAGAGGGTCACGGATACGTAAGGTACTTTACTACCACACATATCATTTGATTTTGCCCCTCCATTTAGAAAATTACTTGCAATATTTTAGGTTTTGCTCCACCCAACGAATACACATACATACACTGAGATCACACTATGATGTCAATGACAAGGTGGTTACAGGTACACTCAATTATTTGATGAATGTCTTTAGTAATTATAATGCTAATGAATCATTACTTAATAGCAGGGATGTAGTAGTTCAAACAATTCTCTGTAACACAGACAAGTTTATTTCAGAAGCAGGTGGCTACCCTTCCTAACAATCATCTAATTCAACATAATGGCCACCTCAGTCACATCAGGTATAGTGTATATCTTTGTAGAAGCGTTCTGTTCCATAATTCCTATCCCTCTTTAACTCCAGAATGGGTCAATATGTGGCCCAACTCCATGATGGCTACATGATGATAATGAATACACAGAAGTCACTAGACACTGTACAATGGTTGTAGAGGTGCACTAACAATTAGGACACCATCAATAGCACTTAACATCACAGCATAGTGGTCAACATTTCTGCTTCATAAACAGGATGTACCATTCTTGAATTTCAGGTCAGAGAACTGTACATGTTTTGTGGTTTTCCCAAGTCCTCCAGTGCTCCAGTGGTGGCACCTTGAATTATGCTGCATTGATTTTAATTCACATTATTTGAATGCATTTCTTCATACTGGCCCTGTCATTTGATGATACACAGTTCATTATACAGAGTGTCCCAGGAGGAATGTGAAATACTTCGGGAGAGTGTTCCTTATGTTAAACTATACCGATATAACCCAAAACACCTATATCCAAAGTTGAATGGTTACG
>Ga0209629_10003579_pt1 | contig 11187 bp, 3 predicted proteins | sample TergutCu122P5_FD_187286 | JGI IMG/M metagenome (GOLD analysis project Ga0209629, IMG submission 187286) | Cubitermes ugandensis P5 segment gut microbial communities from Kakamega Forest, Kenya - Cu122 P5 (SPAdes) (version 2) | ecosystem: Host-associated > Arthropoda: Insects > Digestive system >...
GGGGTCTGCGCCGCGTATCCCGCGGTCACGGCCGCAAAGGTGTATGTGCCCGTCTTGTCGAGGGTGATGCCGTAGACGGGGGCGGGGTTGACGGTGAAGCTCACGTTAAAGGAGGCCGTTATGCCGTTTGAACCGCTGACCGTTATAGTGGCGGTATAGGTGCCGGCGGCAAGGCCGGTGACCGGGACCACCGTAAAGCTGGAGCTACCTCCGACCGCTATGCTGTTGACAGCCGCAGGGGAAACCGTGTAGCTGGCGGCGTTGGTTCCGCTCTTTGCTACATTGAGGTTCCCTGTGGGCTGGTTGCCGGAATTGGTTATGTTTACCGTCACGGGGGTCTGCGCCGCATATCCCGCGGTCACGGCCGCAAAGGTGTATGTGCCCGTCTTGTCGAGGGTGATGCCGTAGACGGGGGCGGGGTTGACGGTGACATCACAAGTTGCCGTATAGCCCCCGTCCACAGTCTTAACGGTGATTGTCGCCGTTCCGGCGGCTACGGCCGTAACCTTGCCGGTGCTGTCGACCGCGGCGACGTTCGCGTTGCTGGAACTCCAGGTCACGTTCTTATTTGCGGCGCCGGCGGGCGATACGGTGGCTATGAGGGTTTCCGACCCTCCGACTGTAAGCGACGTGCTGTTTTTATTCAGCGAGACGCCTGTCGGGTGAGTGTCGCTTATGCCGTTCATCCGCACCGGAACCGGACTGTTTGCATATGTGCCGTCTCCAAACTGGCCGTAAATGTTGCGTCCCCAGCTCCAAACGGTGCCGTCTGACTGCAAGGCCAGGTCATGATAAAAGAAGCCGGATACTGACACGACGTTGCTCAGGCCGCTCACCTTTACGGGAACAAGGCTGTTTGCCGTCGTATTGTTGCCGAGCTGGCCGTATGTGTTGTCGCCCCAGGTCCAAACGGTGCCGTCGGATTTCAGGGCAGCAGTGCCATAATAACCGGCGGATATGGACGTGAAGCCGCTCAGGCCGCTGACCTGCACGGGAACCAGGCTGCTTAACGTTTTGCCGTTCCCGTATGTGCCGTATTCATTGTCGCCCCAAGCCCAAACGGTTCCGTCGGATTTTATGGCCATAACATAATTTGCCCCGGCTGATGCGGATATCACGCCGCGCACGCCGTAGACCTGCTTGGGAACAGTGCCGCTTGTCGTCGTGCCGTCGCCGTAAGCGCCGAGCCAATTGTCGCCCCAGGCCCAGACGGTGCCGTCGGATTTCAAGGCTATATTATTCATTAAACCCGCCGATATGGATACGATGCCGCTTAAGCCACTCACCTGCACGGGCGTTGAGCTGTTGACCGTCGTGCCGTTACCGAGCTGGCCGCTGTAGTTGTACCCCGCGGCCCAGACGGTGCCGTCTGATTTCAGAGCTATAATATAATATGAACCGACGGATACGGACACGACGCCGCTTAGACCGCTCATCTGCACGGGGACCTGGCTGTTTGTCACGGTACCGTTGCCGAGCTGGCCATAGGTATTACCGCCCCAAGCCCAAACGGTGCCGTCGGATTTCACGGCGGCGGTATTGAATCTTTTGGAGGCTACGGATATGACGCCGCTAAGGCCGCTCACCTGCGCGGGCGCCGAGCTGCTTGTCACGGTGCCGTTGCCGAGTTGGCCGTAGTCGTTGCACCCCAAGGTCCAAACCGTGCCGTCGGATCGCAGGATCACGCTGTAGTCATACCCGGCGGACACTTTAGGGCTGGTGACCGCGCCTGAGGCCACGACGGAGACGGCGCAGACCGCCATTTGGCCGCCGTCCGATGTCGTGGCGGCGATGTACGCGGTTCCGGGCGCTACGGCCGTGACTTTGCCGGCGCTATCGACCGTGGCGACGCCGGTGTTGCTGGACATCCAGGCGATGGCCTTATTTGTCGCGTTCGCCGGCGCTATCGCGGCCGCGAGCGTTTCGGAACCTCCGGCCGTAATGGACGTGCTGAGTTTATTCAGCGTGACGCCGAGGACGGGTACATAACCGGGCGCAGTGCCGCTGACCTGAACGGGGACGGAACTGTTTGCGGCCGTCCCGCTGCCGAGCTGGCCGCTGCCGTTATATCCCCATGTCCAGATTGAACCGTCGGACTTCAGGGCCACGGCGAAACACGAACCGGACGCGACGGATACGACGCCGCTTAAATTGCTGACTTGCACGGGGACCAGGCTGTTTGCCGCCGTGCCGTTGCCGAGCTGGCCGTATGTATTATCGCCCCAATCCCATACCGTGCCGTTGGATTTTAACGCCACGGCGTTGGAATAACCGGCGGAAGCGGATATGCCGCCGCTCAGGCCGCTCGCCTGCACGGGCGTCGAGCTGTTTGCCGCAGTGCCGTTGCCGAGCTGGCCGTTGGCGTTGTACCCCGCGGCCCAGACGGTGCCGTCGGATTTTACGGCGGTGACAAAGTCCTGGCCGGCGGAGACGTAAACGACATCGCTCAAACCTTGCATTTTCAGGGGGGCAGACATGCCTGCGAAACTGCTGCCGAGTTGGCCAAACACGCTGCTTCCCCAGCCCCAGACGGTGCCGTCAGATTTCAGGGCCACAGCGTAGCGGGAACCGGCGGATACGGATATAATACCGCTCAGGCCGGTTACCTGCGAAGGCGCTGATGAGGCGTTGTTATTGCCGTACAGTCCGTTTCCGCGCTGGCCGTTAACATTATCGCCCCAGGTCCAGACGGTGCCGTCCGATTTTAAGGCGACGCCGAAATCGACGCCGACGGACGCGGACACCACTCCGCTCAAACCGCCGATCTGTATGGGGACAAAACTGTTTGCCGTCGTGCCGTTGCCGAGCTGGCCATAATAATTATATCCCCAGATCCAGACGGTGCCGTCGGATTTCACGGCCAGGGTATTGTACGGGCCGGCCGATACGGATACGACGCCGCTCAGGCCGCTGATATACTTCGGAACCGAGCTGTTTATCGTCGTGCTGTCGCCGAGCTGGCCGTAATTATTATTTCCCCACGTCCAGACCGTGCCGTCGGGTTTCAGCGCGACCGCGTGGCTCGCTCCGGCGGATACCGCCGGGACGGCAGCCATGCCGGCCGTCTTGACGTAGACGGCGCAAAGCGCCGTTTGGCCGCCGTCGGACGTCTTGACGGCGATTATGGACGTTCCGGGCGCTACCGCCGTGATCTTTCCGCTGCTATCGACAGTGGCCGCGGCCGTATTGCTGGATGTCCAGGTCACGGCTTTATTTGTGGCGTTCGACGGCACCAGAGCTGCCGTCAGGGTGTCGGACCCGCCGACCGTGAGCGAATCGGAGAGCTTATTCATTGTGACGCCCGTGACGGGCACGTTGGGCAGCGAACCCACGGTAACTGTGCATGAGGCGGTCTTTGCGCCGTCTGTCGTCGTAGCGGTGATCACGGTCGTGCCGGCCGCCACCGCCGTTACCGTTCCGTTTGAGTCCACCGTTGCTACGGCCGGGTTGCTGGACGCCCAGGTCACGGTTTTAATCGTGGCGTTTGAAGGGGCGACCGTCGCCGTCAGGGTGTCTGCGCCGTTTGACATAAGTGTATCAGAGGTCTTATTGAGCGTGACCCCCGTCACCGGCACATAACTGCCTGCCAATACGGGAACGGAACTGTTTACCGCGGTGCCGTTGCCGAACTGTCCATTGGCGTTGTTCCCCCAAGCCCACATCGTGCCGTCGGATTTCACGGCCAGGGTATGGTAATTGACACTGGAGGAGACCGATGTAACGCCGTCCAAGCCGCTCGCCCGCACAAAGTCGCTGGTGCTCGTCGTCGTGCCGTCGCCGAGCTGACCACTGGTGTTGGTTCCCGAAGACCAAACGGTGCCGTCGGATTTCAGAACCGCGGTGCTGTAGTTGCCGGCGGACGCGGATACCGCGCCGCTGATGCCCATCTGCGTTGGCACATACATGTAATGGCCGCCGAGGAGCCCCCAGACCCAGACCGTTCCGTCGGTTTTAACAGCCACAGCGTGGGTATAGCCGGCGGAGATTGACACGGCGCCGCTAAGGCCGGCCACCTGCACCGGAACGTAACGGTTTGACGTAGTGTTGTCGCCGAGCTGGCCATAGTTGTTACGCCCCCAGGCCCAGACGGTTCCGTCGGATTTCAGGGCCAAGTCATAGCCGTTGCCGGCGGAGACGGCGACTATACCGCTCAAATTGCTCACCTGTACCGGGGCATAGCTGTCTGCCGTCGTGTTGTTGCCGAGCTGGCCATAGCTGTTATATCCCCAGGCCCAGACCGTGCCGTCGGATTTTAGCGCCACGGTATGGAAGAAACCTGCGGAGACGGAGACTACGCCGCTCAAATTGTTCACCTGTACCGGGGCATAGCTGTCTGTCGTCGTGTTGTTGCCGAGCTGGCCATAGCCGTTATATCCCCAGGCCCAGACCGTACCGTCGGATTTTAGCGCCGCGGCATGGTAGTAACCTGCGGAGACGGAGACTACGCCGCTCAAATTGCTCGTCTGCACCGGAAGATTGCTGTTTGCCGACGCATTGTTGCCGAGCTGGCCGTATGTATTGTCGCCCCAGGCCCAGACCGTGCCGTCGGATTTTAGCGCCGCGCTGTAGCTGCTTCCGGCTGATACCTTGGGGCTGGTTACCGTGCCGGTGACGAAGACGACGCATGAGGCCGTCTTTCCTCCGTCGGCCGTTGTGGCGGTGATCAGCGCGATGCCGGCGGCCACAGCCGTAAGCTTTCCGGCTGCGTCGACCTTGGCGACGGTTATGTCGCTGGACGACCAGTTCACCGCCTTGTTTGTGGCGTTTGAGGGCGTGACGGCCGCCGTGAGGGTGTCTGACCCGCCGACGGCGAGCGCGTCGGATATCTTATTCAGCGCAACGCCCGTCACAGCCGTCGACGCGACCTTTGAAATGGTGAATGTCTGCGCCGCGCCCACATTGAATATGAAATTTACCGCGGTGGTTGAGGGCGTGGCCAGGCCGTTTAGGAAGGCCGGCGTAAACGTGACGGTCGTCCCGTCGTCGCTTATGGTGTAGTCGTAGTTGTTGGGATCGTAACGGTAATCGCCGGGGAGACCCTGGCGCAGTATGGTGCCGTCGCTCTTCTGGACGGACTCCAGCAGGTTTCCGTTTAAAGTTATCTTTGTGGAACAGGCGGTTCCCGAGAAATACGTCACGCTAGACGGTGAAACCGCCGAATTGTTGACGGCGGGGCTGCGTTTGTATAATACCGGGCGGACATTGACCATATCGCTTATTGCCCAAGAACCGGTATTGTCATAATAACTGCCGCTGATATAGCCAGGATACGGATTCTGATATGAATCCCTGTATACGCTTAAAACGATGTTGGCGGGAGCGGGCGGCGTAATCTTTACGATTACGGCGTATTTGCCCGCGCCCGGAATCGTATACGCGCTGTTGAGCGTCGCCGTGTAATACCCCTCATTTGGCAGCGTTCCGCTGCTGAGAGAGTTTTGGAGCGTCGAGCTGCTCGGCGGCGTCCCGTCGGAATTCGCGGGGACTATGTATATATTGTAGTTTGCGCCGGGGTTCACGTTGTAAAACATGACGTCCGTTATCTTGCCATATGTGGCGTAATCGCTTGTGAGGTCAAAGATATTGGTAAAATACAGCGGCGAGGACGGCGTGGCGGCATAGGACAAATTGACGGGGTAGCCTACGTTGACGGCCAGCATCTTTTCATTGGGGTTCGCGGGACGGTATCCCGTAAAGACGTCGAAATTGCTGATGTTGATACCCGCGTCCTGATACGAAACCCATAAGTAACCGTAATCGCCCGCCGCCCCCCAACTGTTTTTCACCAGCCATGCGCCTTTGGCCGTGGGCTGGCTGCCCGCCAGGTATGCGGCGTCCGGATAGCCGTCGGGAAAGTTGTCGTCCCAGCCCACAATGCAGACTTCGTGATCGTCGCCCAATACGGTGGAGGTATAATACGCGCCGCCCTTGCCGATCAAGCCGTTCGGGTTGTGCAATCCGGCGTTGACGCCGCCGTACTGCAGAACGCTGCGCTTGATATCGCCGATCGCGACGCTCTGCGTGCCGGTTGCGTGCATGATTATCTGCGCGGCGGCCATCTTGGCGGCCGGCCACGCTTCTCCGAGATACGGATAATATGGCACGGACGCTTCGGACGCTATGCCGAGGTTCCAGTTTGTGGCATATTCCTCAACGTCTGAAAGAGAGGCGCTGTCATCGGGGTTCCTGGAGGTATAGGGGTTATTCGGGTTCTGGCCGCTTAGAATAAACCGCACATGTTCTTCTGAAAATACCTGCTGCATGCCGGTTTTTAAGCTGACGAGCGATTCAAAAGTCGCCAAGCCCGCGAAAATCCCGCAAACGCCGATTCGGCCCTGATCCTTTACGGGCGTCATAGAGGTCTTTCTGGGGTCATAAGAAGAATCGGTCACTGCGGCCGACGCGGCGGCAAGCGCGCCAAGCTTGTTTGGCAAAAGCCGCGGCGTATACATTCTGGGAATAATTTCGCCATATTTGGCGGTATTGCCGTTCGCCAGGTCTATCAGATACTGCTGATATTCCGGCGAATAAGGCACCGGGGTGAGGCCGGGGTAAGTGGGCTTTAGGGATGTATCGGTCGCCGCGTCGCTGTCCGGGGCATCCGCGACAATGTCCGCCGCCTGTTCGCCTGTATCCGGAGGCGTTTCGGCCGCCGCGCCGCTGTCTGGCGCGCCCGGCGCGCCCTCGCCAATGTACGCCGCCTGTTCGCCTGCATCCAAAGGCCCTGCATCCAAAGACGTTTCGGTCGATACGCTGTCGGCCGCATCGCTGGCTATAGAAATATCACTGGCCACCGTCTGCGTGTCGGCATACGCAGCGGCAGGCTGAAACTGAACAAAGACGCCGGTAATAAGAGCAAAGGACAGAACTAAGCTCAATAATCTCTTTGGTAATCTCTTTGGCATATTTGACCATACCTTTCCCGCACCTAAGAGGTTAAAACAGTATAGGTGCGCAATCGTAACACTTACGAATTCTGTCAATAATTCTGATTGATACTGGTTCTGAAACCCCGATTTATTGTAGGGGCAAACCTTGTGTTTACCCCTGTCCAGGGCAGAGACAAGCTCTGCCCCTACAGGTTTCGGAACAGGTCTACTGTTTCCCGGAATGGCGCGGATACAGCGAAATCCTTTGTTTTATCTGCGCACGCAAATATAGGATAGCTGATTTATGTCTAACTTAAATATTTACGTCTACCCTCATTAGAGAAACAGTATTTTTAAGAAACAGTATTTCATCAAGAAACAGTATTAAATGGTTTGCAGTGTGATTTTTTGAAGGCTGTGAGTTCGGTAAATGCCATTTTAATATGGTCTGCGCCCGCTCTTGCCTTCCCAATCCGCTTCGCTTATCCCCGCCGTCATAGACTGAGGGCGAACAGGCCGTACATCCCGCGGTTATGCCGCGTAGATACCGCCCGCTCAAACCGCTTACGGCGGTTTCATGCCATTCAATTATCTCACGGCAGCGGATAAACAAATTTATGTACAATATTCCAATATGCATTTTAACATTGTCGTAAAATGTAGTCAAGCAAAAATTCACACGAATTCACACGGTTTCACACGGCATGCGCATGGACCGCATGATTTCGAAGATAAAGAGCTCGGTCACGCGATCCCGTTCGGCATGTGTTATATATCGGAAAACCAGGCCCTAACCGAGATATGTCAGCATTTCTTTCATAGATGATCATCCCCGTTGGATGGTTATACCATTGTCGCAGGATTGTTGCGATTCACGCGTTTGAGGTGGCGGCACATACGCTTTACAACTTTCCGCAAATGCGGTAAAATATCTTTGAGGTGTTTTAGGCGTCATGTTTGCGATTGTGTCAAAGAGCATAGTAGAACTGTTTTTGTGTATGGCGGTCGGCTTCGGCTGCCAGAAAAAGGGCCTGCTCAGCCGCGAAACGGTCAAGGGCCTGTCCGCGATGCTGATAAATGTGAATATGTCCGCGACGATGGTCGTCGCTATGCAGAATATATCGGATCCGGGGCAGTTTAAAACCTGCGTCGAGTTCCTGCCGGTGGAGGCGGCGATCTTCCTCGTTGGCGCGCTGGTGGGGTTTATAACGTGCCGGCTATTGCGGATCGATAAAAAGCGCATGGGCATCTATATGTTCGGGCTCACGTTCCCGAATGTGGGTTACATGGGCATCCCGGTGCTGACCCAGGTCTTCGGCACAGAGGGCACGATGTACGCCGCCGTGGTGAACCTGGTGTTCAACCTGTTCGCGTTCAGCTTCGGCATAAAGATGGTCTGCATGGGCTATGACCGGGATATAAGGATCAATTTCATAAGCATCATAAAGACGCCCGTCATCTTTGTCACGTTCATCGCCGTGGCCCTGTTTTATTTTTCCGTCCGCATCCCGGACATGATCGAAAAGCCCATAGAACTGCTGGCCGGGATGACGACGCCGCTCTCCATGATCATATTGGGCGCGATCATGGCGGGCATAGAAAACATAAAATTCTTGCTTACCAACTATAAAATGTATATAATGTTGTTTATGAGGCTGCTGTTGCTGCCGCTGATATTCTTCCTGGCGCTCAGGCCCTTTGTACATAATCAGCTTCATCTGAGCGTTTTCGTCCTGCTGCCCGCAATGCCCGCGGGCACGCTGCTCTCCATTATGGCCAACAGGTACGACCTGGACGACGGGCTGGCGTCCCTGTTCGTGTTCTCCACAACCCTGCTTTGCCTTTTGACGATACCGGCCGTCTCGCTGCTGCTGTAAGTTATAGATATATAAAATCAGACCGGAGGCCGGCATGTTTGAGGATATCAAAAAGAGGAGACTGACGTTGGGCGAGCTCCTGAGGCTCTCGGTTGCGGCTTTTTCGCGCAATCTGTCGGGCCTTTTGGCCGTGGTCGCCTGCGTATACCTGCCCGTGAACATAATGTCGGAGCACATCACCGGCTTTATCACGGGTTCCGCGGCGTACCAGGATTTGGTGAGGGCCGCCGCCGCGGGGTCCTTGAACCCTCAGGAATATATCGACGATATAGGCAATTTCGCGCCCATGTTTTTGATGATGACGCTGATTGACATAGTCTTTATCCCGCTGTCCCTGGCGGCGTACACGTACATCGCGGATGAGGCGGCGCGCGGCCGGAAGGCGGCCTTTTCCGGCATCCTGGACGCCTCGCTGATGAAATGGGCGCGGCTTATCGCGACATACGCCCTGTACGCGCTGTTCATGCTGATAGGCTCTTTCCTGCTGATAATACCCGGCGTAATTATGGCGGTCAGCATGACCTTTTGCGTAAGCTTCGCCGCGCTGACCGACAAATGGGGCGTCTCCGCGCTGAATGAGAGCAGGCGGCTCATAAAGGGCAACTGGTTCAGGACCCTCGGGGTGCTGTTCGTCTCCTGGCTCATATCCTTGCCGGTCGCCTATGTCCTGACGTTCCTGAAATCGTATCTGCCGGGTATACCGCTGCTGTCCCCGGCGTACGACACCCTGGTGCAGTTCCCGCTGAGCATATTCAGCCTTATGCCGATCTTTTATTTCCTAAATATGAGGCATCTGAGGGAAGGGGCGGGGCCCGGCCGCGATTATACCGGCGGTTCCCCCGGCGGCGGCGATGTTTAGCCGCCTTATGACAAAAGAGGTCGCGATCGGCGGCGTCAGGATCGGCGGCGGCAACCCCGTCGCCATTCAGTCCATGGCCAACACCGACACCCGCGATTACGTCAGGACCTCCGCGCAGCTAAACGCGCTGGCGGAGGCTGGCTGTGAGATCGCCCGCGTCGCCGTGCCGGATATGGAGGCGGCGCGCGCCATTGCGCGGATCAAGGAGCGCGTGTCCATCCCGCTGGTGGCGGATATACATTTCGACTACAGGCTGGCCGTGGCCGCCGCGGAAAACGGGGCGGACAAGCTGCGTATAAACCCCGGCAACATCGGCGGCCCGGAGCGCGTGAGGGCGGTCGCGGCGGCGGCGAGGGAGCGGGGCATCCCCATACGCGTGGGCGTGAACTCCGGCTCCCTCGATAGGGATCTGATCGAAAAATATGGCGGGGTGACGCCCGAGGGCCTGGCGGAGAGCGCGCTGCGCGGCGTGAAGTTGCTTGAGGATCTGGATTTTGATGATATTGTGATATCCGTAAAGGCCTCCGGGGTGCCTTTCACCCTACGGGCATACCGCCTGCTGGCGCGGCAGACCGATCACCCGCTGCACCTGGGCGTCACCGAGGCCGGCACTTTATCTGCCGGGGCGGTCAAATCCGCCGTGGGCATCGGCGCCCTCCTGGAGGAGGGCATCGGCGACACCATCCGCGTATCCCTCACCGCCGATCCGCTGGAGGAGATAGCCTGCGCCAGGGAGATACTGAAAGCGCTGGAACTGCGCCGTTTCGGGGTCGAGCTCACCTCATGCCCGACATGTGGGCGTACGCAGACGGACCTGATCGCCATCGCAAACGAGGTCGAGAGGCGCTGCCGGAGCGTGCGGAAGGACATCCGCGTCGCCGTGATGGGCTGCGCCGTGAACGGGCCGGGGGAGGCGCGCGCGGCGGACGTCGGCATAGCCTGCGGAGCGGGCCGCGCCGTGATATTCAAAAAGGGGCGCGTTCTGCGCGCCGTCAGCGCGGAGCGGGCCGTCGACGAACTGATGGAAGAGATAAAGAGCCTATGAATAAAGTGGGTTCGATTGTTCGCTTACACTACAACCGGCTAAAGCCGGAAGACTTGGTGCCGCCTGAAAGGCGGACGGAATGGTTGACCGCACGTCCGCGAAACTGTAATTATAGGGCGCTTTTAATTCAGCGGGCGGACAGGGTCGCCCGCCCCTACGGAGGACGAAAGCTCGGCTTTGCTGAATTTGGTTAAGGAAAATCTGTCGAACTCACGTTATAATAGATATGTTCTGAAACCCTGGTTTATTGTAGGGGCAAACCTTGTGTTTGCCCTTGTCCAGGGCAGAGACAAGCTCTGCCCCTACAGGTTTTGGAATAGGTCCTGTAATTATAGGACGCTTTTAATCCAGCGGGCGGACAGGGGCGTCCGCCCCTACGGAATATTAAAGCTCGGTTTTGTTGAATTTCTCTAGGCTGTGTCTTAAAACTAAATATTGCACAAATCCCCAATATATGTCATCATAAAGACATAAAGGGGGAAAGCGTGATGTTACACCGCCATGAAATAACTGACGCCAACTGGGAGCACGTCAAGG
>Ga0209629_10003580_pt1 | contig 11186 bp, 11 predicted proteins | sample TergutCu122P5_FD_187286 | JGI IMG/M metagenome (GOLD analysis project Ga0209629, IMG submission 187286) | Cubitermes ugandensis P5 segment gut microbial communities from Kakamega Forest, Kenya - Cu122 P5 (SPAdes) (version 2) | ecosystem: Host-associated > Arthropoda: Insects > Digestive system...
AGTTGCGTATACCGATTGGATCGCGACGTACCATATTCCCGAATACCATGCCTGACGGCGAGATAATCATATCGTAGTTCACTGCCATCTGTTCAGTAATAGCCTCTTTGGTAAGCAGTTGCTCGATTGACGCATACATGGTGGAGTCAATAAAAACGGGAGCATGGTCGTAGAGGAATCCCATCGCCGACATGAGCACGGAGTTATCTATTTGATACAAAATATGTTGGATATAGTTCGTAAGTGAATCTTTCTGGAGCAATTGTTCTACGAACAAATCGCATTTCTCTGACAGCGTTTCAACATCAATTGTATCTGATTGAGGGACAAATAGGATGAATATTTTATCCTTTACCTTCAAGTTGGCAAACACGAGTTCTTCCGAGCTGCCGGTTTCGATGGAGGGGAGCAATTTCGATATGTCTTCTTCATACGTCACCTTGCTGCCCAAATAAATAAAACACAAACTGCTCACAATCAGCAATCCATAAAAAAGCGCCTTATGCTTTGCGAAAAATCTGAAAAGTGCAATCATAAACAATGAACAATGAATAATGAACAATTAACAATTTAAAATCTAAACTCTATAATCTAATCTCTGATCATCAAGCATTTTAGGGTCATAAGCTCATTGCCTTCCCGACAGATCGAAGCTGTTATTTTGTAATGCCTGTCTTCGATGGCAGTAATGTCAATGTTGACCTGTAATTCCCTGTGTTGCTGTGGTGTAATCATTGTGAGAAATTTGCATTGAGCAATGGATTCGAGCAAAAGAGTTTGTCCTGTCATGTGCTCCACACACTCCTTGACCATCTGGATATTACATACGCCCGGCGCCACAGGCATCCCGGGAAAATGCCCCTCATACACGCTACATTCCGGTAAAAGCGTCACATCAAATTGTGCAGCCATCCCTGTAATCCGTTGATTAAAAACTGAATAGTAGTAGTCGAGTAGCATCTTATGGATCAGTTGAGATTCTTGTAATCATGCTGGCACAAATATTTTCATTTGGCACGAAGCAATCGTTTCGTCGCCCGATAAAACTTCAGCTTCGATCAAAGAAAAGTTCAATACCTCTGCAATCACATGTACTGCAGTCCTTAACGCTTCGCCAACAACGGGCAGTCTCGTTACGTGAAACTTCTTGATTTCACCGATAAAGCCCAGAGGGGCAGCTTGTTGTTTGCGGTAAGCCTTATTGCCGGCCTGTGCCGATCCTGATTGGGCGATATGTTCAATAAGACCAGGTTCCGTCAAGCGTCCGTTCTCGCAAAATAGATTGTCCAGCCTGACAGTCAGTCCTGTATGTGCTTCCGTGTCGTTTCCGTCAAAGAAAGCATCCAGCATCATGATCGGCGCACGTTGCGGGATCAGTAAAGCGATTCTGTCACCTGTAAATAGCGCCTCAGTAGCCATTAAGTATTTAATTGTCTGTATATAACATCATAGAGGTCTTCAAACGTCTTAATTTTATTGATGTCTGCCCCCGTGATTTTTATTTTATAGATCGACTCAATCAAAGCCACCATATCTACAAGCGCCAAACTGTCCAAATGTAACGTGTTTTTGATATGCGCCGCCGGAGTGATCTCCTCTTTTTCCACTTCAAATTCTTTGGCCAACGCCTCATTGATTGCCGCTATCAGTTCTTGTTTGTCCATTCTCAAAAGTTTATATTTTACATATTCCTGATTATCAGGGTTGAATTTGTCCCACCAAAACCAAACGAATTAGACAGGAATGTATCAAAATGTTTGTCGACGCGTTTATCCGGAATGTTCAACAATGCCGAATCTTCGTCGGGATGCTCGAAATTCAGGTTGGGCGCAATGAAGTCATGCTTCATCATCAGCATGGAATACACCACCTCGCTGGCTCCTGCCATCCACATTTCATGTCCGGTTTGCGACTTTGTGGAAGTCACTTCAGGTCGATAACCGTCAATCACAGAGGCAATTGCTTTGGCTTCGTTGCGGTCGCCTAACGGCGTCGAGGTAGCATGTGCATTGATGTATCCGATTTCAGCAATCTGCATCCCTGCGTCGCGGACCGCCATTTGCAGGGAGCGTCTGGGGCCGTCAACGTTGGGGACGGATATATGGTCGCCATTCGACGAAAAACCGTAACCGCATACTTCGGCAAGGATGGGGGCGCCACGCCGAACGGCTGATTCATAGCTCTCTATGATTACGGTTGCAGCGCCTCCGCTGGGAACAAGTCCGTCGCGGTCGCGGTCGAACGGGCGGGATGCTTTTTCAGGTTCGCTCTCCCGAACAGAAAAAGCGTTGATGCCATCGAAACTGCCTATCGAAAAGGGATTGACCTCCTGTGCGCCCCCACAAATAATACATTCCTGTAATCCGTTGCGTATCAACAATGTACCAAGTCCGATGGCATGAGAACCGCTGGCACATGCGCCGGAGATGGTGATGTTAATGCCTTTCAACTTAAAGATACAGGCAAGATTCATCGTGACGGTTGAGTTCATCGACTGGAAAATCCCGCCTGAGCCAATCAGTGTCGTGTCATTTTTCTCACGCATGATATCGACGCTCTTGACGACCGGATCGGCGCTGCTGTCATTGCCATACAGGATGCCTGTTTCGTGCGTTTCGATATAATCTAAATCAAGTCGCGCATTTGCAAGCGCCTCACAGGTAGCCATATACGCATATTTAGCCTGTTCGGGCATATAGACGCGCTGGTTCCGGCTCAGTATGTTCTTTAAATCAGGCACTTCAACGAATCCGGTCAAGGCAGAACGGAATCCCATGGCCTTGCGTGCAGGGTCAAAAATAATCCCTGATTTCGCATGATACAGCGAATCCCTGACCTCATCGAGGCTTTTCCCAAGACACGAATAGATACCCAATCCGGTAATAACGACTTTTCTTTCCATATTTTCTAAAACTTTGTCCCTTTCTGAATATGATTATTGGCTGAAAGTAATTCATCTAATCCATTCACCATCCGCTTCCTCGTTGCGATTAAATCATTCATTTTCTTTGTTTTGAGGTTGATACGAAACCGCAACGCCTGCATGGTTTGCTTGAAAAAACGCCAATAATACCATGCAAATAAACCAATAAAAGGCAACATAACCAAATAAATCAATGCCCACCAAACATTCGTGAAAATCCAGGTCAGCACAAAAGTCAGCGTATATAAAAGCGGAATGGTAATCAAAACGCTGATTGTCAATACAAATGTTCCCCAAAACATACGGTCGGTCATCCGACGGATTAAAATATGGGGCGCAATCAAATTCAACACATTCGGCCATAAGGCAAAGATACTCAATGGTAACAATATGATTAGCAGCAGTATATTCCCTGAAATGGCCAGCCACGAGGGACATCTGTCAAATAGCATATCATTGATTTTCAGTTTATTGATGTTTTTTTTCAGCGCTAAGGCGTCGGCGTAGATGTTGTCGAGTTTGGCTGTTTGGCTGTCTTCCTTGATTTGTGTTAATCTGTCAACTAATAAACGGTCTGATAATAACCGATCCGGCAGTTTTTTTGCATCATATTGATGTTGAAGAGCAAATTTTTGTCCGTAGGTGTTGCGAATAAAATCGATGGCTTCGTAATTTTTCAAATCACGAATGTCGAGCATCAATGATTCTATCTGTTTGCGTACCAATGCGTTCAATTGGCGTTGAGCCGTTCGGGGCTTTGTCTGGTATAGTTCGTAAAACGGTTTCAGCGAAACAGGCGTGCCGTATTTGACTAAGATTTGCTCCCTGAGTTTAAAATAATCGGAGTAATGGTTGCAGGCAGGCAAAACGAAAATTTCCTTTTCAAAGTTGCCCATCTCCGCTGCTTCGAAAGCCATCCTCGTATATCCGAAAGTAAAATCGCCCAGCCAGCGTTTGTCCTGATGGCCGGCTTCGGGAAACATCACCAGTGTGCCGCCGTTAAGTAATTCTTTTTCAGACCACAAAAAGATGTCTTTGTTTTTTGTCACAGCTTCAACCCCCTCGAATGCAATCCGGAAAGAAGGCAATAAGCCGACGGCACGCAAGAACTTGCTGAATAAAGGATGGTAATCGAACACGTCTGCACGCGAAATAAAATAAGGCTTGCGATCGTTCAGTGAAAGAAGTATCCCTATCGGGTCATTGATGCAATTTTGATGATTCGATACAATCATCAAAGGAATGCCTGCCTCCGGAATATTCTCTGTATGAATGTGATAGACATGACGATAATAGATCCGGTCATGAAAGAACCGGATGTAAGACTTGAACAAGAGATAAGCAATCCCTCCTCGTTGATGTAGTTTTGTCTTCTTTCGCAACGATCTTCTCATTACCTGTTAAGCAGACAAAAATACAGGTTTTTTTGATTTTGAGCAATTTCAACGTGTAAAAATTGTTTCGCAGCGTTGATGATCGCAAATGAGGGGCGGCAACCTATCTTCTTCCGGCTTGTGATGATGTGGATGAACGTCGTTGCGGGGTAGACTGCTGTTGCTGTTGTTGTTGCTGCTGCTGTTCTTTTTGAGCGTCGATATTATCACTTTGCGCTCTTTGAATCTGTCTTGGCTTTTGCGGTGAAACCCTGTTTGTTACACGCGGCTGCTCCTGTGTAGGACGATACTCGCGTGTCGTTACAGGTGATTGTTCCGACTGCGTTCTTGACGGTTGCGCGGAAGTACTTCTCGAAGATTGCTCTTGCTGTGTCGAAGAACTTCTTGATGATTGCTCAGATTGCGTTCTTGTACTTCTCGAAGATTGTTCCGTTTGCGTTCTTGCAGGCGGCTGTGACGTTGAACTTCGCGAAGACTGTTCCTGTTGCGTAATCGGTTGGGAAGATACCCTGTTCGTTTGCTCGGAGGCAGAGGAAGAGCGGCTTGACGCTTCGCCGGTTGGCCGGTAAATGCGGTATTCGTCATTGCTCACCCCAACATTTCTGCTGTCCGCCGTGCTTACAACCCGCATCGGTTGGACACTTCTGCCTGTTTGCCTTTGCACGTCATTTGTGCTTGGTCCCATGTTGAAGCGACTGTTGTTTTCTGACCCGTAATTATTGATAATCGTCGTATTATTGATAATCGTCGTGTTTCGCGAACGATTGACATAATAATTTCCGATATTGCGATCGCCCATATACCTGCCGGGCATAAATGTCCAATAACTTGTTGGAAAGTGATTGACGGAGAGTCTGACATTGTAGCTCATACCGGGCATCAAGGGCGCCCAACCGTACATATCGCCACTCGAACTCCAGGCTACCCAAGCCGGCCCCCATTCGTAACCGGGCACCCAATACCAGCCATATCGTCTGTCGTAACCCCAACGGCCATAGTGGAATGGCCCCCATCCCCACGAATAATTGGAAACCCAAGTCCATCCGTAGTTGGTATACGTCCAGTATCCATTGGTGGAATAAGGCTGAAAGTTAGGTACATTGGCAATCCATACCTGTCCGTAAGGCGTCAAATTCACCCAAACGCCGAATGGAGAGAGTTGAGCGTAAAAATCGTTGAAGCTCAATACATTCTGACTAACGGGGACATTCACTGTTTGCTGGTATTGATACGCCTGTGTCTGAGGGTTATAATAATAACCGTCCGGCAGTCCGTCGCCATAAGAATATCCGTAGGACGGATTATAATAACTTCGGTCGGTACTCACGTATGCCGGACCGCAGCTTGCAAGGATAAGCGCTACAAAAGCGACACTGATAATGGGTTGTAATCGAATTTTCATTTTTTTATACTTTATGCCCTTTCGGGCGGGTTAAATTATTCGTAGCAAAGATATAGATTTTTTTTTAATCCCCGTGCATGATTCTGAAAAAATCATGTATTAGGTTCTTAAACAGGTTCATGTTAAAATGATTACAGTCATGATGGAATAAGAGTATTCGTTGAAGTATTCAATTCAACGGCTGTTACGGAAGCGGGAGGAACGGAATACATTTTATCAACTTCGACAACTTTAGTCTTTGGTGACAGCAGATCGTTTTCGGCACGAATGATTTCATACGTTGGATCCTCCGAAATTTCATAAGCCTTGGCAGAAAGGATTGTCTTTCCGTTGATATGAAACTTCACCGGTACCGATTTCGTGCGACTTGTATTCACAATATGGAGGTAGAAGGTATCGCCTGTTCGGCTTCCGGTAATGTCTAACAGATCGGATGTGGAGGATGTACGCAGAAATTCTTTCCCTGAATATTTTCTGTATAACGCCATCACTTTCGCCACAGGCATCAAGAAAGGGCGTCCGCTCGGGACAGGAATCATCACGGCGTTCACAAGCCAGCGTGTACCGCAAAAATCGGCCATGGTAGCGATTTTGAGCAGGTCGCCGTTTCGTTCGTGAACGTTAGCCATGCGTGCGTAACTGCAACCGGCTGCCCAAGAGGAAAGCACTTCGCATCGGTTGCGTCCCGGAACTGCGAAATGACATTCGGTCAGCGCTAACGGCATTTTATAAGGTTCAACTTGTTCGCGCATCCGGTGGATTTTTCGCTCATGAATCTTACAGGCGTTCATCAATACATCCCATGTTTTCGCAGGGTCTTTGCGATAATCGTTATCACGGATAGGTTGTCCCGGATCAAACATGTGATGGAATGCAATGTAATCAATTTTATCGCCAAGATTGTTAATCATTTCCGTTGCCCGGTCGTTATTTGTACTTTCGTTTTCACCCCAAGCAATCAACCGGATAGTTGGATCTGCCTTTCGCATGGCATTGGCAAACTCCATCGTCTTACGAACTGCCGTATCGCGATCAAACCGGTTTCTGCTATACGATGTTTCGTTGCCGATCTGCCAGACCTTGATCCGGAGCGGATCTGCAAAACCATGTTTTTTGCGTAATGCGTTATCGGGATTATTGCAGTAATCGACCCATTCGGCGGCTTCCTGAGCCGTACCGCAACGGTCATCCCCCATCGGTGTTTTGAGGAATTGAGGATCGCCTTCCGACTCGAAATTGATACACATAAGCGGATCGGCGCCAACAAGTTTGCAAAACTCGACAAATTCTGCCGTGCCAACCTGATTTGTTTCCATACCACCCCATACAATGTTATACATAGGTTTTCGCTGATTTCGAGGGCCAACCCCTTCTTTCCACCGGTAGTAAGCCGATAATAACCCTCCCCAACGTACCATACCGGGCGCCAGTTCTCGGGTGACATCAACCAATTCCTGCTTCCAACACTGTTTGGCATGGTCCCAGGAAGCCTCGACAGAAGAGTCGGTAACGCCTAACGGCTCCATAAATTGCATATAAAGCCACGGCGAAAGTTCGAATTGCGGCTCAGGGTCAATGGTGATTGCGGCAAAATCACTTGTATTGATAGTTTGGGCTATCGCAGGAATTCCGGCAGCCATGCCCAAACTGCCTAATGCTGTCGTTTTGACAAAAGTACGTCTGTTCATTTTCGCTGTTCTATGATGTTTTATTTTTTCGTCAAATGTAAGAAAAAAATATGATTCACAATGTTTTTTTTTGATTTAAAACGTAAAAGGGGGACTTCATGCAGCAATTCAATACAAAAATCCAAATAGCCAAAGTGGAATTTTGTTTGCAAAGCCTGTTTCAATATCATCGGCGGCAATATATGCGTTAGCGATATTTTTGATTTGCGAATTGGTTTTGTTTTTCCCGCCAACTTCAAAAACTAAACTTCCGTCAATTGTAAAATCGCCGTTTTCTGCCGTATTGACTTTGTGTTTTGTACGCAACTGATTGGCAAAAAAAGTTTCACGAACATTTCCCGTATTGATATTTTGAAATGCCAAAGAATGGATAATATTGGTATTTTCAAGATACACTTTTTGTGGCTTTGCTAAGGTTTGAAGTGTTTGTTTTGGTTCACTAATACATTGGATTACACCTGCTTTATCCAATAAATAAAGATATTTTACCAGTACATGTCTGCCGATTTCGATTGATGCGCTTAAATTGGTAATATTGGGCGTAAATGGCACCATTTCAGCAATGATACCAAGCAATTTCTTGATCTTCAAAATAGTAACATACTCAATATTTTCTATTGCCGGCAAATCTTCGTTCAGCGTTTTATGGATAGACTGTTCCACCTGAATGGGATAAGTCGCAATACTTTCCTTATAATAAGGATAATAGCCAAACTCCAAATATTTTTTCAGTTCAGGCAAAATTTTGATTTTTGAGGTGATTTCGGAGGCAATTGTTCGATGGTCTTTCAATATACTGCTCAATTCAAAAACCGGTAATTCAATTTCATTTTCATATTTCAAAAACTCTCTGAATGACAATCCTTTCAGTTCATACACTACGACCCTTCTCGAAAAATCAATACTTGCATTAAAAATTTCGAGCATGGAAGAACCTGTAAAAACAATGTGCAGCGTGGGATAAGAATCGTAAATATTTTTGATTTCCATTGCCCACGTTTTATATTTATGCACTTCGTCTAAAAATAAATGCGTACCGCCGAGATTATAAAAATCTTCGGCAAGTTCCGAAAGCGAATGTTTCGTAAACCAGATATTGTCCAAACTCGCATAAAGCGCTTTCGACCTGTCGGGAAAATTCAGTTTGATGTGTTGCAGCAAAAGTGTAGATTTGCCCGTACCCTTTGCTCCGATGATACCAACTAATCGGTTGTTCCACTCAACATTACTATATAAATATCTGACAAACCCTGTATTTACATGTTGTACCAGCCTGTCGGAAGTGATAATTAGAGATTCCATTTTTTACAAAAATTGATATTTCAAAATATCGGCAAAAATAATGTTTTTTTCTTTTTCTGCAAAATTTACATCCGATTTTATCAATATTTCCGCTGTTACAAACTGTAGGTTTTCGGTCGTTCTGCGAAACTGAATGTGTTAAATGCTATCGGTTTTCACCGGCCGTCCTGAATATATCATTACGGTTCCCCTTTTCGACAAAGTTGTTTTTACCATGGGTGATGCACAATTTACAATCCGCCGAGAATGTTCGGGAAGAAAAATCATCAACATCACCTACGATGGCCAAAAGATAACCGGCTATTTCATTTCTCATGCTGATTTGAAAAGAGGCAAAGAGTTGGTAATCAGGACTGAATAAAAAAATATATTAATTTTTTAAAATATATTTGTTTGCTTCAATGGCTATCCTTATCTGCTGTTCTGTATTGTTAAATTCTTGTATTTTATTGTCGTATTCTCTTTTTCTGAAATAAATATTAATGGAAGCAGGTATATGGCCAAATATCTTCCCCGCTTCAGGCAGTGATTTAATAGCGACCCAATATTCCTCTAACAAAGCAGAAGCTAATTGATCTCCGCCTGGAATATTATCGACTGCATTCAACGCTATATCAACAAAATCTGCTACGCTGTTTTTTATTGGCTTCTCATTTTCAACACCTGCTTTTTTTCTAAGTTTTTCCATTGCTTTTTCTTTTAACACATCGCCTTGTGGTATTTCTACGTGTTTCAACAATAAATCTCCTGCATTGTCTGCGGTTTCTACTAAATTGTAATTTATCTGATGTTGTAATGTATTTGACAAGTCCTGATACCATTTTTTTGCTTTTTTGATATCTTCAAGTTGAGATTCATATTGCATAATTTTAATTTTTGCTTCTGTTATATCATTTACTTTGATTAGAGGTAAAACTGTAGATAAATCCTCTTGATTATTAGGTGCAGTTTCGTAAAATGCGTTAATTACAGTTTTATTATTTTGCTCTCTGCCGGAATAGATGACATGGTAACGTGTTAATTTTGAGTAATTTTTAAGATTTTGTTCATAATCTATGATATTTTTCTTATAATCTTGCAAAAACTTCACAAAATCGGCTGATGAGACATTTGCATTGAGTTCAACAATGGCTTTATCGCCCTCGTATCTGTGATTTACAACAACTCCTTTATATTGAGAAAAAAAATTGTTGCAGTTTTCCAGTCTCGCATATTCCATTTTTAGACTCTCTATCGTATTTTGATTGTTGTTCTGACTTTTAGAATTGAAACAAAATACAATCTGAATGATTAGCAAATCTGTTTTTCATAACTTTTTTATTTTGTTGGTAAAAAACTAATTTAATATATCTCTGACATCATCTTTTTTTTGCATTCTTCAACTGCCAATTTTTTACAAGGAGATTGTAGTTTTCAGTTAATTTATTTTCTTCCACAGAAATATTATTTAATAGTTCTTCTACCTCTGATGCAACATTGGGATCTTCATTGAATTCCATTAACAAATCTAACCGAGATCTTGCCATAACGAAATATTGATCGCCATAAGAATAGATTTCTTCACAGTCTGAATACGTCTTCGACTTTAAAATATCACGAGATCGATATTGCCCCATTTCGGTATAAATATTTGCTAATGTTAAATATATTTTTTCACAATTCGGATTATTCCTCAACGCCCATTCTAATTCTGTTGCTGCATCTATTAATTGATCTTCATTTTTTGCAGATTGATACAATTTCATTGCTTTATCAATGCGCTTTTGAGCTTCATTGCCAAAGATGCAATTATCTTCCTGTGCATAAACAGATAATGAGAAAATCATCAATATAACAGAGAAATAAAAGTTTTGTTTCATAAAGTTAATATCCTAATAAAAAATCTCTTATTTCTTCCTCTAATTCATTCATACTTAGCATACCCACTTCATAAGTACCTGAATCATCAATACCCCTAAAAAAGTATGTTTGCGGAACTCCTTCAAAATTGAAATCTTCTAACGTTTTATCACTAAGATTCCAAACGTTGACTTTATAAAAATAAACTTTATCTTTATATTCTTTTTTCTCCGCTAAAGTCTCTAAATATTTTCCAATTTGTTTGGCGAAAGGACAGGTACCATTATGAAAAAGTACTACACAGGGTTTATCGTTCTTGTTAGGAAAGTCCCATCCATATCCCGAACAGACTTTTTCGAATAACTGTCTTTCGTTCAATTCTTTAACTTGTGCATTTGCAACTGTAGGTAATAAAGCAATACTTGCTACCAAAATAAATAATTTTAAAGATTTCATAATTTTTTTAATTATTGTTGTTATATTTTCGCTGCAAAGGAATAACGAAAAGGCACAATATTTCACCCAATCGGAGAGAAAAACACCAACTTTTCGAGTAAAATACTTATGCAATTTTTCAGTAACCAAGTTTTTTCATATCTTTGCAACTGTAAAATTGATGAAATATGAATACAGAAGCA
>Ga0209629_10003581_pt1 | contig 11185 bp, 12 predicted proteins | sample TergutCu122P5_FD_187286 | JGI IMG/M metagenome (GOLD analysis project Ga0209629, IMG submission 187286) | Cubitermes ugandensis P5 segment gut microbial communities from Kakamega Forest, Kenya - Cu122 P5 (SPAdes) (version 2) | ecosystem: Host-associated > Arthropoda: Insects > Digestive system...
GCGATTATCGTCCTTGCGCATCAGGTAGGCGACGGTGCCGCGTTCCGGCGTCACGCCACCGGCCTTGGCGATCAGATCCATGATGGTGGTCGAGGAAGTCATTGAATAATTGCCGGGGTCTTTCACCGCCCCGGAGATGGAAAATTGCAGGCTTTGATAGTCCTTGACCTGGATGTGTACCTGCGGATCGACGAAATACTGAGCCGAGAGCGGATTGGCCACCTGCCGCTCCAGCTCGGCGGTGGTCAGTCCTTTGGCTCTGGTCGAGCCGATGAAGGGAAAGTTGACCAGGCCCTGGTCGGAGACGGTCAGATCGACCTTTACCTGCTCCTCGCCGCCGGCGAAAATCGTCACGCTGATAATATCCCGCGCCCCCAGTTTATAGGCGGGTGACGCCGCCAAGGCCAGACTGGGCGCCAGCAGGATGAGAAAAAGCAAAAAATTCCGGAACATCGCATCCACCTCCGTTTTCAGGCTGATGGGGGGAAATTTTTTTTTTGCGCGTGGATTTGCCGCCATTCAAAACATAAAATTTCAGGCAGGAAGCGATGCCTGGCATAAAAGTGTTGGCTGCGGGGCGATTGGCGGACCACCCCGCTCTACTCTAAATTGCTGTTATTTGTGTCCGAAGTCGTAAGAGTATCCCACCTTGCCCATGATGAAAACATCGTCATACGATTGATAGGTGGCGTCGGACTCCTGTTTGCGATAACCACCTTCCACGCCCAGTGTCAGGTTGTCGATGATTTTGTAGCCGACCTGCGCCGACAAAACGTACAGGTCGTCAGTGCGATCGTTGGGGTTAAGCTGGTAGTTACTGTTCTGGTACAAGAACAGGCCGGAAACATCCAGCTTTGGCCCGAACATGTACCCGCCTCTCAGTTCCAGCCGCGTCGCCGCGTAGTAGGAGTCACCGGAGCCATAGTTGTTCAGGTCATGGATCACACCCAGGCGGAAGAAGGAACGCGGTTTCGTATCTTCTTCCTCACGGCGGTCTTTGCCATCGAGCATGAACTTCCAGGTCACGCCGTCGAGATTGTCGTAACCGCTGTAATCGAACGAACGCGCATAGTAGCCGGCCCCGGTGGTGACGGTGAAATAGTTGAATTGTTTCGAGGCGTTCAACGTTATCTGGTTGGCAAGGTAATCGGAGGACAAGCCATCGTAAGCGCCCTTCCATATCTGGTATTCGAGATAGACGGCGGTTGAGCGGTTCAGGTTGTAAAACGCATCGACCGCGCCGCGGTTTTCCGTATAATCCTCACCGTCGTTGTCGCTGTAGCGGATCAGACTGTTCTGATAACGGGCGCCAACGCCAAATTTGTTGCCGAAATCGTAGTAGAGATTTGGCGTGAAGGCATTGGTGGTGTATTTCGACCGGCCTACCTCTTTGCTGAATTCATCGACATACTGCGGATCGCGCGTGATACGCAGCCCGTTTTTGACGCCGGCGGTGAGGCGGTCGGTGACTTGACTGGTCATATCGACGCTGGCCTGGCCGCCGGTATAGCTGTAATCGCTGACCTTGTTAACGCCGTAGGGCGGATTGTCGCTACTGCGATAGTCGTGCCGTTCCAGCGTGCCATCGGCGGTGATCTTGGTTTTCGCGGTTTTGTAGATCACCTGAAGGCCAGGTGAGATGCCCAGGGTGGTGACCGCCACCTTGTTGTTTTCGGTGCGGTAAAAGTTCGATTCGTAGCTGAGCGATACCTCGGCATGCGGCGTGATAATGACCCGTCCTTGCGCCAGGGCGTCGGTGCCGCCCAGCGTCGCTGCCAACGCGCTGAGAACGGTAATAAACCGCCAGATTCCTCTTCTCTCCATACCTTCATTCCTCTTCGAGGTTATTGATTGCCAGCGCTTGTCTCTTCCCGGCTGCCGCCGCAAGCGTGGTTTCGTAATAAGGGCGGGCGCATGGACCCGCCCCTATATGTCCCGCCTGGGAGGCAAGCTCAGATGCCGCTGGCCCGGCGGCGGTCGCCGAAGGGGCCGACGTCGGCGCTGTCCCGCATGATCGCGGCTGGATTGAGGGTGGGACCGCCTTCATAGGCTTCGATGCCCGGAGTAGCCATCAACGTGGAGCAGACATCGAGCAAATCCTGCTTCTTCTCCGTCACATATGTTTTCCGCTTGTCGTCGCTGCAAATGGTTTTCGCCGCCGCCGCCGCGATATCCGCCGCCCGGTCGGGGAACAATGCCGCCAACTGCCGCACGATTTCCACCGCCTGATCTGGCTGCGCCTCAGCGAGGGCGCCGGCAATAGCCGCCGCTGTGTCGGGCTTTGCCACCGCTATCGCCACCGCCACCGCCGATTTTGGGTCGGCCTTGACCGCTTCGAGGGCCGCCTGCACCGGCATCATGCCGGCTTTTACCGCCTCCTGTGCCACGATATCGGCTTTTTTGCCGGCGGCGATGTCGCCGGCAATATCGGCGTTCGCCAATTGCGGCGCCGCCAGCATCAGGCTTCCCAGAACCAGAGTCGCAAACGTCTTTTTCCAGCCATTTCGTTTTGCCATTGTCGTTCCCCCATTGTTGTTGACTTCATCTCAGGCCGCGCACATTGAGGCAGCCGTCAGCTATCTTACTGTATCTTCGTTATCCGGCAACCAGTTTTCATCCAGTTTTCATCCATAATTTTGGTAACGACATCGGTTTCATATGAGGTGGTCATAAACTCCTCCATCAGCAGGCGAGCCGCCACGCTCTGTCCGCCGCGGTGCCGGTCAGCAGGGCGCGGGGATTTTCCCGCAGCAAGGCATTGGCCATTTCTTCGCCGCAGAGCTTTTTTATCCGCTTGGCCGCTTTTTTCAAGCTGGCCTTGCGCCCTGGGTGCAGGTCGCTGGCGACATATTCCACCATCCGCCGCCGCAACAGCGATTCGGCGAAATCCCGCGCCGCCGGGCCAAACTGGCCATCGAGGCTTCCGGCGGTGAGCTGAAAATGCGCTCCGGCGTAACGCAAAGTTTCCGCCAGTTTCGGGTCGCGCAAGAGCGCCGGGTTGCGTTCCGGATGGGCGATGACGACCAGCGTGCCCATGGCGGCGCATTCCTCGATCAGATGCCGCGCCCCTTCGGCGAGAAAAAGCGACGGCAATTCGAGCAGCAGCGCCTGGACGCCGCCCAGAGCCGGCAGATGGCCTTGCCGCCAGAGCAACAGGGTGTCGCCGCCCATGGCGATTTCACCACCAGGCAGGATGCGAAGCGGCAGGCCGTGGCTGGCGAAAAGCTCTTGGCAACGCTCGACCTCGTACTCGATCGCCGCCACGTCCGCGCCGTAAACGCCGTTACAGTGCGGCGTCGCCACCACCGTCTCGACGCCTTCGGCCACAAGCTCTTTGGCCATCTTCAACGTTTCGGCGTCGTTCGCCGCCCCATCGTCGAGGCCAGGTAAAATATGGCAATGCAGGTCAATCATTTCCGCCTCACTGAAAATCGTTGCGTTGGCGTACGTCGTCAAACAGATACTTGTCCACATAAGTGGCTAAAATCTCGGCGCTGGCCCGCGGCGGTCGCGCGGCGAAATAATGGTCGATGACCGAGTGGGCGAACTCATGGGCGATTATCCCCTCGTTGATATCCCGGGCGTTGATATAGACCGTGTTGTATTCATAAACATACCAGGCCCGCGCCGATCCCTTCCGCTTGAATACCTGCAAAAATATCGCCGCCAGTTCGTCATCGTCGCGGGCGACCCGCAGCACTATCTTCTGTTGCGGTGGTTTGCGCATGTCGAGAATGTGTTGCACCTTGTCGTAAATGGCGTCAATTTTATGCAGCAAACGTTGTTCAACCGATGCCGGCGCTGACGAGGAGAACCAGCCGCCGGAATCGCCAAAATCAATCTTCTTGTTCAGGCGGGCGATGTCGTCCGGGTTGCTGAACACCAGCCGCACGTAATTGCTTTCCAGCATCGTCGCCGCCGCCGCCCAGGACGAGACCGGCGCCGCCACAGCGAACGTTCCGGCGAACGTCAAAGCGATAAGCCAGGCCGCGAGCCGGGTTCGCCGCCGAATTTGCCTCACAGGCGGAATTCGCCGCGCAGGGCTTTCTGACATTCCTCGATCCCGTCGCAAAGGGGACTATCCAATTCCCGCGCCTTGGCCGCCAGCCGTTCCAAGTTGCCATCCAGCCGGGTCAGTTTGCCGTTGAAGCTGTCAACCATGGCGTTCAGGCTGCCGGCCATTTCGGCGAACTGGTCTCCGTCGCGGATGTGGATTTTTTTCTGCAAGTCGCCGTCGGCGATGGTCTGTATGTCGCGTTCAAAGCGGTACATCGGTCCGGCGATCTTGTGTGAAACCAAGAGCGTCACCACCCAGACCGCCAGGCCCAAAACGCCGGTGGTGACCACCGTTGTCCACACCACCGACGGCAGAATGGCCAGCGAGGTTTTTTGGATGACCAGACCGCCGCTGTCATAGTTCGAGGTCAGGGTGTCGGCGCCGCCAAACCAGCCGAACCAGGTGAGGGCCACCGACAGGCAACCGCCGAAGACGAGAACCAGCAGAAAGGTGACGATGAAGCGGGTTTGAAAGGCCCGGTCGATAAAATATTTGCGGCGCGACAAAACCGGTCTGGCCATCATTTCACCTCCATGGGCGCGCCCACGGCTTTTGTCTCCGGGGTTGGCATGGCTTCCTGGCGCAGTTGCGGGTCGGCGATGGTGATGCGCGCCTTGGCCCGCAAACCGTCGCGCCACTGGTTCATGGCGGCTTCGACCTTTTCGTGTTCCACCATCTGGCGAATGGTATCATGCTGCTCGGCAAAAGGCCGATCGGGCAAATCGCCTTTGTGCGCCTGATACCAAGCGGCCATTTCTTCTTTCGTCACCACCGTGCTCCGGCGGATTGCCTCGGCTTGACTCTCCAGCAGGTCGCGGATCAGGGTTTGTTCCCAAAAGCGCTCGATGGTTTCGCGAAACCGCTCCTTCTCGTCGAGCTTGCGGGCGCGGGCCTCCTGGACCAGCACCTGCTGGTCGATCAACTGGTGGAGAAATTCGCCGCGCCCCTCTTTGGAAAGCTGGAAGGTTGGATCGACCTCGGCCTCGAATTTCAACAATTGGCTGAATTGTTCCTGGCTGAGCGTGAAATTGTTGACGGTGACCAGCGCCGCGGCGGGCGGTCGCCGTTCCTCGGAGCAGGCGGCGGTCAACGCCAGCACGCAGGCGGCCAGGACAACCACCCGCAGGGAGTGGCAGGGTGATGGAAATGACGCGAGCAATTTCATGGACGCGAAAAAAGTGGAGGAAGGAGAGTGGACATCCGCGCCTGGTTCAGGCATGGCGTGGCGGGTGGAAAAGCATGTACCTTTTCCCGTGGAATGCCGGTGCTGTCAATCCATCGCAAAGGGGGTATATATGAATAATATATGTACCTGTGTGTGTGTGTGTGTGTGTGTGTGTGTGTGTGTGTAGCAAATATGATGCCGGAACCGCAGCTCGCGGGGAAATTATCGCCGAAACTTTTTTTCCGGAAAAGTGGTGGAAATTGGTTGCTGTCATAGCGGCTCGACGGGTGTGGTGGAAGAAACCAGGAATCTGGTTCGAAATTTCCCGGAAAATGCGAAACCGTTTGGCCCGTTTGATGCCGCAAAGTACTACAAATGACGCATCAAAAAGGGGCAACAACATGTGCGTGATCTTTACACCTCTTTTTCCTGAATGTAAATACTAAAAAATTCGTTTACCGTTGAGCCTTTTGCAAAATGAGCAGTTTTCGGTGTTGGGTGCAAGTCTCATCCACTGATCTTTGATGATTGAAGGCTACCCTGCGAGCCGAAGCAACTGATCGGCAAACAGTACGACAACGCCGAGCATCAGATGAAGGCTTACTTTGCTGTGCCCTTTGACCATGACATTGCCCGCGCCGAAGTCTTCTTTCAGGCGGCTGTTCGCCCGTTCCGCACCCGATCTTATCTTGTAGCGCTCAGCTTCGTGAGGCGCCATGGGAAGAACCTCCTTGCCTCGTCCGTTTCTATCGACAATCGGGACATGGTCAAATTGCCGGCTGGTCTCTTTAATCAGCTTGGCGTCATAGGCTGCATCCATCAGATCGTAAAGATACGTTACCTTGCCGCTGGTCATTTTGATCAGCGGAATAGCCACCTGGCTATCATGCAGTGAGGCTGAACTGACAAAGGCGCTGACTGGCAAGCCGATATCATTGGTATCCAGATGCAGCTTGTAGCCGTTCCATGACGTTTTGTATCCTTTGGCATTCTGCTTGGTTCCACGGTCACAGACTGTCGGCAATTCGCCAAAAGCTTCCTCCGCGGTTTGGTGTACCTGGCGAACCATTCGCCGCTTCAATACCGCCTCCTCCCGTTGTTCGCCCTTGGCGGGGCGGCCTCGTTTGCGAGGTGGCTTCGGTTCTTCAGCAACCTTCTTCGCCGGTTTCTCACGGCCAACAATCGCCGTGGAATCCCGGCTGATGTGACCGATAAGCTCATGCGGCAGATACTCCGCCACCAACGCATCATGCACCGCCTTACCAAGGTTGCCGCCGGCAAATTCGGCGAAGGCCCGTGAAAAGGTCGATTCCGACGGCAAGGGAGTGGCGCTTATAAATCCACATATTCTCCGTAGGTTAACTGCCGATTGCAGGGCGCGGTGCAGGTCGCTGGTTGTTGGGTAACGATAGAGCGCCTTGGCGACAAACGCACGGGCCAACGCTTGCCGGTCATGAGGCTTGCAGCCGGGATACTGATACCGCCTGACTGTTTTGGGCACATGCCGCTCTACCCCGACAATCTCCAGAATTGACACCAAGCGCTTTTCCTGCTCAGTCAGCGGCGCTGGTAAACACTCATTCAGATGGGGAAACAGACTTCTTTGGACACGCCCCATCAACCATGATATTTTGTCCCCGAGCTTCATGGTGTTCTCCTTGGTTTTCTTTTGCTGGATACAAAATTTTACCAGGAAACACCATGAAGTTCAATCATTTCAATATATTAAATAAAAATATCCATACGAATACATCTCGCAAAAGTAGGCACCGGCGTTGTTTGTTAGAGTCATTTTGCAAAAGGCTCATGGGTCTGGTATTCCTCCGCCATGCCTACAGCCGCTATCTCGCGGTCAAGGATGGTATCGAGGCGGCCCTACCCACGCGCGGCGGCAAGACCAGGCCAGTCGCCAAAGAAGACTTCTCGCAGAAAAGCGCCATCTTCCTGCGGCCCAAGGCCCAGTTCGACAGCCTGGTGGCCTTGCCTGACAGCGTGGACCGCGCCAAAACCATTATCGACGCCATGGAGTCGATCGAAGCCGACTACGAAAGCCTGCGCGGCGTCCTGCCCAAGAGCGAGTATCAGGAACTCGACAACGCCGTGCTCGGCCAGTTACTGCGCACCCTCAACCCGGAGGAACTGAAACAGGTCTCCGGCGATGTCTTTGGCCGCATCTACGAATATTTCCTCACCCAGTTCGCCGACCAGAAGGCCCACGACGGCGGCGAATTCTTCACCCCGGTCTCGCTGGTGTCGCTGATTGCGAGCGTCATCGAACCAACCCACGGCACGGTGCTGGACCCGGCCTGCGGTTCGGGCGGCATGTTCGTGCAGAGCGCCCGTGTGGTCGAACGGAGGCACGAAAATCCCACCGAACAACTCACCTTTTACGGCCTGGAAAAAAACGCCACCACCATTCGCCTGGCCAAGATGAACCTGGCGGTGCACGGTCTCGAAGGCGATATCCAGAAATCGATCACCTACTACGAAGACCCGCACGAGCTGCGGCGCCAGGCCGACTTTGTCATGGCCAATCCGCCCTTCAACGTGGACGAGATCGACGCCGACAAGGTTAAAAACGATCCGCGCCTGCCCTTCGGCCTGCCCGGCGTCAACAAAAAAGGAAAAATCTCCAACGGCAACTATGTCTGGATCAGCTATTTTTACAGCTACTTAAACGATCAGGGCCGGGCCGGTTTCGTCATGTCGTCCCAGGCCTCCAGTGCCGGGCGCGATGAGGCCAAGGTCCGCCAACATCTGATCGAGACCGGCGACGTGGATATCATGATCGCCATCCGCGCCAACTTCTTCTACACCCGCACCGTCCCCTGCGAACTCTGGTTCCTCAACCGCGCCAAGCCCACGGCGCACCGCGACAAGGTACTGATGATCGACGCGCGCCACATCTACCGTAAGATGACGCGCAAGATCTACGACTTCAACCCGGAACAGGAGCAGAACATCCTGGCCATCGTCTGGCTCTATCGCGGTGAGACCGGGCGCTATCTCGATCTCGTGGCCGGCTATTGCGTGCGTATGCTCGACGAGGCCGCCGCCTGTTTCACAACCCAAAATGACGACGGCAAACCGATCGAGCCGCTGCCGGATTGCATCGCCTCGCTGGCAAACCTGCGCGGCGTCATCGCGCCCTTCCTCAAAACCCTGGCCAAAGACGCGCCCCACATCGAGGCGCTCAGGGAACTGGACAACGCCATGCTGATGTGCCAGGTGGATGCGAAAGCCTTGCGCAAAACCGTTGCCGAGGAGCGGGCGGCGTGGGAACAACAGCAAACGACGAACAGCGCAATCAAGGCGGCTGTTGTTGGCCTCGCGCCGTTGGCCGAAGCCAGCCGCAATCTGGCCAAACAGGCTGATCCGCTCTACAAGCTCGCCTGCCGCCTGATCGAAATCTGCGAGAACGAGTGCGATGTCAAAGGCAGTGCCGCCTGGGCAAGCCGCGACATCATCCGCGCCCGCAAGACCGCCGATGAATCCCGCGCCCTGGCCGTGGAACAACTCAAGCGGGTGCGCTATTTCTGGCGTCAGGCCCACTGGCTTACCGAACGCTTCCCGGATGCCGAACTCCGCGATGTCGAAGGGTTGGTCAAACTGGTGGATCGGGCTGAAATCGAAGCCGGCGACTGGAGCCTCACCCCTGGCCGCTATGTCGGCGTGGCGCCCGAAGAAGAGGACGACAACTTCGACTTCGAGGAGGCCCTGCGCGAGATCCATGTCGAACTGGACGACCTCAACGCCGAGGCCGTGCGGCTGGCCGCGACGATCAAAAGGAATTTCGAGGAGTTGGGGATATGACGGCGCGGGTGGATTTTCCGCCTCTCATCTCATTGGCTGATGGAAACCTTGCTTTCGGGCTGACAAGAGCTATACTTGAAAATAGGATAAGTAGGCCAAGTAGGGAATACCTTTGCCACAGAGGATACGATGGATAACATACTGGTTGATAACGCCAAGGTGATGGCGAAAGGGCAAATCACCTTGCCAAAAGACATCCGTGATGCCTTGGGGGTTCAGACCGGAGACCGGGTTACGCTGATTCGCAAGGATGATCAGGTTATCATGATGAATTCCGCTGTCTACGCCATGAAAATGCTGCAAACCGCGATGGCAGGCGAAGCGGAAAAGGCTGGGTTGAAATCCGAGGCAGATGTCACGGCCATGATAGCCACGATGCGCAATGAGGAAAAAGAGTAATGCGGGTTCTTGTTGATACCAACATTTTGATTTCCGCCGCGCTTTTTCCGGACAGTGTGCCCGCATGGGCTTTCATGAAAGCCGTAACGCCACCCCATGACGCTGTTGTGTGTGACTATTCGCTGGACGAGATGCGGCGGGTTTATAATCGAAAGTTTCCCCACAAACTTCAGGACTTCGAGCGCTTTGTCTCCGCTTTGACGCTTTCCGTCGAGTTGGTGTCCACGCCTACCCAGAAAGAAAGCGTGGAAGAAGAAAACGTCATCCGTGACGTAAACGACCGCCCTATCTTCCGGGCAGCCGTCGCCGCTAAAGTTAATGTAATTCTCACTGGCGACAAGGATTTTCTTGAATCGGGCATCAGCAAACCCAAAAGCCTGACTGCCTCGGAATTTTTGCGGATGGATTAAAATTTCTCAACGCACCGGGAAACTCCAACCGCTGATTGGAGAAATTGCCTGGGCACACAATCTGGTCATCATGATCGACGAAACCTACCGCGTTGCGGAAAGACTCGCACCGCTGGCGCGAGAAACGAACCGTAGGGGCACGGCGCGCCGTGAGGTGGTGCTCTTCACCCGCAAGGTTCACCGCAAACTGGGCGGCAACTTCACCTTCCTGATCCTGACCGACCGCGACGATCTGGACACGCAGATCTACAAAACCTTTGCCGGCTGCGGCGTGGCCGACAACGACCGCGATATTGTAGCCGGGGAATTTTTCTTGACACGAGCTAGACGACCGGTCTATTATTCAAGCCATGACAGCTGAGACGCGTGAACATATTCTGGCCTGTGGCGGACGAATTATCCATCACAAGGGATTCAACGCAACCGGGTTGCAGGAAATCCTGCGGGTGGCCGATGTGCCCAAGGGGTCTTTCTACTTTTATTTCAAAAGCAAGGAGACCTTTGGCCTAGCCTTGGTGGACCATTACCAGAGCCGACTCTCTGCCCAGACGTATCCCATCCTCAAAGATACCTCCAAACCGCCATTGAAAAGACTAGCCAATTTTTTCCTCTGGTTCCGCAACTATTTTGCTCAAGAAGGATTTATCAAAGGCTGCCCCATCGGCAATCTCATACAGGAAATGGGCGATGTCAATCCCGCTTTCCGTGAGAAACTCAACCAATCTCTGGAGAAACTGATCCGAAGTGTCACCCCGTTGTTAGAAGAGGCGCAAAAGCGAAACGAACTGCCCTTGCGCCTCGAACCGGAAGCTACAGCTCGATACATCATCTCCGCCTGGCAAGGCGCCCTCATTCGCATGAAGGCCGTCGCTGGTCCTGAACCTCTGGACACCTTTCAGCGAATGACCTTTGAGGTCTTATTGACCTGAACACAGGTCAATCCGCATGTTCTCTCACTGAGACATGTTTATAAACAAAATAGACGACCGGTCTACTACTGCAAGGAGAAAAGCAAATGTTCGTACTTGACTATCAAACCCCAGAAAAGGCAACTGGAGCGGTGGCGACAACCTATGACATCTTCAAACAGAGAAGAGATCCTGTACCGGCACCCTTTCAGCTCATGAGCGCCAGTCCGGGCCTGTTCAAAGCATCATTTGCCCAAACATCGTACTTCATGCACCATGAAAGGCTCGATTTCCCCCTGTTGGCGGCTATCCGTTTCCTGGCCGCCCAGCAAGTCTGCTTCAACCCTTGCATTAATCTCAATAGGACTTGGTTGAGCAAAACCGGACTGTCGGACCAGGATATAGCCGATCTTGCCGCTGGCCAGCAGGTCGC
>Ga0209629_10003582_pt1 | contig 11183 bp, 9 predicted proteins | sample TergutCu122P5_FD_187286 | JGI IMG/M metagenome (GOLD analysis project Ga0209629, IMG submission 187286) | Cubitermes ugandensis P5 segment gut microbial communities from Kakamega Forest, Kenya - Cu122 P5 (SPAdes) (version 2) | ecosystem: Host-associated > Arthropoda: Insects > Digestive system >...
GAAGCATAATCCTTCTCGTTTACGCCGACACTACATGGCTTTCAGCCACAATCGCCAGCTTTAGCTGTTAACGAAGCCACCGGCTTTAGCCGGTGGAGCGTTCACTTGAGGCATTCAGCAAGTAGGCAGGATCACAGTTCCTCGAGAAAACCCTCGAGGAACTACTGCGGATCATGGGCGAGATGGATGAAGAAGAGCGCCGCGCAGGAAGGCCTTGACGAGGAAACGCTTGCCATGTTCGACTTGCTGAAAAAGCCGGACCTGACGCCGGGAGAGACCAAGCGCATCAAGACGGTGGCTGTCGAACTGCTGGCCACGCTCAAGGCGGAGAAGCTGCGGATCGACCACTGGCGCGACAAAGAGGCGACCAGGGACGCGGTTCGCCAGGCGATCTGGGATTATCTCTGGGACGAGGCGACCGGCTTGCCCGAACCGGCCTATTCAGAGGCGGATGTGCTGGACAAAACCGAGGCGGTTTTTGTCTATGTGTCCCGGGCCTACCCGACGGTGCCGTCGCCCTGCTACGCCGTGGCAGCGTAAGCCAGGATTCTGGACAAGGAGCGGGCATCACCAAGGTTGTGGGGGATATTCAGCACTTGCTTGGAGATGCTCCAAAAACACTTGCGTGACAAGACAGGAGCGACGCATGAAATATGGATTGGAAGACAAGCCGCCACCGCTGGCTTTCCTCTTATACGGTCTGCAATGGTGGGTGATTTCCGTGCCTTGCGTGGTCATCCTGGGGGTGGTTGTCGCCCGCCTGCATTATCCTGACTTGGGCAGCCAGGTTTTTTATCTGCAAAAATTGTTCGGCCTGACCGGCCTGGCTGTCTTGGCCCAGCTTTTTCTCGGCCACAGGCTGCCGCTGGTGGTGGGGCCGGCGGTGATTCTACTCGTTGGCATTACCGCCTCCGCCTCTTCGGGCATACCGGCCCTGTACACGGCCTTGCTGGTTGGCGGGCTGGTTCTGGCTTTGCTGGCCGCTGGTGGCCTTTTACGGTATGTGCAAGCCCTTTTCGTCCCCAGAATCGTTGCGGTCATTCTGCTGTTAATTGCCGTGACCCTGGCACCGACTATCTTAAAAGTGTCCCTGGAGAGCGGCGCTCGCCCCGCTTTTCATCTGGCCTTCAGTTTCGGCTTGGTTCTGATCATGGTCATTCTCAACCAGGTTCTGCCTGGAATCTGGAAATCGCTGACCGTGTTTTTGGGTCTGGCCGGAGGCAGTTTGGTTTATTTCCTGTGCAGCGGCTTCCCTGCCCCGGTTGCATATTCGGCACCTGAGACAGCCGGGCTGTTTTTGCCGTCGTTCGATTTTCAGGCCGGCGCCATTGTCGCCTTTCTGTTTTGCTTTCTCGCCTTGACCATCAACGAACTCGGCTCGATCGAATCCGTCGGTCAGATGTTGCGGGTCGAGGATATACAGGGGCGGGTCCGGCGCGGGGTGACGGTTTGCGGTTTGGCCAATATGATGGCCGGGGCGGTCGGGGTCATCGGTACGGTCAGTTTTTCCATGAGTGTCGGCCTGATTGCCGCCACCCGTTGCGCCGCCCGCCTGACCATGATTCCCGCCGCGCTGGGCCTCTTTGTCTGCGCTTTCCTTCCGGAGGCGGTGCTGCTCCTTTCCCGTATCCCCGGCGCGGTGATGGGCGCCTTGCTGCTCTATATCATGGCCGCCCAATTAGCCAGCGGCCTCATCCTTTTAGTGAGCGCGCATGGCGTCAGTGATTTTGCGAGCGGCCTGACTGTCGGTCTGCCGGTTATGGCGGCCATCGTCATTGCCTTCAGCCCCGCCGGGCTTTTCGCCGAATTGCCGCCCTTCATCCGCCCCATAGCCGGCAACGGATTTATTGTCGGGACGCTCTTGGCGCTCTTTCTCGAACATGTGCTTTTTCGCCAAGCGGCCCCGCCAAAAACACAGCCCTGATAGCGACGTTCCTGTTACCCTTATCTGATCGTCCAGAACGGCGATCCGCGCAAAGATGCCATTGCCTTGCCACGATGATCCATCAATACGAATTCTGAGTTGGAGAGTACAGTGCTCAAATCTGAACTGCTTGAAATCATCACCAACGGCGAGAACTCCACTGTCGAGTTCAAACGAGACGATCTGCGCCCGGAACAGTTGGCGAAAGAGGTCGTGGCCTTTGCCAACTTACAAGGCGGTCGGGTGCTGTTTGGCGTGGAAGATGACGGAACTATCACGGGGATACAGCGCCATAATCTGGAAACCTGGGTCATGGATACGGTGTTTGGCCGGTATGTGCATCCGATGATCCTGCCGCTTTATGAGGAAATCGAGATTGACGATGGCAAGCGCGTGGCGGTGGTGACGGTCGCCACGGGAGTCGCCAAGCCTTATGTCGTCCGGCACAACAATCGAGAAGATATTTATGTGCGGGTAGGCAGCGTGTCCCGGCTGGCGACTCGTGAGCAACAGGCAGCCCTCTTTGAAAGTGGTGGCTTGCTGCACGCGGAACTTTTGCCGGTATCAGGCACGAGCCTGGCCGAACTGGACAGAGCGCGGCTGGAGGACTACCTCCGCAACATCGTCGGCGAGGACATGTTCCCGCAATCGGACGATGAATGGCGGACGCGCCTGTCCGCTTTGGGCTTCATGACCGGACGTGAGGACGGCGGTGTTTTATGCACCATTGCCGGGCTGCTGTTGTTCGGACGCGCGCCGCGCCGGGCGCTGCGGTACGCGGGAATTCGCTGGATGTCGTTTGCCGGTGGCGATATGGATTATCAGGCGCAGGACGACGAGCTCATCGACGCGCCGCTGGTGCCATTGGGAACAGGAAACGGCGGCCTGCGTTCCACCGTTGAGCCTGGCCTACTGGATCGCTTGTTGAGCCGGATGCGCCCGTTCATCTCGATGGAATCGAATGTAGCGGCGGACTCCATGCGCCGTGAGCGGCAATACCGGTATCCCGTGGAGTCGATTCGGGAGGCGGTGGTCAATGCCCTGGTGCATCGGGATTGGACGAGGCCGGCGGAGATCGAGACGATCAACTATGCCAACCGACTGGAGATCAAAAGCCCCGGCGCACTGCAAAATTCGATGACCATTGAGAAGATGCTGGCGGGACAGCGATCTGCCCGCAATCCTATTTTGGTAGAGGTCATGCGTGACTACGGTTATGTGGACGCGCGCGGCATGGGCGTGCGCCGAAAAATCGTGCCGCTGGTTCGTGAATTCTCCGGTGAGGAAGCGCGCTTCGAGGCAACGGATGATTTTTTGCGTGTTACGCTGCCCGCACACAAAGGGATATAAATTCCCAGTGCGGCGGGCTTCTCTAACTCCTTTCTCCCTTGACGACCATGGCGGAAAAATTCGGCAAGACCTTGAAAACAAGCGATGGAGTGGTCGTAACGGTATCCAGAGCGGAAAAAAGCGACCTCAAAGAGATTCTTGCCCTTCAGTATTTGGCATACCAAAGTGAAGCCGAATTGCTCAACGACTATTCCATTCAACCGTTGAAGCAAACAATCGAAGAGACGGAGAATGAGTTTGCAACATCCATCTTCCTCAAGGCCACAGATGAACAGGGGAAAATCATTGGTTCTGTTCGCGGACGTATAATTGACGAATCGCTTTTCATTGGCAAGCTCATTGTCCATCCATCAATGCAGGGGAGAGGCATTGGAACAGCGTTGCTCAACAAAATTGAAATGATTTGCGATTGCAAACGTTGTCAGCTCTTTACCAGTTCAATAAGTATACGCAATATCGCTCTCTACCAAAGAGCTGGTTATTCGATATTCAAAGAAGAAGAATTTTCCGACAAATTCAACTTCGTCTATTTGCACAAATCGAGAGCACTGCCCTTGAAAGCACATTTACCCGCCATTTGAATACATCGCCATCATTTCCCATCCTCTGGCAGCAGCAGCCGGCGGGCCGCTGGCAGCGCGTCGGCGACTTCCCCGGCGAGATAGCCGATGCCGGTCGCTCGCATCAGTGTATCCGCCGCCAGACCGTGCAAATAGGCGCCGAGCACCGCCGCCTTGGTCAGGCTCATATCCTGCCCTAAAAAAGAGCCGATAACGCCGGCCAGGACATCGCCCATACCGCCGGTGGCCATGCCGCTGTTGCCGGTGGCGTTGATGAAAAGCCGCTCGTCCGGGCTGGCGATGACCGTGCCGGCGCCCTTCAGCAGCACGACGTGTTGGGGCTGGTTCTGGTTCAAGAGCGCCGATGCCCGGCGGATGGCGGCCAGCCGGTCGTGCTGCACTTCGCGCGATGAACAGCCCAACAGCCGCCCCATCTCACCGGGATGCGGCGTGAAGATGCGTGGATATTCGGCCTGAGGCAGCTTGTCGATGTGTTTGGCCAAGAGGGTGATGGCGTCGGCGTCCACCACCACGGGCAGCGGCGCTTCCAGATAGAGACGCAGCGCCAGTTCTTCCTGCGAGGCGGAAAGGCCGAGACCGGGGCCGAGCACCATGGCGCTTTTGCCCTCGCAGGCGGCCAGAATCGTCGCCAGGCTGGCCTGGCCGATATGAGTGCCAGGGATGACCACGGCCATCGCCTCCGGCAGGCTAGCGGCATAACTCGGCAGCGCAACGCTCGAAGAGACCAGACTGACCAAGCCGGCTCCGGCGCGCAGGGCGCCGCGGGCGGTAAGCAGGGCGGCGCCGGTTTTGCCGGGCGAACCGCCGACGATCAAAAGATGACCATGGTCGCCTTTATGGCAGTTGGCCTGGCGCAGCAGTGGCACGGCCATTTTTTTTGCCAGGTGCTCGTCGGCGAACAGAATGCCGCCACTATCGTTGACTCCGTTCTGATCGCCCAGTCCAATATCCAGTACATGCAGCTCGCCGCAGACCTCTTTGCCGTCGGCCATCAGATGTCCAGGTTGCGGAAAGCCCAAGCAGGCCGTGTGATCGGCCTTGACGCAGGGGCCGATCATCCGCCCAGTATCCAGTTGCAGGCCAGAGGGGCAATCGACGGCGATGACCGGCGTTTGCCAGGTGGAGCGGATGCGGTTGATCCAGACGATGGCCTCGGCGAAAATCCCCTCCAGCGGGCGGTTCAGACCAACGCCGAAAATGGCGTCGATGATGGCGTAGCAGCACCGCCCAGCGCTCTGGGTTTCACGGTACATGGTGTCGCAGGCGTGGGCCAGCCGCTGCGGCTGCATTTGCAGGGTCGGAATACCCATCTTGCGGATGATGGCGTAGTTGGCGGCGGCCTCGCCGGTCAGTTGCTCCGGATCGGCCAGCATCATGAACAGCGGCTGGCAGCCCATCTGCGCCAAGCGCCGGCCAATGACCAGACCGTCGCCGCCGTTGGCGCCCGGCCCGATGAAGAGACAGGCAAAGGCCCCCTGGCAATCGCCCAAACACTGGCGCATCAGGGCGACGATGGCGTTGCCGGCGTTTTCCATGAGCAAGGCGGCGGGAATGCCCAAGTTGTCGGTGGTGTTATGGTCGATGGCGCGCATCTCTTCGACGGTGTGAATTTTCATGAATGGCCTCCCGGCGCAAAATGAGCGGATGAAGAGACGATACCGTCGGCCAGTGCCTGGCAGAACAGACAGGGACGGTAGCCGGATTGCCTGGCAATCTCCGCGGATTGAAATTCCATGGTGCACTTTGACGAATAATACTGGTCGCAGTCAGGAAAATGAAAGATTTTATTTTTCGGGTCACCGTGCACAGCCAAGCTTTTTTTCTCGCCCACCGCCACCATGCTTGGCTCACGGCCAAAAAGACGGCGGGCCAGCCGTGCGACGGCGACAAAAGGCAGGGTGATGAGGCGGAGGAATTTGCCGAAAGCCCGCGAAACAGGCTCCGGCGACAGCGGCAGTTCGTTGGTGACGCGCTGGATGAAAAACAACGCCAGTAGGAAGAAAAAGACATTGGCCGCCCACATACACAGCGCCACCGGCAGCGAACTCCCCTTGGCCAGCATCTTGCCGACGGTGAACAAAATATAATAACCGATGAATACCGCCAGCCCCAGCGGGATGCCGACCGCTTTGCGGCCAGGCCCGGCCTGGAGGCCAAAGGGCAGGCCCAAAACGGTGAGAAAGAGACAGCCGACGGGCAATACCAGCCGTTTGTGGTATTCAATCAGCATGACCCGCGCCCGTTCCGTATCCCAACCGTATTCTTTCGCTTTTCCTATGAGTTCAGGCATAGTCAAGGTGCCGCGGTCCACCCCGCCCATCGACGGCGGTTGCAGCGGGATGTTGATGACGTATTCTTTGAAGCGGACAATCTGCGAATCCGGTGGGTTGGGCCGGTGCAGGCTGCCATTGTTCAGGACGATGGTGACGTTCATATTGGCCAGGTCGGAGCGCATCGAGCCAGTGGCGGCCATGGTGATCGTCGGATTGACAACGCCGCGCATGTCCGATACCCAGACATTTTTCCAGGCCCCGGTTTCCTTGTCGATGTGACCGACATGCACCACCAGATCGCCCAAGGCCTCGGTAAACTGGTATTCCCGGATGCCCTTATCGATCTTTTCCTTCATGAGCTGATAGGTAAGCTGACGCATGGCCGTTTCGCTGATTGGAATCAGCCGCACCGAGAAATAGGCGGTAAGCAGAGTAATGGCCAGGGCGACGATGAGAACCGGCGGCACGATCTGATAAGGACTGATGCCACCGGCTTTCAGCGCCAAGATTTCCGCGTCGCTCGACAGCCTGGAAAAACCGATGGTGACGCCGATCATCGCCGCCATTGGCATGGTATAGAGGAACATGTTGGGAAAGGTGTAGCTGAGCAGGCGGATGAAGTCGCCGGCGCCGATATTCAATTCTAACGAAAAATTCAGGAAGGGGATCAGCTTGACGAGGAAAAAAATCGCGTTCATCACGAGAAAGCTGGCGAAAAACGGGGCGAGCATCTCGGTAATCAGGTAACTGTAAAGCAGAAAGGGCCGGGAGGCGGTATTATTCATGAAAGGGTGGTGGATAATGAAAGAGCGGTTTCCTGAACGAAAACTCATCGACATTACCGAATTCACCCAGGACGCACAAGCACGAAGTGGTACAGCGGCATGGCAAAAAGGGCGAAATTGATGGCGGATGACGACGAGCTGGCCCGGCTTTTGGCAGGGCGCTGCCTACGCCAGTTGCAACGGGAATTTGAAATTATCAACGCCCGTTATGATCTTGGACTGCGGCCAGCGGTACTGGCGCTGCACCGGGGGTTTGCCCGTCTCGGTTTCTGGGAAAAGGACAGCCGCCGTTTGTCGATCAGCTTCGATCTGATCGACCGGCACGGTTGGGCGGCGGCGTTATTGGTGTTGAAACACGAGCTGGCCCATCAAATGGCCGATGAGAACTTCGGCGGCGCCGCTACCTGCCATGACCAAACCTTTCTTGCCGCCTGCCGCCGGCTCGATTTGCCGCCGGCCTTTTGCCGCGCCGTCATCGACGAAGAGACTCTCTCCGCCGCCGGACGTGAAAACGACGAGGGGCATCCGCTGTTGCGGCGGGCGCAAAAACTGCTGGCCCTGGCCCAATCGGACAATATCCACGAGGCGGCGCTGGCTTTGGCCAAAGCCCGGCAACTGCTGGCACACCAAGATATGAGGGAAGCCGATTTGCTTGGCGAAGATGTGATTTGCATCCCGATCGTTCTCGGCACACAGCGGGTCAGCGGCGTGACGCGGCGGCTGTTTGGCCTCATCAGCGGTTTCTTTCCGGTGTCGGTGATCGAAACCACCCTCTATGACCCGTGGCGGGATCGGGAAATGCCGATGTTTGAACTCCTTGGCCGCCGTGGCGCCGCCGATTTCGCCGCCCATGCCTGGCATTTTCTGGCCGAGCGCCTGGAACATTTATGGTGGCAACAGCGGCGCGATGGCGGCGGCGGTCGGCGCGACCGCGACAGTTTCATGTTTGGCGTGCTGCGAGGGGTGGACGAAGTTTTGCGTCAAAGCCAGGCGGAGGAAGCGAGGACACCGGCGGGCCGCGCCCTCATCGCCGTCGATGCCGACCCGGCGGTGGCGGCACGGGTACGGCGGCGCTATCCACATCTTCGTCGCCGCACATTGGCCGGGCGCATGGTTACCCACGATCAGTACCAGCAAGGGATCGAGGCCGGGCGGCGCATCAAGATTCATGAAGCGGTTAGCAACGGCACGGCGGGGAAATTGTTAGCCATGAAGGAGAAAGCGTGAACAGCACATCTTCCAGTTATGCCGGCTTCGAGCAGGGGCCGATCCGGCCACCGAGCGAGGCGGGCAGCCTGCTTATCCGCGTGACGCGCAACTGCCCGTGGAACCGTTGCGCCTTCTGTACCGCCTATAAAGAGCAGCGATTTTCTCTGCGTCCGGTCGAAGAGGTGCTGCAAGATATCGCCAGCGTCCATCGTTATGTCATGGCGCTGCGCCAGGAGGCGCAAGAAAGCGGGCGGCTGTCGCCCGATGCGGCGCTACGGTGGTTGGGCGAGGCCGAGCCCGACCGGGCGGCCTTATATGCGGCCCGGCATTGGCTGGCGGCGGGCGCGGAATCTATTTTCATTCAGGATGCCGACAGCCTGATCATCAAGCCAGAGCGTCTTTTAACCATTCTCAAATTTTTGCGGGAACGCTTTCCCTGGGTGCGGCGCATCACTTCTTACGCCCGTTCGCACACGGCGGCGCGGATGGCCCTGACCGATCTGCGGGCGATGCGTGAAGCCGGTCTCTCGCGCATCCATATCGGCATGGAAAGCGGCAGCGACCGCCTGCTGGCCCTGGTGAAGAAGGGCGTGACGCAAAAAGAGCATATCCGGGCCGGATGCCTGGTCAAGGAGGCTGGGATCGAGCTTTCGGAATACATCATACCTGGTCTCGGCGGCAGGGAACTGTCGCGCGAACATGCCCTGGAAAGCGCCGCCGCCTTGAATGCCATCAATCCGGATTTTATCCGCCTGCGCACCTTTGCCATGCCCACCGCCGAATCGGAACTGTTTCTGCAAAATTGGCCGCAAGGTTTTATTCCTTTAAACGATGAGGCAATCGCTGGCGAACTGGCGCTCTTTATCGACGCCCTGACCGGCATCACCAGCCACCTGAAGAGCGATCATATTCTGAATCTTTTCGAGGATATGGATGGCATTTTCCCGCAGGATAAAGAGCGGCTTGCCGCCATGCCGCGAACATTTCTCGCCTTGCCGGCGGAGGATCGTTTCATCTATCGGGCTGGCCGGCGCTTGGGCTTGTTCAGAGGCCTCTCCGATCTTGCCGATGCGGAAAAAGTAAAGCGGATTAAGGAATATTGCCAAGCCGCCGGCATCACCGCCGGCAATATCGATTATGTTATCGGCGAAGTCATGCGCCGTTTTATCTGAAGTGGTGGCACCGAAAATTTTTACCGCGAAATTTCCCGAAAACGCCGCTGGCGCTTGACAGCCGCTTGGTCAGCGGCTAATCTGCCACCGTCTTCGTGCCGTGACCGCCAAAATATAGACTTTATAGACTCCAGCGGCTATGTACGAATGGCTTCAAACGGCTCGTTCACGGTCTCTCGTTCGTCCGTCGCGGTTCGCGCAGATTCCTCACGAATTTTGTCACACTCCTAAGCTTGAAATTGGCGCGCGGAATTTTCTTTCCCGTCCCCTGGCTTTTCAGTTGTGTGACACCCTTTTGCGTTCCACGCCGGAGTTGTGCCCACCGTTTTCACAAAATATCCACCACTTGATATGGCATTTCCCCTGTTGTCGCAAACCCTTTCGCGCCGCCGTGGCGCGGGTCATACCGGCGCATTCCCAGGCGCTATTTTTTGGAGAGAGAGAATTGGGCGATGAATCTGGCTGAACTGAAGGTCATGAAAATCGGCGAGTTGGTCAAGCTCGCGCGAAATTTCGACATCGAGGGCTACAGCTCGATGCGCAAGCAGGAACTCATTTTTTCCCTGTTACAGGCCCAGGCCGACAAAGACGGCAAGATGCGCGGCAGTGGAGTGCTGGAAATCCTGCCCGACGGCTTTGGCTTCCTGCGCGCTCCGGATTATAACTATCTGCCAGGTCCCGACGATATTTACGTTTCGCCGTCACAGATCAGGCGGCTGAACCTGCGCACCGGCGATGTCATCGACGGCTTGGTGCGGTCACCGAAAGAGGGCGAACGCTATTTCGCCCTCCTGAAAGTCGAGACCATCAACTTCGACCCGCCGGAAGCCTCAAAGCAGAAAACGCTGTTTGCCAACCTGACGCCTTTACACCCGACGGAAAAATTCAACCTCGAATGGCAGCCTGATAATTACTCGACGCGGGTCATGGATATGTTCTGCCCGCTCGGCAAAGGTCAACGTGGTTTGATCGTCGCGCCGCCGCGCACCGGTAAGACGGTGTTGATGCAGAAAATCGCCAATGCCATCGTGAATAACCATAAGGAAGTTTATCTGATTGTTCTCTTAATCGACGAGCGCCCGGAGGAAGTCACCGAAATGAGCCGCACGGTGGCCGCCGCCGAGGTGGTCAGCTCCACCTTCGACGAGCCGCCGCAGCGCCATATCCAGGTGGCCGAAATGGTCATTGAAAAGGCCAAGCGCCTGGTCGAACACAAAAAAGATGTGGTTATTCTGCTCGACAGCATCACGCGGCTGGCCCGCGCCTACAACACGGTGACGCCGGCCAGTGGCAAAATTCTCTCCGGTGGCGTCGAAGCCAACGCCCTGCATCGCCCGAAACGCTTTTTTGGAGCGGCGAGAAATATCGAAGAGGGCGGCAGCCTGACGATCCTCGCCACCGCTTTGATTGAAACCGGCAGCAAGATGGATGAGGTCATCTTCGAGGAATTCAAGGGCACCGGTAACATGGAACTGGTGCTTGATCGCAAGATGGCCGACAAGCGTATTTTCCCGGCCATGGATTTGAAGCGCTCCGGCACGCGCAAAGAGGAATTGCTGTTACAGCCGGAGGCCCTGAACCGTATCTGGATCCTGCGCAAACTGCTTAACTCGATGAATCCCGCCGACTGCATGGAGTTCTTACTCGATAAGATGAAGATCGAAAAGACCAACCAGGATTTTCTCGACGCCATGAACGGCTAGCCGAACGGCCAAGCCGGGCGGCTGGCTGGTGAATTGACTTGCCAAATTGGCGTGGAAAATTTATTGTCTCCATTTGGGAGGGTTAAAACCCCCAGCTTTTAGCTGGCAGCTTCAGCATATGTTGTTTACCATGAGTCATGAGCGAATATCGTCATGGTAGCCATAGTGTTTTTGCGATCCATCTGC
>Ga0209629_10003583_pt1 | contig 11183 bp, 9 predicted proteins | sample TergutCu122P5_FD_187286 | JGI IMG/M metagenome (GOLD analysis project Ga0209629, IMG submission 187286) | Cubitermes ugandensis P5 segment gut microbial communities from Kakamega Forest, Kenya - Cu122 P5 (SPAdes) (version 2) | ecosystem: Host-associated > Arthropoda: Insects > Digestive system >...
CATAATTCCCAGATTACCTTCATGGAACGCTTCTGCCATCGCTGTCGGAATTTTGGCTTCCGCTTCAATCACTTTGGCGCGGGCTTCCTGCGCTTTGGCTTTCATTTCCTGTTCGAGCGCTACCGCCATCGCACGACGTTCTTCGGCTTTCGCCTGAGCAATGTTTTTATCGGCTTGCGCCTGATCCATTTGTAATACGGCGCCGATATTCTTACCTATGTCGATATCGGCAATATCGATGGAAAGAATTTCAAAAGCCGTTCCGGCATCCAAACCTTTCTTTAACACTACTTTAGAAATAGTGTCGGGATTCTCAAGTACTTCTTTGTGTGTTTCCGCTGCGCCGATGGAAGATATAATCCCCTCCCCTACTCTGGCGATTACGGTTTCTTCGCCTGCTCCGCCGACCAATTGCTTGATGTTGGCACGCACTGTGATACGCGCTTTAACCAACAGTTGAATACCGTTTTTTGCTACGGCTGCAATCGGAGGCGTGTCAATCACTTTCGGGTTTACCGACATTTGGACGGCTTGAAATACGTCTCGACCTGCCAAGTCGATTGCCGTAGCCATTTGAAAACCCAAATCAATGTTTGCTTTCGCGGCGGAAACCAAAGCGTGTACCACCCTCTCGACATGACCGCCCGCCAGATAATGTGCTTCCAACTGGTCGCGGTAAATGTTTTGCAAACCTGCTTTGTGCGCCTCAATCATAGCATTAACGATGATTGGGGGCGGAACTTTCCGTAATCGCATCAGAAAGAGCTGGATTAAAGATATATTCACTCCCGATGCTTTTGCGTTTATCCACAATATAAAGGGGACATAATAAAAGAAAATTGTCAGCAGTATAATGCCTGCCGCAATCAATACAAACCATAAAATAACTCCTTGTTCCATAATATTTATAGAATTAATTGTTTATATATTTTTATTCGGTTGCTGTTACTATTAATTGTGTCGGCGATACTTTAACGACTGTGACAGGCGTATTTTCTTCAATGTATCCGCCTAATGTTTTCGCTTCCATCGTGATATTGTTTACGCGGACTTTCCCCATCGGATTCATTCGGGAAACGGTGATTCCCGTATCTCCTTCGGAAATGTCCAATGATTCTTTTTCCGCGACTGTTGAACTTATTTTTGTTTTCAAAGCAATGCTGTCCAACGCTTTGGATTTAATCAAGTAAACGAATATAATAGCAAAAATTACGGCATAACCAATCACTGTAATAATTCCGCCGGTCGCTCCCAATGAACGAAAAGCATAAATAATGCCTCCAATTGAAAACGCAGCTCCGCCGATTCCGGTTATTGTGAAGCCGGGAATAAGAAATATTTCTGCCAGAACCAAGGCGATTCCGATAACACACAGTACGATAACAATCAGGATATTCATAATTCATTTATTTTTTAGTTCTCAGGTATTTAATTTCCGTATTTCGTGCATCAACCGATAATTTATTATATGATTGAATCATTGTTTCGAGTTGCCGTTCGTTTGCGAGAATTGATGAACGGAGCGATTGCTTTTTCGTTTGATTTCCTTCGGCAAACGCCTTTCGCTGAGCGTCCAATTGATTTTCCATCGTGCGGATTTTATCTCCCATCTCTTTCGATTGCAAATAGGAATTTTTCGCCGTATTGCTCTCAAAATCAGCTAATGTATAATAAACAATACTGTCGTTGATGACAAAGGTAAAATCTTTCTTCACTTGTGTTTGCACTTTCTCACGGGCAATATCCGTTTTCAGCTTTGCCAATATATTTTGATAATTAACATTCGGACGCCAACTATCCCGAATCGCCGTAATCTTAGCCCGATTGATTAACATTTGTTCATCGGCGGTATCAATCGGCTTAACTTCGCTGTTCGGAATAAAAGTATAAATAACAACTTTATCTTCGGGTTGAAAGCGGTCGGTAGCGAAATAACCGATATTGTTCAATTCATCTATTACCAGCATATAATCGTTATAGAGCGAATTAAAAGGCATACCCATTTGATTGGGAGCTAAATAGATATCATTATCCGAATTGTAGCGGCTGACGAAAAGGTCGTATCCTCCGATTGAACCATTGCCTGTGGAAGCATAGTAAATTGTTACTCCGTCGGGCATTACAAATGGGAAATTGTCGTCGCCCGCATTATCTGAAGGAATATTCAACGGTTTTTCGTCCGCCCAATTGTCTTGAATTTTTTGTTGGGAATACAAGCGGAAAAAGCCGGTCTTATCTTTTTTACCGAAATAACGCCGGTCTTTCAATTGATTTTCATAAACGACAGAAGCGCCGGATTGCTCGAATGTACCCGTTTCGGAACCGACTAAATATGCTTTCAAAAAACCGGTTTTATCCACTATTACACTGTCGATGATTTGAATATCTTCGCAACGCAAAACCATTCTTGCTAAATTTTCCACTCGCTTCAACAAGGGTTTAATCGAATCTATCGACTGCATTTGCGGTTTTTTAGCTTTCATCAAAACATCTGTTTGCATCCGGTAGGCTTGAGTCGCTTTACTGAACTGATATTGTTGATAATATATTTCGGCGGCTTCCAAATATTTCTTTTTGGAAAACAAAAGGTCGGCATCCTCAAGCGTTTGAGCCTGAAGACTTGCACCGAATGAGAAAATCAGCGTACAAATGAACAAAACCTGTTTCATTCCGAATTATTATGGTTTAAACGTCTCAAAGGTAAGCATTTTTTTAATAATGTCAGCAAAAAATTGTTGAAATAAAAAATTAAGGTTATATTTGCGACATAAAATTAATTACTGTTTTGCGTATGTTATAAAACAGCGCGCTAACAGGCGAAAATAAAAAAATAAGAAAACAGCAGTCATTAAATACAATTCGCAAAATTCGATAGTTTCGAGTTGCTTGGAATTTCTATCTACTCTGAAAGGCGTAAAAATTCTGTCCGAACAGGAGGTTATATACAAAAACGAATTAAATAGCAGAGATGAGAAAGAACTCTTTTTTGCAAGTTCAAAAAGAAGTATGTCTAAACATATTGAAAAATATCTGATAGAATGATTTTTTTATAACAGAATAATTGCCATTAGCTCGGCGCAGGTTCTTTTTGCCTGAGTTAAGTTAATAGCAAGCTTCAACACTTGGGAAAAATCAAAAGATGACGCAGTAAAAAAAATATTTTGCCTAATAAAAAAATAATCAGTAAATTTGCGAACAAAAAAAGAAATATGGAAACAATAACTAAAAAAAGGATAGGAAAGTCCTGTAAGAAAAAACAACAAAAGGAGCAAATGCCAAAATCGAAAATAATGTTAGCGAGAGAAAAGTATCCTGAAGGTATCGGATATATCGTTAATATGCGAGCGGTATTAAGATAAATATATGCGGTACTACTTGGATACAAATATAGTTGCATTTATCTTGTTTGATAAAACTTTAGAAGATAATTGCGATAGAAATGTACGCAACATATTATCCGATTACGAAAATATATTTTATACAAGCTCGATTGCTGTACGTGAATTAGTTAAACTATACATTGACGGCGAACTGAAATCGATGAGATATAAATCTCCCAATGATTAATTTGTGGTGATTGATGAATTTGGTATTGAAATCAAACCTTTTACCAGACAACACGTGATGACTTATGGACAACTTTTTCCTGCCGAAGAACATAAAGACCCTAATGACCATATGATTATAGCACAATCAATTTCCGATAAAATACCTGTGATCTCTTCCGATAAAAAATTCAGACATTACGAAAATCAAGGTTTGCAATTTGTATTCAACAAACGGTAATGTGAATATTTGAATTTCTCAAATTTTATTGTACTTTTGAGCGCATTTTAAACCGGATTGGAAATGGAATTATTAACGGTAACATCTTTAAAAGAAATTGATTTCAGAAACGTATCCTTAACCGATATTTTGGAATATCTTTCTCACGGCGTTTTGGAGTTCGGCCTGAAAATACTTGTCTGTATCATTATTTACATTATCGGAAAGAAACTGATACGGCTTTTGAATAATGTATTGGGAAGATTAATGAATAACCGGAACTTGGATGTTTCAGTGATTTCTTTCCTCACGAGTTTAGTGAATATTCTGTTGACTGTCGTATTGTTAATTACCATCGTCAATATATTGGGTATCAACAACAGCTCGTTTTTAGCGCTTTTCGCTTCCGTCGGCGTGGCGATGGGTATGGCGCTGAGCGGTACGATGCAGAATTTTGCGGGCGGAGTAATGATTCTCTTGTTTCGTCCCTACAAAATCGGCGATTACATACAGGCGCAAAATCAGGAAGGCACAGTGAAATCGATTCAGATTTTCAACACTGTGCTTGTTACGGGCGATAACCGCACGATTTACGTTCCGAACGGCGGATTGAGCAACAATGTTATCGTCAATTTCAATAATCAGGATTCGCGCCGAATCGAATGGACTATCAATACTGCCTACGGATCAAATTATGACGAAACGAAAGCGGTTATCCGGGATATTTTGTCTTCCGATAAACGAATACAAAATGACCCTGCTCCTTACATTGCTTTGAAAGCGTTGAATCCGAATTCCGTGGATGTACTGATTCGAGCGTGGGCGAAACGTTCCGACTATTGGGATGTATATTTCAATATCAATGAGCAAATCTATAAGATATTTACAGACAAAGGAATTGATATGCCTTTCCCGCAAATGACAGTTCATTTGGCAGGCAAATAAATTTTATTTAGTTATTAAATAGTCGGTTATAACACTTCCTCAAAAATTATCAATAAAAAAAACATTATATCATAAACTTTTCTTTGAAACGAATGTTTTATAGGTAAAGAGTGTTATTTTATTAGTTATAGTTAAGGGTTAGTAATTCAATTAGGAAGGTTGCCGAAGCGATTCGTCAACCTTTTGCTTTTATCAACTGCATCAAATGTGTGTCCTCAAAGCCGTCGGATGTTTTAAACCATGATTTCAACACGCCTGCTTCTTCATAGCCGCATTTACGTAATAAATTGAAACTTGCTGTATTACTTACGGGAATATATGCGTATAACTGATTCAGATGCAAGATGTGAAAAGCATAATCGGCGGATAAATTCAAGATTTGTTCTCCATAGCCTTTGCATCGGAATGGAGTATCCACTAATATACCGACGGCTGCCCGCTGATGAATGGGGTCATAATCAAACAAATCAATCGTTCCAACAGTTGCCTGCGACTTTTTTTCGACAGCCATCAATCGCAATTGTCCCGAGCTGACGATTCCCTGCAGGGAATTATTCAAATAATCGCGCAAGGCGAATTTGGAATAAGGCGTTAAAGTCGCTCCGTATTGCCAAAGTTCCGTATTATTTTCCCATACATAAAGAATATCCAAATCCTCCGGCTCCAATGCCCGCAATAACAGATTTTCGTTTTCTAAATAAGACATATAATTGAATAATTGAATAACTGATTAATTGATTATCATTTCACTCGGCGCTATCGTAATTCCCTTATCGGGATGATAAATTTTGAACAGCGTTTTTTCTCCCGTATATTGATTGATAGCTTGGATAATTTGCTCGTAAGACGTCTTGGACTTATCGAATGTTATTTCTCTAACTTTTTTATTTCCGGATAAAAGTTTTTTCTGCAACTTAAATACTTTCTGAAACGCGGAAAGGATTCCGCAACCGTAAATTGCCAATCGAATCGCCCACTTGAAAAGACGGTTGGAATGCGGATAATGCTTGTTAAAGAAAATCAGCATCGCTTCGTAAAAATGCTTTACATATTTAATATCCTTTTTCGTACTTTCTCCTTTGTAATGAATAATAGGTTCGGGAAAATAATAATTAGTATAGCCGGATTGAGTTATTCGGTAAGACCAGTCAATATCTTCGCCGTACATAAAGAAATGTTCATCCAAATAGCCGACTTTTTCTATTGCTTCTTTACGAACCAACATAAAAGCTCCTGCAAGAATATTCACGGGATGAACGGAGTCTTTATCCAAATATTTCAAATGATATCCTCCGAAACGCTTTGAACCGGGAAACAGTTTGGATAACCGCAGCATTTTGCAAAACGAATTCCATGGAGAAGGAAATCCTCGTTTCGATTCAAGAAGAAACCGTCCGTAACCGTCCAACATTTTCACGCCTAAAGCGCCTGCTTGCAGATTCTTGTCCATAAACCGGCAAACGTTTATTAGCGTGTTTTCGCCGATAACCGTATCGGGATTCAAGAGTAAAATATATTCGCCCTGCGCCTGCGCAATCGCTTGATTATTCGCCCGCGCAAAGCCGACATTTTCTTGATTTTCAATATATATGACATTCGGATAACGGGATTTTATATATTCCTGTGAACCGTCGGAAGAGTGATTATCAACTACAAAAACTTCGGTCGGCAAGTCTTTCATAGCAAGGAAAACCGAATCCAAGCATTGCTCCAGATAATACTTAACGTTATAATTAATGATGATGACAGATAGTTTCATGCTTTGCATTTTTATTTAATTTTACCCGTCATTGCGAGCAAAGCGAAGCAATCCATATTCTATTATCCCTGATCTCGATTTGCTTATTATCGGAAAGAAAACGAATGGCTTCTATCAGACGTTTTTCGGGATAATCCGTTGCAGCGGTGATTTCATCCAAAGTCATCTCTTTTTCGTTTAATTGATTGAGAACCGTTTGAATCAGCTTTTCCATATCGGACGAACGCATCTCCCGCTGCTTTTTATCGAGACATACATCGCATTTCCCGCAATCCTTCGCGTCTTTTTCTCCGAAATATTGAAGCAGCATTTTACTCCGGCATTGTGTTTTGGAACTTCCGTAATCAATTACGTTTTTTATACGACGAATCAAACGTTCCCGCCGCTGTTCGTAAACCGATTGAGGAATAGACAGATATTTTATATCTTCGCGGCTTCTGTTGTAGTAAATGGTCGGTATCTTTTGTGCAGGGATGTAATGAATAATATTCTTCTTAGAGAGTAATTTCAGCGATTCGTAAACCGTATGTTGCGACATCCCTGTCCGTTGCGCCAGCAAATCTTCTTGAATATACGCATAATCGGCAAACAAGCCCGTATAGGAACGAAGCAGCACTTGAATCAAATTCTCAACCTCTGGGCTGAATTCCGAAAATTTGTATAATTCATCGCGTTGAACGGTAAATATTAATTTAGATTGCTTGTCGGTATCTTCGATATAAGTGATATATTCCGATAAATCAAGTATTTTTAAAGCATTATGTACTTGCGTGATATTGTATTTATAAACCGAACAAAACTGCTCGATTGAAAAATTATGTCCCGTATCCATTCCCGAATTGATAGGAATTTGAAAGAAATAAGCCAGCTTTTCATAGATTTCTTTGACGAATTCCCGTCCCGGAAATTCATCTTTCACTCTTTTCTTCAGTTGAGCGACATCCCGTTGCGAGAAAAGTGCAACCGCATAAGCTTTCTTCTCGTCTCTGCCTGCACGTCCGGCTTCTTGAAAATATTCTTCCAAAGACCCCGGCAGTTCATAATGAATAACCAAACGAACATCGGGTTTATCGATTCCCATACCGAATGCGTTCGTGCAAACAATCACTCTGCACCGGTCGTTTTTCCATTCGTTTTGTTTCCGTATTTTCTCATCCGTCGTAAGTCCTGCGTGAAAAAAATCCGCTTGAATGCCGTGCCGTTGCAATTCGACGGCAATCTCTTTCGTGAGCTTGCGGCTTCGCACGTAAACAATGGAACATCCCTGCATCTTTGACAGGATATGTACCATTTCGTAGAGCTTATCTTCCGTTTCACGAATAACGTAGGCAATGTTTTTTCGTTCAAAACTCTTACAAAAAACGTTCTTTTGCTTGAACTGCAGTTTATCTTGAATATCGTCGATAACGTCGGGCGTAGCAGTTGCAGTCAGCGCAAGAACGGGAACATCGGGAAGAAATTCCCTAATTTCGACAATACGAAGATACGACGGACGAAAATCATATCCCCACTGCGAAATGCAATGCGATTCGTCTATAACAAGTAAACAAACATTGATATACGGAAGTTTAGCTAAAAAAAGTTCGGTAGTCAAACGTTCGGGAGAGACGTAAAGAAATTTGTAATTACCGTAAATACAATTCTCAAGGGCAATGATAATCTCCGGATAACTCATCCCCGAATGTACGCAAGTAGCTTTGATTCCGAGTTTTTTAAGATTATCTGTCTGGTCTTTCATTAAAGCAATAAGAGGAGTTACTACGAGGCAAACGCCGTCCATCAGCATCATCGGGACTTGGAATGTCAGAGATTTTCCACCTCCCGTCGGCATAAGTCCCAACGTATCTTTCCCTTCGTAAACAGAAGCGATTATTTCCTCTTGAAGCGAACGAAACGAATCATATCCCCAATATTGTTTAAGTATCTCTTGAAACATAATGATTAACGGTTAGTGGTTAGTGGTTAGTGGTTAGTTTTCAAAACACAAATTAACCACTAATCACTAATCACTAACCACTATTTGTTCTAATATCTTTTATCAGTAACTGAATACTCGTTTTGCCGTTATGCGTATTTTCTTCAAGTGAATAACAAATATCAAAGTTTTTTCCGCTTTTAATATAGTCGTTATACTCATGCATTCCGAAAGCAATAGCCGAGATAACATCTCCGCATGAATCATCGACCAAATCTAATTTGATATGTTCCAACTCTTTTCCAACCAGCTTACTGCTTCCTGAATCCCTTACCTTGAGCGAACAGAAAATCGGCTTTTGGTTATCCGGACCGAAAGGATTCAAGCGTTTCAAATCAGACATGAGCTTATTATTGATTTCACTGAATTTCAGAACCATATCTATGTCCAACGTTTGAATCATTTGCGCTTCTTCCATATTTGCATCGGCGAAAGATTCGAGACGTGATTTAAATAATTCCAGATTTTCTTCCGGTAAAGTAACGCCTGCTGCAAATGTATGACCGCCGAAATTAACTAAAATATCTTTACATGATTCAATGGCTTTGTAAATATCGAAACCCGTTACCGAACGAGCAGAGCCTGAAATATGGCTGCCGGATTCTGTCAATACGATTGCAGGCTTATAGTATCTTTCGGTCAATCGCGAAGCTACGATTCCAATTACGCCTTTGTGCCATTCGCGGTTAAAAACCACAATGATTTTCCGATCGGCTGATTGAGGATTCGCTTCAATAATCGAATAGGCTTCGTCGGTAATTTTCTTATCCAATTCGCGACGGTCGTCATTGTACTGGTCGATATTTTCGCTTTTCTCTTTGGCTGATTTGAAATCTTTTGCCAAAAGCAAATCCACAGCTTCTTTCCCGTTCATCATCCGTCCCGAAGCATTGATTCGAGGTCCGATTTTGAAAACGATATCGCTGATTGTAATTTCTTTTCCCGACAATCCGCAGATGTCGATAATTCCTTTAAGTCCCTTTCCCGGATTGTGGTTTAACTGCCTTAAACCGTAGGTCGTCAGAATCCGGTTTTCCCCGGTGATCGGGACAATATCCGAAGCGACGCTGACCGCAACCAAGTCAAGCAGCGGCTTCAAGTTTGCAAAATCGATTCCGTTATTGAGGGCAAACGCCTGCATGAACTTAAAACCCACGCCGCAACCCGAAAGATGCTCGTAGGGATATGTAGAATCGGTACGTTTGGTGTTGAGGATTGCTACCGCATCGGGTAACACTTCATCCGGATTATGATGATCGCAGATGATAAAATCAATTCCTATCGATTTTGCGTAGGCGACTTTATTAATGGCTTTTATTCCGCAATCTAAACAAATGATTAATGAGACGCCGCTATCGTGTGCATATTCGATACCTTTGTCAGAAATACCGTAACCTTCATCGTAGCGATCGGGAATGTAATAATCCAAATGCGACGACCAAGTGTTTTGCTCCAAAAATTTGTAAACCAATGCAACGGCAGTCGTGCCGTCCACATCATAATCCCCGTAAATCATGATTCTTTCTTTATCTCCCAAAGCCAGATTCAAACGGTCGACCGCTTTTTGCATATCGGGATACAGGAAAGGATCGTACAAATCTCTCAAAGTCGGATTAAGAAAAAGATTTACATCATTCTCTGTCGCAATGCCTCTCTGCACCAACAAGAGGCAAACGGCAGGACTTAGTCCGAACTGTTGCGAGAGTTCGTCTCTTTTAAGTTTTTGTTCTTTTGTAGGGGATTGATAATTCCATTTGTTTGTCATTTATATTGTTTTTTTCCTATTTTTTTCGCAAGAATATTAATATCAAGATTACTCTGAATTAATATACAAAGGTAAGGAAAATAGTTAGAATATTTGCGAAATATTTAATTGTTATCAAGAAAAATATTTTATTTTTCACTGTTTTCAACAACTCATTTCGCCCGCATTCTTCTTTGCCGACAACAAGTTGTAAGCCCCTTTTACAACAATTTTCAGGTTATTCACTTCAATTTCTTCGGGCAGCGTTATTTCGGAATATCCGCTGTCCGTTATCCCTTTTTGCACCTCTATCATGCGGTATTCGGTGAACGGTTTGCCGTTTTCTTCCTTATCTTTTTCAAATACAAAAATATAATCTTTATCGTCGAAAGTCACAATAGCGTCCGACGGAAGCGAAGCGACTTTAGCCGCCGGCGATTCGATAGTCGCTTTTACATACATTCCGGGCAATACCCCTTTAGCTGCATTGCGGATGGTGGCATAAACTTTGTAAGTTTTATCCGCATCAATCGACTTTGCTGTTTGATAAACCGTTGCTTCATGCACTGCCGAATCGTTACCGACCGAAAAGCGGACTTTTTGCCCGGCTGCTGCTTTGCCTGCATCTTTCTCAAAGAGTGATAATTGCAGAATAAGCTGATTTGTGTTGACAATCTCAAACAAAACATCCGAAGACGAAACAGACTTGCCTATCGAAACATTGGCGGTTTTCAGAACGCCCGAAATCGGAGAAGTCAGTGCAACCGTGCGGCTGATACTGTTCTCGCTCAACTGCGAAGGATTGATGCCGATTAGCATCAATTTTTGCTCAAGCGCTTTGACCAGCGTTTTAAGACTTTTGTATTCGGCGGTTACCTGCTGCAAATTCTTAGCCGAAGAAACATTACTCGAATAGAGTTCCGTTTGTCGATGATAATCTGCCTCCGTAAATTCAAGTTTGCTCTTGGCTTCGAGATAATTCTGTTGAATATCGA
>Ga0209629_10003585_pt1 | contig 11181 bp, 8 predicted proteins | sample TergutCu122P5_FD_187286 | JGI IMG/M metagenome (GOLD analysis project Ga0209629, IMG submission 187286) | Cubitermes ugandensis P5 segment gut microbial communities from Kakamega Forest, Kenya - Cu122 P5 (SPAdes) (version 2) | ecosystem: Host-associated > Arthropoda: Insects > Digestive system >...
CCGAAACATGTTGAGCAAGCAATAAGATCTGCAATAAAAACCTCTGTTGCATCTAGTTGGCATTTTATTTCCACATATTATCTTACAGAAATTTATTTGGAGGGGGTCATATGTGGATTTTCCTGTCAATTTTTTTCTAATTTTTTTATTTTTATTTCTCTGCATTCAGAGTTAAATTTTACCAGTTTGTTATATACTGTTGCTGATGAACATTTTGTGTCTAATTTGATATTTTTATGTTTATTTTGTCAGTTAGTACCTTGAAAGGACACAAAAAGACTAAGTTACATGTGTAAAGATTTTTCATTACATATGAATTAGGATTAATGCTGTAACTAAGCCAGCAGGCAGGAGAAAAATACAGAACGTAATAATTATGAAACAAAGTCAAGAGTCTTATGTACTTGGGAAGTAAAATGGTGGCAAATGGCTGTTTTGAAGAAGATATTACAGAAACACTGAAAAACATGGGAAAGTTTTATCAGTCTGTTTGGGATACTATACTTTTGGAAATGAAAGATGCTTATAATGGGGGAAAAGATGTTCCTTTGAAAGCTACTGCATGCCCTAATGTATGTAGTGAAAACATGGACATTGACCAAGGTGCATGTTAGTAGACTTATCACAGCTGAGATGAGAGAATTAAGAAGTAAATGGAAGGAAAAACCAGAAAAGAAAGAATAAGAAATTTAAAACTAGATTGATAAATAATGACATAAGAGAGTATGGGCAAATTTAAAACTGAACAAATATAGAGTCTCAAGGAAAGTTCTTAACTCAAAACTAAGCAGAAAATGCTCAAGAGGAAGACTGCACTCAGGGTTGGATCAGGTTAGGAAAAATGGCACAAAGAAGGAAAGGAGGAAGAACATGGTACAATATTGATGATTAGGGAGAGCTATGGGAAGGCAGCAACGGATGAGGAAATTTGATTGTTAGATGATTCTCATAAAGATGGAAATGTCAAAACCAAGTAAGAAGAGCAAAAGGCCCTTGTAGAAGGAGAAGAATTGCTGTATGTTATACTTACGCTTTGGGCCTCACACAATGTCAGTCCTGTGGAAAGGGTCCATTACATGGAAACTATGTTTTGTAATTTTTGGAAAACTGTCAGGATGTTGCAGGTGTGTTATCAGTGTGAACTGTGGAAGAAGTCATGTAACTTGTGACCATTCTAACTGTAGGTCTCTTGTAGTTTTCACAGGGCTGTTGAACAAATGAAGTGCTTGATTACTCATAAAAGTAACTGATTAATATAAACATACATGGCAGGTGAAATCAGTAGTAAAGTTTCAGGTGTCCTTTGCTGAATAATTGATTGAAGAAAATAGGTGATGGTTAAAAAAAAAACAATCATGACAGCTTCAGTTTTGAGCAGTACGGCAAGATTAAAATGTCTTTTCCGAACAGCTCCTGGCAGCATTGATATAGTAATAACAACACATGCCAGAGATAAGATTAGCATATCCAGCTGGTACAAAAGAAATGATCATACAACCAGTAAAAAAATTTATTTGTATGATCCATTGAGTGATAATCATAAAGTGCAATAATGGCTTTTAATATCTCTGTTGTAGAAGTAGGTTATGAAGATAACAGTGCTGTTAGAACAATTGGTTGATCCCAGATATTGGTCCACAGTGTCAGGAATTGTTTAAATATTATACAAGAACTGATGGGATAAAAATTGGGTTCATAAGTTATTGTAATTTCAGCTTCATAATGACACATAAAGGGCCCTTTTTCACAGCTTTTTTATGTATGTATTCATGTGTGTGTAGTCAGTTTATGTCACCATTTCAAAGACCTTGTTTCTTTCTATAAGCTGTAAGGCAGTAAATTTGTCATTATCATCACAGAGACCATGAACTATGCAGGATTAGGCATAATTTCCTGCTCTTAAACCTTCTAGGTGTAACTTATCTCTACTTCATTTCTTCAGGCTTGCAAGATATTCTGACCCCAGGGATTAGACTCCAGGAGTCTGTTCTGGTATCCTGTTTCCTTCGTTCCCTGTAGATATTGCAGCTAATTCTTCTAGTAACAAGTTTAATAATTTTAAATATATAAACTTTCTGATTTTGTTGGTGAATAGTCAAAGTTATGTAAATCTCATGCTCACTGTGTTCAGCCTTTAAGTGGCCCTACCATAAGTAATGAAAAGTTGGGCACTGCAGTGCAGCTTTCCCTTTTCCTTTTATAGAGTATTGGATCCTTAATCTAACACTCTCTTTTGCACAGTGCTAGCACAGAAATGACGAATCACAAATTTAATAACAAATGTGATCAAACTAATGGAAGTCCAGTGTTTAAAGACAACACTGGCATTAAAAGTGTTTGTAGCAATTTATGACTCAGGCTACTGAAGTGTGATGTTTGATTCTGCCCAGACTCTTAACATTTATCATGATATTTGGCTCTAGTGATGTCAGAATGTTGAAACTGTCATCTGTCTGTGGTAGTCTAAATTCATATCTCCACCAAGATGTCTTCAAGTGGCTTCCGTTTGAGGTCTGGTACTTTGGCATCAGGAGCTGGGTAGCCCACTGGCAGCAGCATTGTCAGTTTCTCGTTTGTCGGCCTTCCAACCAGAGTTCGTAGAGCAGGCCCACAGTTGAGTGGAGTACTGGTCAGGGATACCAAGCCAGCATACTGCAACCCCAGAAAATAAAGGACTCATTTGGGATTCAGTGTGGAAATGGTCATTTTGCCTGTACAAAATAACTGTAGTAAAGGAACAGACTGCAAGTTATGAAACATTCATATGTCCAAGAAAATACTTTGAAATTAACCACATTTTTGAAGGCAGTGATGTTATAGTTAAAAAATAATTTTGTGCAACAGAATAAAATTTTTCCTTAGCACACACGAATCATAGCTATGCAGTTACATTGTATGTATGGAAGAAATTCCACTCTTTCGTCTTAGGTTAGTGACAGTTAATTTAAAGAAACATTGTTGGGTTTATTTTTACGTTACAGTAGACATAGGTTATAATGGAAGGCTTTTGTGGTATTGGTGATGGATCTATAAGTGACACAAAATTGAAGGTTCTTGGTAGATGAAAGGACTGTCATCCCCTGCAGGCAGTCATAAATATTTTTGGTAGTATAACTAATTCAAAGGAGAAGAGTCCTTTTTTTAAGTTAATGGGTACACAGGTGATCCCCTACTCAGGGTGGACTCAGCATTAACTTTAATTAGGAATAAATTATGTGTGGAAAAGCATGTTTGTACTACATGTGTCCAAAGCGCTGCTACTAAGGTTTATGTCAGTGAATATCTCACATGAATGGCTGCAAGGAGGATGCCTGTAGCCAGAGACACGCTCATCTCACTGTAGTAATGCATGCGTTTAGTTCCATCTTCCTTAAAGCTGTACAGCTGTTTAAACACAAGGATTAGGTATGGAGCATCTGTGAGGTATTCCTTGACCCAGTCCGTCCGTAGAGGCTTCAAGTCGGTGGTCCACTGGTCACCTGTAACATATTTATTTTTTACGTGCTGTACTTGATTATTGTCTTCTTCAGACCAGTTGGCTGTATGGTCTTGTACATAATAATATCTTGTTAGGACTGCCAACTCTGAAAAGTCAAGTCAGTACACTGGGTGGGGTTAAATAACTTGGGTGTGGGGGCAATATTTTTTCTACCCAAGAATAGTTTTTCTGGCTATTGATTTGAATAGAAGTAAATAAATTGGGTTGAGAATGGGGAAAGGGGTGTATGTATATTAAGGATTTGTTCAAACCAATTCCCCCCCCGTTTCCAACATGATTTGTTCATAAATTAAAATTCCTAATACCCATGATCCCCCCCAGGTTATGCCTATGATTGTTGAGACTATCGTTCTCTGGATTGTGATACCACGTGCTCTTGTAGATGGGCACTATCATGAACATGATTGCACTTGTCAGGTTTGTTTGAAAGACAGTAAGCAGGGACACAAATACAAGCAGCAACAACTTGCACTGTGTGTGGTTATTGTTTATTTCAGAAGTCGGCATAATATTTGCTAGTTCTTTGTCAAAACGTACCCATTCTCTTGGTGTAGTTGATGTGCTCTTCTTCTTCAACGATTTCTCTGACTTTCTTTTTCACTTCGGGGTCAGATATCACTACATATGTCCATGGTTCTGTATGGGCCCCACTAGGGGCAGTACCTATAAAAAGTAGAGTGGTTACTTTATCGTTGCACTGTGCATTTTAGGGACACTTAATGTATTACACACCAACAAATGCACTGTTATATTGTAAGAGTTTAAAATCTTTACACTAAAACATTTAAAATGCTCCTCCATGTTTCGATCTTTAGATCATCCTCAGGGAGCACACATTGATCCTTGCTAAAGTTATACGTTAAATAGTTAATTAATTTATTATATGTTTACGTGATGCGGAAGCTGCCACATCACCGAAACATATAATAAAGTAATTAATTTTTTAACATATAACTTTAGCAAGGAACAGTGTGTGCTCACTGAGGATGATCTAAACATCGAAACATGTAGGAGTATTTTAAATATTTTAGTGTAAAGATTTTAAACTATTACAATATAACAGTGCATTTGTTGGTGTGTAATACATCAAGTAGAGTGGTTACTCTTCAAGGAAACAATAATCCCATGTTGTCCAAAATACACAGCAGTTATTTGTATTTAGTGACATTCTGGAGGTATCCATTTAAGATCCTGGCTACAGACAGATCTTTTTGGCCAAGAATTTTTTCCGTAATGTTTATTAAGAAACTGGATTTAGACCTTGCTAGGATGTATTATTTTTTCTTTAATAATTTGTGCAAAAACATAACACTGGTGGTTTGCACACCTGCTTTATGGTCAGGATGTGTGGGTCACAACCTGAAGGCCAGCGTGTGTTCTCAAAGTACTTGTGACAGATTGTGGCATAGTATCTCAGCTGGTTGATTAAAGATGCTGGTGCTGATCGACCCTTGCATCACACTTATTTTATGAGGGATGATATCTCCAAATAGATCATGATGGCTTCCCATTATTTCCCTCCCGGATCATTAGTCTAAATCATCCTACCATATCTCATTCAAAGCTACATGACCTCAGCAGCTGGTACATCATGATAAGATGTTTAATAACCAACCAGCTGACAAACATGTGCGTCTCAATAACAGGGATATTAGGCTAACAAAGAGTTATAACATGTAACTGAAATATCAGTGTTTGAATAAAATACCAGCAGCCCTGATGATGTTGCGGATGACATCAGCAGGGACAGGATCAGTGCTGAAGAAACGGACCGTGCGTCTCGCATTCATGAAGGTGTAGAACTCCAAGGACCGTTGCATCGTGTCCTCTACAGACATACGTTTAAACTCAAGTGGCACGTGCTCGAGATCCCAGGGCAATGCACTCAAAAGTTCTGGATTCTGACCATCGTCATCTGCATACACGTCCCCATCTGCCTCCTCTGTCACAGAAACAACAAGGTGAGTTTACTCCAGACAGGGTTCCAAATAACTGCATTTTCGAGATTATCAGTTAGTGTCATAATATCCAGATGTTTATACCACTGAAAATTTGGTGGCCCAGTTACATGTTACTGAGAGTAAAGAATTAGTGTAAAATGTTTATATTAAAAGTGTAACAAGACAGGCAACATACGTGTAACATAACATTCAGGTGCATTCATGCAATCATTGTTGCAGTGGAAAAACAATAAGTATTACATATTCTGAGAGTATTTGTAGCCTTAGGTATCCAGCATGCAATGTGCATGTGCCATATTGTTATCTGTGGCCTGTCCAGCTGTACAATACAATATTTTTGATTTCAAACTTTTGCCATGTCCTGAATGTTGTGAGCTTTCTTTTGGGTGATTCCCCGGCGTCTGAATTTTATATGCCGACGTTTCGGAACACTTCCATCTTCATAGGCAGGTAGCACGCACCTACCTGCCTAGGAAGATGGAACAGAGTGTTCCGAAACGTCGGCATATAAAATTCAGACGCCGGGGAATCGCCCAAAAGAAAGCATACAATACGATATTTTTCCACATTGTCACATAAACGACACAATTTTCGGGGGAAAAAAAGTTTTTGAATATAAAATTTTCTCCACAACTTTTGTATGAAACATTTTTCATTCTAAGAACTGAGCGAGGTATGATCATAAATGTATATTGGTCTTCACGTAAAGTACCCGTTATTCTTGTCGGCTTTTAATGAAACTTGAATTGTCTTGGCAGATTTTCGAAAAAATACTCAAATACCAAATTTCATGAAAATCAGTCCAGTGGGAGCCGAGTTGTTCTATGCGGACGGACAGACACGACGAAGCTAATAGTCGCTTTTCGCAATTTTGCGAACGCGTGTAAAAATGTTTACTTTTTCACTTTCCAAGTGCTCTGCCACAGTGGCCCTGTTAAGGGCCATTCTCATTATCCATGTCCAAATTTCCTATTGGCCTAGTGTGGGCTCCACCTCTCGCTTCCCCTCTGTTGGCCTGGTGATCACCTATCATGCAACCATCCTGTGTAACCTGCCTGAAAACTCCCCACATCAACCAGGTTGGCAAGGAAGCAGCTCAGGTACTGGACTTGCTAGGCCTTCTCTGTAAAAATGTGATCTGTCCATCGAATGGTAGAACCTATACTGATTTAAAAGCAGCTTGCTTACCCTACGACGAATGGCGTGTGCCCTTTATCTATTTAGGCCAGGGGTCCACAAATTTGCCAAAACTCTAGGAGCCACCTCAAAACTGTGCATGCCAAATTGGTGACATTTATTTCCATCCTGACGATCCACAAACATCAGATGCCATCGTACACATTTTCGTCGCCAGGCGAGCTGACAAGCGGGGGTTTTTGCACCTCTTATTTAGGATCTTCAGTGTTAGGTAATGACGGCTGTAAAGTAGCAAACAAACAACGCAGTTGCAAAATATTTACACTCCGTACTGGCGTGTAACTCTCCGCATAGCCATGACTGTTATTAGCGAGACATTTGTCAGTGCTGGATACAGATAAAGAAAGCCCGAGTAGGCGGTAATCGATTTGTATCGTATTACTCATGTACTGTGCGGCAATTCGTCATAGAGTTGAATGCGTAGGTCGTAGTTTCTGGGCATTCTATGCCCACTGCCCATATAGATACCCCCTGCTAGTCTTCGGCACGTGCCTGCCGTTCAAATGAAAATGCCTCCGATTGCACAGCTTTCGACACCTGAATCCCTTGCAAGATTCTGATTATAGGAACGCACAGATAAAATAGTTGGGGTTATTCCGATCACTTAGTGCCGTAACTGTACTGCGACCTTCATCCTCATATTGATCAGAAATGTAGTGACTTTTGGGTAAATAGCAGCAAATAGAAGGTAAACAAAAATGAATGGGCCTCGGTTCGTTGCGTCAGGTGGATAGATTTCGGAAGGACAAAGTGACAATGGGGCAGATGTTTCTTTGAGCACTAAGGTTTCGCATTCATTAGAGTGCTCCGTATTCACCTGCTACCATCGTCAACTGGCACCTCAGCAATTATTCCAGGACCGATTTAAGGCTACCACAGTCACTTTAAATGATGGGACTCCCACACGACAGGGTCGTCATAAACAAAATATATTTAAAAAAAAAAAGGTTAGTCCCTTAAAATTTGACGTAAAGTAATTCCCATTGGTCTTATCGAAAATATTATTGTAGTACAGATGGAATATGTGTCTACGGAATCTTCTGAATGCCATTACCTAACAATCGACTCAGTATTTTCGGAACAGGTAATGTGTGTTGCGCAGTTTAAAGTTAACAGTGGCGACATTTGCAGTGGAAGCAAAATACAATTTTAAAGTGATCCATTTGGTAAATTGCATTAGTATGTTTAGTGCATGAACATATAATTACTTTTCTTGTGGCAGTTGCATTTCGTGCTGAGAGGCAACACATTGTGTAGTGTACAGCTCGTCGCATCTCAGTTTGCAGTATTCCACATTTATGGTCCATCATCTTTTGTACATATAGAGAGGCCCCAAATCTTCTGTTACAGGGGCCCCAAAATATCTTCAACCCGTCCTCTATTTTTGTATACAGACCGTTTAAAGACTACCGAGTTATATTGAAAGCTGCAGTTCATTCCTTGCAGTAAACTTCGTTTTGGTTATAAAAACCAAAATCAGTTAATTCTTTATAAGGACGTAATTTATTTTTGTTCTGAGATCCATATAAAACAAGTAAACACACTTTTCATTTGTTTTTCTTCCTTTCACAGTTGTACCGTGCATCTTGATAATATCGAAGTTTTATTTACCAAATGATGCACAATAGAGTTGCTTTAAAAGAATATTAAAATTTACACCAAAACAGCTCTTACATGTTTCGGTTCAATCACCATCATCAGGGAGCGTATTACTTGAGCTTCGCTAAAGTTATAGTTATTAAAATAATCAGTTAAAATACATCGTTGTGGTTAGTTCGGTGGTGCGGCTGAAGCCACACCACCGAACCAACCACAACGATGTATTTTAACTGATTATTTTAATAACTATAACTTTAGCGAAGCTCAAGTAATACGCTCCCTGATGATGGTGATTGAACCGAAACGTGTAAGAGCTGTTTTGGTGTAAATTTTAATATTCTTTTAAAGCAACTCTATTTGCATCATTTGGTAAATAAAAGATTTCGATAGTATCAAGATGGCTGCATCATTTGGTAAATAAAAGACTTCGATAGTATCAAGATGGCTGCAGCCACACCACCGAACCAACCACAACGATGTATTTTAACTGATTATTTTAATAACTATAACTTTAGCGATGCTCAAATAATACGCTCCCTGATGATGGTGATTGAACCGAAACATGTAAGAGCTGTTTTAGTGTAAATATTAATATTCTTTTAAAGCAACTCTATTGTGCATCAGTTGGTAAGTAAAAGACTTTGAAAGTAAATACACTGTGTGAACAGGACGTAGAATTTCTTACTGTTAAGCCTGGTGGCATATGAAAAAAAAAAACACGGCTTTATAAAGGATTAAATGACAGAATACTATGAAACACCTCAGCCAGGGACACCGATCGCCGGCCTTATATTCAAACCCAGTACCTTAGAATGTGAAGCAGAAATCGTAGCAATTTCACCGTGACGTTTAGTCAAACTTATAATGTGCTGGAGATGAGTGGATTTGAATCTTAATTTTTAGGCACGTTTGCAAAATTGCGAAAATAGACTATTAGCCATATCATGTCTGTCCGCATGGAACTCGGCACCCACTGGGCGGATTTTCATTAAATTTGACATTTGAATATTTTTCGAAAATCTGTCGAGAAAAAATCAAGTTTTATTAAAATCTGGCGAAAATAATGGGTACCTTACGTGAAGACGTATGTATATTTACGATAATATCCTGCTGAATTCTTCTTAGAATGAGAAATGTTTCAGACGCAGTTGTTGAGAAAATCAAAACACACATTGTGTATTCAACATTTAACACACATTGTGTATTCAACATTTTGTTTCCCGAAAATCGTACCACTTATAAGGTAATGTGGAAAAAGGTACAGCCGGGCAGGCCACAGACGACAGTATAATATGCATGCGCCTTGCATGCTGGATAACTATGGCTACAAACACACACACACACACACAGAATGTATAATACTTATTGCTTCCACGGCAACATTGTTACGCGAACGCGCCCCAATGTTGCGTTATACGTACACTGCGTGTCTATTTAATCCTTGTGAGTCAAATCAAGTGTCTGAGTGACCAATTAATTCTACGATAGAAGATATTCTTGAGGAACACACAGTCCGTGTGCTTGGAAGTTTTCTGCAACTTATGGAACCCACAAGTCAATCGCCATGTTCACAGAAGTCCACTACTGGCTCCTATCCTAAACCAGCTGTATGCACTCCAAATCTTCATACCATGTTCTTCTGATTTAGCTTCCTGTGTTCCTTCTATTTCCAGGTCCCAAGGATTTTATGGCCGCGAAGTTTTGTACGCAGTTTAGCTTTCCTCGTGTACGCAATCTCTCCCGCTCATTTCGTAATTCCTTATTTGCTTGCCCTAGCATTATATGACGGGCACGAATTGTGGTCGTCACTGTGTAATTTTCTTAAATTATGTGTTACTTAGTCATCCTTAACCTCCAAAATGTTCTAATATTGTATGCCTATGCCATAAGATGTACACAAAAATACAGAGCTTTAAAACCAGCGGTACATTCTTTACTTTGTGTGAGAAACCCAGTTTCACACCCATACAAAACAAGTAAAACTGCAATGTTGGGTATTCCAGCATTGATGTATTTAAGTAGAACACGCGGAGAAGAGACTTTGAACTTACCTGCAGTAAATATTCCACGACCTTAACGTAAAAACTTAACCAGTAACTAAACGTGAAATCAACGTACCTTCGTCGGGAGATTCGTAACTTTGGTATTTGTTGTTTTGTGCTTCTCCAGGTTTCGGGTTCCAGGACACGGCGCTATGGTACATGAACTTGGCCCCCACGTAGCAAATGATCCCCGCAATGATATATGGCCAATACTCGCTCACGAATGGCATATACGGTAACATCGTTGTACCACTTACACACTCCAGGTCGTCTAACGAGTACGACTGGCTCAGTTGTGTTCGTGCGCCTGTCTCACTCGCGGCAAGCGTAGACCACTCGGTGTTCGCAGCAATTCTCCACGACAGCTGCTAACCCCGCCCTGGCCTCCATGACAAGGGAGACCGGAAAGAGCCACAACTGCTTCCGTCTGCACCGCGCGCATTTGATCATGCATATTCGGCCATTCGATGCAATTTGTGCAGGCCCGTAGCCAGACCATGAACACAGTGGGCGCAGGAACTTCCTGTGTGGGCGCGTATGAGTAAAAAGTCTATATGCATATATAATGCTGTATTATACTGTGTATATATATAATGAATGCGTAAGTGTAATTTGCGCCCTTGTCAGGACCACAAAGTCAACACCCAGATTACTTAATGCGCACTGTAACATTAAGCAAAACACCTTGCCTATACATACATATTTGAAAACGAGTTGTTTACAACCACAGCAATTCAGCAGAGGCAACACGTGGATGCGGTAGGGTGTGGCACGTTTTAGCAGGCTGATCAGCATGTTGCCTTTGATGGTTTGCAAATCCCTAGCGCAGACTTCCAGATTTGTGATGGATGCATTGCACGCACTTTTACCCCCCCCCCCCCCC
>Ga0209629_10003587_pt1:0-10000 | contig 11179 bp, 2 predicted proteins | sample TergutCu122P5_FD_187286 | JGI IMG/M metagenome (GOLD analysis project Ga0209629, IMG submission 187286) | Cubitermes ugandensis P5 segment gut microbial communities from Kakamega Forest, Kenya - Cu122 P5 (SPAdes) (version 2) | ecosystem: Host-associated > Arthropoda: Insects > Digestive...
TAGCTGTAATGTTGTGAATTCTTAATTTTGTTTCTTTATTCATTTGTTTTCCAAAATATCTCCGTATAATTCCGTTTATTTTGTTGTATGTTTGCAATCTGTCTTTTAAATCACTTTTGTATTCTGATATACGGTACCCCTGGTATTTAAAATCTGTTACCTGTTCAATAATATTATCCTTATTTGTAACAAGTATTGAGGACAAATTCTTATTACTTGCTGGGGGAACTGCACGTGACTGCACAACAAACCCTCAGGATTCAAGTTCGTAAAGCAGGATGGTGTGAAAATTCTTACTTTATATTGTCCATGCATTGATAGGGGAAGAAATATCAGTGTATTTCGATAGCATTTCTGTTATTTCATTCACTAATAACCAACAATATTCTTCGAAGCAAAATATCAAAATATTTCAAAATGATCAGCTATTCACCATTATTCAAGGACCTTTATTGCTTGTGTTTATATCGCTAACCCATATCAGGCTGCTGATCAACTGTAGATTTTGCAATCAGACAGCATGTACAAGGTAAGGCATATTATTGACACACATTTACATGCCGTATAACTACGGAAAACTTTATTTTGCTTTTAATTTTGCTGGTTTCATATAAATCTTTAAGAATACATATAACTTAAGATGCAAATACTCATGGCTCACGTTTGTCTTCTTTGCCGTGGATCTAATTGTTTGTGAAATATGTGGCTTTATATATGTCTGGTTTGAATTTGAATACGGCTACACCAACCTATTTTGTTTCAACATCCCATAGTGCCACAAATATATTTGAAACTTGGCTTCAAAAACTATTTTGAAAAATCAAAGTATTAAAAATATTAAACAAAAAACATTAGCAATCGAGAAAAGGTTAATTTAGTTGTCTAAAACATAGACATAATGCAGAAAAAATGAAACTCTAATAGACAACAGTAAAGAATTTTTGTTAGAAACAAGCACAGAGAACAGAATGTTTATTTTCGCTCATCGTCACCAGAATTCAGGGCACGGTTGTAACACACACGCACACACACACACACACACACACACACACACACACACACACACACAGTATCAATTGCCTTAGAAATTGTACATAATTTTAAACATTTCAAAACGTTGACAACATGATAAAACTGTATTCACAGGCAAGTTATTAGCAGTACAATGTCGGGAGAATTTGTATCATTCAGTTCAGCATATTTAGCCCTTTATTCTGCAGTCTCGAACGAAATAATCCAATTAATACACAAATCCGATATTTTGTACAACCTGGTTTTATACGTCGGAGGTTAATGGAAGGAAACAAGACAGGTATTTTGAGAATAGAGCGTTGAGGAGAATATTTGAACCTAATAAGGACGAAGTATGAGGAAGAGAGGAAAACTTTTGTAAAGTATTTCTTCGTAATTTGCAATTCTTAGTAAAGTTACGGTGATCAGCTCACAAATACTGACAGCGACGCAGCATGTGGCACACCTGAGTTTGAAGATATACACTATACACATAGGCTTTGGCGAGAAATGCTAGAGGAAATAATTTCTCGCTAGACCAGAGTGAAGATGGAGGATAATATTAAAATAAGTCTCAACATAAGGTGAATAAATGTGCATTGGTTTCTACTAACTCAGGAAAGATTGTGTTGGGCTCTAGTGAAAACAATATTTTTCATAAAACGCTGAAAATTTCTTGAGTAACTGAAAATGCTTAGCTTCAGAAGAAGGACTATGTTCCATTTGGTTGTCTGTTAGTCCGTCTCTTGTTTGTTTGGTTGGTTTTGTTTAGTTATTTATTAATGACTTAGTTAGGTAGTTAGTCATTCAGCCAGTTAGTTATCTAGACAGCCAGTTATCTGTTAGTGTGTGAATATAAGAGACCTGGAGAGAGAAAGAGAACATTTATGGTGTGAAAAGTATCAGAACACTTTCTTAGTCGTAAGTTAAGTCTACGTGTTTCGTCATAAATCTGCGTAATAAATTTTATCGGATCTCTTGTAAATAATTCAGAAGCTTGGAAAAAATTAACTGAATAAATATGAGACATAGGCTATTGAAATATGGAAAAATTGCGAAACTATATTAGGACATCACTGCAATAACTTTAAATTAAAGTTGTGGCTCTTCTGTTAGACATCAATTAGAAATTAACTTATAAAAAACTAAACCGAATTAAATCAAAACGGAAAATAGCATCTTTCAGAGCTCGCGCAGCAATATTTGCTGTGTGTTAGTGTGAGGATAAACGAAGATGGTTATTTACCACACTTTATAAGTCTTGCGGTTTTTTTAAACTTTCCATCCGAGTTTGCTATATCTTGCTGTAAAGTATGACTGATGAAACGAAGCAGTAGTAATAGGAGTAGGAACTGCAGCTCGGGTAAAGATTGTGGTATGGAAGGGCAAGAGCTGATGAATGCTCTGTCACGTGATAACAACCCTGAACTTTACACTTGGTTACGATGCTATGAGTAAAGGAACCTGTGCTTTTTGCGGGTCGACTCAACCCACTAACCGCGGCTGCTCTAGTTTATTTCCTTTGTTTCCCCTATCCTGTTCCACACTATTTCCGAATTTAAATGGGTTGAAAAATAGATTTTTCCTACTAAATCATCTTTGCTTTTCACCATGTTGTATTTCACAATAATAGATATCACAGTGCGTAGGAGGCGATCTGTCTTCAGTTTTTGTGCACGAAAGAAATGTATCAATTGCTAAAAATCAAGTTGTATAGGAATTCACTCCATGGCGACTAGTAAATATTCATCAACGTATTGGACGAACGTACAGTCTCCACTTCATATTTGGTTTTAAAACCCTGAAAAACAAAACATGGTAGTAATTTCCTCCGAAACTTCGGTAATAATTTACCTGTTAACACGACGTAACTTAAACAAAAGACTTCAATTTGATGTGATTTTGACCGTGCATCGTCGTTAATGTGTGGAAATAAAATGCCAACTAAATGCAACAGAGGTTTCTATTGCAGATCTTATTGCTTGCTCAACATGCTTCGGGCACCACTACGCCCATCATCAGGAGCTCAAGAATATTATATTTGGTGCTGTGGTTTTCAAGTTGTTGGTCTGGTGTGGAGCTGAGAGTTATGTGTCCGGTTTGCAGGACACATAACTCTCAGCTCCACACCAGAACAACAACTTCAATTTTCACCAGCACCGCTGTTAATACGGCTGTTATGTACTCTTGTGCAAAACCTCAATCAAATTCATACCCATTTTTGTCCTCTTTACAAGCTAAAACTTTTCCAGTTTTGGGAAAAATTGGAAACTTGATTTATAACCGTTTAAAATTTTTGTTAGGTCCTGAAGAATGACCAACAATTTTTATTCCTCTAAGACATATGAAACGTACTGAAGCCTATAATTGAAAAAGAAAAATGTGTTATGTTGAAAAGCACCGGCTAACTAAAAAATTTGCAAAAATGAATAGTTTCTTTACCATTTTCTGGTATCTGTCTCACCCAGTGTGGCATTCGTTGAGGTTTCACACATTTTCTCTAGTGCAAGTGAACAACTCAGGATAATGGCGAAGGAATGCTCAAAGACTTCATTCCCAGGCATGTTACCTTTAAAAGGTGTTTGCTGTGGTTTATATTTAGAAATTCTTTAACAGACTGTGGGTCAACCATCTTCATCTGAGGAAATGCTTTTCTAGAGTTGTAAGTTGTTCATTCGACTAAAAGTTGTCCTTCACCTTCACTAAATATGTAGAAGATTTTGAAAATTTGCTAGTTAATCGAAACCGTAAGTAGGACCTTGGGCTATTGTTCTTTCCGGCTGCCGCTTTGTTTGGCTATACCCCTCCAATCTCTGATAAAGCCGCAGGGTTGTAAACTCTTTTTTTTCGCTTATATATTAATCCCCTCGGATGTATCCTACCCATATTTACGAAAAAAGTAGGAAAATATCATCATTTTTTGGCAACGTCAGTAACTATAGAAACGACAGTCGTTGGCAGATTAAATGACGCCCCATGCCAACTACTCTTAAATTTCGTTATAACCACATGAGAATCAAACTGGTGATTTGTTGATCTATAAGGCAAAATTAAAAGTAAAGAAACATTTATTCAAAACTTATGACACTTTCATACAGTTACTGACATAGGATGTAAACGACTATAATTTTATACTTTTTATTACAGCTGTTGGTACCCCGCCTATTTTTGACAACAGTAGTTAACACTTCCAAATTTACACCCGATATTACAGAGCAACTCATCAGGAAAATATGCCCCTGAAGTTTCATAAGGCTGCCGTGTACTGAACAAAATAAAATACATAAATTAGGAAGATTCGTTTAAATGTTCCCTTACGAAATTGCCTTTCTTAACTCTGCGTCTGATTTCAATCGGCCTTGATGCCAAACAAAGCGCTTCTAGCTAGTAACTCAGATACCATATGGAAGACTAAACATCTGTGAATCCGAATATCATACAGAGATGACGCCATTGCGGCTGAATATCTTATTGGAACACAAAGAATGAAAAGATGCCAATAACTGTCACTGTGGCACCCACTCTATGCTTTCCCCAAAATTAGCCTTTTATTATGCACTAAAGCATGTTTCGGTTGCCCAGATCAGCTTTCATCCTTTCGGTGCCGGATACACAATAAGTATATAAAGAGAGGGAGACATATTTTTACAGTGGTACAAATTATAACAATATTGTTCCAAATAACGCAATAATAAGGTTAACAGTAATATTTAGATTTGTTACAGAATTCCCTAGGTATAATCAATGTGAGACAGCAATATAAATAAAATGAAAACGAGGTAAAATATATAGAAAATAAAAAGATAAAAATTAATCCTAGAATGTCCTTCACAGTCTATGTTTTTGGATCAATGTACAGCGTAGTACGTATATTGACGTAAATTCTCATGTCTTGGTTTATGTTAATCTTGAAATGGAACTCTCGAGTTGCATCGCTTTAACCCCCTCATGTTCCCAAGTAAATCGAAGTGTGCTGAACACGTTCCCGTTTATCGAAAATAGTAAGTGCGTTCCAGGGCTGTCTTATACATGACGAGTACAAACTGTAACATACCGTTATGGGCTAAAGTTATCTATGTAGTGGAAGGCTGCAGCTATTGAAAATTTTTTGTAATTAATTCAAGTGTATAACGAATATTATACATTTGAATTAATAAAAAAATTATCTGTAATTTGTACTTTTAATATACATTTAAAGCATGTATTAATAAATCATTATTTTACATCTGTGCATTGGTTTATAAACGCTTTAATACCTCGATACAGCCTTCCTTTGTATTGATCCCCCCTGAGGATGGCCACAAGAGTGGCTGAAATATGCAGGAGGAATGCAATGTTTATAAGTTACTTTTATACATTCACGCGCATTTTTGGTTTCGTTACACTGTCTAATTGCTCAGTGTAAGGTTATGGATTATTTAAAAAGTAAATTAACTTGTTACAACCACGGCCAATACATGTTTCTACTTTACTGGAATAGGACTATCATTCAGCGTGGAGATACGTAGGTTTGATATCAGGTTTCTCTATTGTGCTTTCATATGTGAAAAACCTTATTTTTCTTACACTGCCGCATTCTGGATACAGTGACAATAATACGCCGAAAAGAACACGCTGTACTTTACGAGAAAATTGCATTTGTGAAATATAAAGACGATGTATTTAGCTTTGTGGCATATTGTTCTTTCGTTATTCAACGATAACGAATCAGGTAATGCAGCCGCACTCGCTATAATAGTGTCCTGTTATTCTGCACGTTTCGGCGAATGCTAGCTTCATATTAGATTCATAGTCAAGCCGAGGTTATCAAAATATTACCATGTGACACACATGTTCTCAGTGCTTCTTCTCCGTATTTTCTTTCTGTCAGCTGTTCAATACGAGAGACGAATTGCATTTTCTTGTTTTGGTCGAACAAGGATGTAGTTCGTCCAGAGGGACTTCAAGTACTCTTTTTAATCTATTGCGTAATCTCTGGCATGCACAGTATAAACGAGAAAGTTACATACAGAGAAAGTAAATTCAATAATCCTTATGACTGTTTTGTCTTCTGGATATTACTACGTGTAATGGGATAAAGCGATCATGATATTTCACAGGAACGGAGCGCCTTCCCTTTCAATCCTGCTACAAAGCCTATATTTCTAGGGAATAGCATCCTTAACATCAACTTCGCGGACAATTCATATCACGAAATTCTTAGCACGTAATGAAGAGCCTTTTTTAAAAACCTAGCACGTACAACAAGTACATTTTGCACTGCAAAATTAATAGCTTCTGCTCAATTTTCTCTCGCACCAAAAGATGGCATGGCCTGGCCGTAAATTTTACAATATGAGAAGAACTTTAAAATAAGTATAGATGCAATGAGGTGGTTCGATACGACTGACTTGTAGCACTTGCGAAATTCTTGGACTTAATTCCGTCAACCATTACTTCGATTATTTTCATTTGTAGAAATTTCAAAAAACAAAAACAGTAAAAGGGAATGGAGTAGTAAAATCACATGTCAAACACGATGGGGAGTTTGAATACTATTAGATACACTGAAAAATAATCCTTTTTTTTTATTCTGGCTGTTAAGCCGATAAACAGGAAGCAATTAACTGTAAAATCTCCAGCACGAAACATGATACAACACTATACATTAATCACCAACTTGTTGCACTGATTATTATTTATTCATAAAATACTATTCTCCTGTACATGTTTCGAGCATCAAGTGCTCATATTCAGGAGGACATAGTTGTATACATCCAGCATATGGTACCGTCTCTCTTTATAAGAGTTCCTGGTGGCCTGTCGATAAGCAGCTACAGTGATAACTGACTGTAGGGGGAAGGTTGTTGGTGGGTGTCTTAAGACACCCACCAACATCCTTCCCCATCCAGTCAGTTCTCACTCAAGCTGTGTACCGACAGGCCACCAAGAACTCTTATAGAGAGTGACGGTACCATATGCTGCATGTATACAACTATGTCCTCCTGAAGATGAGCACTTGATGCTCGAAACATGTAGAGGAGAATAGTATTTTATGAATAATTAATAATTAGTGCATCAAGTTGGTGATTAATGTATAGTCAATTCATGATGCACGGTCAGAAAAACATTAAGTTATGATACAACACTGTATGTATGTCATTACTTGTTCTTTCCTCTATAATTCAAAATTTTTACAAGGAAAGTGAATTATCTGTACTAAAAAAAACGTTGTTTATCAGCTTCATATTATTTTATTTTACATGCGTCTGTGTTACTTTCTGTAGGGATACGTTCGTCTGTTGGATAGGCCTGTCCTACTGTGACAGAAGAATGTCAGACACAAACACATTCTTTATGTCATGTAAATTTCCAAGTTCTCGTTATGTCACCGCCCCACTCTGCCGTCACTAGAGTACACTCTCGGCCCAGTGGCGTCTCCTCAAGTGTATAGCTACAAAGACAAACTTTCAATGGGTTCTCGTCATACAGTAATATTTCACCATTAATCTCTATCATCTACACTTAAAACTATTCCAAACTACTTCAGTACTTCCTAAATAATTAACAGTAAATTGATGTCATTTTGCGAAACTATGACAAATATTGACACCATTTTCCACACGCTTAAACAAAGGACAAACTAACTGCATGGAACAGATCCCTTCTTGTAAAGAAATTATCCGTAATTTTGGGGGCCCCAAGATTCTTTACCCTGTTCATAGGAGCCTACTTCCGATTCCTAACTCAATCGCTTTAATTTAGTAGACGCCCAAAATTCCAATTTCTTTCACACGCATTTTAATTCCTGTGGAGAAACCGTCCCTAAAATTTCACCGTTAGTTTCCATATGTATGCCACACACGATGGTCAGCTGCTTAATTACTGCCACCACACACAATTTTCTAAGACACTCCTGAAAAATCACGCATGAAGATTCACGTCCATTTTTTCACGTTACGCGTTTCCATGCTGTACGTGAGTCAGGAGGGTGGAATGCGTTTCACTGTGTTAGGAAGAGATATACTAAGAATGAAACTCAGCATTATACCTTAATGTACGTATTGCGTATAAACACTAATTAAACTCATTTGAAACGACTATTCTTTCTCACTAATTATCCTCTGCTGTAACAGCCTTGTGTCGATACACATCTAGTCCATTGACAGTAGCATTTAACGGTGGACTGTACCTTGCACACATACTAGTGAACGAAGAAATGTCAACTAGTAGTCTGCAACGCTGTCATTCGGTCTAGGCGGCGATTTTTAGCGACAGAGTGGCATTGCGTCTGGCGGCAAATAATTCTCAAAACTGTATCCATAATATTGGTTGCTCCTCTGGGGTTGCCTCTGTAGAGTTTCTGTCTCCGCGGTTGAAGCGCACGACATTACAAACAAGTGGGATAAACAGGGTATTCCCATGGCTGTATGTGGTCATATAGGAAAACAATGGGGAAAAAATTCTTGTGGTAGAGCGTGGACTGGACCACCATGCTGAGGACAGGCACAAAGGTCAATTTTTGGAAAGCCGTAACGAAACTTGGGTTCCATAAAGCGCAGGAAGCGCTTTAATTAGATAACAAAATATTAGCTTTTTAAGAAGGACGCTGCTGAACAGAGTTATTAATGATTTTTTTTATGTTATTAATTTCAAATGTCAGTTCGTGCAAAATTTTCCCGTCACATTGCGTAAGAAATTAATTACTTTGTAATATATAATTAACAAAAAAAACTGTGTTAAGTAAGCCTTTACCCTTGTAAGTGTACGTCTCTTATGAACACAGAGCATTAAATTCAATCTTGTGATATTATTCTCTTGCAGGGTTGGGCAAAAGGACTTTGCGGCACGCCACGTTTTTGGTGAATGAAAAAAGAAATTCGCCACAATATACACAATTATTGCCTTCGAACAGAAAGTAAATAATCTTATTGAACGAAAGAACTCAGAAATCGGTTGAGTAAGCTTAATTCTGGCATACGGTGGTTCAAAGGTAAACTTATCAAGGAAGTTCAGTAAACGAGAAAATTTGGTGTTTTATTCCAAAAAAATTTCCTCTGACCAAATGAAGAAAATTTGGCTGAATATCTTCATTTGCCGCAATTCCATTTACAGAATGTGTCGAATAACAAGCCGACTGATTCTATGCATCGAACATAAAAGAACAAGACTGTATTCTTTCTCGCACCGAAGAATTTTTTTAACATAATTTTTTTCAGAAAAGTAAATTCGGCTTAAAGTGCAAATCCCGCTCTGAAATGTGGCTGTTTTAAAAAAAAAAAATTTCAAGTTAATTTCGCCACACTTTACCACAAATTTGAAACCTCCGCCTTTGAGGGAACGTTTTTTACAGTTAAATATTCATTTCTACTTTATATGACACAAATTTATTGGAGAGTTTTGCTAACTTTCGTTTTATCACTTTACACGATTTTGTTTCCTGTAATTCATACTTTTCAGCAATCTGCATTGCTAACCATACAGTGAGGGTACTTTTATTAGCGTACATGAAGTAGTGTCTGCAATATATATATATACTTTTCCATTAGCAATCCCTTTTCATATTAATTCACTTTCATGTAGTAATATACGTGCCTCAGCATGACAGTAGTAACGCTGTAAGCGATGAATGCTGTTGTGCGAATTCTATGAAGCAAAAGAGCGGAAACTCACGTCTGATAGAGGGGAGGGACGAGTATTATATCCGCGCAAATGCCTATGTTAGCGAGTGACGTAACGCTGAAGAGCAGGACTCCCATTTTTTACTTCTAAAAGCACAGTCAAAAAATTGCGCAAATGACTGGCTAATTATCTTATGCATTTGATATGAATTTTGTGGCATATGAATGTGGAGTGCATATTAAGTGTACCAGATTGTCAGCACAGATTTTCTCTATAAGTGTGTCTAAAACTACAACGATTTTGTATGAACACATATTCAGATTATACACAAGATATCTGATAAACTCGTCGCTCTTCGGTGTGTATAAAGGGAAATATCTGAAGAAAT
>Ga0209629_10003588_pt1 | contig 11175 bp, 8 predicted proteins | sample TergutCu122P5_FD_187286 | JGI IMG/M metagenome (GOLD analysis project Ga0209629, IMG submission 187286) | Cubitermes ugandensis P5 segment gut microbial communities from Kakamega Forest, Kenya - Cu122 P5 (SPAdes) (version 2) | ecosystem: Host-associated > Arthropoda: Insects > Digestive system >...
TTCTATGTAAACCGAAACATGTTGGAGCGTTTTTATCTAATTTAGAATGTTTTAATAACTCTGCGTTTTTTAACATTATGTGCATCAGTTGGTAATAAAAAAAGGGTTCAGTATTGTTGATGCACGGTGTAACCATGATGAAATTTGGTATTTGAATATTTTTTGAAAATCTGTCAAGAAAATTTATGTTTCATTAAAATCTGACAAGAATAATGGGTAATTTCACGTGAAGACCTATGTACATGTGTATCTTACTCAGTTCTTCTTAGGATGAGAACTGTTTCAGACAAAAGTTATAAAGAAAATCAGAACATGCATTTTATGTTTAACATCTTTTTCCCTAAAATCATGTATTTATGAGATAATGTGGAAAACATAAGGTGGAGTCAGATAGGCCACAGATGATAATGTAATATGGTGCACATGCTGTGCATGCTAGATATTTAAGGCCACACAGACACACACAATATATATTGCTTTTGCGCATCAACAGTGGTTACACAAATGGACCTCAGTGTTACGTTACACCTGCCATGTGTTGCCTTTCGTTTAGTTTGGCTCCAGATAGTGGCAGAAAATTTTCATGGGAATGCAGCTTGTTCAAGATGTAGGTAATACCATTTTTGACCTGTGAATTTTTATTCTGCAGATGCAGTGCAGAAGTCAAAAGGTGGATACAATTCAGCTCAACTTTGAGGCTCATTTCTAATAATACATAGATTATAAACCTTGCCAAATTCATATGAGAGGGAAGTTACCAGCATAGAAGTACCAAGACAAACACATTTGAAAAATGTTTATTTTCAACTAGAGGCTTAAAAATGTGTATATTTATTTGAACAATTTGGTAGAGTTAGGATTGTTCTTTAAAAGAGACCTGTCCAAAACTTGTGCCTGTGATGAGTTTGATTTTGCGTACTGGATATATCAGGCAATGAGTGTGGTACCATGGTGATAAATATCAGAATATTGGCCAGTAAGTTTGTTGAATCTGTATAACAGAAGGTGTATATGTGAGGTAGCCATAATTCATCTGAAAATGGAACTAGGAGCTTGAAATTTTGGCATTAGTTCAAGAATGAATATGGGATATGCACTGCCAAATGTAATCGTACTTGGTCTCTGGGATGTGGGTGTATGTACCATTTTTATCAGATAAGAAACAATTAAGCAGTGACTGCATTCTGGACAGGTTGCCATGGTGGGTTGTCATAAACATAGGCTGAAAAAAAAATCAGCTTTACTGTGTTTTACAATGGGGTATCTGTGGTTACCATGTTGACATCTTAAGTGGATGGCAACACACTAAGAATAAATAGTTAACCAAGATTCATAAGATAGTAAGGATGTGCACATTTAAAAAGAATAATGGTCTATTTTGAATCTATTGAGAAATCCAATAGTTTTTATTGTATGGTAATTGAAAGACAAGACTGAAGTGCTGTTCTTGGCAGGTTGATTCAGAAAAAGTAGAATATGATTGTGTTTTGTACTGGGGTTGATATGTTCACTACATTGCACTGTTTGTGTGAGATGCAGAGGTTAAAGACAACAGTTGGTCTTCTGCGTCAGGCTTGCTGTGATTATGGGGTTGATGATTGAAATTAACACTTGGAGTGCTAGTAATATAAAGAAATAACTGATGAAAGAAGTTGTGCAGTAATTTTGGTTGGTAACTCTTTGGTAAATGGGAATATTCTGAGGACTGGTATGATGAACTTCAGGAAGTCCTCAACAGCGGCACTATTTCTTAGAAGTTTGGATTTGTACTTTACTGGAAATGAATTAGTGGGGTCTGGTGTGAATACTGGACGTATTTTAATTTAATTTCATCTGTGTGTCTCTTTCAAGACATATAAAGGAATGAATGCACCAAAATTGTCACACTTTTTGTACTTCACTGTAATGCCTGTATTTTAACGCAAACCATACTTTCAAATAGAAGTGCATTTATTCTGTCCCCCCTCCCTTTTTAACTCGTAATTATTGAAGGCCAGTTCAGAATTGTATACTACAACAAACTTGAAACTGGCTTGACAGTGTCCTTAATATTATTTTGTCAACATTTTCCTTCCATGTTGTGGCTTTATTTCATAATATATAGTGAATTCTTTATTGTATGTGGTATTTTTGCATAGTGGCTGAACACTGTAGTGAGAAGCAAAAACAAAAATATATGAGTTGCAGGCATAACTGCTGAAGCAGTTGATACCTTGAGTTCTGTTTTTAAAGTGTGTAAACAGCATCTTGTAGCTGGTTTTTAATTTGAAGCTAAAAGCAGGAAAGGAGAATGGAAATAGTAAGGTGCAGAGTTATGAAAGGCAGTGATGGTGGCAGAAATAAAATGGGTGGAATTCCATTAATTTCAGTTCACAACTGAACTGCCGATATAGAACCGTGGATTGGCAGCTGTAAAGAATGATTGTGATGTACCTCATTTTAAAAGATATCCTGAAGGAGATCCATTTGCTTCTTGCAAGAAGGAAAGTGAAGCCTATATTAAGAGAGGTCATTATCTGATGGCATCACAAATACCTTAGTTTAAAAAAAAAGTTCTGTTCAGTGATATATGAGGGTCGTGGTGCAAAAGGTACAGTTAAAGATCCCCACATTCTTCAAACCATGACAGTACATGCTGCCACTGACAACAAGCTTATGTATGCGTGTGTGTGTGTGATTTTTTATTTTTTAAGAGAATACACTTCACGTCAAGTGGATGGGAACTGTTTTGAAACATTTTCCACATAACGTTGCTTCTGAACCTACCTCTACAATCTGTTACTGTCAGTGCTTCATACATCTGTGTAAATTTCTGTTTTATATTAACAGTTGTGGTGAATATTGTCATGTATTGTTGTAACCACAGTACATCCTACATCAGTTGTACTTTACAGCAGGCCCTCGGTCATGATTTTTTTAAATGATTTGTTGACCATGCATCTCGATATAATCAGGTCAAGAAAAACCAACTTGATGCACAACTTATTCTTAGTATATTTCGTCAACCTCTACATGTTTTGGGCATATCTAGGCCCATCATCAGGAGGTGCATCCGTATGTATACAACATTTTGTACTTATTATTCTTTTTAGATGACTGTTGTCCTGGTTGGTACCAATTGTTGTATACATATGGTTGTAAACATCCTGCTGATGGGCCTAGGTATGCCCGAAACATGTAGAGATTGACAAAAAATACTAAGAATAAGTTGTGCATCAAGGTGGTTTTTCTTTACACCTCCCTCATTCATGAATTTGCTTATCATCTTCACACCTAACCTTGTAACCCTCATGCATTGCAGTGAGGTCCCTCCCTTGTTTCCAGTCATGCCTGTGTCAGCTTCTTCTTGTTGCTTAGCGCTACAACTCTGGTAGAGCCTTTACCTTCTCAACAGTTCCTTTCCATTTGAGGAGATCTTGGACTTGTTCTGTCCATTTTATGAGTTTCATCTTCTTCAGGTCGTTCCTGACATGGTCTTCCCATCAAGACTTGGTTCTTCCTACTGGTCTTCCTGTGAATGGTTTCCATTTGTGTATTTTCTTTACAATACTAGTTTCAGGCATTCTTCTTATGTGTCGAAACCGACGCAAACTTTGGGCTTTAACATAATTTATTATGTTCCGGTGTTTTACTAACTCATCCAATTCTATGTTTGTTTTGATTCTCCAGTTACCATTATCTTCTTTAGTTGGTCCAAAAATATCTCCTCTCAAACACTGAGAGTCTCTGTATAATACTTTATTTAAGGACCCATGTTTCACAGCCGTAAACTACAACTGGCCTAATTACTGACCAATATAACTTTAATTTGGTTCTGGACACTAATTTGCTTTTAAAGAGAGCTCTTTTTGCATAGAATGCTTTATTTCCTCTAACAGTTCTTTCTCTAATTTCTTCTTCCAATGTATTATTTCCATTCATGATTGTACCAAGATAGCTGAATGATCTGACCTGGTCAATTTGTATGTTTCCAACTGTTATTGTATCTAATTGAGATTCTTTCCTTGTACATTTCATGTATTTGGTTTTATTTTTGTTTACTATTAGTCCAAATTGTAATTAAATATTTGTCAATTTTTCAAAGGTATCTATCATTGTTTGGTTGGTTCGGGCAGTGATTAATATATCGTCGGCATATGCTGAACAGTGTTTTAAGCATGTCGAGATGTTACCTCTCAATTCCAGCTGCTTTAAGATGTCATCGATGACTATGCTAAACAGGGTGCCTGTGTCAGCATGCAGGGTAATTCAGAAGAGGTCTCTTCTGCACACCTGACTTACATAGTAGCTACTTAGATATGTGATACATTATGTACTTTGTATTTTTCACAGTTTTTAGAACTAATTGTTACTCTTGTGTTTTAATCATGTCTGGAAAGTGTGGTATACCCACAGACAGGCATGAACATTGCCACAGTTGGGTGACTTGTTTCATCAATAATAGGGCAGACAGTGTATGTATAACATAACATTGAGGTGCGTTCATGTGACCACTGTTGCAGTGGAAAAGCAATTAATATTACATATTCTGAGTGTGTGTTTGTAGTCTTAGGTATCCAGCATGCAATGTGCATGTGCCATATTATCATTTGTGGCATGCCCGGCTTCACAATATTTTTCCACATTATCATATATGACACCATTTTGGAGGGGGGTTGCCTGAAACATTTACCATTCTAAGACGAATTGAACAAGATATGATCATAAATTTATATTGGTCTTCATGTAAAGCACCCATTATTCTTGTCCAATTTCGATGAAACTATTCCTTCAGAATATAGTAATATCAGATTTCATTAAAATCCATTCAGTGGGAGCTGAGTTGTTCCATGCAGACAGACAAATACATGATGCAGCTAGTAGTCACTTTTTGCAATTTTGTGAACATGCCGAAAAATGTTGACAAGCAGGGCAGGTATTATGGCGAGTGTTCACATCAAGAGCAAATATTTATTGTGTATGTCATAGTGACCCCTTCATGCAGAAGGTTGAAGGGGCCTTTTGTGAATGGGTGGAAGGTGGAGATAAGAGACTGTTATGGCATCACAAAAGGTGTATAAGGGCATGCAAAGCAACTGACCACCTCTTTGGACCACCCTCCGTCTCCTTTTCAGTGCTTGTCACTTGATCATATTGACAAATTTCAGTCAGTAGCACCAACATGAGACCTATACCATACAGCCTCATTTCCCAGGCATACCCTCTTTTTTGACTCAAAAATTTGTGTTTTTGTGTGTGTGTGTGTTTTGTTTTCATTTTGAGATGTTCAGTTTTTTGACTATTTGTTATTTCATAAAGCTTTTAAATATTTCCACGTACTGAAAATATAAAAAAGAATATTTCTACTATTTTTTACTAAAATGCACAATTATCATGTTATATTAGCATTGTCCAATTAAAAAAATATCTCAGCACTTTAACTTTGGAATATCTCGGAAAACTTCAGCTCGGAATTTCTGAACAAATTTGACTCCGTGAAATTACGCTTAAAAACGCCTCCCTCTGTATTTTATACCCATGAAATTTAAAGACCTCTCAGCAGAGGAGAGGGACTTCTATTTAGTGAAATTGTTACTATTTATTTTTCCCCTCTCTGTAACCTTATTCGCTGATAAACCTTCCTGTTTTATGGTCGGTAAGTAGGAAAGGCCCACTTTTCTAGTGATGAGTATGTGGGTTTTGGTTCTCCAAGCGCCATTTTTCCGGTAATATAAGATCACAGTTTCACTGTTCATGAACATAACCTGTGCAGTTGCGAAGGGTTTGCTGTATATTGATCAGTAATAGTATGAGCTGCATCATAAATTCGCTGTACAAGATCAGTATTTATTCTCACTATTTTGAGACTGTCCAACACAGTGTTCATGTAAGAATAATACTGATGAAAAATAATTTACTTCCAAAATATTTTATGTTGTCAGTAACTTTGTATTCCACATCAGCCGCTGCAGAGTATGTACGTACATATACGTGTATATATGTATGTACTTCATACATACATTCCATTCATTCATTCCATGGATCTGTAAGTGTCATAAAGGCGGTAGGATGTGGAACAAGTCATAAATGCACAAAATATACAAATTTACAGTGTAAAATACTCGAACATTTTACAGAAACAGTATTATAAATCATCTTTACACATTGGAATTCATCTACATAGTATAAGGAGTGTGTATGTAGGTACTGTCTTAAGGCTTCTTTAAATATTGCCATATTCTTGAGGACTGCCACACTACGTGGTAAACAGTTGAAAATTTTTATGCTAGCATAGCATATACTTTTTTGAAAACAAGATAGGTTGGCTATTTGGTATGCAGATGATACTTTTTCCTTGTATTAATGCTGTATATAGATGAATCTGAAAATTTCCTGATTATTGATAATGAAGTTCATTATTTGATAGTATATACTGGCATGGAACAAGTAGAGTCTCTAATTATTTAAAGAGACTCCTTTTTGATGTTCTGAGTTGTGCTTCAGCCATAATTCTGATGATTTTCTTTTGTAAAGTGAAAATCTTCCCACAGTTGGAAGAATTTCCCCAACATTCCATATTTTATAATAGAATGAAAGTATACACAGTAAATTGACTTGAGAGTGTTAATGTTACTGATACGGTCCATCAACCTAATGGCATAACATATTCCAGTTAATTTAAGGAATCTCTTCCTCAATATGTGGTTCTTCTAGTTTATGGGGATATCAATTTGTAAAACAAGAAATTTTGTATTCAGTATCACTTCTGTATAGTTTTCTTTATAACCAATATGTAATGTAGAATGTTATGGATTTCATGATATTCATTTCATCGAAATTTCAAACAATTATTAGCAGCAGACCACTTAATCATAAGAGAGAGAACTAAATTTGACACTGAGCAGAAATCTTTGAAATTTCTACTTGAAATTATGACACTAGTAACAGCAAATAGTACTGGTTCTACACAGAATTTATTCTCATAGGAGGGTCATTTATGTATATTTTGTACAACAGCGGACCTAGAAATGATCCTTGGTACTCCATGTTTCACTGTATCCCAGTCAGAGAAAAAGTCTGAGCTGTATTAGGTGATTTTACTTCAACTGTCTTCTGTTAAACAAGGCCTGAACTAAGCTTAAGATACTCCTGGAATTCCAGAGAAATGTAATTTTGCTAAAAAAAATTTCAGGATTAACGCAGCCATTGCTTAATCACAGAGAATTCCTCCAACATGCATTTTTTGGTTAAAGGATTTGAATGTACTATCTGTTAGTATGGAGGCAGCATCTTCAGTTGATGCCCCTTTCCTAAAGCCATACTGTTCTGTAACCAATATATTGTTCATATGCAGGTGTTGGCATTTAGTATATGTACCTACAGTGAATCTGTTTCTAATAAATGCGAGATGCGGAATATTGATGGCAATAATACTGAGAAATTTTGGCCGTTTAAATAACATTTACAGCTCCGTGTACAGCGTTGTTGCGACCGAACTATTACAAAAACGCATACTCCATTCGCCATCTATGGATAGTTTCTCGTAACTTCACCGATCGTAGCACAGAATTGTCGTATCACGTACGAACGAGATGACGTTGACGCATAGTTACTTGTTCATATCAACGGTGGTGTTAAGCGAAGAAAGGCATAGGCATGGTAAATGTATATATAGAATTGTGATGTTTTGTAACATTTTATTCCTAGAAGCTCACCACTCTCCTTTTTCGTAACATTAATTCTGTATTATTTTCAGGCTTCATACTCTGAAGACCAGCTGGCTGGTAAGTGGAGTTCGTTTGAAAGGAGGTCAACATATATGGCGTGAGTCACTTTTGACACGCCCATAACTATTCTTTGCCTTATTTGGAGATGGATTGAAAGTTAAAGAACGGGTTTTTTTATTTTGTGTAATGTTTATTGCAACACAGATAGATGTATCAATGATTCTGGTTGAATTTACTGTGTGCAACTTAGTAACAGTTCTATAGTCATACTTGAAGAAGGACGTACATTTTGGCGCAATTATGTATGGTTACGAAGCGGCGAATAAAATTATGACGTCAGTTGAAGGTATATTTTAGCTTTGCATTATTTTAATTGTGTTAGTATAATTTAATGTGGTGTGAAAGTAGTTCTGCGCCTATTACAAATGCCACCATTTCAGAATTTCAGGAAGCATTCCAGCTTTTTGATTCTCGTGGTGATGGTAAAATTCATGTAACAGATTGGAGACGCGCTTCGAGCTCTTGGTCAAAATCCTACAGAGTCAGATGTGAAAAAGTTCACCCAACAACACAAGCCAGGTAAGAATGATGTCCATATGTACCCTTTGACAGTGCTTCATAAATCACATCTCACCGTTCCTGTCTGCAATTACAGATGAACGAATTAGCTTTGAGGTGTTCTTGCCCATCTATCAGGCCATTTCTAAGGGTAGAAGTTCAGACACTGCTGATGACTTCATTGAAGGTCTTCGTCACTTTGATAAGGATGGCAGTGGTTTCATTTCTTCAGCTGAGTTGCGCCACCTTTTAAGTACACTTGGTGAGTTTACTGAATATTAGCAAGTTGCCGTTTAATGTTTTTCTATAAAATACAACACACCACATCAGTACTGAGAGCCATCTCAAAATTCTAGATGAAAGAAGGGTGGCATAAACAAAGTTCCATTCTGAGGACCCACAAATGTTAAGTGCCACCCCTTATACTATGTGTCCTTCTTTACCCCGAATGTTTTACTGTGTATCATGTCTCACACTTGTGTTTGACATTTCAGCTAGGAGGTAGGAACATACACTGCTTGGAACATGTATATTAATTTGATCATGTCATATGCTACACACCCATGATCTGACAAATGGAAACATTTATTTCAGTATCATACATATAATTTTCAAACATATTCTTTGCTGTTTTGCATGTTAATGGGTCTTGTTGATATATTGCAAATATAAATTATTATTAACAAGCTAAATTACACTACAAATATTGTTGTGCATGTGTGAAGACATTTTGTGTAGTTCATCACGTAATGTTTAAAACAATTTTAAATCATAATGTGAGCTGTATTTTATATCATATAAATGACTGGTTTTTGATAATGTTAATGAAATTGATTTTTTCTTTTGTTAAGTGTTGTAATTGACCAATATATAGTGATTTGAAATTTGCTCAGTAGTGTCTTCTTACATATATCTGTCACTTTCTGGTTACACACAAGTAACAGGTTGCCTCAAAGTGGGTGCACATCAGTCCCTTGATCGCACGCATTTTTGACTGTTTGGTCAAGCAAAGGCCCTTTTATTTGCATGCAGACTGATCATCTGCCCAACCACTGGATAAAGAAATACAATTCGAATTAGGGCTATTAACCTTTGTTCAAAACAAGGCAGGGTAATTAAGGAAATGTATTCTTATCAGTAGTAGATATGTGTGTTGCTGTATGTACTGGCACATGTTTCTGGCCCAGATACAAAGTGGATAGAGTGAAAGAAACGAATTAGTTGTATCTATAGTCAGTGAACATAAAGCTCATAATGAAATGTGAATCTGTAGAGGCACGTGAAAAATATATGTACTTTGTTGAAATGGAGCTTTCTGCTTCCACTGTGCATCACTGTTATTCTAAAAGGTAAGACTTGTTGAGAATACATTCTATAAAATGTATTTTAATACTGCTTGATGTAAGATTTTTGTGCATATTTCTGTAGCTATACTAAAATGTTCTCCAGTTTTAAGGTCATTGTCCCTTAGAAAGTGTGTTGTTGCAGGTGAGAAGTTGACTGATGAAGAAGTGGAACAGCTGCTAGTGGGGCAGGAGGATTCTCAGGGGAACATTAACTATGAAGAGTTTGTACGTATGGTGATGTGTGGCTAGAATGTGCTGACAGACAGGTGCTTGATGTCTGGAAACACAGAGTTGAACGGACATGGAAAAGATGAGAATTACTTATAAGGTTCGGTTGTCAGATTTCCAATTTTTTTAAAATACAATTTATAAACGCCTGTTCACAACTGAATGAGATTAATTTCTTTTATCCTAAGTGTACATTATTCTGTTTATAATGAGAAATATTTCATTATGAACAGTGATCAGTTTTTATTTTGGCTTCCAACTCTTAATTGATTCACAAAACATAAAGAAGGATGGGAATATAAATTTCAAAAAGAGTGATGTGTTAGGTGTATTTTCTCTATCCCAAACAGTATTGCTCCTCAGGACATGCTGAATCAATTATGAAGTGTCAATTCCTAATTTATGAGTCAGAAAGGCTTGTCAAGCTTTGCTACGCACCAAGCAGTTCTATTTCCAGTGCCATTACGGCATGTGTAGCAACATAAAGTTCCATTTATCTGTACCTCCTGTGGTTCAAAGAAACAATGAGTTTAAAACTAAATGTTCTTGAAAGTAAGTTGGTATAATGTTATGGGGTGGCACAACTGTAACTTATAACAGAAGTGTAATTTTGAGGCATACAGATTCTAATAGAAACTTTTCAAGGATTCCTATTTATATAATGATTTCTTGTTGTCTAGCAAATGACATTAGTGGGTTGGTTATTCAAATGCTATAGAAAGTACATTTATATTAGGGTTGAACAAATTGTTGTTGCCTCAGTGAGTAGATTTTGTATGGTGGCGTCTAATATTTTCAGCATTATTATAGCAGTTTTTGTTTTTCCTCACATACAAAAGTTTGTAACAGTTCACATGTTCCAAGCAGAAAGTGCTGGCTAACAGGTTCACAGGCTATTCCAGAATTGTGGAGCCTATGGATGGAACTTGAGTCATGTCACTTTTTTTATGCTTACAACTTTGAGGTGGCTTCTAGATGTTTGGAAGTTTTGTGGACCCCTGGTTTATGCATTGCTTGAAACTATGATGATGACAATGGTGATGGTGACGATGGTGATGGTGATGAAACTGAAAACTAAATGATTTTGTAATGAAATCCCACTTCCTAAGGTTGCGGAACTGTGTGGTTTTTAATGTAGCCAGATGACGTAAGCTGTGAATAGGCATTTTCACCTTATAATAAAATTATTATTGATTTGTTATATGCTCTATTACTTACTTACTTACTCCATGGAGCAGAGTCCTTCTTGAGAAGCTAACTGGTTCTGCAGCTAGTCAAGAAATTCCCCGCATTTTTGGAACCCGAAGGTTCATCACCGTACCCACAAGTGCCCGCCA